>Ga0194039_1000371_pt1 | contig 28203 bp, 26 predicted proteins | sample JunL228m_MetaG_FD_148679 | JGI IMG/M metagenome (GOLD analysis project Ga0194039, IMG submission 148679) | Anoxic zone freshwater microbial communities from boreal shield lake in IISD Experimental Lakes Area, Ontario, Canada - Jun2016-L227-8m | ecosystem: Environmental > Aquatic > Freshwater >... | reverse complement strand
GCCTTGGCCGCCGTCACCCACGAACAGCCCACCGGACCCGCCCCTGCCACCGGTCGCGCCAACCGTCGTGGCCGCACCACCCTTGCCTCCGGAACCGAACCATCCGGCCGAACCGCCGTGACCGCCGGCGAAACCGTCGCCGCCATTACCGATTAGCCCGCCGTTGCCGCCATTGCACGCACCGGTCGTGCAGGCGCCGCCGTAGCCCGTGTAGGAGTAACCGTCGCCGATCAAGAAGCCTGCGTTCGGGTTTTCGGCGGTGCCCGAACCAACGAAGATACGGACGAAACTAGCAATCGGGTTGGTTGTTGCACCCGACGATGCCACGACAGCACCGATCGGCACGCTCCCCGAAGCACCACTGATCGCCACCGTCGGCGATGCGCCCCGCCCGAGGCCGCCGAGATCACGGCGGACCCGATTGGCCACCGCAGGAACCACCGCCGGGTGAGAACCCGACACATCCACCGACGACACCGGAGTCCGACCGGCCACCCGACTGGCCGCCGCGCGCGACGGCCGTCGAGCTACACCACTGTTCGCTGGCGCAGAGGCTCCCCGACCCACCGATCCAGTACTCGACGAGTCCGCCGCGGAGCTCTCGGCATGGGCCACCCCCGCCCCACCAGCCAACGCCGCCCACACACCCACACCCACAGCACCCGCACCCAACCACCCATACGGAATGCGAGGTCGACGACTGCGAGCCGACGGTGAGTTAGCCATGATTGTGTTTATACAGCAAGGTGGGGCGCGGTATCGCCGGTTTTACTCCTCCGACAGATCTCAGGAGGCCAGTGTCGCGTCCAGGTCGACATTCGTCATCCTTCCAGGAACTCCGAAAGGGTGTGTGGGTCATCGGTTTCGGGCACCGCCCGGCGGTTCTCTGCATCGGCCTGAGCTCGTTCCACGCACTGGCGGACCGATGGATCGGTGTCATCGCCGAAGATCGAGACGATCCGCTCGACAGTAGCTGTTGCATCCGAGAGTCGGCCGGTCTGTGCGAGGTTGTCGGCGAGGTTGACCATGGCGCCGGACACCGCGGCCCGCACGACGGGTAGTTGATCGACGCCGAAATCGTCGACGAGACGCTGCCCCGTCTCGATGGCGCCGGCGAGGTCGCCGGATGTGGCTTGATCGATAGCAAGGTTGCGCAGACCTTGGGCCACGGCTTCCCGAATATCGGGGTTGCTGTCGGAGCCGTATGTGGTCAGCAGCAGCCGTCCGGCATCGATGGCTCCGGATAGGTCGCCGGCCTGTGCGCGGTGCAAAGCCAGATTGTGCACTCCGCGAGCCAAGTCGACGCGCACCGCCGGATCGCTTTCATGGGGGAACACGGTGGCCAGTCGCTCATCGATCCGCACCGCTGACGCCGGCTCACCGGCATTGGACAGGGCGATCGCGATTTCGATAAAGCCCGAGGAGACGGCTCGGCGGACGCGTACGTCGGGGTGCTTGGCATAGATGTCTGCGATCAGCCTTTCTATCGCCGCCACGGCCCCGTCGGGGTCACCGATCTCGGCCCGGTCAGCCGCCAGTGTCACGAAACACCGGACCGCCTCGAGGGAATCCTCGGGTTCAGTCATAGCCGTCCCCTTCTCAAGTAGGGGAATCCTACGGCTGGCGTCGCGCGCGGGGGAGAGCCGAAAAAGCTATCTCAGCGTCGCCGCTGCAACTCGGTCACGGCTTCCACGTCTCGCTGCCGCCAGCCCACTGACCGACGTCGGGAGCAGTGCTGGTCGCATTGGGAAACCAGGCCAGGGTGAAGGCGTCGGCACTGCTACTGGGGACGCATGCCGCGCCGCTCTGGCTAGGGCATTGGAGGCCACCTTGATAAATGGCGATGTTGTGCTGTTCGTAGCCCGGATTCTGTGCCTTCTGGTCCTCGAACGGGATCTTGTTGGGGTTGTTGATGTAGTCAATGGCGACCTGCGCGGCGGCAGGGTCATCCCAGATGCCCGCCAGGAAGTTGGGCCCGACGTTGCCCTTGGCGAGTTCTCCGACCACCTGCTTGACGGTCTCCTTGAAGCCGTCCGTCGATGGGTCGATCGGGTCAATCACGACAATCTGGCATAGATAGTCAGCCGGGTATGAGTCGCCACCGCAGGAGAATTTTTGAGTCGTGTAGCTGGGCCCCGATGCCGCGGGGGTGGCCGATGCGGCCGCCGCTGAACTGGTCGTGCTCGAAGCAGAGGGCGCCGACTTATCGGCACTGCCGGCACAACCGGCCAGGGTCACAGACAGCAGGGCGACAGCACCTAGCGCAAGGATTTTCATGTGGGCAGACTAACGGTTCACCGGTGGGCGTGGGCGAAATTGTGACCGGCTTTTCCTGGCTTATTCACCCTCCGTTTTCGTGAGGCTCCGTGATACGAGTGTCCCCGAACATGACAGTGCCAGCCCCACGTTGCCAAGCAGGCGTTGAGCCCTACTTGACGTACGGAGCCAGCAGCGTCTCCCAGGCCTTGGTGTACTGCTTGAATTCGTACTCGCAGCGGTCGGCCCTCTCCTTGGGAAGCCCGACCTGGGCGACCACGTCGGCATTGGCGGCCGGATTCGCTCCGTAGACCCAGCAGGCGAGGTTGTACATGCGGGTCAGATCCAGTGAGTGCTCATCAGCGAAGTCTTGATTAATGAGGTCTCTGCGGTTGGCCGAGTACCGCTTGAATAGCTCCGCGAGATCCTTGACAACCTGGGGTGCGTCGTTCTCGGTGTTGTCATCGGGGACGAGCCACATGTAGGTGGCGAATTGATCGGCGTCATCTTCCAGGCGCCCGACCGCCGGCAGGTCGTACACGGCAATGACCGCGTGGCCTAGTTCGTGGTACGCGATGGCGGTCGTGGCGTGGACTGCCGCCTTCGCGGGGTCGGTGACGTGGTGGTCGGGGTCGGTCTTGAATACGGTCAGAAAGAGATCGGCGAACTCGTAGCAGATGGTGATCCTTTTGTCAGTTGCGCTCCAGAAGGCGTTGGCGTCGCCGCACTGTGCCCCCACCAGTTCGATCCCGTAGGGGAGTTTCAGATAGCTGTTGACGTAATGAGCCATATCTTCCAGCACATGTGCGTTCGTCATGAGCGCACGACCCTGGATGGCCGCGGGTGTTGTCGCATCCTGGTAGGTGGCCGTCATCTGCCCGTACTCCTGCTTGGGCGCGGCAGCGCTACAGCCTGCGGCAAGCGACCCAGCAATGAGCGCAGCACAGATGCGTGATGCGCGTCGTGCCGCGGCCGGATCGATCCTCGGTGATGAGTATCTGCGGATGGAAGACCCCTTTGTCGTGAACGGGAGTCGCAATCCTCCCGCCTACTCGATTTTGACACATCCCCAGCGAATGCGGCCTGGGCTGCCGCCAAAGATCGCTGAGCCCAACCGCTCATCATCCCGGGCGGGCAGGGCGAACCGTGATCCAATGATCGGTTAGCGCACTGGTCATCGGAGGTAAGGCGTTCGTGGGGTCATTCGAGGTTGCCGAGGCGGGTATCGCGGACCTTCGACGCGCTCTCGAGGATGGCCGGGTGACCAGTGTCGAACTCGTCGAGTCCTACCTGCGCCGGATTGATGCCTATGACCGCAGCGGGCCGCTTTTGAACTCGGTCATCGTGTTCAATCCCGACGCTCTGGCCGAGGCCGAAGCTTCCGACCAACGCCGTTTCCGGGGTGAGTTACTCGGACCACTGGACGGCATCCCGTACACGGCCAAGGACAGCTACCTGGCAAAGGGTCTGACTGCGGCGGCCGGTTCGCATGCCTTCGCCAACCTCGTCGCGCAGAAAGACGCCTTCGCCATTGAGCGTCTGCGGGGCGGCGGCGCGATCCTCGTCGGGCTGACGAATATGCCGCCGATGGCCAATGGCGGTATGCAGCGCGGACTGTATGGACGAGCTCAAAGTCCCTACAACGCCGAATTTTTAACCTCGGCATTCGGATCGGGATCATCCAACGGATCGGGTACCGCGACGGCGGCGAGTTTCGCCGCATTCGGACTCGGCGAGGAGACCTGGTCCAGCGGCCGGGCCCCTGCCACCAATAACGCACTGTGCGCCTATACGCCATCACGCGGAGTGATCTCGGTGCGCGGCAACTGGCCGCTGGTGCCCACCATGGACGTGGTGGTTCCGCACACCCGCACCATGGCCGATATGTGTGAGGTGCTGGATGTCCTGGTCGCCGATGATCCCAATCCGCGCGGCGATCTGTGGCGCATGCAACCGTGGGTCAAGATTCGGCCGGCGTCCAACGTGCGACCGAAGTCGTACCCGGCATTGATCCCACGTGATCACGACGCGGCCCGACGGGCATTGGTGGGCAAGCGATTCGGGGTTCCGCGCATGTATGTCAATGCTGACCCCGAGGCCGGCGTGGGTGAGGGTCTGGGTATCGGTGGGGCGACCGGACAGCGGATCGAGACCCGGCAGTCGATCCTGGATCTGTTCCGTGCGGCGGGAGCTGATCTGGTGGCTGCGGGCGCTGACGTCGTGCTGGTGGATTTCCCGGTGGTGTCCAATTACGAGCACGACCGCGAGGGAGTGCCGTCGATCAAGACCCGCGGATTAGTGAGTCCTGAGTTCCTCGAACGCGAAGTCCTCGACCTGTCCGCCTGGGCCTGGGACGACTTCCTGCGTGCCAACGCCGATCCGAACCTGCCGAACCTCGCGGCGGTCGACGGGAGCCTGATCTGGGTCAACGATCCCGGCGCACTGCCTGACCGGGTAGAGGGGTTCGGCGAAGGTAGCGATGAGATCAATATCTACCCCGACTTCATTCGCGAAAACCCGATCGACTCCTTCCTCGACATCCCGCATATGGAAGAAGGACTGCGCGGACTTGAGCGCACCCGCAAGGTTGACTTCGAAGAGTGGATGCACCGCCGCGGACTGGACGCGGTGATCTTCCCGACCGTCGCCGATGTCGGTCCTGCCGATATGGATGTCAACCCCGCGTCCGCCGATATGGGCTGGCGCAATGGCGTGTGGGTGGCCAATGGCAATCTCGTTCCGCGCCATCTCGGCATCCCGACCGTGACGGTTCCGATGGGAACGATGGCCGATATCGGTATGCCAGTCGGGCTCACCTTCGCCGGCCGGTCCTATGACGACAATGCGCTGCTGGTTTTCGCCGCGGCATTCGAAGCAACAGGTGAGCGGCGCACCCCGCCGCCGCGGACACCACCCCTATGAGAGGCGATCAGATGAATGCTCCAGCCGTCGGCTACCGGATGCCGGCCGAATACGCACCGCAGGAACGGTTGTGGATGGCCTTCCCATGTGACGGGTACACCCTCGGTGACACTGCTGAGGATCAGGACGAGGCGCGATCCACCTGGGCCGCGGTGGCCCATGCGGTGGCTGAATTCGAACCCGTCACCATGGTTGTCCATCCGAGCGAGCGCGATATCGCGGACCGCTACCTGTCAGCGGATATCGAGATCGTCGAGGCGCCACTGAACGACGCCTGGATGCGTGACATTGGACCAACCTTCGTTCACGCCGCCGATGGATCGGTGGCCGCGGTGGATTGGGTGTTCAACGGGTGGGGCGCCCAGGGGTGGGCGCAGTGGGACCTCGATCAGCACATCGCCCGCTTCGTCGCCGAGGCGGCCGGGGTACCGATCGTCAATTCGGACATGGTCAACGAGGGCGGGGGCGTACAGGTCGACGGTGAGGGCACGGTGTTCGTCACCGACACCGTGCAACTCGACCTCGGCCGCAACCCAGGAATGACGCGCGCAGATGTCGAGGTCGAGTTGGCCCGCACCCTCGGTGCCACCCACGCCATCTGGCTGCCGCAGGGGCTGACTCGGGACTCGCAGCGCTTCGGTACCCGCGGGCACGTGGATATCGTCGCCGCGATCACCGCACCCGGTCGACTGCTGCTACACACCCAACGCGACGAGGCCCATCCTGACTTCGAAGTGTGCAAGAAGATCAGAGCCGCCGTCGACGCCAGTCACGATGCGGCCGGCCGATCCTGGGACGTCACCGAAATGCCAGCCCCGGCAACGCTGACCGACTCCGAGGGATTCGTCGACTACAGCTATATCAACCATCTGATCGTCAACGGTGGCATTATCGCGTGCTCATTCGGCGACGCTCATGACGCTGATGCAGTAGCGATCCTGTCCGAGCAGTACCCGGGCCGCGAGGTGGTGACGGTTGATGCACGACCGCTGTTCGCCCGCGGCGGTGGAATCCACTGCATCACTCAGCAGCAGCCTTCACCGCGCGATTGATTTACGACGTAACTCTGCGCTGGGTGGTCACAGCGCTCTTCGTGCTCAGTGCCGCGGCCTGTGTGCGGGCGATGGTGGTTGATCGGCAGTTGGTTTCGAATGTGGTCAGTCACACGGTGCATATCATCATGGCCATTGCGATGGTCGTGATGGCATGGCCGCGGGGCGCGGACCTCCCGGCCCGGGCTCCGATGATTTTCTTTCTGGCTGTCAGTCTCTGGTTCGCCGTCGAGACGGTGCGGTCTGGTAGCCATCGGGTAGTGCGGGCGTACAACATGATGCTGATGCTGGCGACATCGTGGATGTACGCCGCGATGGGTGGACTGAATCTGGTGACGTCGAGTGCTTCGGATTCGATGGCCGCTATGCCCGGGATGACGATGTCTCAGACGCCCGATGTTTCCGAGTCGATGAACTGGGTTGGGCCGCTGAACTGGGTCTGCACTATCGGCTTCGTCGTGGCGGCGATGTTCTGGCTCTACCGAGTGATCGCGGCGCGGATCGAGGCGGTAGCGGATACGGCACACCAGACCGCGGGCCTACTGTGCCAACTCGCGATGGCGGCCGGAATGGCCATCATGTTCGGCGTGATGCTCTAACTGGCGATCAGATCTAGCCTGCGGCGCACCCGGGCAGAAACAGCGCAGCGGGTATCAGCGCGTCTGCGGGAGCGGTGGTGGTGGTCGGGTTGGTACCGCACACCATCGCCTTGTCCTTCACGACCCAGAACTGGCCCTCCTGCTCGAAGACGAACGAGGTCGGAGCGCCCATCTCCGGGTTGGCCTTGTTGGCGAGCACGCCGCCGGTCACCGCCCAGCCGTCGGCGCAGTGCAGATCGCTGATCGTGTAGACGTTGTCTGGCCCCATGGCTTGAGCCGCTCGTGCGGCGAATTGGGCGAGTGCGTCCTTGGTGCATTCGGTCATACCGCCGACCATCGGTGTGGTCGACGAGGTTGAGGCGGCAAGGGGAGTGCCGGCCGGGACTGATTCAGCACCCTTGCCCGCGCATGCGGGCAGTCCGGTGACGGCCAGCACTGTCAGTGCGGCGGCGATGCGCGTGGGGTGGCTCATGGGATCCTCCGGTAGGTCTCAGGACGCCTGACGTTCCCGCTTCTGCTCTTCGCGGGCCAGCATCCGATCGCGTTGCTCTTCGAACTTGAGCACCTGGCCTTCAAGGTCCGTCATGTAGGCGGCGAGTTGTTCGCGACGCTGTTCGCCGGCCGGGCTGAAGTCGGTGCGTTCGAAGATCTTCCACTTACGCAAGACGGGTGTCACGACGTCCTCGAGATGCTGACGCGGATCGTAGATACCGTGCTTGGCCATCAACACGCCGTTGCGACGGAAATTGGGCATGCCCTGACCGGGCATCCGGAAGTTCTCCACCACACTGCCGATGGCTTCCAGGGCCTGGTCGGGCGCGAGGTCGAGGGCCGCGCCACAGGTATCCCGGTAGAAGATCATGTGCAGGTTCTCGTCGGCGGCGATGCGGGCAAGTAACCGGTCCGCGATCGGGTCACCGCAGGCCTTGCCGGTGTTGCGGTGGCTGACCCGGGTCGCAAGTTCCTGGAACGAGACGTAGGCGATGGACAGCAGGAAGTCGGTTTTGTGGCGGTCTTCCTCGTCGGCGGTCGGCGCGAATCCGTGGGTCATATGCGCGATGCGGGCCTCCTCGAGGGCAACCGGATCGACGCCACGAGTGACGACGAGGTAGTCCCGCAGGGCGATGCTGTGCCGGCCTTCCTCGGCCGTCCAGCGGCCAACCCATGTTCCCCACGCGCCATCAAGAGAGAAGTGCTCCGCGGCCTGGCGGTGGTAGGACGGTAGATTGTCCTCGGTGAGCAGATTGGTGATCATCGCCGCTTTGGCGACCTCGCTGAGTTGTGACTGTCCCTCGGACCAATCCTCGCCACCCATGGCCGCGAAGTTACGGCCAACATCCCACGGCACGTAGTCGTGCGGATGCCAGTCTGTGGTTGCGGACAGGTGGCGGTTGAGATTGTCCTCGGCGGTCTGCTCCAGTTCCTTGAGCAACTCAAGGTCTGTTAACTCTCGAGACATCACACCTCACCCTTGCTTTGAGCAGCAGGGGCAAGTCACCCGCACGGCATATTCAAAATTTAGGCCTCCAGAATATCAGTCCGAACGCGCTGCGCGGCACCGCGACACGACCAGAAACCCCAGTTCAGACCGCCCGCGTTAGCAGTCGTTGCCGAATCGTGCCCGCAGAAGCGGCATCAGCGACGGTTCCGGCCAGGGCGAGCGCGCCCTGTGTGATTGCCGTCTCAGCCGCGCAGGTGATGGTGGCGGCGGCGAATTCGGGTTGGTGGTTGACCGCCGGTAGGGAGTCGATGCCGATATAGGGGTGGATCGCGGGGATGACCTGGGAGACATTGCCCATATCGGTGGAGGCTCGCGCCATCATGGTGTTGGGTCCGGTGCTAAAACGTCGCCCGACGGCGGTTGCCCGGCGCTCGTAGCACGCAACGAGTTCGTCATCATTGCGGAACTCCGCATAGGGCTTGGACTCGGCGGAGACGGTGAGCGCCGCACCCGACGCCAGTGCGCCGGCCTGGAAGCAGCGCATGACCCTCGGCTCGATCTCGGCAAGTTCCGCCAGTGTTTCCGCGCGGACGTACCAGCGTCCCTCGGTGTGCTGTGGAATGGAGTTCGGCGCCTCTCCACCGCGGGTGACCACACCGTGTACCCGTACCGATGACGGCAACTGCTGGCGGAGCAGACCGATGGCGACCTGGGCGATGGTGAAGGCGTCGGCGGCGTTGACGCCCCGTTCCGGGTAGGCCGCCGCATGCGCCGCCTTGCCGGTGTACTCAATATGACTGTGCGAGACCGCGAATGCAGCCGCCCGGGCCACGTCGACCGGGCCGGGATGAACCATCGCCGCGGCATGCTGTCCCGAGAATCCGCCACGCTCGAGTAGTTCGATCTTGCCGCCACCGCCTTCTTCGGCCGGAGTGCCGATCACCGTGAGCGTCAGGCCCAGATCATCGACGACAGGTGCCAGCGCCAGTGCTGCGCCCACGGTGATGGCCGAGATCAGGTTGTGGCCGCAGGCATGGCCGAGACCGGGCAGTGCGTCATATTCGGCACACAGCGCAATATGCAGATCACCGCTGCCGATGTGCGCGGCGAAGGCGGTCTCGAGTCCGCAATAGTCCTCTGTGACGGCGAAACCGCTGTCGGATAATTCTCCCGCGACCCGCGCGGCAGAACGGACTTCCTCCCAGGCGATTTCGGGGTGGTCGTAGAGGTCGCGGGACAGTCTGATCAGTCGCGGTTGTGCCGCTGCGACACCTGAGGCGATGACATCGTCAATTGTGGTCACAGGTCTCCTGCCACTCCGTATGACGGCGCTCGTGTCGGATCGACGCCGCGCACCCGGTAGTCATTTTTCTGCGGCTGCCATCGCTGCCAGAGTGCGACGAGATCGTCGATGGGATTGTCGGAGTAGTCGATCCGCAGGTCGGTCACCGGCCATGACACGTCCTCGACGACCATCAGGCCTGCCGAATGCACCGGGCTCGCCTCGCCGCCGGCGGCCAGTGCTGTCTGCAATCCGTCGAGCAGACGTTCCTCGAATGCATCCGCGGCGCTGTCGGCGTAGCCGGCCAGCAGTGCGCTGATGACTCCCTCGTCGGAAAGCAGGTTGCCGGCGGCGGCGGCCTGATCGCCGTGGGCATGGGTGTACACCCCGAGGCTGTGCGACCCGGAGTGGATGGCGGTGTTGCCATCTGCATCGAGGACGAGCAGTTGGCGGTAATCAGGGAAACGTTCCTGTGCCAGTGCATCTTTGAGGGCGGTCTGCGAATCGGAGCCGGCCGCGAGCATGTCGAGAACGAGTGGGCCCAGGGCGGGGTTGGTGACGTTTTGGGATGCGACTACGCCGACTCCGGCCCGGGCGTGTGCGCACCGGGCCGCGACCGCCGGGCTTGATGAGCTGATCGCGATACCGAACGCACCGGTGGCCGGGTCGCGCACGATGAGGGAGAACGTCATCGCTTCGGTTCGCTGATCACGGCGGTAGCGTCAATCTCCACCAGCCACTCGGGCCGGGCCAGAGCATGGACCACCAGACCGGTTGAGACGGGGTAGACGCCTTTGAGCCACCGTCCCATGACGCGGTAGACGGTCTCGCGGTAGCGGATATCGGTCAGGTAGACCACCACCTTCACGATATCGCGCAGTGAACTACCTGCTTCGTCGAGCAGTAGGGCGATATTGGCCATCGCCTTCTCGGCTTGGGCCTCGACATCGCCGATACCGACCGACTCGCGGGTGTCGAGATCCTGTCCGATCTGTCCGCGGAGATACACCACACCGCCGGCGACGACGGCCTGACACAGGTCGTTGTCGATATTCTGCTCCGGGTAGGTGTCCTTGGTGTTGAACGGTCGAATCCGCTTATGGGTCGGTGGTTTCGGGTTCATTGGGCCACCGCCGAAGGTTGAGAGGGTTGATACGTCAGGTAGCCGCGCTGAATCATGATCTGATCGGCGAGGTACTTCGCGTCGTGCCAGACACCCCAGATGAAGCTTGATCCGCGCCGCGACAGCCAGGGCAATCCGAGGAAATACACGCCGGGTTCAGCCGAGACGCCGCGCTGGTGTTTGGGCTTACCGGTCTTGTCGAAGGCGTCAACCTGCAGCCAGTCGTAGTCGAGTGCGAAGCCGGTGGCCCAGATGATCGAGGTGACGCCTGCTGCGGCGAGGTCGAGTTCCAGTAGGGGATGGGTGACACAGTCCGGGTCCGGGCCGAGGATATGAGCCTGTGGCTCCTCCGGCAGGTCCATTCCGGTTCGGATCACGAAGGCGTCGGCCTCGCGCAGCATGGACAGGTAGCTGGCATCACCTGCTTCGATATTCTCCTTGAGGTCGGGCGCGAACCGCATGACGCCGTTGTCGAATGATTCCGCCTTACCCACCAATGTGACTCCCTCGGCGGCAAGCGCACGCAGATCCACGGTGTTTCCGCCGTCGACGCCGCTGACGGCGATGGAGACATGTTCGGCGCCGGCCGCGGGCGTGGCCGCGTCCCACTTACCGAGCACGCCGAGCCACCAGACGAAGTCATAACCGCGATAGCGCCGCGGCGGCCGCTCATGCGGGCCGACGGCGAGGTACACCCTGCGGCCCGATCGTCGGAGTTCGTCGGTGATCTGCACGCCGGAGGATCCCGATCCGACGACCAGTACGGCACCGGGCGGTAGCTGTTTCGGATTGCGGTACGAGAGCGAGTGCAGCTGTTCGATTCCGGCGGTAGCGGGGACGACCGGGGGAATGACGGGCTTCTGGAACGGCCCGGTGGCGGCCACCACATAGCGTGCCTCGATGGCACCGGCGGAGGTATCGATGCGGAAACCGGCGCGGCCGTTGAGCTTTTGTACCGAGGTCACCTCAACACCGGAGCGGATGGGTGCGCCGAAGCGGCGCGCGTAGTCGACGAAGTAATCGACGACCTCATCCTTGGTGGCGAACGCGTCGGGGGCGATATCGAACTCGCGGCCGGGGAACCGGTCGTGCCATGCGGGCCCGTTGGCCACCAGGGAGTCCCACCGTCCGGTGCGCCAGCGTTCGGCGATCCGGTCGCGTTCCAGAACCAGATGTGGCACGCCATGGGCACTGAGATGTTCACTCATCGCGATGCCGGCCTGGCCGGCTCCGACGACGACGACCTCGGTCTGTTCGGTCACAGCTGGATCCAGGTGGTCTTGAAGCCGGTGTACTTGTCGAGGGCGTGCAGTGACAGATCGCGGCCGAAGCCGGAACCTTTGAATCCGCCGAACGGGGTCTGCGAACTGAGTGCGTCGACGGTGTTGACCGAGACGGTGCCGGCGCGCAGTGCGGCCGCCACGGTGTGCGCTCGGCGTAGATCGGTGGTCCACACCGAGGCGGCCAGACCGTAGACGGTGTCGTTGGCCATCCGGATCGCCTCGTCCTCGCTCTCGAAGGTCTGCACGGTTACCACGGGTCCGAACACCTCCTCGGTGATCAACTCGGCTGATGGACCCAGGCCGGTCACCACGGTCGGTTCGATGAAACAGCCACGGCCGGCGACGTTTCCGCGGCTGCCACCGATCCGGATCTCGCCGTGCGCCCGGGCACGATCGACGAACCCCAGCACCTGGTCGGTGTGGGCCTCGTCGACGATCGCGCCCAGGGTGGCGTTCGGATCCAGGGGATTGCCGGGGCGCACCTCGGCCGCGCGCGCCACCAGGCCTTCGATGAACTCCTCGGCGATCGACTTCTCGATCAGCAACCGCGAGTTGGCCGAGCAGACCGCGCCCTGGTTGTAGAACGCTCCGAAGACCGCCTTGTCCAGAGCCTGGTCGAGATCGGCATCGGCGAACACGACGTTGGGACTCTTACCGCCGCATTCGAGCCAGACCTGCTTCATATTGGACTCGCCCGCATAGCGCAGGAAACGCTTGCCGGTGGCGGTGGACCCGGTGAACGCCACCACGTCGATATCGGGATGTAATCCGATTGCGGCGCCGGCGGTCTCGCCCAGGCCCGGGACGACATTGAGCACACCGGCGGGCAGACCCGCCTCGGTGGCCAGTTCGGCAAGGCGCAGCGAGGACAGCGGAGCGCGCTCGGAGGGTTTGAGGACGACGCTGTTGCCGGCGGCCAGTGCGGGTGCGACCTTCCACACCGCGAGGTCGAGTGGGAAATTCCACGGCGTCACTGCGCCGACGACCCCGAGTGGTTCCCGGGTGACCAGTGCGAGGCTGCCCGGATCGGTGGGCGCGATCTCGCCGTTGATCTTGTCCAGTGCCTCGCCGTAATAGGTGAAGAGCCCGGCAGCCGAGGGCACGTCGACGGTGAAGGCTTCGTTGACCAGCTTGCCCATGTCGAGGGAGTCCAGCAGCGCCAACTCGATACGGTGGGTGTTGATCAACTCCGCCAGTCGCAACAGGACTTCGCGGCGGTGCCCCACCGAACTGCGCGACCACTCACCGGACTCGAAGGCGCGGCGGGAGGAACGCACCGCATCATCGACATCGCCCGCCTGCGCGGAGGCGACCGCGGCGAGCAGCGTGCCGGTGGCCGGGTTGACACAGTCGAAGGTGGATCCGGACCGGGCCGGCCGGAACTCGCCGTCGATATAGATGCCGTCGCGCGGACGAACGTCGTCGGTGTGGCGGATCCAGTCGGCGAGTGTGGTGGGATCGCTCGCGGTGGATGTCACGGGGCCTCCTTGGCTAGCTGGGCAACCTCGCGCCGCGCGGGCGGTGGCGATGGTTCGTCGAGTTCCTCGGCATAACGGTGACCGGCGTACACCGCGGCGGCGATCGTCGAGGGCGCCCATGCATCCCCGACGGCCCGAACGCTGCGGATACCGGACGATTCCCACTCCGACTCGCGTGACATCAGGGCGTCATAGAGTGCGTTCTCCGGCAGGCGCGCGGTCACCAGTACCACCGAATCGGCCGCGAGATGGCTCTCGTCGCCGGTGAAGACACACGCGGTGCCGACGCCGTCGGCAGCGATGCGGGTGAGCGCGGTGTTGGTGTGCACGGTGATCCCGGCGCGGATGATGCGTGCGCGGATCCGCTGGACTTCCAGCGTATTGACGGTCCACTGCGAGACGTGCGGCGCCGGGGTGAGCAGGGTGACGTCGAATCCGTCAGCGGCCAGCAGTTCGGCCACCACCCCGCCCATGTAGTAGTGGTCGTCATCGAAGACCACGACACGTCTGCCCCGTGGTCGGGCACCGGCCATGATGCTGTCGGGCGTGAGCACATCGGCGTTCTCAGAGATCGCGATGGGATGGGTGTGCCAGCGGCCGACGCCGTCTCTGCGCCAGTGCGCACCGGTGGTGAGGAGAATGTGATGGAAGTCGTTGTCGATGATGTCGTCGGCGGTCATCTCGCTCTGCATGAAGAGTTCGACATTGTCGAGCTTGCTGATCTGCTGAACGCGGTAGTCCACCACCCGGATCCAGGCTGAGAGTCCGGGGAGCGCGGATTCGCGTTTCACGCGTCCACCTACCGCCCGGGTGGCCTCAGCGAGGCTGACGGTGTAACCGCGCCGGCCCAGCGCGCGGGCGGACTCCAGCCCGGCCGGGCCGGCGCCGACCACCAGCACGTGAGCGTCGGAGGTTTTGGCGCGGATATGTTCCGGGTGCCAGCCGCGCCGGAACTCCTCGCCCATGGTGGGGTTCTGGGTACATCGGATCGGGGACTGGGTGAAGTCACCTGAGACACAGATATTGCAGCCGATGCACTCGCGGATGTCCTCGAGGTCACCGCGTTCGATTTTGCGCGGCAGGAAGGGATCGGCGATCGAGGGCCGGGCGGCGCCGATCAGATCCATCACGCCACTGGTGATCTGGTGCACCATCATGTCGGGCGAGGTGAAACGGCCAACTCCAACAACGGGTTTGGTGGTCAGCGCCTTGAGTCCGCGAACGTAGGGTTCCTGGCCGGCTTCGGGGCCGAACCGGGAGGTCACCGAGTCGTCTTCCCAGCTGCCCAGGACGAAATCCCACAGATCGGGCAGCTCACCGATCATGCCGATCACGTCCTCGATCTCAGCGCGGGTGATGCCGTCGTCACCCAGGAGTTCGTCGACGGTGATGCGGCAGGCGATCGCGGCTTTCCCGTCGGCTTCCTCGCGGGCGTCCTCGAGCACCTCCCGCAGGAATCGGACCCGGTTGGTCAGGCTGCCGCCGTATTCATCGGTGCGGTTGTTGTACCGCCGGGACAGGAAGTGGTGCAGGCCGCCCATGGCGTGTCCGGCATAGGCGTAGACGATGTCGTAGCCGACTTCGATGGAGCGGCGTACCGCGTCGCGGTGCCACCGGCGCATCTCGGCGATATCGGATTTGGTCATGGCCCGTGCCTGAACCGGGTCGTAATACCAGGACACGACGGGCAGATTCTGTGGAGCAAGCGGGACTTCGCGGCTGATCAGGTTCGGACTATTGAGTCCGTTGTGGGCGAGTTCGATACCGGCCAGCGCCCCGCCCTGATGAATCATGTCGGCGATCCGGGCCAGCGCGGGCAGGTCCTGGTCGTCCCACATCCGCAGTTCGATGAACGGCCCGATGTCTGACGTGGGGTGAATCTCGACCTGTTCGGTGCAGACGACGGCCCAACCGCCCTCGGCCTTCACCCGCCGCATGTACGCCTCACCCGAGGGGTCCCGGTAGCCCATGCCATTGCAGTGCGGCACCTGGTAGAACCGATTGCGCGCCGTCACCGGGCCGATCTGCACCGGTTCGAAGAGGATGTCATAGCGCGGATCGCGCATTTGTCCTCCTGTCGGATCTCGGTGGCCGATTCCGGATAGCGTATTCCGCGAACCGGTAGCGGCAGTCAGTGCCGCCTCCGAACGTCCAGGTGACCAGCGACGAGGGGGTGAGCAGCCGTGATCGATGACATCGGCCACTACGGCCTGATCATTCTGTTCGCCAGCGCCGTCGGACTCGTCGCGGTGATGGCCAACCGGCTCACCGAGCGGGTCAAAATCCCGGCACCGCTGCTGGTGCTGGCCGGGGCTGCGTTGGCCATCAGTGTGGTGCCCGCGTTGTCGGCGCCGCCGGAGTCGCTGGTGGTCCGCATCATCACCGTCGCCCTGGTGCTGGTGCTCTTCGACGGCGGCATGCACATCGGGTGGCGCCGATTCCGGGTCGCGGCGGTGCCGATCATGACGGTCGGTGTGGTGGGTACATTCCTCACCGCAGCCGGGGCGGCGGTGGTGCTGCATGTGCTGTTCGGAATCAACTGGTACTTGGCGCTGCTGGTGGCGACGGCGGTTGCCCCGACCGATCCCGCGGTGGTGTTCTCCGTCCTGGGTAAGCGTGAAATCACCGGGCTCAGCGGCACGATCCTGGAGGGGGAGTCCGGCGCGAACGATCCGGTTGGGATCGCGTTGATGATTCCGCTGATCGCGGCCGGCGGTCTGAGCGCAGCCGGATTCGCCACGATCGGCGTCGAGTTCGTGCTGCAGATGCTGATCGGTGGCGCGATCGGTGTGGTGGGAGGCCGCGCGCTGCTGGTGTTCATCCGCCGGGTGCCGTTGCCCAGCGAGGGCTTGTATCCGCTGCGCACGCTCGCCGTTGCTCTGATGCTTTACGGCATTGCGACGCTGGCGCACGGCTCGGGTTTTTTAGCCGTATTCGTCGCAGGAATCATCATCGGAGACGCGAACGCTCCCTATAAGGCCGAGATCGAGCGCTTCCATACGGCTCTGGCGGGGCTGGCCGAGATCGTCGTGTTCGCCGTTCTGGGTCTGACCGTCGACCTGCATGTCATTGCGCATGCCGATGTGTGGATTCCCGGATTGGTTCTCTTCGTCCTGTTGACGGTGTTGGTTCGGCCTCTGGCGGTCGGCGCCTGTCTGATCCCGGCCCGGCTGAAGGCGGGTGAACGTGCATTTATCCTCAGCGCCGGACTCAAAGGTGCGGTGCCGATTCTGCTGGGTGAATTCTTGCGCGCTGCCCATGTGCCGCAGGCCGAACGCCTGTACGGAATCGTGGTGGTCGTCGTCGCGCTCTCGGTACTCGTGCAGGGCAGCTCGGTGCCCGCACTCGCCCGTGCGCTGAAAGTGCCGATGCGGATGACCTCCCCGGAACCGTGGACGGTCGGGGTGCGGTTACGCGATGAACCCGAAGGTGTGCACCGATTGACCGTCGGCACCGGATCCGTTGCTGAGGGGGCGACCGTCGAGAGTCTCAGCGACCAAGCCGGCGATATCTGGGTGAGCATCGTCGTGCGGGCGAGCGGGTTGGTACCGGTTCGTGCCGACACCGAACTTCGGGCCGGCGATGAGGTGGTCGTCCTGGCGGAATCCGAACTCACCGAACGGCTGAGGGAACTCTTTCGCGGCTGACGACCCGCCGCGCGGTTACCGGGCAATATCGCTAAAGCTCCCTAGGATCACCGGGTGGCTGACCGCTATGGCACCGATGTGCTCGCCAATGATCCGCACAACTCCCGCAGGGTCCGTTCAGTGGAGCGCTGCGCGGAGGTCGGGATGGTGGTCGAGGATCCGCAATCGGGGTTCGTCGGTGCGGTGGTGCGGATCGAGGGTCCCCGCGTGGAACTTCAGGACCGTCGTGGGCGCAACAGAGTGTTTCCGCTGGGGCCGGGCTTCCTCGTCGAGGGCCGTCCGGTCATCCTGACCGCGCCGCTGCGCCACGGTCCGCCGCCGACTGCGCGTACGGCGTCGGGATCGGTGAAGGTCGCCGACGCGCGCGCCCGGGTGGCGCTGGCCGGCCGGATCTATGTCGAGGGCCGCCACGATGCCGAACTCGTCGAGCAGGTGTGGGGTGATGATCTCCGGGTCGAAGGTGTGGTGGTCGAGTACCTCGGTGGTGTCGATGATCTGGCCGGCATCGTCGCTGATTTCGGTCCGGGACCGCGCCGACGCCTCGGCGTGCTGGTCGATCACCTGGTGCCCGGATCCAAGGAGGCGCGGATCGCCGATACGGTCCGTCGCGGGCCGGGCGGAGAACACACGCTCGTCGTCGGTCACCCGTATGTCGATATCTGGCAGGCGGTCAAGCCCGAGCGGGTGGGTCTGGAGGCCTGGTCGGCGGTGCCACGCGCTATCGAGTGGAAGCACGGTATCTGCGCGGCGCTGGGCTGGCCGCACCGCGATCAGGCCGACATCGCCAAGGCATGGCAGCGCATCCGGGGCTCGGTGCGGGACTGGACCGACCTGGAACCGGAACTCATCGGCCGGGTCGAGGAGCTGATCGACTTCGTGACGCAGCCGGTTTGAGGGCGTAGCGGTCAGCGGCGATTCAGCGGTACAGCACGGTATGAACGCACATGGAACCGATGACGGCGAGTACTGACATCACGTGACTCAGGACCAGGTTGTTCATCGGCTGCTCTTCCGGTGGAAAACGTGCTTGTCATGACGCTAGCAGGCCCGATCGGGATCGGCGCTGGACACGCGGCCCGGCACGCCGTATCCCGGCCTAATCGTTGCGCTCACGCTGGCGTCGGGTGGACGACGATGACCGAGTGGGTGGTGCATGAGGCCTGGCGGATGGCTGCCAGTTCGCGGTAGGCGTCGCTGTTCCACCAATCGAGCAGCTGCTGTTCGCTGTCGAACTCGATCAGGACGGTTCGCCCGGCTTCTCGTTGCCCTTCAAGCACCAGTACCTCATCGTCATAGGTGAGGAAGCGTCCGCCGTGTTCGGCCAGCAGGGGGAAGAAGCCCTTGACGTAGTCGCGGTAGAGACCGCGATCCTTGACGGTCAGGTGGGCGATGAAGTGCACCGGTTGGGCGGTTGTCATTGTGCTCCTTGTTCATCCGGTGGATTCGTCTTTGACTTCAACGAGGGTTTCCTCGTCGCACAGACCTTCGGCATGGAAAAGCTGTGCAGCGCCTGATGCGTCCGGCACCAGATACAGCGGGATACCCTCGGCCCGAAGGGTTTCGGCGCGTTCACGCAACTGGCTGTTGCGCTCGTCATCGTCGTTGCCAACCTGACGAATAACGATCAGGGTGACCCGACCCGGAAACTCGCGGGCCATTTCCTCATAGGTTAGCCCATCGCGTTGGCCGCTGTCGCCGATGAGCACGAACGGCATCTTGGGATATGCCTCGAACAGCCGACGGATTGCGGTGCGTTTGTGTTCGGCGCCGCTGCGTCGCACATAGCGTTCGGTCGGACCCCAGTCGGTGAGGAACATCGGACCCTGCGGGAAGGCGCGCATCGTGACGAACTGCTGCAGCAGTGGGTAGAACGACCAGCTTCCGGTTGAGACATAGAAGAAGGCAGGTTCCGGCTTGCGGCCAGCGGCGCTGGTAGCCACACCTCGGGCCAGCCCGCGATAGAGCGAGGACATACCGGGGATGGCCCGGCGTTTGTCGGCCTCCCGCAGCACGGTCCGGGTCACCATGGCGACACCTTCGGTCAGCCCGGTGACCAGGATGGTGTCGTCGATATCGGAGATCACCAGGAACGGGGCCTTTAGTGAGGGCTTGATGACGCGTCCGGTACCCGAGGCCGACTCACCATCCTCGATGGGGGTGGTGACCGCGTGGGCGTCGTGCCAGCCGACCCGCAGATTCGGCACCGGCAGCGAGAAGTTCGCGAAGCCGTGGTCGTCGGTGACCTCGGTGGCGGTGTGCTTGCCGATACGCAATTCGACGTCCGTACCGACGATGGCCAGCGCGGCATGGCGGCGCAGATTGGTCTGGGCGATATCCCAGTACGGGATGCGGCTGTCGCCTGGCAGTTCGGGTGACTCGATGACGCGTACCCGGACCTTCGCCACGCCGTCGGCCACGAAGCCGCGATAGACCACGACGTGGATGCCCCGAAACGCCCCGGACTTCATCTTGGATTCGCGACGGCGTTTGGTCAGGCTGCTCTCGATTCCGGCCACCACGGCGGCGGTCTCCGGGCTGCGCAGTTTCGCGTTCAACTCCGAAGCGATCCGGCGGGGAAGGCGGGCCATGCGCTCAGCATGGCAAATACATGCGGGGCGCGCCGAACAACCAGGCAAAACCCGCGCTGGGCTACCATCGGCGCAGTGGTGAGCGTCGGAGGGAACCAGTGAGTGTGGATGCGGTACGCCGCGCTCGGTGCTTCCCCGCCAGCCTGATTCGGGTGCTGCTGGTGCTGGTCGCAGTATTGGCCATTCCGCTCGGGCTGCCCGCCTCGGTGCATGCCGACACCGGTCCGGACAAGGTGACCGTCGGCGTCTTCATCAACGACCTCCAGGATATCGACCTGGCGTCGGAGAACTTCACCGTGGATTTCTACCTGTGGATGCGCTGGAAGAACCCAAAGATCGACCCGTCGCTCACGATCGAGGCGATGAACTCCGAGGGAACCCAGAACACGACGTCCTCGGCGACCGGTGGAGTCTCGGGCGAACCACTGTATGACGCGCCACTGGATATGCCGGACGGGTCCAAGTATCAGGTGTTGAGATTTCAGGGCGTGTTCAGCAGGAAGATGAGTCTGGAGAAGTACCCGTTCGACACCCAGGTTCTGGAGATGGTGTTCGAGGACAAGCGCAGTGACGCATCCCTGCTGGAATTCGTGCGCGACAAGCCTCCGGTCACCGTCAACGACGGCCCGGCGATGTCGATTCCCGGTTATGTTCTGGGCGAGCCCAAAATGTTCGTGGTGGCGCACAAGTACCCGACCAATTTCGGTGACATCTCGACCGAAGCCAATGTGCCGTATTCGCGCATCATCGTCGCGCTTCCGGTGACCCGCGATGTGCTCCCGTATGTGGTGAAGATCGTGCTGCCGATCTTCATCGTTATCTTGATCACCTCGCTGATCTACCTGTTGCCGGCCCGTTTGGAGGATGCCCGCGCCGGAATCGGTATCACCGCGATGCTCACCATCGTGGCTCTGCAGTGGACGACGGATGCCAGTCTGCCAGCGGTCGAATACCTGACCATGCTGGACCTGGTGTACATCGTCTCGATGGTCTACATCCTTGCGGCGATGGTCTATACGGTGCTGGCCAGCCGCCGCAATCGAGCGGAGATGGCCGAGGCGTTGACGGCGAAGCTGGATCGGCGGGTGGGCATCATCTCGCTGGTGGTCTATCTCGCGATCCTGGGGTTGACGCTGGCCTACTACATGAGTCAGCACTACAACGTTCTCGATCAATACCTGTAGTGCCGGGCTATCTGGACACACCGTGGCCGGCGGAGGATGGCGGGCCTGCGCGACTGCAGGTGCCCCATGGTGGAGCGGGGCTCGGCTTGCGGCCCGGCGAACTTCTTCAGGCCACTGCGGTGATGCGGGTGATGTGCACCATGACTGTGCTGGGCGCACCCGGTGAGGTGTATCTGCTGACGCACTCGGCGCTGCGGGCGCGACTGGGGTTGCCAACATCATCGCGGGTGATGCTGATCGATCCGGTGACACTGGCACCGAAGGTGAAGTCGCCGCGATTACCCGGCGGCCCAATGTGGCCCGGCGGTCTGGCGCTGCACGCCAATGGTGATCTGTATGTGGTGTTTGGGCGCTGGGCACACCGTCTAGCGCGGGACTGTAGCTTGACGGAATCGGTGAAGCTGCCAATTGATCTGCCGTACAACAGCTTTGTGGTGCTTGATAACGGACTGATCGTCACGAAAAACATCTCGGACAGCCGAAAGGCTGTGCTATCAGTATTGCGGCCGGATCCCCTGGGGTTCGCCTGCGCTGATCTCGAGTGCCCCGAGCCGGTGATCGCGCGTCTGAGTGCGATGGGTAACACGCTATATGTGGTAGGAGTACGCAGCATTTTCCGCTTCGACTGGGATGAGGCGGCGCAGAGGCTGGTGCTGGACAACGACTGGCGCTTCGATTACACCACCGGCACCGCGCAGACCTACGGCTGGGATGTGGTGCTGGGTCTGGGGAATGCCTGGTTCATGGACAACGGTAAGCACCGGTATCTAAGGTCCATGGTCGGACGGGGAGTGAGCAACACGGCGAACCGGCTGATCCGCGTTAACCTGACCGACTCGAAAGACTCTGATGCCGTCGAGGTTTCCGGAATCCCGGGCGGAACCATCACCAATCCGCCACTGGTGGATGAATCGCGACGCATTGTGGTGGGGTATGACTCGGCGAACCGGGTGATTACGGCCTGGTTGTTCGATGCTGCTGGCAACGAACTGAAACCGCTGTGGCGCAAGGACGATTTCGGAGCTGCCAGCCACATGATCTGCCTACCGGACACCGGCGAGATCATCACCAACGACTTCGGCCGCGGTGGTGAGCATGTGGTGGTGCTCGATATCGAGACCGGCACGGAGAAGGGCCGCGCACGGATCGGGGGATTCACCCAGGGTGTCGTCTTCCCGTCACCCGGATGGTCGCGGGATATCTACTGGAGTGCCATGACCCGCTTTGGCCGGGTTCATATCGGCTGACGGTAGAGTCGCAACCCTGACCGCAGGGGGTGGCTTATGAGTCGGTGGATCGTGAGCACCATCCCGCCCTGGCTGCTGCTGCTGGGCCTGATCGTCATCATCTCCGGCGGATCCGTGCTCCTCGGGATGGCCCTGCGTGGTCGGTTCCCGCGGATCGCCCAGGACGAACACAACGATGCCCTGAAGTTCGGCTACGGCGTGATCGGTTTCGTCTACGCGTTCTTCATCGGATTCGTCGTCTCGGCAATGTGGGGACAGATCAACGATGCGGACTCCCTGGTACGGACCGAAGGCGCGGCCGGGGTGCAACTGGCCAGGGACGCCTCCGTCTTCGACCCGGCCGACGGCGACCGGATCCGGCAGAGCCTGCTCTCCTATGGGCGCGCCGCCGAAGCCGAGTGGCCCATGGTGGCCCGTGGCCAGTCGTTGCCCGAGGCCGATACGACGATGGCGACGCTGTACCGGACCTTCCAGGAACTGACGCCGCGAACCGATATTCAGAAGGCCTTCCTGTCTACCTCACTGGCCAATCTCGACACGATCAGCCAGTCCCGTACGGAACGAATCATCGCGGGCACCACCGATGTCGGGCCCACCTGGCCGCTGTGGGCGGTCATCTTCCTGACCAGTGGGCTGGTCATGGGCTGCACGATCGTCTACGGCGTCGAGAAACCCGCCATGCACTACCCGATGGTGGCGATCGTCGGCGCCATGGTCGCGGCGAATCTGTTCCTGGTGCTCGAACTCTCGCACCCGTTCGTCGGCGACATCTCGACATCATCGGAACCGCTGCACATGGTCGTCGAGGTTCTGACCCAGCTGCCGTCGTAGCGCCGGGTTCGGCGTGTCGGGCAAATCCTGTTTACCGAGCTAAAGATCAGTTTCTCTGGAAGATTTGCGACAAACCAGGAAATTCGCAAACATTGCCGGGGCCATGGGTTGTAATAGGCGCATCTGCCGCCGACGACGAGGTGAATGATATGGCTGACTCCGAATCCGCTGAACCGACCGCAGATGACATCGCGCAGCGCGGGAAGCTCTCGCGGCGCAAGATCCTCGGCGGTATGGCCGCCGGCGTGGGTGCCGCTGCGGCGGGTGCACTAGCGGCCGGATGTGATTCCAAGGGCGGCGGTCAGGCATCCGGTGACGGCCCACCCGGGTACGGCACCGGAATCAACGAGGGCTTCGACGGCAAGATTGAGACTGATATCAGGGACTCGACGCCGGACTGGAAACCGTTCGAGCTGAAGAAGGCGCCTGAGGGCGCGCCCAACATTCTGGTCGTGCTCTACGACGACACCGGGCTGGCGGCATGGTCGCCCTACGGTGGTCGGATCAACATGCCGGTCATGCAACGCCTGGCCGATAACGGGTTGATGTACTCCCAGTGGCACACCACCGCGCTGTGCTCGCCGACCCGGTCGTGCTTCCTCACCGGGCGCAGTCAGCACGTCAACCGCTCCGGGTCGATCACCGAGGGCTCCAATGGTTTTCCGGGTATGGCCGCGCGGCTGCCCGCGCAGTGCGCCACCATCGGGCAGGTGTTGCAGGACAACGGCTACAGCACATTCTGGATCGGCAAGAACCACAACGTGCCCGAGGAGGACGTCTCCAGCGGTGGCAGCAAGTCGGAGTGGCCGCTACAGAAGGGCTTTGACCGTTTCTACGGGTTCCTCGGCGGCGAGACCAACCAGTGGTATCCCGACCTGGCCGAGGACAACCGGTTCGTCGAACAGCCGTATAGCCCCGAAGAGGGTTATCACCTCTCGAAGGACCTCACCGACAATGCGATCCGGATGCTGCGGGACCAGAATTCGTCCAACCCGTCCAAGCCCTGGTACATGTGGTTCTGCCCAGGAGCCAACCATGCGCCACACCAGGCCCCGCAGGAATACATCGACAATTACAAGGGCAAGTTCGATGACGGCTATGAGGCCTATCGCGAGTGGGTGCTGCCGCGCATGATCGCCAAGGGTGTGCTGCCCGCAGGCACCAAGATGACGCCGATCAATCCGTTGCCCGCCGATGTTGCGGCGGCCAATGACTTTGTGCGGCCGTGGGATTCGCTGAGTGCCGATGAGAAGAAGTTGTTCTCCCGACTTGCCGAGGTGTACGCGGGATTCTCGGAGTACACCGACGCCCAGGTCGGTCGGATCATCGACTACCTGGAGCAGATCGGGCAGTTGGACAACACGGTCATTTTCTATTGCGCGGACAACGGGGCCTCCGGTGAAGGCTCACCCAACGGATCGGTCAACGAGAACAAGTTCTTCAATGGCTATCCCGACGAGTTGAGTGAGAACATGCAGTACATCGATAAACTAGGCAGCCCCGACACCTACGAGCACTATCCGACCGGATGGGCGACGGCTTTCTCAACGCCGTTCCAGATGTTCAAGCGGTATGCGCAGTTCGCCGGCGGCACCTGCGATCCGATGATCATCTCCTGGCCGAAGGGCATCAAGGCCAGAGGTCAAGTTCGCGAACAGTATCACCACGCCACCGATGTCGCGGCCACTGTTCTGGACGTCGCCGGACTCCAGATGCCCAAGGAGTACAAGGGCATCAAGCAGTACCCGATGAACGGCGTGTCGATGCGCTACAGCTTCGACGATCCGAAAGCGCCGACGACCCGCAAGCGCCAGTATTTCGCCATGCTGGGAACCCGCGGTATCTGGCAGGACGGCTGGAAGGCTGCCGCACTGCACGCGCCCTTGAGCAATAAGGGCAACTTTGATCAGGACCGCTGGGAGCTCTATCACGTCGCCGAGGATCGTTCGGAGTCCACCAACGTCGCCGATCAGTACCCGGACAAGCTCGCCGAACTCATCAAGGTATGGGATGAGGAAGCCAGGGACAACTTCGTTCTGCCGTTGGATGACCGCTCGGCCGTCGAGCAGGCCGGCACCCAGCGGCCGCAGGCCGAGCCGCCGCGTAACCGCTATCTCTACTACCCGGATACCGCGCCGGTACCCGAGGGCGTGGCGGTGAGCATCCGGGGCAAGTCCTACAAGGTCGCCGCAAACGTCGACTTGGCACCCGATGCGCAGGGCGTGATCTTCGCCCACGGTTCCCGGTTCGGTGGGCACACCCTGTTCGTCAGGGACGGCCGACTGCACTACGTCTACAACTTCCTCGGGATCAAGCCGGAGCAGGATTTCGTCTCCGCACCGCTGGTGCCGGGCAAGCATGCGCTCGGCATGGAATTCAAGCGTGAGAAAGCCGGCGAACACGGAGAGTCACTCGGCACCACAACGCTGTACGTTGACGGCAAAGAGGTCGCCAGCGGTCCCATGCGGGCCCAGATCGGCAAGTTCACCCTGGCCGGTGATGGTTTGTGCGTGGGCTATGACAGCGGCGACAACGTCTCCGCGCAGTACCAGAATCCGGGCACGTTCACCGGGGGCACAATTCAGGTCGTTGCGTTCGATGTCAGCGAGGATGCCTACGTCAACCTGCAACGCGATGCGGAATCGGACTTCGCGACGGATTGATGCGGAACGTCGTGAAGTTGACGTCACTGTTCAGATTGACTGCGCTTTTCGGGGATGGGCTTGCCGGACCCCTCATCACCGGCAAGGCCATCCCCGAATCGCAGAGCTCTGCCCGAGACGGCGCAGTTATGGGTGTGAGGCATTCCGGAAAAGTGAGTCCGGCTGAATGCAATGGCATGGAATACCCCTAGGAATGAACAGAAACCAGATTGCTCACCGGGGACTGGGGAAAGCCTTGTAACCACCACACTACAACTGGCGGTGCGAAAATGGGGGGCCAACTTCATCGACCGGGGTGCCGGGTAGGCTAAATCTGCTCCAGGCCAAGGATTGCAGAGGTATCGGCATTGTTTACCACCGCACGGGCGACGTCGGCAAGACGTTGCTGAGTCTTGCGAGCATGGGCCCGAAGCAACACGAACGCCCGGTCCATATCGATGGAACCGCGCTCGGCAAGTACGCCTTTGGCCTGTTCGATGATCACCCTGCTGTTGAGTGCGCCCTGGAGTTGCTGGCTGATCAGATCAGCGTGGGTCAGGGTTCGCTGATGCAGTATCCCGACGGTGGCGACGTCGGCGAGGGCTTGGCCGACGGAGATATCGGTGGGGGACATGGCACCGGCCTCGGTTCGGAATAGGTTCAAAGCACCCACGCGCTCGTTGCGCAGCCGTAACGGCAGGGCCGACACCGACCGATAGCGGTACTCGGCGGCCTGCTTTGCGAAGGCCGGCCAGCGCTCCGGCTCGAGATTCAGATCCTCGATCAGGACCGGTTGTCCGGTGCGGTAGGCGACCAGGCAGGGTCCGGCGTTGGACTGCAATTGCAGGAGCTCAAGCAGCTTTGTCTCTTCGCTGCTTGATGCGAGAACATGAAGTTCGCCGTGAACGTCGCCGATCAGGAGCCCGGCCGCGGCGATGGGTAGCAGGGACATCGAGCTCTCAATGAGTTGCTGGGAGACTTCGACGGCGTCATAGTCGGCCACCAGCGTGTCAGCTAGGCCGACGAACGCTTGCGCCAAACGACCGTAGTCATCCACCTAAATCCCCCTCTATTGAATCGTCCCACACCCGAGACGGTGGTAGGGCTGTTCGGTGGTATGTCATAGCTGTGCTGTGGGATCGGGGGTGGTCGTCTCGCCCGAGTCGGGCTCGAACCTTAGCCGCCTGCTGACCACATCGCGCGCAACGTCTCTGAGGGATTGACGATTTCCGAATGCGAAGGCCTGAAGCCGAACGTAGGCAGACCTGGCGTCGATGCCAAGTTGCTCCATCAATACCCCGGTCGCCTGATGGACCTCACGGGTACCAAGCGGCTGATTCCACCACGGGCCCAGGGAATCCGGAATTCGGCCGCCCGGACCGGCCGCGATAAGGACCGAGGTGAGCAGTTCGGAGACTGCCGCGGCAGCGGCGAAATCGGGTCCTTCAAGGAACTCCCCGGGGTCGCAGTAAAGATCCAACACTCCGACGTTGATCGCACCGACCTGTAGTGGAAGTGCATACATGGCTCCGATACCGGTCCCGGCGACCTCCGGGACGAACATCGGCCAGCGTCCATCGGCTTGCACGAGGCTGACCAATGAGACCGGACCGCCACTGGCCACGGCGTCGAATCCGGGCCCCTCGCCCAGCGTGACCTGCGTCCACTCCACCTGCTCGGCGACCTGGTCGGTAGCCGAAAGCACTTCCAGGCCGTAGCCGTGTACGGAGATCGCGATGGCGGCCCGTCGTATCGGCAGGGCCAAGACGCACGCGGCGCATAATCGTTGCGCGCCGCTGGCTTGATCGGGCACTCGTTCAACGGCAGCCAGGAATCTCGCCCTGGCGTCCATCGCCTCATGAGTGGTCATGGAGCAGTCATCGGAATATCCTCGCCCCCGGCAATTCCCGAATCAGTGAAATCCTCTGCGCCGCAATTCGAAAAGGACTGCAGTGCGAGTATTGGGGTGAAGCCTACGGCTTCAATTCGCAGGAATTTGTCCGGGGGTGAAGCTCATCGGCGCTCGCGTGACGTTCATTCGCGGCCCGTCGGAGTTATTCGAATCGACCAAACGTGGCGCCGGCGGCGGTGGAGGTGCATCCGCTGATGCATTCGGGTCCGCTGCCGCCGGGGGTTCAGCCTCGGTTTCGGCCTGCGCCTCCGGTGACGGTGGCGCGGCGATGGGCGCCGTTTCGGTCGCCGGCGCGATGGGCGCCGCCGGGTTGATGCTGCGGAGTTGTCTGGTCTGGTTGAAGTCGGCGCTGCTGAGGGTCACCAGCAAGGCGGTGGCCACCACCAGGGTGGCCGCCGCCGCGGTGATCATGGCGAGCAGCACCCTACTGTTGCGGTACCAGGGCGGCTTGGGGGGTGCTGCTGGCGCCTCGTTCCAGTAGCGGGTCCAGCCTGGTAGGAGGTCGTCGGTGAACCATGCGCCGAGGTCCTCATAGGGCATGGCCTCACGCTCGGACATAGCCACCGATGTTAAACCGCGGTGCCGCACCGTCGGGCCGGGTTGGGGAATCGAACATGTCTACTTTATGCCGGGCGGGGCTGCGCGTCGTGGACGTCGACGGCGACCAGGGTCGGCAACGGCAGCGGGCGGTTGAACGGGCCCTTCGGGTACACCCG
>Ga0194039_1000370_pt1 | contig 28254 bp, 20 predicted proteins | sample JunL228m_MetaG_FD_148679 | JGI IMG/M metagenome (GOLD analysis project Ga0194039, IMG submission 148679) | Anoxic zone freshwater microbial communities from boreal shield lake in IISD Experimental Lakes Area, Ontario, Canada - Jun2016-L227-8m | ecosystem: Environmental > Aquatic > Freshwater >... | reverse complement strand
GCAATATGTTCAACGTCCCTCTCAGATACCATGGTCACGCACACCAAACTGGTTTATGTACCCTTGTACCGACCTTTTATAACCATTGTGACGTGCCAGCTCCCTTATCGTACGCCACACCCCGCTACCATATTGCATCGCTTTTTTGTCCTGCCACGCGATTCCGGCAGGAATATGCCTTTCTGCCACGAGCCGGAGGGGTCGTTTCCTGACACCTTCCACGACCTTCTCATGCCCGGGGATCCGGTGGGCAGCGCGCACAACCCGGATGTCAAGGTACGGCATGGAGATGTACGTACCGTGGAGTGCAGCAACGGCCTGGTCCCGCTCAGCCTGCCTGGGAAGCCCGAGAAAATCTTTTTCCAGGTCAGCTTCAAGGTCGGTGGCGGTGAGGTACCGGGAGTAGCCGCCGAACAACTCGTCCGCACCCTGTCCGGCAAGTACCCGCTGGTACCCGTTCTCACCCGCCCACTTAGTAATACAGTGCATGGTGACCGCAATAGCGGTGTTGACAGGGTCAGGGGAGGGGATAACAGGCACCACCGCTGAAATTCCCTCTGCTACATCTTTTTTTGTGATCGTTACATATTCACAGGCAAGTCCGATCTCGCCAGCCGCAATACGGGCGCGGTTGAGGTCATGTGACCCTTCGATACCAACAGCCACACAAGGCCGATGGGCAAGTGCTGCTACAAGTGCAGAGTCCACACCCCCGGACAGGGCAGTGACCCCTTCATCACACCTGAGGTGGACGGCCTCTATGATTGCCGCTTCCAGCCCCGGTTCCCCGGTGTCCGGTGTGATATACCCGACAACCTGCCCGGACTTTATGATAGTACCTGGCGGGCAGTCACCCGTAATGATCCCAAAATGGTCACGGGCACAGGAATCATCCCACCTGATGAAAAATTCACCGCCGAATTTGCTGACGAGATCAGGTTGGTGCACTATTATTTCCCGGACTTCTTCTTTTGAGAGTTTCCGGCCTCCGAGTTCAACCCACCCTTTTTGTTGTGGCATCCGAATAGTTTCCGGAAGATAATGTACCTCCATGTGGTAATGAGGATTGGGGCGGGTGACAACCAGGATCAATAAGAATTACCAGGGTCCGCAGGATTAAACTAATGTTGACTGGGTGCAGGAACGCTACCTGTCCCCCGCCGGATACCCCGGCATTATCAAATCCTATAGAGATATCAACGAAGAGCCGGGAAACCTAGTAGTGTTTAGAGGGGGATACGGGACCGCCGTATATTCCCCATTCGTTTTCCCTTGACAAAAGAAAGAATACATGAGTTTTGGATTGATCGGGTCGTTATGAAGGATGAGATTTTCCAGCTGTTCAGGTGCCTGCAGATGCTCATAGGTAGCTGTGCAGACCATGAAATTACCACCGATATATTCGTCAGCCCAGCCGATCCCGTTGCTTACCATGAAGCACTTGACAGGATCATGGCGTGTACCGGACGAATAGTTGCGTCCGGCCTCACCCGGGAACAGCTGCTCCAGTTATTCATGGAACATGGTGGGGATTACAGTCCTGATATTGAAAGACTCATTGATCCACGGGACATTGTACCGCTGATTGGAACGGCGTTCACTCCGGTGCAGAAGAATCTGGTTTGCGCTGCATGCAGGGATTGGGCAATGGCAACAGCGCCAGGAGACCCGGGTGGCATGGCAACCAGGATCAGGTCAGCTGTATACCCGCTGACCCTCGCTGACCTCCTCTCCCCTGAAGCGACCGGCATGTTGAGATTTCCAACAATCATTCTGCTTCAAAATGCCGCAAGAGGACTGGTTGAACTGGTCCGACCTGCATGGTACACCAGTAATCGCATCATTGTCCCTGCGACCGATGACCTGCCCACCTTCTATGGACAACTTAACGTCGCAATATTCTGGTTCCTTTCAGAAAAAGGCAAAATACCGGTTTCAATCTTCCAGGAGCCAGTTATCCAGGCCCTGTATGATACAGGAGTGCTCTGTGAAGGTGGCGTAGAAGCACTTGGACATTCATTCGGGGATGACGGGCCCCGGAATATGGAACTCTTCGAGGCAGGAAGGGAACTGGCCAGGGATAGAGAATCCGTCAATGACATCAGAATGTTGATAAGGCTTGTCCTGTCGAAGGATACAGACACTGCACGGACTGATAGTGGTACTGGATCTGATGGCGTTCCCCCCCACTCCTGTCACCGGGTTGTACAACGTAGCGGACATGTGCTTGCCGGGTTTATAGCAGCCCGTGCAGAGGCGTCAGACCAGACTTTTGTGAGCTATGTCATAGATTTTATCAGTTCTGTTGCAGCCCGACCTTTTGGGAGGGCAGAGCCCGGCCCCGGACAACTCCGGGAACTGGAACGGAATATGCAGGAATACGAACAACTGATCCGGGCTGTTACGGGGCACTATGTATGGCGGGCGACACCGATGCCTCCCGGAACAGCTGGATACAGGCCGGTTGCTGACCTCTGGCCAGGCAGGCAGCTGATCCTCTATGACCAGGAAGAGATGGCATACAGAAGCACGGAGGCGTCGAAGGCTCTCTTAATGGAGGCATTGTACCGGTACAGGTATGGCCTCCGGCCTCCCTATTGCGATACAAAAATGGACCTTGAGGAATGGTACAGCCGCCTTGTCAGTGTGCTGGGTGTTCCGCGTGCAGTCCTTACCGGCACACTGGTACACCCGGGTGTTACCAGGTGGTTGATGAAGTTGTGCCAGGAAGAATCCGATCCTGTCAACCGGATGGTGAACCTCTCCCAGGTTTCCAGCCTGTCACTACCGGACCAGTTCCTTGAAGCAGCAGTCTTCGAAGGAAGAACTGGAGAGCCGACCACGGATATCAGGGATGCATCCGTGAAACATGCACTTGATGTGACATCCGTTGCAAGGAAGGAGATCAGTAAGCCCCAAATCACCGATGAGATATGTCTTTCGATTATTAATGAGCAGATATGGCCAGTGTTCAGGCAGATCTGTTACCAAAATCCGGCAACCGCACAGGCAGGGAATTTTTCAGCAGGCAGGCCCCGTGAAGGGGTTTCCCGGAATATCTTCATACCACGGGGAACTGCACCCCGTGTAGATACAACCGTACCAAACGCCCACCATCCCGGTAACAATCTCACCGGAAAGGCAATCGAAGGGAAAGGGAAAAGCCTGTTGGACAATGATGGACTGTTAGTCCCGGGCAATCATTCCGGAACAGGTGCACACGCATCCGGCCATGAATCCCCAAAAAATGACAGAAACGTACAGCCAGAAGGTCCTGGAGGCGGTACCGCACCGTGTCCCTTCCCTGGTGAGATGAATGGCCATTTCGGACAGGGAGATCAGGGATCTGGAATACCTGAGACTGCCAGAAGGATGATGGAGACATGCGCGAAAAGCGGGGAGCTGCTGGATGAATTATTCTCGCCAGACATCCGTGCAGAAACAAAAAGCGGCGAACAATGTTATCCGCGTGAAACGATATCGGCGTTGCGGGACCTGGCTGATAAGATCGATGAAATGGCTGAAATACTTGAGAGAGAGGTCGGGAGAAGCCGGGACACAAACAAACCGGGGATGAACGGATGGACACACCCTGCGGGTATTCCAGACCGGATACGTGAAAATGGGAAACATACTGATACCCTTGTAAAGACCTCTGAAAACGTCAGAAAGGCCGCCAGCGAATACCGGGACGCGTTAGGAAAGGTAGATCGCACAATGGAGTCCTCCGGCTCAGACAATAGCAGTATCCGGCATCTCACCGGGATGACCAAAAAGGCATTTATGGACCTGCAGCAGGCAGGAACAGAATTTCAGCAGCTTTCAGGGGGACCACCCCCTGCCGCGTACGGTAAAGAGAGCCCTATGGTCCGGCTTCTGGATGCTGATGACGACCTGGATTCAGATGGCATGATCGGCGCGACTCACAGGGGAAAGCTGGAACCTTCGTTTGTTACGGATAGCAGCTACAACCCCGGTGTCTGGGAGAGCCTCTCCTATTTTGACGCCAGCTTCGACGACGGTTCACAGGCTGCCTCTGAAGGACCTTCTTCAGGCACGCATTCCCGGGATGCGACAGAGCGTCGGTTTGAACAGAATACCCAGGCCCTTACCCGGGAGGCAGAGCTGTACCTGTCCGCACTGCGCCAGCGGACACGGAGCGACTGGGAAACAATCGATGAGAAAGCCGAACATATCCGGAGGGTTGCACTGTTCGAGTCCCATACTGTTGGCCAGGACGATTATGCGGCATACCAGCGGTTTTACCAGCCTGTTGCCGGTCTCATCGGGGTAGCACGAAAAAATATCCAGCAGGCACTCCAGAAGACCAGGTCGACTCGTGACCTGAACGAACTCACCACCGGGGACGATATTGACGAGGAGAACCTTGCCGCCGTAAGGACGACGATGCGGATTTTCCGGGACAGGGGACGCGAACCTGACAAGACACGGTGGTGTATCTCACTTCTCATTGATGCGAGCAGCAGCATGCATGACGAGACCGTGGCGAGAAAGTTACAGGCAACCATCCAGGCGGCTATACTTTTCGGAGAAGCGGTGAACAGGATAACGGGAATACAGTTTGAAATCGCAGCATTTTCAGATACCGAATATATTCCGCTTAAACGGTACCAGGATGACTGGAATATCCACCAGGGGTGCTACCTAATCCGCCAGGTAGTCCAGGCCACCGGTGGGACAAATGATGTAGGGGCAGTAAGCAGTGCCCTCGACCGGATGAACCGCCTCCGCATGGCAGCCGGGGCAAACAGGATGATCTTCGTGATATCTGACGGTCAGTCGGGTGTCGGAGGCAGGGACCAGATGAGAACAATACTTTCTACAAACAAGGACACGAGGATTTTCGGGTGGGGTATCGGGCCTGACATGGAAAAGGTCGAGGAGACCTACAGGCCTTATGGGGCCTGGGTCCGGGATATCGCAGACCTGCCGGGGTCGATGGGTGAGGTACTCCGACGTGAGCTCGGGCGACCGGCCATGGCCGGGTGGAAGGACGACAGGGCGGACCCGGGGACAGGCCAGGAAAAACCGGAGGGAGAGGGACTTTGCACGGACTGAACAGCCTGGGCCCCCTGAAAATTGCGGCATGGCGTCAGGGGAAGAGAGTGCCTGTTGCGACAATTCTCAAAATTGGGGATATTGAAATCCCGGCCCTGGAAGAACCCCGCCTCCTTCTCGTTCCGGCGAATGTTATCTACCTGCAACAGATGTGGGACTCGCTGAGGATGCCGGGCAGGAATAACCTGCTTATCAGCGGGGAGTCCGGGTCAGGGAAGACGATTCTTATCCGTTACCTAGGGGAGTTCTACCGCCAGGCCCTCCTGAAACGTGCAGGAGAGGGGCAGGAAGGCCTGCCAGGATCAGTTGCAACCGCACGTGCATTGTCATTCCAGACACGAATCCTTACGTTCCACGAAAACCTGCGGAGGTCTGATATCACCGAGCGGAGGCATTACGGGGAAAGCGGCGAAGACAAGACAGGGTGGACCATGAGCGACGTGATGGACGGGATGGTGGCAGGGGACTGGAATATCCTTTCCGAGATAAACCGGACAGGGGAAGACGTCCAGGCTGAGTTTAACGAGCCACTCGAGAACAAGTCAAAAAGCCTGCACCAGCAGGTGATCCGGGGCCATCCTGACTGCAGGTTTATTGCAACCATCAACCCTGTCAAGAGCGAGGGGAGGGGCATTTACGAAGGAAAAGTGATGAGCGGGGAGTTTGTAAACAGGTTCACCAATAAAGTGCAGATCAAGTACTTGCCACCCGACCAGGAATTCGAAGTGCTGAAAAGTTATGGTCCCGGTGTCAGTGACCAGGTAATTGACAGACTCATCGCACTTGCCAACGATATCAGGAGGGACTATGCCGAAGAGCACGGTGTTGTGCCGTTTCCGGTTACCACCCGTTCACTCATCCGCGTTGTCAGGCATCTCCAGCGGTTTCCCGGTGACCTGCTCGAGCTCCGTTCGCTGTTCTGGAGGAAGGCGTACTGGCTCGATGACCGTATCCACCCACCGATCGCACGGAAGCTTGTCCTTGATTTGCTTGACCTTCACGATATTGTGGACAATGTCCACCCCGCGAGGGAGCGCTCCGGGGTTATCCAGGACGACGGGAAAATGGGCCAGTGTCTCCGGATCGGCATTACATCCCATCCGCTCGGGCCGGGTGGGCCATATGTACCGGATACGGTAATCGAGGAGGTACAGCAGAACCTCGCAGACCTGGAGTGGATCCTTAAAGACATTATCCTCCAGGAGAACATCCTCCTGATCGGTGAGGCGGGTGTCGGTAAAAACAAGCTCGAAAGTTACCTGGCCCACCTGCTCGGTTATAACCTCCTCGTCGTCGGGATGAGCGGCGAAACACGGGTATCAGACCTCCTCACCTACCGCAGTTTCGGGGAGGAGGAGGAGGGAAAGACAGGGGATACCGCAACGCTCGGGCTGCGTGCCCTGACCGACCCGGAGCACGGGTGGATGATCGTCCTCGACGAGGCGAACAAGGCACACCCGGGAGTCCTTGTTTCGTTTAATGACCTGCTCCAGGACAGGCTTGTCAGGTTGCCGGGGGGAAACGAGGCCCCGGTCCGTGCAACCATTTGCGTGAATATCAACCCGAACCGGCCACCCTACGAGGTAAACGACTTCTCGTTCGAGTTCATGGACAGGTTCTCGATCCATACCATACTCCACCTGCCGGCAGACCAGGCAGTCGAGGTGCTGAAGAAGAAATACCCGGATGCAGACGAGGACTTTGTCAGGGATGTCGTAAACGGGTATTACGCCCTCCATCCCCTGTACAGCGGCGGGATCCTCTTTGAACCGGTCACGATGCGGAACGAGGAGGCAGCACTGGAACGTGGCCTCCAGTACCCGGACCAGGCATGTAACCTCATCGAACTCCTCTGCACCTGCTATGGTCCGCGTGATGGCCGGGAACTGCATGCAGTCCAGGGGGCCCTGGAGGCAGCAGGATTTGACCGGAACGTGCTTCCAGCCTCATGGGCGCTGGAGCAATACCGGAAATCATGGGAGGGAGACCCCGACAATGAAGAAAAAGCTATTACACTTGCAGGCACGTACCGGGCAATCGGGAAACCAACCGCCGCAAGGGACGTCCTCATGGCGATGTTTTCCTGCGACCCGAAACGGGACTGGGTCTTTCACCTTAACACAGCCTGGATACTTCTCGATAATAACCAGTCTGGTGAAGCAGGAGTAGAGATCCTGAAGGGATTTAATGAGGGGAGCATCGTCCGGATGGACAATAACCAGGAGTACATAGTCCTGTGCACGGATGCACGTGTCCCGGATGGGACTCCTGAACTCTCCATCGAGGCACGTAATACCGGTACCGGGGATATGGCCCTGATAACCGGCCGGATAGAAAACCCATCAAAATCGCTCCGTCGTTTACCAGGAGAATACCATCTGTCTTTTTCGGATATCGTGCATGGCCTCACAATTTACGAGTGTCCACGGGAATTGCCCGCCGAGGAAGAGGGAAACTATCATGCAGTACCTGAAACACCGCATGACCGTATTCGGAACAGGAGATCGGAAGATCATCCCCCCACGCTCAGCAGTCTCACCAGTGAGAGCGTGATGATGGGCTGGTCTGACCCGGTTTTCCGCCGGCAGATCTGCAGGTTCCCTTCACCACCCTGGTCCCAGCCCGTATGTACTGACGGGTGCATTGAGCGGGAGCTCAGGGGTGATGGAGGATGGAGTATACGCCTAGTTGCAAACGAGGCCTCCGGCTGGTCGGTAGAGAGAAGGGACCCTGCAGGCGATGTAACAGGAATAATTGGCTGGGACGGGGGTGAGACCCCGGGACCAGGTGAAGTGTTTTTCACCAACAGAGAGGGAGGTATATCCAGAAAATCGTCCCTTAACAATCCCTTCCTTCGGATCACCCACAGTGAATCACGGAATACCGTATATCTCGTTCTTCCGGACGAGCTAGCCGGCACCTTACAACAGGAAGCCCGGGAACAACACAGCGATGCCAAGGGAACACGTATAGCGGTTCTTTCCGCTGGGGCATACCAGGCAGAGGTTGAAAAACCGCACTGTACCAGCATATATCCCCGGCTGCAGCGTATATTCCGGTATTCCCAGGCGATTAAGAGTCAACCGGTGATGGGTGCAGGAGATATACTCTACACCATCCGGCCGGACTCCCGGATCACCACGAGTGTTCTCGTGGAAACAAGCGGAACAGGTATAGTATTCCGGGAAATAAGTCCTGGTGCAGAAGCGGGAGTTCAAAAATCCGGTGTCAGGGGAGATGAGGTTCTGTTGAGTCCCATCCTCCAGCAGATGATCATTCCTTTCGTGAAACTGGACAGCTGTGAGGAATGGCTTACCCAGGCCATTTCGCCGGATCTCCAGGATTACCTGCAGGAGATTCGACGGTATATCACGACGGTATTTCTCACGACCACGCAACCAAGGGACATCGCCTATGAAGCAAAGGCCAGGGCAATTCTCACGGGTTTCCGGCAGATTACCGGGCAGATTGGGAAGGACACGATACTCAGACGGGGGGATATCCTCGTGCGGAAAAGTCAGGGTCCAGGCGAACCTGACCTTTCGAAATCCGTGTTTGTCGTTCGGTTCATGCAGGAAGGTACCAATAATGGACATGAAGGCAGCGGGCCGGTTATCCGCGGGTACTGGCTTGGGGAACAGAACCCGGTCGCTACCAGTGACCTGGAAAAAATGTGCGGAGAATTTGGCCTGATGTTCATCGAAGGGGATGATAAATGCGACAGGATCATCCGGCAACTTGCCATTACCTGCCAGGACTCGAGCCAGCCACTGAAGTTTTCACGGGAAGGAGCCAGGTCTGACCCGGTTGTACAGCTGGAATTTTGCGGGATGGCAATAGAGTACCATCCGTCAGACCGATGGCTCAGGGTCACCATTGAAGGGGAGGAAGGAGTACCTTTTTCGATCGAAGAGACCGGTTATCCGTCTGAAACAGTAATTGTCACAGAGGGGACCCGGGAATTACTGCGGTGGAAGGGGATGCCGGTTGCTGATATCCAGTACCAGTCCGATGCAGCTCGCATCCTGGTTATTCTTGAGGATGATTTTTTTTCCACTCTCCTCGCGGGCAATATGATTGGATCCGGGCAGTTAAAGGGACAAGGGGGAGTTGTATTCGCGTTTTTATCCATGTCAGATGCGGAGGTCTGTAAAATATTAACAGCCCGTAAAATACAAAACCTGCCTTTTTTTCAGAGAATATATTTTTGAACAATGATGTGCCGTCTATACTAAAATTTATCATCCCCCACAGCATCTCACCAACAGGTATCCAGGACTTCAGAAGTCCTCTCATGAATGTTCACGGTACCAGGAGAATCTGCAATGTCGATAATTGAAGAAAATTTACGCCTTATGCAAACACTGGATGATGCCTGGAACACTCAGGACTGGGAAACATTTGAAAAACGCCATGCCGCGGATGTCGATGTCTTCTGGCCAGGGCAGCCGAATCCAACTCACAGCCGCCCTTCCCATACGGAAGAGGCTGTTGCATTTTTCAAAATATTCCCTGACAATAAGGTGGGGAACCGGCCATACAAAGTACTGTTCGGACAGGGAGACTGGACATGTTCAGTTGCAGATTTCACCGGCACGTTCAAAGGACCGATGAGCAGCCCTGATGGTACGGTGATCCAGCCAACCGGGAAAAAATTTAAGGTTGAATTCTGTACCGTCGCCCACTGGAAAAACGGGGAAATTATCGAGGAAAAATTATTCTATGACAAGATGTCACTGATGCAGCAGATAGGCCTGATGTGAGAACCTCTGGAAAAATAGAATAGGTCCATTCATCGGGAGAGTAATTCGAGGGGTGGCAACTCTATAGGGAGGACCCGGGAATCTTTGTCCACCCACTCTTTTCCCCATGGTAAAAAATGGTTACCCGATTTTAAAAGAGGTCATGGTTATTGAACCTGCAATAGCGGTATCATTAAAATAGGTAAGGGCCTCATCCTCCTGCTTCAAGGAAAGGGCGTACAGCATAGGCAGATAGTGTTCAGGCGTTGGTACTGCCAACCGGACTGCGCTGCCAAGACTTTTGTAGTCTGCAAGTTCTTGGAACCTGTTCTCATCAATCAGATTTTTAAAATGAGCATTTGCTTCAAGCGCCCAGTCAAACCCGAACGGCGTATTAAAATTACCCCCATCTGGCGCAACCATACCAAGGTTGTGCACCATGTTACCGCTGCCAAGGATGAGAACCCCTTTTTCCCGCAATGGCATCAACTTTTTTGCAAGGTTATAGTGATCCTGGGCTTGCAATGAGGAGTCCAGGCTTAACTGGATAACAGGGATACCGGCATCGGGAAACATTTTCTTCAGCACGATCCAGCACCCGTGGTCCAGGCCCCATTTGTTATCCAGACCAATTTTTTCGGTTTTAAGAGCATTCAGAGTCTCCCGGACAAGCCAGGTGCTGCCATGTGCCGGGTACTGCACATTGTATAGCAATTGTGGGAACCCATAAAAATCGTGAATTGTCCGTGGCATCTCCATACCCGTTACATATGTACCGTTTGTTTCCCAATGTGCAGAGATGCATAAAATTGCGTTTGGTTCCGGTAATGTTTTAGCTAATTTCTCCCAGCAGCGGGAAAATTCATTATCTTCAATTCCATTCATCGGGCTACCGTGCCCGACGAATAAAACCGGTATCCGTTGTTCAGCAGGTGAATCCGGCGCCTTCATAGATCTTACTCCTGCAAATAATCAAAACGCTTTTCGAATATAATTGTTGTTTTCAATAAAAATGAAATCCCCGCCGGGTCATTCCCTGGTATTCCTGCCATCATAATCATCCAAAAAAAATGGTTTGACACCAGTTAAAGGCGATAAATAAAGAGGAAATTGTTTATTTCTTTTGTGCAGGTTTCTCATCGTGGTGGATCAGCTTGCACTTGTTGACGCACTCCCAGTTCTCCGGGAGGAACTTGCCGTCGGGGCCTGGCTTCATTGTCGTGTGATATTTCTCCCCGCAGACAAGGCATTCCATTAGTCCTGACTCTTCATCGACCATTTTTGTTGTATGCTCTTTCTTGTTCATCATCCGATATGTCCGGCGGGCTGGCAGATATAGGTACGGATCGGGGACATGAGGGTACCGTGGAGATCGACAAGGTAAGAATAAAAAATGACCGGGTATCGGAATAACGCAGGTTTAGAATAGCCCTCATCCGTTCGTTATTTCAATAATAAGCGAACCTGGTTTTTCCCATTACAGGAATTACATTTTTTGACTGCCAGGCACTTACTGTATTTTTACAGGCCATAACTGAACGGTCAACGGGAGCCGGGATAAGCCCAAGTCCGTAACAAATATCGTCATTATTTTGATATTGGGCCGGGTTTATGATCCACCTGGTAAAATCGGTGCAGCTTGGCTGGACAAAACTATCAGGAGGGGAGTAATGATTATTGGAAACAAAAAAAGGAGCCTGCACAGCGAATACGAAGATCATGAAAAACCCCATTGACAAGATAAGGTAGCGGTTTGGGTTTTTCATCTCTTCACTCTCTGATCAGCTTTACTCGTTTGAGCTATTATAATATCTGAATTTGTTCCGGAGTTACCCGACAGCTGATGGCACATATATTCATTAAGCACAGCACAGTATGGCGAGGTTTTAATACATTCACGGATCTCATGTTCCGTTATACAAACTGTCCCAGGGGTATGATTGCAGATGAAACACTATCCTTTCCCGATTATTGTCCTGTCCTTGTTCATCCTGCTGTCACAGACAGTGTCTGCCGGTGCCTTTCCGCCGAGCGGCCCCGGGGCATTCATTAACGGCGTACAGATTTTTCCTCCGGATGATATCTGGAATGTAGCCGTGGACCAGCTTCCTCTGGACCAACATTCCTCCGAATATGTTTCAAAAATCGGCATCAGCAGTCACCTTCACCCAGACTTCGGCTCAGGCCTCTGGGAGGGACATCCCATAGGAATTCCCTTTAATGTTGTAACAGGACCAATTGTAAAAAGAACTGTCAATTTTGATTATGCCAGCGAGAGCGACAACGGCCCTTATCCGATTCCCGCTAACCCCCTGATAGAAGGAGGTTCAGACCGGCATATACTGATTCTCGATCAGGATGAAAAAGTCCTGTACGAATTGTACGATGCCGTACAGCAGCCTGACGGGAGCTGGCATGCGGGTTCCGGGGCGATCTTTAACCTCACCGGGTATACTATGAGACCGGCTGGCTGGACATCTGCCGATGCTGCGGGGCTCCCTATCCTTCCCGGGCTCGTCAGGTATGATGAAGTGAATGCAGGGGCAATTACTCATGCAATCCGGTTCACTGTACCGTCAACACAAAGAGCGTACGTATGGCCGGCCCGCCACTATGCATCCAGCATTACAGATCCCTCCTATCCCCCGATGGGAGCGAGGTTCAGGCTCAAATCATCATTCGATACCACAGGTTATCCATCCCAGGCCCGGGTCGTGCTTGACGCCCTTAAAAAATACGGGATGATCCTTGCAGATAATGGTGGGGCCTGGTACGTATCAGGCGCCCCGGATGACCGGTGGGATAATGAAGCACTCCATACACTTGCCCAGCTGAAGGGATCAGATTTTGAAGCGGTGGATACGAGTTCCCTGATTATAAGCAGCAACTCCGGACAAGCCCGGACTTCTTCCCAGCCGGGAAACACCGGTTCAATTTCCATTGTGTCCTCGCCTGCAGGAGCAACCGTGTTTCTTGACGATGTCAGCCAGGGGACAACCCCGCTGGTGCTTGCCACCATCACTACCGGAAATCATACCATCAGGTGCACCAGGAGTGGCTATGTGGAATCATCGCAGGAAATACAAGTATTCGCGAATCAGACAACGAATGTGACTGTTATCCTTGAAATTCTTCAATCCTATGGTGCGGTTGTTGTTGAATCAGATCCCCAGGGAGCGCGGATTTATCTTGATGGCAGTGATACCGGTTTCACCACACCCGGAACGCTTCAAAACCTCGTAACAGGAAACCATGTTGTCCGTTGCAGCCTGGACGGGTACGAGGATAATTCCACAACGGTTCCTGTCACATCATTGCAACTGATGATTGTCAGAATGAACCTTGATCGAAGTGAATATTCGATAACACTTGCAGAGGGCTGGAATTTTGTCTCGGTCCCGTTATTATATCCCCAGCCCCCATACCCGGATATCCGGTATTATGTCCTTTTTATGGGGGTAGATAATGCCGGGCATTCATCCTGGAGGTACCATGCGGACAACCAGAACTGGGAGAGATTATACCTGAATTCAACCCTGACACCGCTTGAGGGGATCTGGATCTATTCAGCAACGGCGAAAACAATCCCGGTACCCGGGGATAATTCGCAGGCTCCGGGCCCGAAGCAGCTCTACAGGGGTTGGAATTCAATAGGCTATGCCGGGAAGGTACTGACAGCTTCGAGTGCTTTAACCTCGTTATCAGGAAGATGGATTATGCTGTTAGAGTATAATTCCTCCAGCCAACACTATAATCAGACCATGTTCCAGAATGACCCGTCAGAAAACACCACCCTTATCCCGGGAAAGGGATATTGGGTCTATATGGACGATTTGGCGGAATATTCACTTTCCCCCTGAGGTTCCACATTTTTAAGGGCAGCGTAAATCAGGTATATGCGACCTCTCCTCCAGAAACAGAAGGTTCCCTATGTATTGCTCCTTGTTTACCGGTTCCCGGGAATTGTCTGCCGGCAGCTGTTTAAGGCACCATGCGTATAAGAAATAATTTCAGGGGTAAACAGGATGAACGGGTACCGGATCGAAACGGACAGCCTGGGCGAAATCAAAGTCCCTGCTGACAAGCTATGGGGTGCGCAGACACAGCGTTCGCTGGAGCATTTTTCCATTGGCGGGGATCTCATGCCGGTCGTAATGGTTACTGCATATGCCTGTGTGAAAAAAGCCTGCGCCATTGTGAATTGTAAATCAGGGCACCTGGCCGTCGAAAAAAGAAACCTGATAGTAAAGGCATGTGACGAAATCCTGGATAAAAAATACAGCGACATGTTTCCCCTCCATGTCTGGATGACGGGTAGCGGCACCCAGTTTAACATGAATGTCAACGAGGTTATCGCCAACCGCTGCTCACAGCTCGCAGGCATGCCACCCGGGAGTAAGGAGCCCGTGCATCCTAATGACCACGTCAACATGTCCCAGTCATCGAATGACAGTTTTCCAACGGCAATGCATATGGCAGCGGCATCAGGGACTAAATACCAGTTGCTCCCTGCAATCAGGGCATTGAGGAATGGTCTTGCAGTAAAAGCGGAACAGTGGGACAGTATCGTAAAAATTGGCCGAACTCATATGCAGGATGCTACACCACTTACTCTTGGACAGGAGATTTCCGGTTATGTTACGATGCTTGACGATAATGCAGCCCGTATTGAACGGGCTCTGGACGAGGTTTATCAGCTGGCACTCGGTGGAACTGCGGTAGGTACCGGACTTACTACCCCACCTGGTTTTGCAGGAAACGTTGCAGCCGAGATTGCCTCACTGACCGGCATGCCGTTTGTTACGGCACCCAATAAATTTGCGGTGCAGGGGGCCCATGATGCCCTGGTCAACCTGTCTGCAACAATGAAAACGCTGGCAGTTTCCCTCTACAAAATTTCCAACGACATCCGCCTTCTTTCATCGGGTCCCCGGGCAGGCCTTGCGGAAATTACCCTGCCTGCCAATGAACCGGGATCGTCGACGATGCCCGGAAAAGTAAATCCCACCCAGTGCGAGGCACTGGCGATGGTGTCGGTACAGGTAATGGCAAACGATTTGGCAGTGGCAATGGGCGGGGCAGGGGGAAACCTGGAGATGAATGTCTACAAACCACTGATTATTTACAATATTGACCATTCAATCGGGATCCTGTCCGACAGCATGAACTCATTCCTCCACTATACCGTCGAGGGGATGCAGGCAGACACAAAGAAGATCGCCGGGTACGTTGAACAGTCCCTGATGCTTGTTACGGCACTCGTCCCGCATATAGGATACGACAGGACATCAGAGATCGTGAGGTACGCAATCAGTAATGACCTCTCACCGCGACAGGCGGCAATTGCACTCGGATATATATCAGGGGAGGAGTATGACCGCCTCGTCGTGCCGGAACGGATGATCAGGCCGGATATCCTGTGATGGACAGGACAGTGGATGAAAATCCCCCCTTTCACCAGGTCGACAGGACCCGGGTTATTCGGTCGGACTAAAAAATCCTCTTAAAAATCGAAAAAACTAGTAAAAATGGGGGGATTTTCCCCGATCCCCCTCCTACGGGAGACCCGCCCCGAAGAGGGTTTCCATGGGGATTTATCTGCGGAATTAATCCGCACATTCTTCCCGGGACCCGATTATTTCATCAGGATATCCCTGGCAGTCTCGAACTCTTCTCCGGTGATCTCTCCCCTCGCATACCGCTCCTTCAGGACGTCAACCGGCGTCTTTTCCGGTTCGAGCGGTTTCCTGACCTCACGGATAATCACATAAAGGACCGCGATCAGGTACCCGAAACACGGGATGATAACGAGGATGAACCAGAGCGGGGCACTCATCTTTTGATCTTTTGCATCTTTGTAGATGAAGTATGCAATAACCAGCTGGACAAGCCACAGAACGAGCATCACGAGCATCCCCATCACGGGGGGCCCATGAGCGATCATTCCTGGTTGTGCTTGATACATCATTGCGGGCATATAGTACTGAATAACGCATGAGGTAATATGCCCGATGATGTTAACAATTCTTTACATTCTTCCGGGGGCATTTTTAACCCATCTTTTTCAGCCTTGCATTCAAACACGCGGTATTTCCTTTTAGGATATAGTATCTGCAAATTCCCGGACTTTTGAAGATGCACCCGGACGGTGCGGTACACCGTGGCCTGCAAGCAGGGTATCGAAATCCAGCTCCGCGATACGCCGGATCGATTCACACTCGAGCCCCAGGTCCATTGTAAACAGTGCCGGACCCCTCATGATTGATTTCCCATCGGACCGGAGCGTATCACCCGAAAAGAAAACCTTTGATCCTTCATCGAGAAGCCCGATACACCCGGGAGTATGGCCGGGCAGATGCACGCAGAGGAGACTGTCAACCCGGTCACCATCTTTCAAAAGAAAATCCGGCTCGATGGGCTTTGGCCCCATAAATTTCTCGATGATACGGAGTAACATACCTTTTACCCCGGGGTACCGTGGCAGGGCGGTTTTTCCGGATATATACCCGGCTTCGGCTTCATGTACTGCAACGTTTGCTTTTGGCGCTGCTTTTTTCAACGCGGCAAGACCGCCGGTGTGATCCATGTGGAAATGAGTCAGGAAAATTGTCCCTACCTCATCTGGCCGCCGGTGCAGCGTATCAGTTATATACGCGAGGATCTTTCTACCGCTCCCCGGCATCCCGGTGTCAATCACGGTCAGGCTTTCACGGACGACAATGTAGCTGTTGCCGTTGACGCTGTCAACCTGGTGTATTCCTGGTACTATCTCCATCGGGTCACCATCATCATAGTAAGATCCTTTTGGAGCATTATTGTTCCTCGCCGGGTCTTCCCTGTTATGAATAGGTTCAGCCTGGACGAGGTGTAACGAAATCAAGATGGGGATCTGCATGGGTATCGGTCCTTTTGGCCTGACATGAAATAACTGAGCACGTAATTATGCGATAGAGCATTCACTCGTTACTATTTCAGAATTTTTTTATGAGAGTAAAAAAAACATTTGAAGAATACGAAATATAATTCAAAAAGGGTTGCATTTGTATGAGAAATAACAATGAAATTAAAATATCTAAAGAGAGACGGGACGAGATGGTATCTGCAATTAAGAATTATTTTTCGAAAGAAAGAGAAGAAGACCTCGGTGATTTAGCTGCAGGTCTGGTTTTAGAATTCATAATAGAAGAATTAGCACCGGAATTTTATAATCAGGGTGTTTTTGATTCTTATACCTATATAGAAAACACGATTGAAGATTTACTATCAATCCAAAAATAATGACGTATTGTTATGCTCTGAACTGATATTACAATGGATAACCCCCGGAAAAATCCCTTCGGGCTTTTCAAAACCAGGTTGATACTTTCTTAATTATTATTACACTAATTTACGATGATTCCGGGTTTTTTCGTCCGGTTCCTTGATTAACCACCCACTTTTCTTCGCATCACACCGGTTGACAATATTCATAGCGATGCACCGCAAAACGAATTCTATGAAGATATTTCCCCTCGCGATGATTCTTTTAATTCTTTTTGTGTCTGTTTCGCTGGCGGGATGTACCCACCCGGAGACAGATCCGAAACTCGCTGAAATGAAAGTGGTTGCCGGAGATCTCACAACTTCCATCAACGCGGGTCTTATCGATCTCAGGGCAGGGGTCCAGAACAATTCCAGGGCCCTTTCCATGGCGGGCCTTTCAGGCCAGAAAGCAGAGGCGATCCTGGCGGACAACCTCATGCACTACCCGTGGGCCGTCTCTTCGCTCGTCATCTCACGAGAAGGTATTGTCATGACCGCGATGCCCGGAAACTATGCAGGCATTGTCGGTATGAACCTGAGCTGGCAGCCGCAGTTCCAGAAGGCGAACACGGCACGGGCGCCGGTCGTCAGCGGGGTATTCCGGATGACGGAAGGGTTCAACGGGGTTTCACAGAGTTACCCTGTTTTTTCCTCTTCGGGAGAATATCTCGGCTATACTGACATCACTTATGCACCGGAGGTATTCCTCGGCAGATATATTGACAAGGCGACCAACGGCACTGCCTATGATGTCTGGGTAGTGCAGACCGATGGGACCGAGATATATGACACGACCAAAGAGGAGATCGGTAAAAATATCCTGTCCGATTCCGTCTATGCGGATCCTGCCTTACAGGAGGTATTAACGCGGATCGTGCGGGAAAAGTCCGGTAGTGCGAACTATATCTTCTGGGACCGGGACTGGAACAGGAACATCACCAAGATCGCGGTCTGGGATACTGCAGGGATCGATGGGGCCGAATGGCGTGTTGTCGTTACCAAGGCTGAAGGTGAGGAGGGGGCGAAAGCCCAAGTAACTACGGTGGCAACAGGCGAGGCCACCGATGCCCGTTTTGCAAATCTCACCCGGTTTGTAAAGGGGGCGGCGGAATATGCAAATGAACACGGGAAGGAGGCCGCACTTATGGAGTTCAATAGCCAGAACGGGAAGTTCATCGAAGGGGCCCTTTATGTCTTTGCGTATGAGATGAACGGGACAGTTATCGCGCTGCCTTACCAGCAGGGGCTGCTCGGGACGAACCGGTCCGGGATCTCCGATTCCAACGGGGTTGAATTTATTGACAGGATGATCGAGGTCGCCCATGATGGCGGAGGCTCAGTATACTACGTATATCCAAATCCTGAACGTGACTACCGGGAAGAATTCAAGATCTCTTACGTAGTACCGGTTGACAATGAATGGTTCGTCGGGGCAGGAATTTACCTGCCCGAACTACATGCCCGGTTCAATACCACGGAACGGGACGAACTGGTCGAGCGGGTGAAACAGGCACGCAGGTTTGCACAGGTGCAAGGCGCAGACAAAGCGATTGTCGATTTCAATGATCGCAATGGCGTTTTTGCGAACGGGAGTCGTTATATCTTTGCGTACAGCTATAACGGGACCACGCTCGCACTACCGTTCCAGCCCGAAGTTATTGGCTCGAACCGGTTGAACTTTTCTGACACCTACGGAGTAAAAATCATCGCGTGGGAGATCGCCGTTGCCAAACGCGGCGGAGGGTTTGTGTACGTAGACTATCTCAACCCTGATACCGGGGAAACTGAACTGAAACTCTGCTATGTTGCACCGGTTGACGACAAATGGTTCGTTGGTTCCGGTATCTATACCGAGGGGTTGTGAAGCGGCACACCGATAATATTAGAAGAGAAATAATTCCCACTTCCATACCAGGTTTTTTTAATTAAAAAGGAGAACCGAATTAGAGGATACTGATACCTGAACATCAGCCCCATCTTGATTGGCAAGTTGTTACCGGGTCACAACGATCAGGTCATGATAATTTGATTTTTCCAAGTGTTGTTTCTACGTCTATTCCGCTCGGTTACATGATTATTAACCTTGCAAAGGCTATTTTTGATGAGCGATGATTAAGAGTAAGAGTAATCACGTCCGAAGATGATTTTATTCCGTTGAGTCGAGGTCTTAAGGATATTATTATCAAATTTGGCATAGCACATAATATGCGACTTTTAAGTTGGGCGAGGGTAACCAAGCCAGGCCAACGGTGCTGGACTTAAGAGGTTCCGACCAAAGTTGGCACAGTATTCTTTTAAATTTTTGTTATTTTAAAAAACAGAGTTTATTTTATCGATTAAAGGTAAGGAAAATATACATATAAATGTTGGCACTACATCTCGGAAATTTTCTGGTCCTGGAATCTATTCCAGGCAGAAGATACAGCAATACATTATACCTGAGGAAATGTTGAGGAGTCAAAGCCTTTTACTATCCTCAATCCTATAGTACTAGGCGCGAGGGTAGCCAAGCTTGGCCTAAGGCGTCGGACTTAAGATCCGATCTCGAAGGAGTTCAAGGGTTCGAATCCCTTCCCTCGCATTCAGAAGAGATTTTGTATTTTTAATGATTTTTGATAGCGTGCTCGGCCGGTGGCGGACTTGCCGCCAACGCGGGGATCCTGCCCCCGCTCCGGATAGTGAACCAAGAATAATATCGGTCGCACCACTGCCGAAGCCAGCGGGCTTCGTCTCCGAGGTGCTTCCTGGTTCTTTGGTCAACATGATACATTCAAACGGGCATCATGTTCCCTCTGTCCGGGTCCTCGCTCCGCTTCGTTCCGCTCCGGTCCTCCTCCACTCACATCATGCCCTGATTTTTCAGACTGTATCGGGGTGATACTGACGGCCAAGACTTCGTCGCGATGCTCCTCGTCATCGCCTGTTTCGATCGCGAGCAACCAGGTCTAAAGACTCCGTTGCTTTCGCGGCACACAATATCGCCCGCTTTCCGCTACCGCTTGCGGGCTACTTGTGGAGGCCGAGGCCCGGCTGATGCCGTGCCACCTACGACGGCCTGACCTAAACATGATAGGGTGGGGGGAGCACCGAACCCAGCGACGAGGCACCCGGTTACCGAGCGAAGCGAGGTCGAGGTGCCGAGGAGCGACATCGCTTTTGATTCATGGAATATTCCTCCCGATCCAGTCAACAACAACCCAGCGACGAAGACACCCGATAACGGCCGGCCAGGCCGTCGCGGTGTCGAGGAGCGGCAGAGATCCCGGGCAACATACCCGCAGGGAAGGCCCTCGGAGACGGCCGGAGGCCGGCAGTGGGCCTTCCCGAAGGGCCACCGCAGGTTTTATATTACACATATATACGCTGCGATATGATGCGATTCACTTTCACACCACACATGGCGATGCCTTATAGCTTCTCCCGCTAACAGTATATGTGGTGAAAGAAAGTGTCTACAACGCTCTTTACCAATATACAGCACGTCGGGACCGTGAAACTGTCCGGCGGCATGTTGAGAATAGATGTGAAAATTATACAGGCAGCGATAACCCGCTCGGATGTATCCCGGCTCACCGGGGACCAGGCACGGGTTACCGTCTGGGATATGACTCCGGTATGGTCCGAGTCCGGAGAACCTGTCGAGGCTGGGCAGGCATGGATCAACGCATCCGGCAGGGCGGTTATGTACAGCATACGAGGCAGGCGGTATATCTCCCCGCTCTCACATATCCGGGCAACGATCGCAGGCTCACGAAAATTTGCGAACATTTCCACAATCACATGGGAACCCGTCGCCCTGGTATCAGAACAGACTGCACCTCTGGCGGTGTCGGCATGAACAAAATCCCGGAAAGCGCCGGAATAATGATTTCCTCACTCTATGAGGAAGCAGCCAATATGCAGAAACAATCCGACCTTCTGAGTTCTGAAGCTCAGGAGCTACGATACCAGGCAAAAGAGATTGAGAACCAATATGAATTTCAGGGTCCCTGTATCGGGTGTCCCCGATATAAGACCTGTTCCCTCTCCGGATCGTGTGGTGCAATGGATCGGTGCAAGATGGCCCGCGAGCTAGCAGGGGTGGCATAATGGCTTTCGTTGTCTATGAAATCGATATGGTGTCGGGGAAAATAGAAAACCCTCACCCATTTTCTACTGAGGAAGAGGCAAGGAATCACGCTGCAGTTATGGTCGAAGGTTGGCGTGAAGGAACAGACCGGATTGTAATTAACGGAAATATCTACTCCGTTATGACCGCATCCGGTACGCTTGACTTCGGCGCACTCATTCTTCGAGAGGTGGCGTAAATGGGTTCAAACCCCGCATGGAGGCCATTCAGGCCCATGCATCATCCAATCCTTCCTTCCCGGTGTTCCGATTGTTCGCAATACACCTGCATACGTGAAAGCGGGAAACTCCCCTGTCACCATTGCGAGCGATACAACGGCGATGCCAGGTATGCGATCGGCGGGTGCGATTTCCCTGCAGGCGCAGAAGTGTGCGAGAACTGCGGTGCAGTTGTCCCCATCGAGGACCATATCACAGGCACAGAAGACCAGGGAGAACCAGAGAGGGCCGGGTCCGTGAATTACTTCACCGGGTATGACTGCCGTGAATGTGGTTTTCATGCGGAGGTGTAAGGGTATGACAACTTCAACCCCTCAAACCTTCTGGACCGAGGAGGACATTATCAGCCGGTACACCCGGGCCGATGGCCTGCGGGATGGTGAACTGATCGCAGCTCCCGAGGACCTCACCAGGCAGGCGGGGATCTCGATCCCGGTCGCAATGACCCGGGCAGTATGGGCCGGGTATGTCAGCCCACACTATCTCGAAAAGATGCCGGACCAGGACGAGATCGGCCGACTATGGGATCTGCTCTGGATGCTTCGATTAGCTGCCATGAGATCCAGAGGCAGCAGTGTTATCATATTCCGGGTGGCCTTCGAGCTCCTGCGGGAAAAGGCCAGGGCAAGCGGGATTGTGTTTATCCGGGGCGGCGAGATTGTCGAACTTAAAGCGGTCTGCGGTCCCGGCGATGACTGCGAACCAGTCATAACAGTTATGCTCCCTGCGGAGGACTGAATATTTATGGTTAGAGAGGTAAAAACCCCACCTCATAAATTTTATACAACAGATGAAGTGGCCGCAATGCTGCGTCTTCATGTCCAGACCGTCAGGACTCTCGTTTTAAAAAAGCGTCTTGGAGCGATAAAAATCGGAAAGGAATGGCGGGTCAGTGAAGAGGACCTTAACGAATTTATCAGAGAGAACAGGAACAAGTAACCGCGGCCGGTTAAAGTGTCTACAACGCATAAAAACCGGCCGCGATCGGTTATCCTATTGCATCCCTTTTCTTATCAGATTATCTACCAGGACAAAATTTTCCCTACGGGGCGTCGCACGGTCCGGCCCTGAAGGCCCGGCCATCGAGCGCCACCCCTGCGGGTTCTTGATCTGCTGGTATGATATCGCTCCTCGGCACCTCGACCTCGCTCCGCTCGGTAACCGGGTGCCTCGTCGCTGGATCCAGTGCTCCCTGTGCCAACCCCATCTCATTTCATCGGGCCGCCGCAGGTGGCACGGCATCAGCCGGGCCTCGGCCACCACGGGTAGCCCGCAAGTGATAACGGGAAGCGGGCGAATTTGCATACCGCGAAGGCTACGGGTCATCAGGCCTGTTGCCCGCGATCTGGCAGGCGATAACGAAGAGCACGCGACGAAGTTATAGCCGTCAGTATCACCCCGGTACATTCTGATAAACAAGGGCATGATGTGAAGACGAGGAGGCCCACAGTGAAGCGAAGCGGAACGAGGACACGAGGAGGCGAACATGATGGCCGACTTCGATAAGATAAATATTTGTTTGTCCAGTCTTTTCTAAAATAAAATTTTACTCTCTTGTAGCCCAGAAACAAAAAAAAGAATTTTGGGATTTAATTAACCACAATCAGGCCATTCTGAACAGATGAGTTACTAACAATTGAACCACTGTTTGCATCATATTTCATGACGGTCAGGGTGACATTATAGACCCCCGGGAACTGGTATGTGTGGACCGGGTTCTTACCGGTCATATTGACACCATCCCCGAAATTATAATTCAGGTACGTCGGAGACCCGATCGATTGATCAGTGAATGTAACCGTTAGGGGTACTGTCCCGCTGACCGGGGATGCAGTGAATTTCGCGACCGGTATGACGAAAGGAACTTTGCTGACCGTAATTACGTTCGTTTTTGTTGCAACGCTGCTCATCATGGAATTCGACGAGGCGTTAAACTTCGTGATAGTCAGAGTGATGCTGAATGTACCCGGGTACCGATAGGTGTGAACCGGGTTTGGCCCGGACACATTAGATCCATCCCCGAAATCATAATTATACCGGGTCGGGTTGCCAATGGATTTATCGGTACATTTCACCGTCATGGGAGCCATCCCGTTCACGGGTGAAACGATGAAATCAGCCTGGAATGTTGGTTTCGGGGTATAGGCATGGAGAGGCAGGTAATCAGTATTGGTCGCATCTATCACAAACGGTGCATTACAGAAGCCGTCCCCGCGGTCTGGTGTTACCTGTGACCAGCCGGTGCCTTTCGGGTCTGCCCAGTAATTTCCACCGAGGAAGGGCCCGTTGACGATATTGGTGCCGGCCGTCTTTGAGGTGTTCCAGGTAGTGTCGGTAACACCTTCCCCGATTCCGACATTCACGGTATTTGAGAACCAGTTGTTCACTATCATGGAATCATGTGACTGGGTAAGACCGATCCCTATCTCCCCGTTATCCTTGATCATGCAACCCATCACTCGTGTTCTGTCCCCGTCGATGATAAGCCCGGCTATCCCGTTCCGGGATGCGGTTATCCCTGAAAGAATGGTCCTATCACCCCCGGAAATTTCGATCCCTGCATACTTGTTCCTGTCCGTCGTCGCATTGATAATGTAAACATTGCTGCAAGTATCAATGGAAATCCCGGAGCCGGTTTCCGGTAGCGGGTTACTATTTTCATTCGCTGTTACATCCCGGAGTGTCACATTCGCTGAATCCTCGATATCAAACCCAGTGAGGGAATTACCGGATGAAATACTGTTACTGACCACGAGGTCGTTACACCCGGAAATGGAAACCCCGACCTGGTTGCCACCCGTGGTCACGTTCTGCACCTGGGCTGAATCTGAATTGAAGAGGAGAACACCAGTGGTGCTGTTTGTCAGGGTAACATCCCTTATGATGATACCCGGGGAATCGATCCCGTACACGGTCCCTGCCCGGTTCGTCGCGTCGATAACCGCACCGGGCTTTTGGAACAGGTAATATACCGGTTTTCCATTCACGGTGTTGGAAGTCCCGATCATGTGCTGGAAATACTGCACCTCTGTCCCATAAACCTGGAGATTGTACTTGTTTCCGGTCATGGTATTCCCGGTAAGTGTGGCATTCCTCGACGACACGATACTTATCCCGACTCCGCCCCCGGTCACATCATTTTGGTTCATTACACAATTATCTGCCTGGTCAACCGTGATCCCTGCAGGATTTTTTGACAGGTGGTTTTCGGAGATTGTGCAGTTTTGTGTACGGTTGCTATGAAGGGTTCCAAGGAAGATACCCCCATTTCCACCGTTTTCTGACATCACGTTCCTGGTCAGCAGCAGATCTGACGGGGCACTGTCGTCCTCGATGGCAGTGTTCAGGTTCCCGTTGATCGTACACCCGCTGATTTCAGTCCCGGGTGATACATCAAGGAGGATCCCATATCCCCCTACTTCAACCGGGCCTCCCCAGCCATTCCGGGAGATCGTGGAACCTGAAACGATACACGAGGGAGAATTATAAAAGGTTATACCTGTACCCCCGCCTCCGTTTTTCGGAGTGTTACCGGATGCATTTACCCCCTTCAGCATGATCTTCTCGCTGTGGTCCAGGTATATGCCGAACACATTCCGGGTCGCGTTACACCCTTCGATTTCTCCACCAGCCTGGTTATTGACTTCGATCCCCGCCTGCCAGCCTGACACGGTCAGTCCCCGTACCGTGACATTCCCGGTACCGGCGGACCCGCCACTGATTAATACACCCGTGCTGTCGCTGCTCCCATTTCCATCAAGGATGTGCCCGTTTCCATCAAGGAGAACGTCAGGTGCCGTGATCCGAATGGCCGTTTCCACGGTTGAATTAGTGAGGTCATTCGTAAGCCGGTAGTGTCCCGGAGTGGTGATAACTGCAGGAGCGGTAATCGGGATACCCTGGGGGTCCGGTGGGTTGTTGGTCCTCAGGGGAAACGTAATGCTGTCATACAGAAGAGGCGGGTTGATAACGGTTCCCGTAATAGAATCGTAATCGGGGAGCGAGGCCACAAAGTACTCGTTCGCGGTAGCCGTATTATTCGCCTGATCCACGGTGACCTTGAGATATCCCAGTTCTTTTGTTGCCCCGGTTACGTACGAGGGCGGGACCGGTTTATCAGTCAGGCTGACGAATCCCCCACCGGCGTTGGCAACAACAAAGTACGGGATGCCCTCCACCGAAAACCTCTGGTACGTGTGGATATGGCCGTCGAAATGTGCACTGATGTTGTACGTATGGTAAAGGGTCTCCCAGGGCTCAAGGGCCGAATCCGCATCGGCATGCCCAACGGTCCAGACAGGATGGTGATGGATAACAAAGGTCCCGTACAGGGTGTTGTCGAGCTGGTCCTTTAACCAGGGCACCAGGGCCTCCGAGTGGGCACGCGTGGGGTTCTCGTCATTGGGGTTGGTGGGGTCCGGGGAATCAAGGCTCACGAACCTGATCCCGGCACAATCAAAGGAATAGTAGAGCGGGTTGACAAAGGAGTTTCGGTAATAGTAGGCATCTGTCGATACATTCTCAGCGGTGCTATTGTGGTATTCATGGTTCCCTATACTGGTAAAGAGTGAAATATTCGCGAGCATCCCGTCACCGTAACCATAATAGTATGCCCATTGTGATTCCACGTCGTGACTGGCATAGTCCCCGCCGTCAAGAATAAAAAGCACCCCGGACTCGTTGGCGAGGGCATCTGCGACATACCGAAACCGCTGCTCCTGAGCATGGGTATCAGAGATCACGATGAAGGAAAACGGACCACTGACCGGAAAGGTCTGGAACTGGCGAACGGAGAATACCTGATTTATTCCCGATGGATCCGATCCCATTGGTTCGACCAGGTACTTGTAGGTGGTGTTGGCCTCGAGACCGGTCAGGAGGACATGGTGGAAGTTGGCAGGACCAGGGTCAGGGTCTGGTACGATATGATCAAACTTCCCATGCTCTTCGTAATAATTCGCAGTTGCATAGTGTACCGTCCAGCCACTCCCCTGGGTTTCCTGCCACCAGTTGATGATGCCTGAGGTGGTATTGGTTTTGGTTACCCACGGGGCCCAGTATTCGGTAGGCGTTTCCTCTGCATTGACCTGGATATTACAGGCGGTACTGTTAGTCCCTTCGCTGTTTGCAACCGTCAGCACTGCATTGAAGGTTAAATTGAACCCTGTTGTATAGGTGTGCACGGGATTCTGCACGGTAACATTCGGAGTCCCGTCACCAAAGTTCCATTGGTACGACAGCGGAGGTGAACCGGAAGAGGTATCATTGAACTGGACCTGTAAGGGGGATTTTCCAGTTTTCGGCGTGGCAGAAAATCCCGCTACCGGAGCACCAGTTGCCGGTGCAATAGCCAGGCTGTGTTCGTAGCCGCCGGAGATAGAGGAAAAGGTCCCTGCCGGGACATCGCACTGACCGGAATCATTCGCCCCCCATGCAACGATGTTCCCATCCTGGCGCAGAGCCAGGCTGAAATACCCCCCAGCGCTTACTGCGGTAAAGTCGTTCCCTGCGGGGGCATTGCATTGTCCATACTGATTGTCCCCCCATGCCACGATGCTCCCGTTCTGCCGTAAGGCCAGGCTGTGATATCCTCCACCGCTTACGGCGACAAAGTCGTTTCCTGCGGGGGCATTACACTGGCCAACGTTGTTACTCCCCCATGCCACAATGCTCCCATCCTGGCGGAGGGCCAGGTTGTGGTACCATCCTGATGCGATGGCCGAAAAGTCATTCCCGGACGGGGCCACTCCCGTGGACTCACCCCATGAAACGATGCTGCCGTTCGTAGCGATCGCCAGGCTGTGCCACCCCCCGGCGCTGATTGCCGCATAGCTAGTTCCTGCCGGGACATTACACTGGCCGTACTGGTTGTTGCCCCAGGCGGCAATGCTTCCGTCCTGCCGCAATGCCAGGTTGTGGAAATATCCGGTGGCAACTGCCAGGTAATTGTTTCCTTCCGGCACATTATGCTGGCCATACTGGTTATCTCCCCAGTCGTGGAGTGTCCCGTTTATGAGGGCCAGGCTGCTCCCCCATGAAGAGGCAATCGCCGTGTAGTTGTTCCCTGGCGGGACGTTGCATGAACCCTGGTCATTATAGCCCCATGCACGAAGGCTTCCGGGAAGAAGGGTGAAGATCACCACGACATCATGGGTGTCCACCACATTCTCGATGATATATTGGTCGCTGATCTGCTGCGAGATCCCGTTATCGAAGATCGCCCCGATACGATATCCCTGGTCCGGGTTGACGTTAATAGTAGCGTCCTGGTGAATGCCAATCGTCTGCTGTGTGGGAGTTACTGAACCGTGGTCACCGACCACCATCGCTTGTACGGTATATTCGGATGGGATGGCCTCGAAAGAGAACACGACCTGGTGGTCTCCCCGGATGCCGGAAATGGAATAGGGGTTCTCAATCTGCTGTACTACCCCGTTGTCGGTGATCGATGTGATACGGTACCCTTGATCAGGGGTGAACGAGACATTTACCGCTGAAAGGAACGTCGCAGTCTGGCTGGGCGGGTCAGCGGTACCATGGCCCCCTGGTACAGAAGCGTTTACCTGGAGTAGCGAATGCAGGGCTGCAGTGTGGTACTGGCCTGTGCTCAGAGAAAAATAGTTATCTCCTAACGGGGGTTGGTCCATATAGTAGGTTTCCCCCCAGATAACGATGCTGTTGTTCCCCCGGAGGGCACAGGAGAACTGGTCCCCCGAAACGACTGATTGGTAACCATTACCCGGAGGTGCGTCACACTGGTTCGCATTGTTCATCCCCCAGCCGA
>Ga0194039_1000369_pt1 | contig 28303 bp, 31 predicted proteins | sample JunL228m_MetaG_FD_148679 | JGI IMG/M metagenome (GOLD analysis project Ga0194039, IMG submission 148679) | Anoxic zone freshwater microbial communities from boreal shield lake in IISD Experimental Lakes Area, Ontario, Canada - Jun2016-L227-8m | ecosystem: Environmental > Aquatic > Freshwater >... | reverse complement strand
AAAGATTACATTTTATTGTTTGTTCCCGTTTTCCATCACGCTTTTCCTTTTTCGCCTTCAAAGTTGCTGTTCTGCCATCTTTCTTAGTTTCATCGGTTCTATTTTCTTTCATTTTAATCACTGATACCAATTCTTTAAACCATATTTACTTTTTAGTTCCGATTGGAACTAAAAAGTATTTCACACTGATTTCTACATAATTAATGTGAATTAAATTCAGTAGTCAACACACTTGGACCGCGAAGCCTATCAAAGACAGAAGTAAATTTAGTCATAAACGCAATGATTACACATCTTCATGCAAAGATTAACACATAGTTTTTACATCGCAGTTATTGATGTAAAAACATTTCAAACATTTGTTCTGTAAATAATGAGTGATTTGAGTTACAGAGCCCTGACCATACGTTGATTACTCTCTACCATTCTGCTTCGTGTATCATGCCCAAACAATGACCAAACTCGTGTATTATGGTCGGGACATCAATCCAGCCGAAATTCACAGTCGGCTCTGGGCTTCTGTAACCCAGATGATCCGTCCCGACATAGGCCCACGATCCTTTGTTTGGTTGAAAAGAAACCCGTATGTTAGCCTGTGATGGATCTGAGACAAAGTCAATGTCCAAACCGACCAAGGGTATAATTCGCTCACGGACCACAAGCTTAACGACATCCTCTGGTTTCAACTTTGCTATTTTGTCACACAGAGGATCCAATGGACGCCCACTTGTCGCCATCTGATGCACGTCTGTGTATTGCAATTGACCAACCGATCCAGACGGATAAACAAAGCCGATGCGTATTTTTGAACCAGCCTTCCACAATTTCGATGTCACAAACGCTGCCTGCAGACGAGCCATATGTTCGAAATTGTGACCACCCTGACGTATGCCCTTGATGATGTGAGAATCCTCAGCAGAGAACTTCTCAACGCAGATTTTAGCCTGTTGCAAATCACTCATTTATTATAGAAAAATAATTTCAACAAAATTATTCGCCGCATTTGTTTCTGTTTAACAGAAACAAATTTACAATTCAATACGGTGTTGTGTCCTCTTGCGACTTTGTGCGTGATGAAATAATTCGTGCCGTTGTTCGTGGTGGTTGTGATGACGATGACTGAGGGTCCTGTTCGTTTTCGTGATAAATTGTGACCTCCTGTATGTCAATAATTTCTGGTTTGTGTATGTTAATTGAACCGAATTCCTTCTCAAATTCTTGAATCACATCTAATGGTATGTCCCTTGATTGATCGGCGAGTTTGTCTATTTCTGACCTACATATTTTAACCATTTCGCGTCCAGTGTGTGTTCTCTCTGCCAATGGTAGTGAAAGTTCTGTTTTGATGTTTTTACACAGGTTGCTGTATGTGATGTAACTTTTTTTGTGGTTTTCCAGTATCTCTCCCAGCTTGAGATACTGTGACAGGGCAGTAACTGATCCCGCTAAAATGTTCATAATTCCGACGGCATACGACGCATATTCGCGTGTCGTATTAGAGTATGCACCATTCACCAAACTGGCAACAGCCGCTGCTGTGTTCAGTATCATTACTGGAGCCTGAACATACATATTTAAAAGTTTGTATTTGCGATACGCGCGATCGTGTAGCCAACTGTAACTGGAACACATTTCTCCCCATTGTTTCAGTATAATTTCATACTGAGGATGCCATGCATTTATATCTATTCCTCCTGTTGTCCCTGTATCCATTTATTAAGGGACAATTTTTGTTTGACCATTCTGTTATTTTTTCCACGATTTGTTGGTAAAAAATAACATTTGATTTACACAATGTCTATTCTAATGTTTGACCTACCAGCTTTAAAAATTGACCTAAGTGCCGTCTCGATCGCATGCCTTGGAACTTTTATGACAACCTCATAATTTTCTGACAATTCCCTTCCCTGAACAGCACCAGAGGAACTTGCACCCTCATCAGATTCGTCCTTGATTTCTACAATGTTAAGGCTTGGATGATCGACAACCTTTCTTACAATCCGCGTCCAAGACCCGTTTTCTGTCGCCTTGCCATAGGACATTGGGCGTTGTATTGATGTGCTTCCCTGTTGTAAATTTGTGTTTCTCAGAAGACTTGGCATGGCTGGTTTGATGCTGTTCATCCTGATGAGATAATTCTCTATCGTTTCCCTCGGGTGTAAAAATTGACACAACTTTTGCTTGGAATCGTTATTTGTATAGACACCTTCCTCTGAATCCTGACAGTGGACAAATGTACACCTGTCTTTAAAAATACATTCTTTGATGGAAAGTTGGTCGACGTTATGGGCAAATCTACAACTGTCACCGTTTAGACATTTTCTGCCTTCTTCAACGGATTTACACATTTTTGTCCTTGTCATATCGTTCACAATATTTTCTGTCATTGTACAATTCGTTTGTCATAGTAGAATGGGCCTTTAACTCTATTTTTTGTAAAATTTATCGCCACATCAATCATGTAAAATAAAAACATTGACATTTATGAAAAAACAAATCAAACACTGTTTCAGAAACTAAAACTAATATAAAAAAAACTTTTTTTTTGTTTTATTTTTTCATTTGCTATAATAAAAATGCCGAGAACTAAAAAATCTCTCAGCCGTCGTCGTAGTTCATCCCGACGACGTTCTTCGACCAAAAAATGCCCCCAAGGACGTAAAGTGTCGGGAGGTTGCAAAAAGAAGCCAGGTCCCAAGCGCTCTGCTTCCCGCAAACGCTCTGCGTCTCGTAAGCGCTCTGCTTCGCGTAAGCGCTCTGCTTCCCGCAAACGCTCTGCTTCGCGTAAGCGCTCTGCGTCGCGTAAGCGCTCTGCTTCGCGTAAGCGCCCTGCTTCCCGCAAACGCTCTGCGTCGCGTAAGCGCTCTGCTTCCCGCAAACGCTCTGCGTCTCGTAGGTCATCAAAATGTGTCCATGGACGCAAAGTGTCTGGAGGATGTAAAAAGAAGACCGGTCCCAAGCGCTCTGCTTCGCGTAAGCGCTCTGCTTCGCGTAAGCGCTCTGCTTCGCGTAAGCGCCCTGCTTCCCGCAAACGCTCTGCGTCGCGTAAGCGCCCTGCTTCGCGTAAGCGCTCTGCTTCCCGCAAACGCTCTGCGTCTCGTAGGTCCTCAAAATGTGTCCATGGACGCAAAGTGTCTGGAGGATGTAAAAAGAAGACCGGTCCCAAGCGCTCTGCTTCTCGGCGGAGATCGGCGTCGCGTAAGCAATCTGCCTCCCGCAAACGCTCATCTCGTCGGCGATCAGCGTCGCGTAAGCAATCTGCCTCCCGCAAACGCTCATCTCGTCGGCGATCAGCGTCGCGTAAGCAATCTGCTTCCCGCAAGCGCTCATCTCGGCGGAGATCGGCGTCGCGTAAGCAATCTGCCTCCCGCAAACGCTCATCTCGTCGGCGATCAGCGTCGCGTAAGCAATCTGCTTCCCGCAAGCGCTCCGCGAAGAGAAAAACTGCCAGATCCCTCTCAGAACTCTTCGAGGGACTTGACATGTATTGATTCTGTTTGTTCTAATAATCCTGCAGGATTATTAGAATTTCAATCTCTCCTCATATGCCATGCCTATAGATTTATATTTTGGTCTAATGACACCAAAGTCTACATAGTCCATGCGATCAAAACTGCTTCTGAAAGTTTGTATATCAATAATTCCTCCATATTCCCTCAACAGGCGCCAAGAAGGAGCCGCGTCAAAAATTACACCTGTCGTCCCATTCATTTCGTTGCACATTTTATAGAGAAGAACCATCGAATTGTCATAAAGTTTGTTGTGTTTATTTTCCAGAACAAATGCCTTTGCACAATTGAATGAACAAAACACACCATCCGTCTCATAATAAGGATTAGAATCAACGGTCATGTTTTTGTCCTCTATTGCAAGAGCCTTTGTGGTCGTTATGTTTTCTCTTATGGTATAAATGTCTTTACTAATTTCGGAGTGATATTTTTTTGTCACGGTCGAAGAGACATATTTGAGGGGACATCCTATTGGAATTGAATCAAACGGATGCCTGTCCCAGAAGCAATTATATTTGTCACAAACCGTCACATCACGACCTCTCTCAAAATCTATCATCGTCAGAACACACTTGTGAGATTTTCGCGTCTCATCGAAAAAAATAATTTGTGATTGATTTTTGTTCTGAATTAGGTCAACAATTTTTGTCGCATTTGTGGGCACCACATCCGTGTCTGTAAAATTTGTGGACACATTTAGCCCATAAAGTCGCTCTATTTCGTCTGTGTCAATATTTTTCAGTGTGAATACATATTTTGAGGCACCCTTATTGATCTTTGTCATCGAATCTGATGTTATCACGACAAGAGACTTTTAAAATCATTTTTAAATGCTTCTCAATAAATTATTCCAATAGATAAATGACCACCTGCAATGAGAAATTTTGGACAGAAAATATATCGACATTATTCACGAGCGACAATTGTGGTATAAATTTTATACCGTCGATGGAAATGTCGCTGGAACAAAAAATGAATGCGTCAACACGTCTGTTGTTAATCATTTTCCTCATCGTCCTTCTGTTTGACGTAAAACTTAGCATCATGTTTTTGTTACCATTTGTTGTGATGATTATTATTCTTTATTACTATCAAAAGATGAAGCCATCACGTGTAAACTTACCCCAGCAAACAAGGGAGAATTACACAAGTAATTCCAACAAACCCCTTTCGGCTCAAAATTTTAGAGTAAAATACAACAATGAGAACATTTTTCTCAAAGATGACAAAGTGGTTGTAAACAGCCCTTCAATCTATCGATTCTGTGACGACGAAGTTCCGCTTGGTGTTAACAACCCAAACTACACATCTGCGAATCAACGTCTCGCTGGACAACCAAATCCAAAAACAAAAATTCCACCTGTGATGGTGCCACCATGTGTGGATCTTGATTATTGGAGGGCAAATAATCTTGTGACATTGTCATATGTCAATTCGCAGACACAAGAGGATGGATACCAGTCAGGGTTTCAGGTGACAACATGTTGTGGAAATGTTGCCAATGACTACATCGATCCCAAACCCGTTAGGAAACGCGGACATTACACGAAAAATCACCACAAACAACCAGTGAAAGAAAATTTTGAGACCCCTTTGAGACAAAACGAGGGGGGAGTGGACATGGCATGTGGGTATGACCCATCCCAAATATTCTCGTCAAATCTTCCCTCAAATTTAAAAAGTTGTGAATTGAGTCGGGATCCGCGAATGCGCGAATACAACGACAATCTTTTCACGCAAACAATCGAACCAAACATTTACTTCAAAAATGAGGTAAATGAACCAACCAATGCCAACATGGGAATTTCCTTCACACAACAGTTTGAACCAACCACCTGTTTTCTTGACGGTGACAGCACTCACATTACGGCACATGATCCTCTCATCATTGAACCGATCTTTCATGATGACGATGACGAGAAGAAAATTTCAGTCAATGAATCGAACATTTATGACCCGCGATTTTCTGGGAGTGGAACATCTTACAGGTCATACATCGATAGGATGACAGGACAGCCGCGTTTTGTATATAATGATGTTGATGCCATTCGCATGCCAAATTATATCACAAGAAGTAATATCGACTTTCTGCCATTCGCCGACAGTTATGGACCATTACCCTCAAATGGTGCATATGGCAACGAATTTAACGACAAAATTAGAGCACTTGCAAATGATGCATTTACACGAAATTCTGTGGAACACAGAACCGATTTGCAACAACGTCTGATGCGAAAGGTGAATTCTCAGGCATGGCAACAACGTGTCGCACCAATACGCACATCAGGACAGTACATGTCAGGTGGAATGTCTTGTCACTAATTTATTAATCAATCGCGATTGATTAATAACTAATCCACGATGGGTGTCCACATTGGTGACCACCTCTGCTCATTGTGTTTGCGCATTTGATAACTCATCAAATCCTGTCTGTATTCCTGACTGTCCTCTATCCAAGAAAGCCCGCCTTCATATTCACACCTTGTCGTGTCAAGGTGTTTTGATGGTTTTAACGGGTATCGTTCAAACTGGGGTTTAATTTCTCCCATTGGATCTCGATACAGGGTTGCCTTCATTTGGGCCTTTGTCACAAAATTCGGTTCGAAAAATGGGTCCTCAATCGACTTGTCCACGTAGTAAACAATTTGACCAGTGTTGATATCACGATATGAGCGATAACGTTTGCCATACTCACACATTCTTGGATCGGTGTAAATTTTTGTCAAATTCATTCCTGAGTTGAATGGTGGAGTGTTCAAACCCATGCGCTGACTGCGTGGAACGTCAAACAAACGTGGATCGTCTGATTCGAAGGCAAATTCACATTTGTCATCCTTTCCAGTATATTGAACACGTGTGTAACTTGTGTCCAAATGTTGTTCCTCAAGTTTGTTGTTTATCTTTGTAAATCCGCTTTTGTCAGAGGGCTCAATGTCTGTGCCAAATGGAATTCTGTCGTAGCAAATAACGTCACTCAGGGGACTTTTACATCCGACCATGGCCATATTTCCTCCCCATCCTTTTGAGTAAAAAAGTTCATTCCCGACATTTCTCCTCTGTTCATATGTTGTCGGTTGTTCCACGTTACAGGAACACACACGAGATGATTTATAATAACCATTGTTGTTTGTCATTTATATAAAGAAAAAAAAGAAGATGGTCCGTTAAATTTAACGGACCATCATGCCCAATTGACACTCATACCAGTCAAAAATGACACTCTTAGGTTCAATTTTTATACCTGATGATCGAATTTGTTTGCTGTGATGGCAAACAAATTCCTAAAAAATTGGTCATAACAACACCCTGACAACGTCCAAAAATGACACCCTCAGGTTCAATTTTTATACCTGATGATCGAATTTGTTTCATTTAAGAAGTTTGCATTTGGTGCACATGAATGACCTTGAGTGTATGTCAAACACAGAATCATCAATCACCCAGTTGTGGTCACATGCACGAAACATTTCTCTCTCCAATTCAACCAGAATTGAACCCTGTTGGTTCAATTGATAGGTGAGTTCCTTAATTGCATCACGTGTCCTTGTAATTTCATCCTGAAGCAGTTCAATATTTCCCTGAATTTTGCTTGTCGTCATTTTGTTTTCCTCTTAATTTTTGTTCAAAAAATCAATTATTTTGAACATTTGGCGACATGACCATTCGCTGCGTCAATGCTTGCCCAAACATCCTTGGATGACCAATTGATAACATTGAGACATTTGACAAAATGAGAAAATCCAATCAGTGTCTTGTCTGTCGATGTCTGTATCCAATAAGACATTGCGACAATATTTCCCAACAACGGCACCAAACCAACATTGTAAAGCTTACCAAACAGGCTGAAATTTTTGTCATACATTTTCAGTACTGGTTCCTTCATGGTAGCACCATCCAATGTGACGTCCTTTTTCATTGATGGAGGAAGATTGTCAACAAATCTCGCAATTTTTTCTCCATCGTATTTACTCATAATGCCTTGATACATCTGCATAATTTTCTGTCTGTCTCCAGTTGTCGATTTCATTACAAGTTGGCCAACATCGTACTTCAACTTTTCAAGTTTTCCGGCAAGTGCCATTGTCTCAGAACTTGTCGCGTCATTGGCAAATTTGACACCCTTGGTCACTGCAACGGATTGCATCTTTTTCTCAATTTCTTTTTTGATTTCATTGGGGTTGTGCTTGTTTGATCGATACAATGCAATCAACACGACAATCGCAACCAAAACGAGAACCGCAATCAATACCACATTTGATAAAGTCATTTGCTTTATTAGGAGAAAAGAAGCTTGAGGTGAAAAATTTTTGCCGATCAATAATTCATAAATGAAACCATACCACGGTGGCTTGTATTACGTTCCCTCACCTTGATTTTAGAGTGTTGCCTCAGACCGTGTTCGTTAAAATCACCGAGAACAGTGGTCCATATTGAAAGTGCCTCATTGCACTCCTGCATTCCGAGATTGGCGCGAACATCGGACGTAATGACCTCGATCACCTGATTGATCATGTTTTGCATATAATTTTCTGGTTCGCTCTTAGGGACATTGTATCGCCCATAAACATCGCTCGTTTCTGGGCGAAAGGAATAGTAGATGTCGTTCATGACGTTGTGTATGGTTTTATCAGGAACAATAATTGGGCGATTTTGTTTATCGACTCCCATGAGAAGTTCCGTTATTTTGGACGAAATGGCGCGCACTGTCTTTGGGCTAAAATAACTACGTGTGCACACATTGTCCTCTTTCCAACCAGGATACCTTATGTAATTGTAGTCAATTTCGTTTGGACAGCGTTCATCTGTTCCATATTCCTGTAGTTGAATTCCGTATTCGCTCATTTTTTAATATAATAAAAGATTTAAACGATATTTTTATTACACCAAATGTCTCAAGCCAATACAATTTTAATCTATAGCACATTATCAGAAAATTGTCGAAAATTGTTCAGCATTATAGCACCTGTCGGAAACGAATTTATGAACCTGACAGGGTTACGTTTGCTATGCATTGACAGTAAAAAAATACGCGACATTGTCACAAAAAGTAAAACTGTCATGGTTGACAAAGTTCCAACCATTCTCGTCATTCGTCAGGACAATGGTGTGGAAATGTATGATGGAGCACACGCCTTCAAATGGACCACTGATGTGATAGAAAAATACATCCAACAATCCGGTCAGACACAACTTCAACAGACTTATCAACAACCTCAACAACCTCAACAACCTCAACAACCCCAACCCCAATCCCAGCCTCAACCCCAGCCTCAATCACCATCTCCTGAACCCGTTCCATCCAAACACGTCACACATAGACACAAAAAAGAATCAGCGGAAAATCAAAGTGTAAAAATTAAACGCCCACCTGTGGGCGTGCGCACCGATGCCGGAAATTACGATTTTAGCTCTGAATTTGACGATTCAGAAGAAATTGAGAGAAAAGCACCTCCTCACAACATAAAAGACGGAAAAGGTACAAAGGACAAACCGGGAAGTATCATGGCAATTGCACAGGCGTTACAAAAAGACAGGGAATCAGACAAAATTATCATTCAAAGAGACAACTAAAATTTCTTTTCCATTGTTATAAAATACAAACCAGATGACCAAAAGACCGATTCTCGTATTAGATCTTGATGAAACCATCATCAACTCAGAGGATGTAAAATTTTTTGACAGGCAAAGGCAAAGGCAAAAGATGAGTCTGTTCAGATGGCACAAAATGGACAACGATTTTTATGTGTTTGAGAGACCACATCTGCAGAAATTTCTCGACTTTGTTTTCGAAAATTTTGAAGTGAGCATATGGACTGCTGCGTCGAAAAATTATGCCCTCTGGATAATCAACAATGTCCTCAAGGCCGGAACAAAAAAGCGTCCCATAAAGCACATATTTTTTGATTACCACTGTAAGGCGTCTGAAAAACTTGGGGTGGGAAAAAAGGACCTGAGAATTCTGTCAGAAAAATTTGGATTGAAGGATTACGACATGAAACGAACCATTATTATTGACGACAATCAGGAAATCTACGAAATACAACCAGAAAACACAATTTCCGTAAAGGAATTTCAATTCAAGGACAATCACAGCAATAGGGACATTGAATTGAACAACATTACACACATGCTGTCCCATATTTTAAGGCTCATCTAATTTTATCGGGACAACAAATTACAATGTCATGAGAAAAAAAGATTCGCTATAATAAAGAAATGAATCATTCAACGAGATCGTCATCATATGCTCAAATTTGCAAATTTGGCGCGAACAGCTACTCGCCAAGCACAAATCCCATTTCTTACTCCATTGGCAGTAACATGGACCAGAATTTTTTACACGGAAGTTCGTCATATATTTTCACCGGACAGGACAGTAGAAACAGTCAGCTATTTTTGTCAGAATATTGTGCACAGGGATGGGATGGCTTCTGTGAGGTTGCGAGCAAAAATTCCTCGATTGATTTCCCCAACCAAGCAGAGAACAGTAATGGTTTTGGTGGAAACCCTTTTCAAACACAAAAGCTCAATTCAGGGGAAATTCTCATCAGAAACACAGCTGCGCGAAAATATCTGAAGGGAATGGGTGGGTGTGTAAAAAAGACAGAACAATTTGACCCCACTGTTTCAGCGAGTCCACTAATCAGCACATGGAAACCGACGGTGGACAATGTGTCAATGGTGTGCATTCCAACATATTCCGTCAATCCAGCCGAAATTGACGGTGATGTCGTTATGGACAAAATCCTGAACAAACCATACATTGCCATGGACATCCTCCTCAACATTTTTAACAATGCAAAAAGGGATGGCACATTGATTGATTTCAAGGGAACAAAACTTGGTAATTTTTATGAGACAAATGAAACATTTAGGGCACTTGGCGGACTGTCGTCATAAAATTTAAAAATCTAAAGAGTTGTCTCGTATGATAAAATATGAACGGATTTACCATTAAACAAACACAACAATCATTTGTACAGCCTCAGACGGTAGAACGACCGGAGGAAGACGGGGAAGAACGACCACCTGTGGCAGCGGATGCACATCAGTGTGGCACAAACACAGTGACGGCAGTGGTCACCGGATCCAGTGAGGGAATGGCAATTCGCACAACATATACGGCAAATGCCGACAATTTTTAGTAGAATTTCAAACACACTGTGTGTTTGAAATTATGCATTTTTTCGCGATTCTACTTTCCAGAGAATTTTAGCTCTGGTGTATATCTGTGAACGAGATTGACGGGGGTTTTGTTGTGATAATTCTTGCATTTTTTTGTTGATAAATTCATCCTTTGTTGTAATTTTCTGTGAAGTTTCCTCATTCTTCTTTTCATCCCTGTCTTCATAAAATTTGAGGTTATTTTTGTCCATGTGAGAATTAGGCAAACACTGCAATGCACGCACACATGCCGATTTTCCATCGGCGAAATGACCAGAATACCATCCCACAATTCCCATAAGGCTCCATCTTTCGTAATCATAGGCGCGTTTGTCCACAAAAAGAACACAATGCGTTGGATAAACAAGGCGGCATGCTAAATCCACAAACGAAAATGAAAGTTCCCATTGTTTTTTGTCTTTGTAATGATGCGCTATTTTTAACAGAGGTTCAACACGTGGTATGAGCTCAAAGGCCTTGAGATACCATCCCATTGATTCTCCCCAGTCATGTCCCAATTTACACGACAAATCTCCGCATTTGTAGAACGACTCGTAACGCTCCTCGTAAAAACCGATCATTGTTGTTCGAAGTTTGTAATAGTAAAACGCGTCGTCCAATTGTTCCAGACATGTGCATGTCTGCGCCAAATAAAACACGGTGCGCGTTTCGGTTGGATTATCGATATGGTCCTCTGACAAAAGTACCTTGTCACGCGAAAATCTTTTCCCTGTTTTATCGTCGTCAAGTGTCCTATCTTGAAACAAGACAACCTTGTCGTCTATGCGTATGTCGTTCGCGTGATCATTTTCTTCCTCCATTTTTTTATTGACGGGCCATTCATGTACACGTCCAACAAACCGCCAGCCAGTTCTTGCCTTTATAAAACGCATGTTGTAATATTTAGAACATTTGCCACTCCACCATTCCTGACATACAAGAAAGGCTGTTTTTGGTTTATCGATGTATTCCTGTGCAAAAACACGCAATTCATCCCCACCACGTAGTTCATCGTTCACATCCATCAGGAGAAGATAATCTATTTCGGTAAAAGTATCGGCAAAATCAAGGGACACATTTCGCGATGCCGCGAAATTTTCAAACACACCCTCCTTCAGGTGAAGAGGTATAGAATGTTTGTCAGAAAACGATTTTACCATCTCAATTGTGTTATCAGTTGAACCGGTGTCATATATGACAAATGAATCAACATGGCCCACAACGCTGTTTAGTGTAACGAGAATACGTTTGCTCTCATTTTTGCACATCATCAAAAGTGCGATATGTGGACGACACTTCCGACTTTCATCCGGTGTCATAAATGATATTTTTCGTGACATTTGTATTCTGATAAAAAGTCTTTAGTTTTGATTTTTCATGAACAGGAAAATTTTTCAAGCGTCATGAAAAATAGTTTTTCGGTATAAAAGTTGAAGCTAAATATATCATTTTGGACTAATTTACATATCTTGACATTGATAATTTCGATCCTGAAAATAAATGTGCGCCATGTGCCACTTTCCCAACATGTGCAGACAAAAAAGATCGGGATTTTCGTAGTAACACCTCAGGGCGATGTGTTGATCGTCATCAACAATGTTCATATTCTGAAGTCGTAGATGAACCTGATGATACAGACATTGATACTTTAACAAGACATCTCGGTTACCAAAAAAGAAAAACCCGCCAATGCGTTCTGGGGCACAATTGACGGTGTAAAAAATATCACGATCGTTATATGTCAGGGGATTAATTAGTGTGTAATTAACACGCCCAGTGTTAATGCGTTCAATGCTCAGCAACGAATGTGGTATCAGGTCAGCGGATTTGAAGTAGCCAAAATCCGTCCAACAGAAATAATCAGAGGTTTTGTCAATGTTATTTATCGTGTGTGCAACAAAATCAACTTTTGCGTGATTTATGAGTGTATAAAAAGGGTTTGAATTTTCCGGAAAACCAAGGCGATGTGGAAACATTTTTGTGTACACATTGCCTTCCAATATGTCGCGTTCGCGATCAAGTCGTCCCCACAATGGCACATTTTTCAATAAAAAATCGTCATTGATGCTTATCACGGTGATTGGCATACCCTCATATACCTCACTAATTTTTTTGCACACATTTTCGCGATGAATTTCGTCAATGTAGAGAACCATGCACCATTTTTCTCCATCAACGTTGACATTATGGTGTGCTTTAAATAAACGTATGTGTGGCAAAAATGATTCCAGATAATCGTCAAAACTTCGCGCAAATGTTTTCCAATGGTCCCTCCCTATGTTTAAAAACGCTGACACATAGCATATTTTGTGATTGTCCATTTATTCTTCAACCTGCTATCTTTAAATTTACCATCAGTGGTGGTCATGGTCTAAGCCATTGTTCATTATGTAACGTCCATCGAATTGTCTCCCTGAGGCTATTGTCAAAATTGGTGGGTAATCTCCAACCCAGATTGTATAATTTTTCTCCATTTAGGGCGTAACGCAGGTCATGACCGGGACGACTTTCGTGAAAATTGACGAGTTCATACCTAAGTTCCCTACCTAACTCTTCCGCGATGATTTTTGCCATGTCGAGGTTGAAAACCTCGCGTTCTCCTGTTATGTTGTATAATTCACCGACAACACCCCTGTCAATCAGGAACATCACGGCGCTCGCGATATTTCGTGCGTGTATGTAAAATCGACTCCCAAAATGTTTGCATGCCGGATCAGAATGTATGCAGACGGTTTCTCCATTCAGAATTTGTCGCATACACTTTGGTATAAATTTTTCCACATGTTGTCCCTCTCCAAACGCGTTCATCACATTCACAATTATCAGGGGTGTCTTGTATGTGTTGTTGTAGGCAACACATATTTGTTCTGCCGCTGATTTTGACGCAGAGTATGGGTTTGTTGGGTTGTGTCTGTCAAATTCCGTGAAACTGGTACCAACAGGCGCCGGTCCATATACCTCATCGGTAGAAAAATAGAAAAAACGGTCAAGATTTTTCAACGTGCGTGCAAATTCGAGGATGTGCACTGTGCTCATGACGTTGTTCCTGATGACACTCACTGGTTCGCGTATGCTGTTGTCGACATGTGTCTCTGCTGCCATGTGAATGATGTAGTTGATGTCAGAAAGTTCGCGCATTATACCTTCGCTCATCTCAACAGCCAAATCCCACGTGAACAGAAAAATTCTGTCATTTCCAAACAAACCGTTCTCTCGTATTCTGTCAAATCCGTTGCTCGCGTATGTAAGTTTGTCTATTATATAGATTTTCCAATCTGTTATATCATAAATGTGTTTCACCAAATGACTTGCGATGAAACCACAACCACCGGTTATCAGTATGCTTTTTGACATTATATTTTTTGAATCGGATGTTTCCTTAAATTTGTAAATTGAACATTATCATCAGCTTAAAATTTTGAGGCTAATTTAATCCATTTTGGAGTAAATTAAGCATATGGTATGATAACTTTGTCGATCACGTGAATCATACCATTTGAGGCACTGATGTCCTTGTTTTTGAAACCGATTTTGTTGTTTATCATTGTTTCTCCATACAAATTTGTGATAAAAAGTTTTGTCCCTTCGTCTGTTGTCATAAAATAAGTCACGGGACTGTCCTCGAGTAGAAATGACGGTATAATTCTGTTAAAAGAACTTGATTTCACAATACGCCTCGCATCACCAACGTCAATGGTTTCCATAAATTCGTCAGAAATGTCAGTGTTTTGTACAGCCAAAAGCGTAAAATTCGCCTGTGGCTGATCGTAAATACCGTCCATCTGTGCAATTTGCAGAATTCTCGCGAACTTTGAGAAAATCGGAGTTCTGCTGAGAATTCCCATGATCGAACTTTTGTCGTATGCTATTTTTTTGTCATCGCGACAAAAACGTATTTGGGGATCATTATGCGTATATTTCACAGAAGATTGAGTGTAGGGTCCTATTGCAGTCATTACAATGTTTTATTTACAGGAATTATTAACGAAATTTACTAAAAAGTGGCTCTCGTCCATATCCATACCTGTGGGAGTTGTAATCTGGTGAGGGAGACGGAGATGGATGAGCGCTTGATTTTTCTGATTTCACAGAAATATTATCGCTGGATTTTACTTCCGATGACGAACCAGAAGATTTATTACAAAATTGAAAATAAAACACAACACCGAAAAGTGCCACCAATGCGATTCCAATAATGACAGAGGTTTTCATTCCCCTTGTCTCATTGTTCTGCATCAGCACTACTTGTGCGTCATGTTGTTCCTGTCTTTTTTCGTGCTCTGCGTTGATGAGTTGTTTTTCCCACTCCTGATTTTTCGGTATTTCTTTAATATCTATGGTGACGTCGCACTCACATGGATTATCAGCCTTCAGTATCAGAAAATAATTCTGATACACACCCTTGTCTGCTACAATATTGCCAGATATACTTCCCTTGACCTTTTTGTACTCAGGGTTTGGCTCGTTATCAAGCATTGTCTGATCGACCACCACGGAGTAGAATTCTGACCCATCCTTGCTAGACACCGCAAAATTTAGGTCAAAGTTTGTTATATCGCGATTGAGATCGACAAGTTGCTTGATTTTACCAAGTTTATAGGTCTGTTTTGTTTTTGTCATTGTTTTTTGGTCTAATTTATTCCTATAAATGTATTTATTGTAGGCGAGCAATAAATACAGAAATTACTTACAATCGGTGCTACCAAAACCTCCAACTCCGCGTTCTGTTTCATTCAATGAGGAAACTTCGCGCATTGTAGCGCTTTCTGCTTTTCTCAGAACCAACTGAAAGCGACAAAATGGCAACTTTGGTGATTCGAGGGAATCATCAATAAATCTCACGGCTATTTTTAGGCTATCCCGATAATCAGGATCAATTATACCAACACTGTTTGCAAGCATCATTCCCGTCTTTGTAATACTTGAACGCGGAAGAATTTCCACGTAATAACCTTGTGGAGGCTTGACGGCTATACCAGTTTCATACAAAATAGTGTGATCAGAAATTTTCTTAAATACACCAATTGCTGTCAAATCGTACCCAATGTCGGATTCGTGTGCTTTTGTGGGAATAATGGCATTGGAATCGGTGCGTAAAAATTCGATTTGTAATTTTTCCATTTCGCTCATTTATCAGAAAAGTCCATTCTCTAAACCAAAATAATGTTGCAAATTTGCCGTTCATTGCAAACTACATTTATAAAGGTGTCAGAATAGATAAACAGAATGCCGATCAATAAGGAGATTGTTTATCCCTTCATGTTGGAATGTTGTAAATTTACACAGGACAATTTTTGGAAATCCGTATTTGAGGATCTCGCATATGCAAAGACGCCATATGGCACCTATATAAATAAACATTTTCTTTGTTGCAATCACCACAACAAGGAATTTAGCTACAAGATTGAGCGCAAAAATGCGGAAATTCTTTACCAAGACATACACTCACTTCTGTCAGAAAAATTGTGTCTGATGTCGCAGAATGAACACGTCAAAAAGAAAATGGACTTTGACACACTGGAGGACACGATAAAAGAGTCACAATTGAATTGGGCAAACATAAAGCGTAAAAATGTCAGGGACCTCCTCATCGAAAAATATATCATAGAGATGAAGTGTAAATATGGTCTCACCATTAAACAGGCTCAATATCTTTTCTCTCTGATTTTTATCGCTATGATTTTTAAGGCTATATCACACAAAGACATAGAATATTCTGATGGAAAAATTCATCATATTAACGGTATAAATTTTGAACACAAACGCATCATAGTCATAAGGGATATTTTTACAATGTGTGAAAATAATGCAAGCACAACCCCAGACAATGTGAGAGTAAAAATGTCGAGCGTTTGGACAAAATATCTCAATGATCTGCAAAAAATTATCAAGGAAATCGAAAGTTAGTCGATCAGAACAAGTTTTGACGATCGCACTCCGTCAAGATAAACAGGCAAATTGTGGTTAGATAAAATGTCAGTGGATTCTATGTTAAACAGAAAAATTGGACAGATGTGTGTGAACCTGAACGGCTTGTATTTGTCGCCCTTTTTAAAATTCGGAGCATATGACGGTATCAGCGACGGTATCATGTCAGCCAAATTTATAATCGTTTTGACATGTAAATTTGCTGTTCTGGCAATACAATCGGAGAATTCCTCATTTCCGGTTTTTGGCGGTGCAATGGCGTAAACAAAAATATCTATTTCGCTATGGTTTTCAGCCAAATCGTATCCCGTCAAATATGCCAAAGATGCACCAAGACTGTGTCCAACAATATACACCCGCTTGACGGTGGGTTTGATCACATCGCGAATTTTGTCACCTATTGTCGTGTAAAGTTTTATGAATCCCCCATGTATGAACGACTTGCATGTTTTCCATATCGCCTCTGTTTGTTGGCTGTATTCGAGATCTGTTGTGAGGTCCTTGAAATTTTGCGTTCCTCTGATCGCAATAAACACGACACTCTGTGCAGAATTGTACCATACACTGACCAATGGCACACTGTCAGAATTTTCGCCATAAATAAATGATGGACCGTTTAAACCAGTGATTGTGTCCAACCCATGTCCACTCTGAAATCGTCCCATCAATTTTACAAAAAAGACGTTGTCCATGTTTGCAATGTCATCAATTGACAACGGTGCCAACAAATCATCACAATCGTGAGAATCTGTGTTTTTCAGGCACCAAGAGCGTCCACTTTCTGACAGCCATGTTTTGATGGACGCATTTGTGTTAATTTTAGAACGCCTCACCATAAACAAAACTATGCATGCAATGATTATCGAACCAACTAATATAAAATGCATTTTATATTATGCTTTAAATGATGCTGTCATAAAATAAACACAATGTTTCGAAGGGGTAATTTTGATGAAGAAGATTTTTCTGATTATGATGAAGACGGTTATGATGGGGATGAAAATGTTCACGAGGACAAGGGAAAATTTGTTCCCGAGGCGAAGGCGTATGAGCGTGTCATGTACAATGTCCCAGATGCGATCGCCGCCATACAGGGTCCACAAATGTCAGGAAAGCTTGGAGAAATCCAGAAAAAACTAAACAAAATCAGCCTGCAACCACGGGAACGATTTACACTGCAGGTGAATGCCGTTTGCAATTCACTAACAGAAAATGGCACAATATCGCTTGTGAATGGAGAAATTGACACAATTCTGAACAACATAGAAAAAATACCAAATGCTGAGTACAAAAATCCAACCGCGTACATTTTGGGTTATGTAGCGGGTGTGGGTTCAACACGTGCCAAATTAAATAGAAAAAATGTCGAGAACGTCCTCAAAAATATTCTACCAAAAATTCCAATCGATTCCGGTATAACAGAACCAGATGTGATAAGGTATGCAAGATTGTGGCAACTTAGTTGATAAAAACAAAATTCATACCTGACAGCTTCAAAAATTTCCATAAAAATCTAAAATTGAATTTAAAGACAAAACATTATTTTATTAATAAAATGGTCAAGCATTTGTCACAAAATACTATTTTCCCCGTCAAGAGTCGCTTTGAGTTGAATGAATCAACAAAGAAAGAAATTTTGTCACTTAAACCTGAATTTGGCTTCAACGGGTTGGGTGAGGTTGTATTCAGACGAACATACAGCCGTGATAATGAGGACTGGGGAGATGTTGTTATCCGTGTGATTGAAGGAACTTTTTCCATTCGCAAGGATCACTTCGTTAAAAATTCATTTGGATGGATTGACGAAAAATGGCAATCATTCGCTAAGGAAATGGCATTTTCTATGTTCAACATGAAATGGCTGCCACCCGGTAGAGGACTTTGGATGATGGGAACGGAATTCGCATACGAACGCGGAAGTATGGCATTGAACAACTGCGGGGCAATTGACACCACACACGACATTGTTGCCGCCGCAGAATGGGCAATGGATGCGTTAATGCATGGTGTCGGTGTCGGTTTTTCGACAACTTGGAGAGGAACTGCTTCAATGCCTGTCAAGGATGAGGGAGAACCATATGTCATTGAGGATTCCAGAGAGGGTTGGGTCGACAGTCTCATCACGTTAATGTGTGCCTACATCAACAGTCCAAAATATGGCAAAACGACATTTCCGATTTTTGACTATTCTCTCATTCGTCCGGCGGGTGTTCCAATAAAGGGTTTTGGTGGACAGGCATCCGGACCCGATCCCCTTGTGAAATTGCACCTGCGTGTGGAAAATTATCTTGACAATTTTTGCAAGGGAACAATCACCGTTGACGACAAGGAAAAGGAATACAACCACACACGTCTGGTTGCTGATGTTTTTAACGCGATTGGTGCATGTGTCGTTGCTGGAAATGTTCGCAGAAGTGCTGAAATTTCGCTCGGTGATGTACGCGACACCACATTTGTGAACCTCAAAAATTACACAAAAAATCCAGAACGAATGGAAATTGGGTGGATGAGTAACAATTCAGTCATTTTAAATTCATCCGATGGATTTGACGATTTTTCATACATCCCAGATCTCGCCTCAAGAATTCTTGACAACGGTGAACCGGGAATGATAAACCTGTACAATATACAAAAATATGGCAGGTATGGTAAAGAATTACCGGACAAGGCATTTCTTGTGAATCCGTGTTCTGAAATTTCACTTGAGTCAGCTGAGTTGTGTAATCTCTCAGAAATTTTTCCTCCACGATGTGACAACGAGAACGACTTTTACGACGCAATCAAATTTGCAACATTTTATGCGACAACAGTTTCTCTCCTTCCAACACACCGACAAGAAACCAATGAAATTATCGCAAGAAATCGCCGAATTGGTGTATCTATCAGCGGAATCGCACAATGGGTCAATTTTAAATCCTACAGGGGGTGGTGTAATATGAACTACACCATCCTCACAAGAATCCTCAGAAAAGGGTACAAACTTGTGCGATCAGAAAATGCGCGACTTTCTGCGGAGGCGGGTGTTCCTGCGTCAGTGAGAGTGACGGCAATCAAACCATCAGGAAGTATTTCTCTCCTTGCTGGTGTGACACCTGGTGTGCACTATCCTGTGTCGCGTTTTGCTATTCGCCGCATTCGTATAGGAGAAACATCTCCTCTGGTTCCACACATGATTTCTGCTGGAATTCCACATGACAGGGATAAATATTCGGACAATTCTTACGTGTTCGATTTTATTATCGATCATGGTGATGTCCGCCCATGTAAGGAAGTAAGCCCATGGGAACAATTTAGCCTTGTCGCTCTCATGCAGAGGTGTTGGTCAGATAACCTTGTAAGTGCGTCAATTTATTTTGACAAGGTAAAGGATGGACAAGATGTCGAGAAATTATTGGCAATGTATATCCCCATTCTAAAGTCAATATCGATGTTTCCACATTCTGATCACAACTATGCACAGGCACCATACGAACACATTGACGAGGAGGAGTACAATCGCCGTCTCAAGGACATCAGGGTCGATTTTAAGACATTGCGGGGAAACATTCCTGAGGGAAGCAAATATTGTTCCGGTGACACATGCGAACGGTAGTTAACACATACCAACACCTTCAATGGCTTCATAATTCATCACAATAGCTTCAAATTTTATACTGAAAAGTATAAAATTATTTGTTTTTTACCGAAGTTTGAACACGCATTCGAAAAAGTTTTGCCTCTCTGGCATTCCTCTCATCCTTTGTCTCCTCGTTTTTGTACACAGGATTCCAAGGCAATATGTATTTTACGTTTGTCATGGCATATGTCTTGGAGTTACATTTTGGTTTAAATGAAAACAATTCTATCATTTTATCTACCCTAAATATTTCATCGTCTAATTAAATTTAGAAGAATGTTGCCCTTGTATTAAATGGCAATCCGATATTTAGAAATAGATTCGACATACAGGGACAGAGAGCGTTTTCCCCTTCCGAGCAATTTTGAGGTAAACATCTCCCAATCAGGCACTCGCGACAGGTACAGTGCGATTGATCCTGTGTCACTTGCCGCTCCGTTGACGAGTTGGACATCAGGAAAATTTGACGTAACAGCGGTCGGGACTTCGGTGACTACGACAGTGGCAGCAATTGTTCCACCGGATTTAGTTGCCGGAACAAACACACCAAGTGTGTTCATTGTGACGGCTCCAGTTGGGCAACTTCAGGTGACACTGAACTATTACATTGGTGCCGTGGCGAGGAACACGACAACATCACAATCACGCAGAATTGAACAATATCGCTTTTTGGGACATGATTCCGCTGGAAATGACAGAGCAGAAATATGGGTTGAGAGATATTTTAGTGACACTTTTTCAAATGGTGACACGATAGTCATCAACGACCCCACTGATTTGTCCGATGTGTTGTTTCCGCTCATTTTTGTTCCTGTTGGAAGATTGACCGCAAATGGTTATCCCAAAAATTTTCTCTATAATGAGACCGTCAATCAATACAGGCCAATTATTGGATACGACTTTTTCACACATCTTCTCGAACTTGACACCACCGGAGTTGCTACAATTAGTTCAGGGCCAGTCATTGGATGGGCGATAACAGACGATTATTGCATACGCAAGGAAGTTCCCATATTGACAGGTGCTGTTGGTGCTGGTGCAACAATTACCACAATTCCTCTGGGTGTTGGAGCATCAACAATCAATTCGTTTTATAACAGACAATTTTTGCGGATCACAAGTGGAGTGGAAAAAAATAGTGTGAAAATGATTGTGGCCTACAATGGCACAACACAGACAGCGACCGTACATCCACCGTTTGCCACAGCGCCAGCTGTGGCAGTCACATATGAGATATTGGCGTTTTCATATGATGGTGCTGTTCCGTTTTCATACAGTGGTAGTCTGGTTTCTCAACAGGAGGAAGTGTGCTACGAAATTAAATTGATTGACCTGATTATTCCAAACAGGGTGATGAACGTGGGGCATGGATCACGTGCGGCATTCTACACATATATGTATGTTGAGCTGACAAATGTGTCTGGAGCGAGTGCTGGTGTGAACAACATCATATATTCCAACAACCCACATTCAACAAAAATGTTGATACGGTCATGCATGGATGATGTGCAGGAACCACTTCGTTCTCCTTTCCTAAAATTAGACGGAAATGGTATGACGCAGGTGGTAAAATTTAAACCCAATGATTCTATAAGATTTGCCCTAAAACTGCCAAACGGACAATTTTTCGAGACAGTGACCACCGATACTGTCTCTCCATTTCCACCAAACGAGGACATACAGATATCGGCAATGTTTAGTCTTAAAAGATTGTAAATTTATAGGGATGAACCATAACCATAAATGTCGTCCACAATAGACAAACTGATAGGAGAAGGCAGGTGTCACGATGCCCTCGCAAAATGTCTCGATGAACAAAATTACAGCCTTGGTATATTTCTGTGCAACACATGGAAATTCAGGGGAATACATTCCGACACATATGGGATGATCGATGTTTTCAACAAGGAAATCGCCAAGGGTGACGAAAAAATTATTCGCGTTCGTGTTACATGCAATTGGTGTGAGTCAAAAAAACTTTGTGAACATTGGAACAAAATGAGCGAAAATGGAGAGGGAAAATGGAAGGATGTACAACTTGTGTATGAAAATCCATGCGACTTTCTTGTTGTCGTCAACAAGCCATTTACTGATGAGGACATTATACATGACAAGAAAAAGACCATCGTGTTCAGAATGGAGCCCAATATGGAAAATGAGGAACACAAATGGGGTGAATGGGTAAAACCAGACATTGACGAATTTTTATTTGTTGGATACCACACTGAGCACTACAACAACAATGAATGGCATCTCGCTAAAACATACGCACAACTTTCCTCAGAGGCTATAAACAAGGACATGTCACTGAATTTTTCTGTATCCACAGTGTTGTCTTCCAAATACAGTGACAGTGGTCATGTCAAACGGATAGATTTCTCAAAATACATGGAGAGTAATGGAGTTGATCTGCACGTATTTGGTGACAACAAATTTGGGTGGAAAAATTACAAGGGGTCGTTGCCGTATCACAACAAAAATGATGGACTAATCCCCTACAAATACACATTTAATGTAGAGAATCAGGAAATAGCTGGATATTACACAGAAAAGTTGATTGACGGAATTCTCACCGAATGTCTTGTTTTTTACTCAGGGCCACCAAACATACGTTCACTTGTGGATGAACGTGCGTATTTTTCCCTCAATCTCGGTAATTTTGAGAGAGATTGTGAAAAAATAAAAAACGCTATAAAATCAGACTTGTGGAGTGAGCGTATTAAATATATCAGAGAAGCAAAACATCGCATCCTCAATGAGACAGGATTTTTCCCACGCCTCAAACGTATCATTGACGGATGAAAACTCATTTCAGTAATTAAAACAGCCGTTACAGTGAATCATAGGGTTGCGTCTGATTAATTAGACGCAACCCTATGATTCACTGTAACGGGATGATGAAAGCGATGACTCTCATATGAGGCGTCTAAAATGGCTCGAGCATGAGAGCAAGGAATTTGCTCATGAGCGTTTAAAAAACTTCAACGAATGAAAAATTAGGTATAAATTTTGAACCTAATTTTTACTTTACAGACATTTTCAATGTGATGACATGAACTTTTTGAAAACTATATTTTTCAAAAAATATAGTTTCGCCATCATTCGATCATGGTTATCTGTGGCTGTGATTGTTGTGGTGTGCTCATTGATCCCATTGTTCCCAACATTGGCCCAATCATGGACATCAATCCGTTCAAATCAGGCATATTTTCCTTACTGATACCATTGGCACCACCGTTTTCGCTAACCATTGTCTGCACCGATCCCAATAATTTCCCAAGATCGAGCGAACCATTCTGCATGCTGGTGTTCATTTCTTCAATCATTTCGTTAAACACACCAGAACCCATGATGGAGGAAACAGCAGACATTGGGTCAGTTGTATTGACGTCAATATTCTTCTCGACTTTTTCCATAATTTTTGACAGAAATTGGTTTTCCGTGTTTTCATCCTCGTCTTTTTTCGTCCTGAGAACTTCCTTTGCACGACTCATTGGATCGACAAAAGCTGATATTACCAACAGATGTTTCCATACCGCCTTTTTTTGGTCACTGGCACACATTCCTAGAATAAATTTTACGTTGATGTAAACTTTGCTTGAGTATGTGATAGAGTTCAGATTCAATTTGCTCTCATCACCTTCCAAAATCGCATCACGATTTTCCACACAGAATTTGTGAAACGCCTCAATGTGCTTACTGATTGCCTTTTCATGACAGAATGTCGTTTTGCTAATGAGATGACGGTACAACTTTAGTGGGTGGTTCTTGTTTGCAAAAATGTCACCCAAACTTTCCGTGAAATTTACAATTGCCTTAAATGTTGTCAGTGTTGTGTCCATTGTCAAACTTTATTTTACACGACAAGTGTTTAAATATACTTTCTCAACAAAAATGATTTTAATTTAAGGATTCAAGGGAATATTGTGAACATGACTGAGCACTCAGGTGAAACAAAATATTCCTGTAAATATTGCGATAAAAATTTTAAAAACAAGGAGGACCTTGAACACCACATTGACACATCGCGAAAGTGTGCATGCATTCGTGACTCACTTTTTATATGCAGAAAATGTTATCACAGCACTGACACCCTGTCTTCACTCTACTCACATTTTGAGAAATGTGAATCATCCTCTGTTGACGAGAATATTTTCGAGAGAATAAACGACATTGTCTCAGAAAAAAATGAGAAAATAGAGGAACTCACAACACTTTCCCTGATGCAACACAAAACTATCGAAAAACTAAGGGTGCGTCTGAAAATTGAACGCGAAAAATCTAAAATTTTTCGTTCGACCATAGAAAACATTGGTGTAAAATTACCAGACAAAATATGTTCCAAAAACAACACACCAGAACGGACTTCTCCAGAAAACAAAAAACAACAGAAAAAGGAATTTAAATTCGAGGACGAATATGAGGAGGAATACGAGGAAGAAATGGAGGAGGACGATATTTCCCCCATGGAGGTGTGCACAATTCCTCAAGAAATATTTCACATCATTGAGGACACTGACATAAACATAGAGAGCGATGATGACGATTCCTCGTCAATGACATCAGATGATGAAAATTTTCCGTGTGCAAACAATGAACCCGTTTTGACGAATGAATACATCGACAAAAACAAAGAAAAATTAGAGGGTGATGTATGTGATATCAGATCATGTATTAGTTATGCAGATAATATCACATGGGTCGCTTCCTGTGTCCAATTACGTCAAAACGTAAGCCAAGAAAGATCACAGGATTTTTCTCAATCAATTGATGCGATAAATGAAAACAGGAACAAAAGAAGAAAGTTAGTGTGTGACGATGTTCTGCGTCAGACGACAAATTTGTCGTCTGATATAACAGAATTGCGTTTCGATTTTTCCCAGAGTGTCGACATATACGACAATGAGGCATCTGTTCTTTCCTGCAATCAAAATACACATTTTGAAAAAGTGTGTGTGGTTGTGAGAAAACTTAGGGACAAAAGATTGCGCGTCTTTTTACAGACAGGTGTCAAAGAATATTTAGCGGCAATCAGAGAAGACATAGGCCTATTTGTAAAAAAAATTGAGAGCATAGAAAATCAGACCAAAAACGAAAACTATGTTCTTGTGGCACGAAACATAAATTCCTTTCTCTCAAATTTTGACCAATACATGATCGCGTCATCGGTACAGAGAAACAGAAACACTGACATACAACAATCTAATTTTAACAGGTGTGATTGTTTTGTAAAAATCAAACAGAGTGAGAAAGGGTCTCTGTTTAACAAAATCATACCATCACCAAAACCAGACAATACACTCTGCAAAAAAGTTCGTAACGCCCTGTGGTATGATTTTAGGTCTAATCTTTCTGCCTATAAAAAGTTTAGGACATTTAAACGCAATAATTTTCTCGACATTTTCAGAAATGCGATTGTAGGTGTGAAACATATACACGAAATACTTTCCTGTTATTTTAGGGCAATGAGATTTTACCCATGTGTGGCATATGTGCGTGTGTCCAAACAGTCTCACCCACATGCATTTTTCGTTCTTGAAAAAATAGGTCAGGACGGAAAACGCTTCTGGAGGCATGATTTTATGCTTGACGACATCTGTTCGAGTGTTTCGAGCGAAATCAACACAATTCTCTCAGAAATACTCACAGAATTTATGACCGTCTTTAATTCCAGAGCACAGGACGGAACATACACCACTGCTGATTTGCGTCTGATATATCAGACAATTTTGAACAACATTTTTTACACGATCGACATGAAATTTTTCGGACCAATCTTACGCAAATGTGTTGTGAAGGAATGTGGGTATGTTTTTACTCAGAATGATTTTATCATAAACCTCAACCTGAGACAGACAATGAGCACATTTAGTTTCCGTCCAACCGCATCAAATCTCGTTGATGAATTTAGATCCACACTGATGAAAATTTTTATGGAGGAATGCATCACATATCGACACACGACATCATTTGTGACAGACGAACAAAAAAGGGAGATAGAAATACATGAGGCGAAAATTTCTGAAAAATGGGAACTTATCGAGGAAATCTCTCTCAGCAACGTCGAAAAATTTCTCTATTGTTTTCCAAATTTTCTGCAACACATACGTGACAATTTTACCATTGAGCCCGATGTTTTTGCAAAAATGATTGACACGGGAGCATCGTCTATGTTAAGGAGAAACGAGGAAATTGACGAAATCGAGATATCAGAGAATGCGAGAAGCAAAATATCCAACCGTCTCGCTGCTGAATATCTTGAAAAATTACGACATTTGGAAACGTCATTATCGCGCAGTGTGTCAAACATCGACACACTGATAGAAATTATGGAGAAAAAAAATGAACGGAATTTTCTTAGACACACATTGACTCTTTATGCTGATTATCTCAACGAAAGTAAATAATTTTTTACCATTGATGGTAAAAAATTATTACGCGAATTTCCACACAGCTACCATGATGATGAGAAAAAGAATGACAAAAATGTGCACACTCGTATTTATGTTAATGGAATTTTTTGTCTGACTTATATTGGAATTTTTTCCGTCAGACACTGTTTTTGGTGGTTGTTCTATGGCATTATAATCTGTCTTACAATTACTCTGACACTCACTGATGTATTGTGCATTTTGGCACATGCGCATGCACAAATCTCGCGCTTCTTCTGGTGTTTTTCCGGAATTAAGAAGATTTGGCACATAATGAGGAGATTGCTGCCAGAGTGGCGGTGCACTCAATTTCAGGTCACATGGGGAGCGTCCAAAAACACCCATGCCATCCATAACTTTCTGGACACATTCTTTGCAGTTGTTTGCGGCCTCGTCGTTGACTATGGAATTGGAACTTGTCGCACCAGAAAACGCTGCCAATGTTGAGTAACAACAGTCGTTCATTGTGTTTACATTGCATGTCGTTCCGTTCAACTTTTTCTCACAGGCTTTACAGGGATTAATTTTATACTTTTGGTCCATGCTTTATTCTCACGGTGAAAATTTATTCGGTGTGATTACAATAATTTTTTATCACCGGTATGCTTGGGTTATACACACCAGCATTGATGGCCCTCATCAAAAGATTCTGAAAAATATCGTGAAACTTTTCTGTGTGACCGACCTCATCAGTGACACAATGGGCTAATTCGTGTAAAAAAACATAAATCAGCATGTTTTTGTTGTAGTATTCGTCATTTTCATCTCTCAGGCATATGTACACTTTTTCCTTGTTAATGGTGTATGAGCGGTTTCCTTTATACAGAGAAATTTTGTCAAGAATTTTCGTGTCATTTAGCCCCTCAAGATTGCCTGTGTGTTTTTCTTCCGTCTCAAATATTGGACGAACTGTTTTCATCAGTTCGTCCAACATTGGATCCTCCTGCATGTAATTTTCCCTGATTTCATGCACAATGGAGTACACAATTATCAGTATTACCGCAACATACGTAAAAATAATCAGCAACCTTACGTTCATCTTTCTGCTTCTTTAATTTATACCAAAAGTATAAATTGCATCAAATATACAATGCAGATCTTCTCTTAAATCATTGCATTGCCATTGGTGCAAGCTGTAAGCATCTCCGCCATGCTCTTGCCAACCGTAAATGTCCCCGCATTCCGTTGCATTTGTATGGGCCTGTCTGTGCTAACAAAACACAGAAGTATGTTTAATGCTGCGTTGTGATCTCTACTGATGAAACGACTGCATCCAGTGGAACGACACTGACGCACCCCTCTCACCTCCCTCCTGCTTTGTTTATACAGAGGAACCAGAGAACAACCACAGCCATTACATTTCTTTGTCGTATTAAATTCATCCACAAATTCGAGAGAAAATTTCTGGGAGAATTTCTTGGTGACACTTGTGGTGGGAACAGAAAGTTCCGATCTTCCTGACGGATTAAATTTTGCTGCACCAAATGCCACACCGACCTTTTTTCTCACATCAACGGTATTGATTCCAATGTTTTTGCCTTTGATTTTACCATCACCATTCTTAATTTTTTGCATAAACCTGTCCATTGTTTTCTGTTTGAGGCAATAAACCCGAAAACGTTCTCTTCCAATCTTTTTCTGTGTATTTTCATTCC
>Ga0194039_1000368_pt1 | contig 28335 bp, 27 predicted proteins | sample JunL228m_MetaG_FD_148679 | JGI IMG/M metagenome (GOLD analysis project Ga0194039, IMG submission 148679) | Anoxic zone freshwater microbial communities from boreal shield lake in IISD Experimental Lakes Area, Ontario, Canada - Jun2016-L227-8m | ecosystem: Environmental > Aquatic > Freshwater >... | reverse complement strand
GTGGGATCCGGGCGGGTATGTGCTGGTGAATGCCACCTCCGGCTGGAAAAAAAAGATGTGGACGGTTGAGGGCTGGGCGGCCGTGCTGAAGTTGCTGGATTGTCCGTGCGTCCTCACAAGCGACGGGGCCGGGTGGCAGACGGCTCATTGCGGAGGCATCGCCGAGGCGAGCGGCAGCGCGCTATTGGCGACCACCCTGCGGCAGTTCCTCTGGCTCTGCGCGAACGCCAGGATGATCCTCACGGTGGACGGCGCGGCCTCTCATCTGGCGGCGGCATTCGGCGTGCCGTGCTTCACGCTTTTCGGCCCGTCAAACATCGCGCACTGGCACCGGCCGGCACCCCGGCACGCCGCGTTCCAAGCACCGCCGGATTCCGACGGCGTCCGCCGCCTCAAAAAATTGCCGCCGGAGCCGGTCATCGAGGCCGTCCGGCAGTTTCTCAGCCGATCCGATCATGGCCGGGGCGGCCATGCGATGTAGCATCATACCGCATCTTGGATTTTTCTGGACCATTGGCTGGAAGCCAATGCTACGTGGCATCGGCATCCTGCCGATGCTCTGAGTCAATTTATTTTGAAAAGGTGGCATCAGACATCCTGCGGCCATCCGTTTTCCTCCCTTTTCATTTTCTCCGGGCGAGGTCAGGAAGGCTGAAATGTTTTTCCGGCGCGTTCGGCGATGTTGCAGCCGGAGACGATCGAGTCGCCCAGCGAGATGCCGTCGCGGTAATGCCCCGCAAAAAAGAGGCCGGGCGCCTGCGCCTCCATTTCTGTGAGCATCCCGCGATAACGGCCGTAGCCGACATTGTATTGCGGGATGGCTTTGGAGAAAACGACGCAGTGCCGGAATGTTGGCCTGCCTTTCACTCCGAACAGGACGCGCAAATCCCGCAGCGTGAGCTCAACGAGTTCCTCCGGCGGCAGGGCGGCCAGCTCGGGATGCCGCTCGCCGCCGATGTAGCTGGTGAGCGTGAGGTGGCCGTCCGGCGCGCGGTTTGGAAAAAGCGACGACGAAAAGATCGTGCCGAGAATATGGAATTTCTCGACGTTTGGGATCAGCGCGCCGAACCCCTCGCACGGATGCGCGACGTCCTCGCGCCGGAATCCGAGCACCACGCTTGCCACCGGCGGATGGCGGATCTCCGAGAACGGCGACAGGCCGGACGATTCCTCACAGGGGGCACGGGTGTCCCGCCTGTCGTCGTCGGCTTCGCCCAGCACGACCTTCAGCTCGGCCAATTGGAATGCCGTGCCCGCATAAATCACCGCGCTGTGATCCGAGCGCGCCGCGCCGCCCTGCGTGCGGAGGTCCAGCGTCCAGCCGCCGGCCGTCCGCGTGATCCCGACGACCGGCGAATTGAGCCGCACCGCGGTGCCGAGGTGTTCGCTCAGCGTGTCCGGCAGCACCTGGAGACCCTCGTCGAAAGAAAATTTCGGGGCGCGATCCTTGGCGATTTCCCCGGATTTTTTGCGCGCCCGCGCGCCGAGGATTTGTCCTTTGATGAGCGAGCCGTATTTGGCTTCGAGCGCGGCGAGCTTCGGGAACGCCTGCTGGACCGACAGCCTGGCGGGGTCGCCCGCATAGACTCCGGCGACCATCGCGTCGATCGCGTGATCGAGAAATTCCCGGCCCAGCCGGCGCACGACGAACCCGGCGATGCTCTCCTCCGCCCCGTCGCGCCGCGGCGGCACGAACGGCTCGCGCAGCACGGCCAGCTTGGCTTGGAGAGAAAAAAGGTCGGTCGTAAAAAATCCGAGCGGCGAGCCGGGCATCGCGATCGGGCGTTTGTAGCGGACCACGAACCGCGCGCCGGCCTTCGGGTCGGGATCGAGGCGGCGGGCATCGAGGCCCGCGTCGTGGATGAGACGCCCGATTTTCGGCGACGTTTCCAGGATCGTGTTCGGCCCGAACTCCGCGAGGTATCCATCCTGCCGGAGGGATCGGATCGCGCCGCCGACCCGGGGGCCGGCCTCGAAAACCGTGACCGGGATCCCCGCCCGGTTGAGATAAAATGCGGCGGTGAGCCCCGTGATGCCCGCGCCGATGATCGCGACGGGTTTCATCAGATCGTCCTCGAATGCCTGCGCTCGCCGGCCGGGGCGAGCGTCTCGTCGAAGCACATCGCGATGTTGCGGATAAAGAGTCGCCCGGTATCGGTGACGGTGAATCCGGCGGGCGTGCGCAGCACCAGCCCGTCGGCTTCGAATGGCTCCAGCGCGGCGAGTTCCGGCGCAAAGCGATCCTCGAAACCGATGCCGAGCTGCCGCGACATCGCGGCGAAATCGAGCGACAGATCGCACATCACGCGCATGATGATTTCGCGGCGGATCATATCCTCGGCAGTGAGCAGATACGCGCGGCTCCACGGCGCCCGCCCGGCGTCCACCGCCTCCTGATATTTGGGAAGATCCTTTTCGTTCTGCCAGTAAGCGTCGGGGATTTGCGAGATGCTCGACATCCCGAACGCGTAGATGTCCGAGCCCGAGCGCGTGCTGTAGCCCTGGAAGTTCCGCTGGAGCCGCTTGTTCCGCTGCGCCACCGCCAGCTCGTCGTCGGGCCGCGCGAAATGATCCATGCCGATATAGACATAGCGCCCGCCGGCGGTCAGGGTCTCGATGACCATCTTGAGTAGACGCAGCTTGATTTCCGGCGCGGGCAGAATTTTTTGCTCCAGGCTTTTCTGGGCCGGCTTGATCCACGGGACGTGGGCATAGCTGAAGACGGCGAGCCGGTCGGGCTGCATGTCGAGAACCGCGTCGAGGGTTTCCTGGAACGATTCCGGCGTCTGGTTCGGCAGCCCGTAGATGAGGTCGAGGTTGATGGATGCGAACCCGAGCTCGCGCATCCAATCCATCGCCTGCCGGGTCATCTCCGGCGGCTGGATCCGGTGGATCGCCTTCTGGACATCCGGGTTGAAATCCTGCACGCCCATCGAGGCGCGGTTGAACCCGATTTCGCGCAGGGCGACCAGATGCTCGCGCGTGAGCCGGCGGGGATCGACCTCGACGCTCGCCTCGATCTCCGGAGAAAACGTGAAATGCCGGTGGATGATGTCGCCGAGCCTCCGGATTTCCTCCGGCCGCAAAAACGTCGGCGACCCGCCGCCGAAGTGGAGCTGCACGACCTGGCGCGCGGGATTCAGGCGCGGCGCCACCCGGGCGACCTCGCGCCCGAGGTAATCCACGTAGTCCGCACCCTTGTCGTGGTTGTGCGTGATGACCGTGGTGCAGCCGCAGAACCAGCAGAGCGACTCGCAGAACGGGATGTGAAAATAAACCGAGAGGTCGCGCGCGGAGCGGTTGTTCGCCTCGATCCGCGCGTCGAGGTCGTCCCACGAAACGCTGTCGGTGAACTTCGTCGCCGGCGGGTAGCTGGTATAGCGCGGCCCGGCGGTGTTGTATTTTTTTACCAGATCGAGATCAACGTGGAGCGGGCTCATCACACAAGTTTTCAGTTTTCAGTGTTCAGTTTTCAGAAAAGCCATCGCGGATCAAGCGCGTCTCACTCCGCGCTGAACACTGAACACTGAAGACTGAAAACTTCGGACGGTGTCCACGAGCGCCTGGATGCATTCGAGTTTTGCCGTTGGCGTCACGCCGTGGCCGAGGTTGAACACATGCCCGGTGAGGCCGTGCATGTCGCACAGGATGCGGGCGGTCTCGGCGGCGACGATCTCCGGCGTGGTGGTGAGCAGGAAGGGATCGAGGTTGCCCTGCACGCCGACGCCGTCCGGCAGCATCCTGCGGATTCCTGCCAGCGGCTGCGTCCAGTCGACGCTCAACACGTTCGCCCCGGTCGAGACGAGCGGCTCCAGGCGTCCGGGCCCGCCTTTGGAAAAAAGGATCACCGGAACTTTGCCGTCGAGCGCCGCGATGATTTCGCGGATCCACCGGCCCGATGCGGCCTCAAAAACATTGTCGGCGAGAAGGTCGCCGTTGCTGTCAAAAATCTGCACCGCCTCCGCGCCGCAGGCGATTTGCATCTTCAAAAACCCGGCCACCACAGCGGTGATCTTTTCCATCAGTTCCGAAAATAGGAGCGGCTGGGAATAAAAAAGTTCCTTCGCCCCGTCGGCTTTTCCGGCGCTGGATCCCTCGATCATGTAGCGCGCCAGCGTCCACGGCGAGCCCGCGAATCCGAGCAGGGCGGTGCGCCCGTTGAGCGCGGGCTTGATCAGGGCGAGCGCGTCCGCGACATATTGGAGCCGCTCGACCGCCCCCCGGTGATCCAGCCGCCGGATGTCCTCCGCCGACCGTAGGGCGAACTCCATCTCGATGCCTCCGCCATTTTCCCGGAAGTGATACGGCTGGCCCATCGCCTCGGGCACGACGAGGATGTCGCTGAAGAGAACCGCCGCGTCGAAATCGAAGCGCCGGATCGGCTGCAGCGTGACCTCGGCCGCAAGCTCCGGCGTGCGGGCGAGCTCGACGAACGTGTGCTTTTCCTTCAGTGCGCGGTATTCCGGCAGTGCGCGTCCGGCCTGGCGCATCAGCCACACGGGAGTGCGATCCACCGGCTCGCACCGGCACGCGGCCAGGAAGCGGCTCCGGTTGTTCGATGGCGGCGTCGCTTGCCGCGAAGGCGCTGTGGTGGAGGGGCAGGTGTTCACGGGATGAAAATCGGGTTTTGTTATTTGGGCTGGGTTTCCGGCAGCTGCTTTCGGTATTCCGTCGGCGACATTCCGACGAGGCTTTTGAAAACGTTGTTGAATTGCGGAATGGATCCGAATCCTGCGGCAAAGGCGATCTCGGAGATGCGAAGCGAAGGATCGAGCAGCAAGTTCTTCGCCTTGGCCACGTGGATGCGCGACATGTATTCGGTGAACGTGACGCCCGTGGATTTTTTGAAGATCCTGCAGAAATGGAACCGGCTCACATGGACATGCTGCAGCACCTGCTCCAGCGTGACGGGCTCCTCGGAATGCGAGTGGATGAATTTCTTGGCGTTGCTCACTGCGGCCGGTTCGAGGTCTGCGTCATCCGTCGCCAACTGCCGGCCCGCGTCCTCGGGGAGATGCAGGGCAAACACGGTGAGCAGTTGGACGATCGCGTGGAGATTGTCCGCCGGGATGACCGGCGTCTCGAAATAGGCCTTCCGCGCTTTCTTCTCCAACCTCTTGTCCAGCCTGCCTCCGAGCTTCTTCAGCGCCATCTCAAAATCGTGCGGGGTCGGCTCCCGGCGGAAAATTTGTCCGCTCAACAAGGTGGCCACGTGCTGCCGCCCGACCATCACCGGGATCGCGATGTCGGTCAGCCCCGAGAAGCAATAAACCTGTTGGGGGGCGAGCTCCTTGGCGGTGCTTCGCTGGAGGCCCCTCTGGGTTTTCTGGCAGGCTGCACAGCCGGCCGGGGTGCTTCCCACAAGTTCGCAGAAGGCGTTCTCCTCCTGCCGGAAGCCGACGCGCCGGTTTTGTTCATCCGGCGGAAGAAGATTCAAGGTCACCCTGGTGGCCTTGCGAAACGCCTCCGCATAATGCCGGAGAAACGGGAGCCCCGCCAGATCGTCAAACGTCACGGTTTTCATTCAAGGAAGACCGGGCGCGACATGCGATTGTTGTGTTTCGTGGAGGAAAAGCGCGTTCAATGCGGGACAACCCTACCGCCTCCCGCAAGCGATGTCAAAACCCGGCGAAACACGAGCGGGGGGATTCCGCCAGCTTTCCTCAATGCGAGCGGACGACCGCAAGGATGTTTTTTGTGTTTTTTGTGAGGGGCCCGATGTTCCAGAGGAGGAACCCTCCGTGCGCGCGCGGAGCGATGGATTTTTCGAGGGCGAGCTGGGTCGCGATTTCCGAAGCGGGCCATCCGTGAGATGACAGCCGGTCCGCGGCGAGTCCGGGCCAGACCGGAATCCCGCGCGGGTTGGCCTGCGGGCTGCGCCACCAGCGGAGGAGCGCGGAGAAGCTCTGCGGCCCGCCCTCGGCCCAGTAGAGCTGCGGCGCAAGGTAGTCAACCCACCCCTCGCCCATCCATTTGAGAGGATCCGAGTAGAGCTCGTGGTATTGATCCACGCCGGCTTTCACGCCGGGCGGGCAGCCTTTCGTGTAGATGCCGAACGGGCTCACTCCGAAGAGCGCGCCGGGCTTGGTCGAGCGGACGGTTTCGCTGATCGCGCGGATCAACTGGTGGACGTTGTTGCGCCGCCAACCGGCCTTGTCGAGCGTTCCGCCAACCCCGCGGTAGGCCGCATACGTCTTCTCATCGGGAAAGGCAAAAACCCGCCCGCTGTCTGTCGGATACGGGTAAAAATAATCGTCGAGATGGATGCCGGCGAGGTCGTATCGGGACAGGAGGTCGCGCACGACGGCGACGATCTGGCGCCGGACCTCCGGCGCGCCGGGATCCATCCAGAGCACGTTGCCGACCCGGTAGGCGAATTGCGGAAACTTTTTGCTGATGTGGTTTGAGGTGCGCGGCTGCGAGGCGGTGGCGGCCGCGCGATACGGGTTGAGCCAGGCATGGACGGCGATGCCCCGCCTCCGGGCCTCGGCGATGAAAAACGCGAGCGGGTCGTATCCCGGCGACCGCCCCTGCGTGCCGGTCAGGCAGCGGCTCCAGGGCTCGATCTGCGAGGGGTAAAGCGCGTCGCTTTCCGGGCGCACCTGGAGGAGCACCGCGTTCAGCCGGGCGGATTGCGCGGCATCGAGAATCCGGATCGCCTGGGCTTTTTGCGCCTCCGCCGAAAGGCTGGATGACGAGGGGAAATTGATGTTGTAAACCGACGCAACCCACGCCCCTCGGAATTCCGCGTGGACGGTCGCCGCAAGCGCGGGCGCAAGAAGTGCGAACAGAAGTTTTTTCATGACGGTCAGCGGATTTTTTCTAACGAGGAATCATAGCAGATTTTCTGGAGATTGTGGAGCGCGATCCGTCCCGGATTGTTATTTGCTCCTTGATCTGCGGCGGGGAATGGCTTCACAAGTGCGGCGTGTCCAGATCCATCAAAGACCTTTCTCCCAGCGAGGTGCTGGCGCTTGCGATTTCGCTCGAGGAGGACGACGCGCGGATCTACGGGGATTTCGCGCGCCGCCTGAAGGAAAAATATCCGGCGACGGCGGGGATGCTGGAGACCATGCGGGCGGAGGAGCACACCCATGCCGCGCGCCTCATCGAAATGCACCGCCAGCGCTACGGGGATCACATCCCGTTCGTCCGCAGCGGGGACGTGAAGGGGTTCCTCCGGCGCAAGCCGCTCTGGCTGTCGCTCACCCTGAGCATGAAGCAGGTCCGCGAAACGGTCGGGGTGATGGAGGAGGAGTCGCTGAGATTTTATCAAAGCGCCGCGAAACTCACGACCGATCTCGCCGTCCGCTCGCTCCTCAACGAACTCGCCGCCACCGAGCAGATCCATGAAAATATGGCGGCGGACATGAGGGAGGGGCTCGAAACGTCGGGCGATCGCAAATCCGAGGACGAGGCGGCGCGACGGCTTTTTGTTCTTCAGGTGATCCAGCCGGGTCTGGCGGGGCTGATGGACGGATCGGTTTCCACGCTCGCCCCGGTTTTCGCCGCCGCCTATGCGACGATGAACAGCCACGACGCTTTCCTTGTCGGCATGGCGGCATCGATCGGAGCGGGCATCAGCATGGGGTTCGCCGAGGCGCTCTCGGACGACGGCGTGCTCAGCGGCCGCGGGCATCCGTGGGCGCGCGGGATTGTCTGCGGGCTCATGACCACGCTCGGCGGCATCGGCCACACCCTGCCCTTTCTCATCGCGAACTTCCACATGGCCATGGCTGTGGCCGTCGCGGTCGTGGCTGTCGAACTCGCTGTCATCTCGTGGATCCGTCACAAATACATGGACACCCCGCTCCTCGCCGCCGCCTTTCAGGTCGTGGTCGGCGGCGTCCTCGTGTTCATCACCGGCATCCTCATCGGCTCCGCATAATCCGGCCGCCGGTGGCCGTGCTGCGATTTGTTGTTTCTGAAAACCCCGCATGCCTGATCTGCCCGCCACGATCGTCCGCGTTGAGGAAGGTGTTCCGCGCGGTGTTCCGCCGCCGGAATTCCTGTGCCGCCTGAGTCCGGCGGCCGGGAAGATCGCGCGCTTCCGCTCGCTTTTTCGCGGGCGCGATGACGTCTATGCCCGGCGGTTCGAGAGTTCCCGCACCGGCAAATCCGGCTACGCGCCGGCGTGCGGAAACGAATGGGTGCGGGGGGTCTGCGAGAAACGCCGCATCAAATGTCCTGCCTGCCCGAACGCCTGCTGGCAGGCGCTCACCGACGAGACCGTCCACTGGCATCTCGCCGGACGCGATGCTGGCGGACGTCCATTCGTCATGGGGATTTATCCGATGCTGCGCGACGAGACCTGTTTTTTTCTTGCGGTGGATTTTGATGGTGAGGGATGGCGGGACGATGCGGCGGGGTTCGCGCGGATGTGCCACGAGCGGGGTCTGCCGGTGGTGCTGGAGCGCTCGCGCTCGGGCGACGGCGCGCATGCGTGGTTCTTTTTTGAGGAGGCCATCCCGGCGACCCTCGCCCGCAAGCTCGGTTCGCACCTGCTCACCGAGACGATGGAGAGCCGGCCGGGACTCGGGCTCGCCTCATATGACCGGCTGTTTCCGAACCAAGACACGCTCCCTCGCGGCGGGTTTGGAAATCTGATCGCGCTCCCGCTGCAAATGGCCGCCCGCGAATCCGGGAACGCGGTCTTCCTCGACGCGCAGTTCGAGCCGCATGCCGACCAGTGGGAGTTCCTCGGGCGGATCGAAAAAATCCCGGTCGTTCAGGTTGCGGTGCTGGTCGCCGAGGCCGAGCGCCGAAACCGCGTGCTCGGCGTGCGGGCGGCTCCAGATGAGGAGTTCGCGCTGGCACCGTGGCAGGCGCCGCCCTCGCGCCGAACCAAAGACCCGCCGATGACGGATCCGCTGCCGGACGTGATCGAAGCCGTGCTCTCCGACCAGATTTACCTTCCGAAAGCAGTCCTCCCGCCAGCTTTGCGCAACCGCGTTGTCCGGCTCGCCGCATTTCAGAACCCGGAATTTTATCGCGCCCAGGCGATGCGCTTGACGACGTTCAACAAGCCACGGGTGATCGCCTGCGCGGAAGACCATCCCGCACACATCGCCCTCCCGCGCGGATGCCTCGGCGATTTGCAGATTCTCCTGAAGTCCCACCACATCCGCCTGGATCTTCAGGATCTCCGGCAGGCCGGCTCGCCGCTGCAAATGGAATTCCACGGCGCTCTCCGGCCGGATCAGGTCGCCGCAGCCGAGGCGATGCTCGCGCACGAAACCGGCGTGCTCGCCGCAACGACTGCCTTCGGGAAAACCGTTTTGGCCGCCTGGCTGATCGCCCGCCGAGGCGTGAACACGCTCGTCCTGGTCCACCGCCGGCAGCTCCTCGAGCAGTGGATCGAACGGCTTTCGTGCTTTCTCGGCGTCCCGGAAAAATCCATCGGCCACCTCGGCGGCGGGAAGCGGAAACTCAACGGCTTGCTCGATGTGGCCTTGATCCAATCGCTCGTCCGAAAGCATGTCGTGGACGATTGCGTGGCCGGTTACGGCCACCTCGTCGTGGATGAATGCCACCACCTCTCGGCGCAGAGTTTCGAGCTCGTCGCACGCCGCGCGCAGGCAAAATTTCTCACCGGCCTCTCGGCCACAGTCGCACGCAAGGACGGCCACCATCCGATCATCTTTATGCAGTGCGGTCCGGTCCGCTACCGGGTGGACGCCAAGGCTCAGGCGCGGGCGCGTCCGTTCGAACACCGCGTGATGGTTCGTCCGACGGCCTTCCGCGCTGCATGCGAGCCGGATGCCGACCCGCGCGTCGAATTTCAACAGCTCTGCGACGAACTGGTTCACGACGACGCACGGAACGTCCTGCTCTGCGCCGATGTGGTTGCGTGCCTGCAAGAAGGTCGCCGCCCGCTCGTCCTCACGGAGCGGACCGGGCACATGGACATTCTGGCTGCCGCCCTCACGCAGCAAGGCGCCTGCGTGATCCGACTCCAGGGAGGGATGGGAAAAAAGTCTTTGCGCGCCGCGCGGGACGGGCTGGCGGCAGACCGGACAAATCTCGTTCTTCTGGCGACCGGGGGATTTATCGGCGAGGGATTTGACGACCCGCAGCTCGACACGCTTTTCCTTGCGATGCCGGTTTCCTGGCGCGGCACGATCGCGCAATACGCCGGCCGCCTCCACCGGCTCCACGAGGGGAAGACGGAAGCCCGTGTCTATGATTACGCCGACCTCAATGTCCCGATGCTCGAGCGCATGTTCAACCGCCGGTGCGCGGGCTACGAGGCGGCCGGGTATTCGCTGCTTCTCCCCGCGAGCGCGATCCCGGGCTGGCCGTCGGATGTCCCGCTCCCGGTGGATCCCGAATGGAAGCGCGACTACGCGGCCAGCGTCCGCCGGCTGATCCGCGACGGTGTGGACAACGAATTGGCCGACCTTTTTGTCCGCGCCGCCTGCCGCCCGATCCCGGGCGCCGAAGGCGTTGCCCGCGCACGCAGCGCGTCGGAGGCGTTTCTTTTCAAGCGCCTCGAATCGCTCCCGGCCACACGCGGCAGGTTTCGCCTCAATGCCGAGCTCGCGATCCCGTTCGACCAGCAGGGCACGATGGAGGCGGACTTCCTCTGCGAAGAGGCCCGGCTCGTCATTGAACTCGACGGCCCGCAGCACCTCGCCGACGAAGATGCCTGGAGGCGTGACCGCCGGAAGGACTCCCTCCTCCAGCAACACGGGTATTTTGTCCTGCGGTTTCTCGCGGCCGACGCCGGGAAGCACCTCGACGCGGTGCTCGACGCCATCCTCGCCATCCTCGCCGTCCTCACCTCCCGGGCCGCGCGGCTGACGAGTCCTCGCGCAGATCGGGAGGGGGCAGGTCGTGCGGGGGAATTTGAAAAAGAATTTCTGGCCTCGGCGCGCAAGAACCCGTGAAGCTCGATCTCACTTAAATAGACCCCGGTCCGCAAGGTTCGGTCATTCTGGAAAATCCGCCGTTCCAGCCAGAAAGGCGGCAGGCGTCAGAATGGGAATCCGAAGAAAGGGATGCAAAGCGAGCAGATCCCCGTCTCCGCTCACCAGCGCATCCGCACGCCCGTTCACGGCCAGGGACAGGAATTTGTCGTCCTTGGAATCCCGGCAGGCCTGGATGGGGCGGAGGATCGCCACGCGGATCGCCACGCGTCCCAGCAGCTCGAAGAACCGGCGCCGGTCTGCGGAGCCCACATATTTGTCGAATTTCGGACGCGCAAGCACCTGGGCCAATTCATCGAGCGTCTCGTCGGAAACCAGCAAATATCCGGATTCCATCCCCTTCTGCAATGCCCGCGCCGGAACCGAGCCCGGCACCAGCAGACGGCTGACCAGTGCGTTCGTGTCAAAAACCCACCGTCCGGTCCGGTTCATTTTCCGGCAAGAAGCTTCGCCAGTCCTCTCTCCGTGAGCCCCTGTTCGCCCGCCCGCTTGCCAACACGATCACAAAACGCGGAGAACTCCGCCACGTTGATGCCCCGAAGCCGGTCGTATTCCGTGGGAGACATGACCACGGCTGCCTCCCGGTTGTGCTTCCGGATCATCACCGGCTCCCTCTGCACGGCATCAAGAATCCTCCCAAGCGACTGCTTTGCCTCGTTGGCCGATAGAGTTAACATATTGGACAAAATAGATGTTTTGGATGTTTTTGTCAAACGCGAAGCGGTCAATGCAGAATCCCGGAAAATCTTTCTGTCTTCAGGTTTCAATCGCTGTTTTCGGGATGAACCCTCGGGGGAGCCTGCCGCTGAGGGATGCGCGCCCGGTTGGATTCGAACCAACGGCCGCCGGATTAGAAATCCGGTGACTTTTGCTGTATATCAACAATTTACAGAAGCGGCTACCCGATAGATACCCGATAGAGCCCAAAACCGGCCCGATTTTCGCCCTTTACGCGCGCGCGTAGGATGTCGTGTTGTTCCTCTTTCTGGGCCAGGCCGGAATTCCTCAACCGGTCGCCGGGGGCAAATTGTCCGGCCACAAAAAATCTGTCGAAACGAAAAGAAATCGGTTGTCGAGCGGGAGGTCTCGCGCGTATGCCTTCGATGCTCTCCCTCAAGAGGGCCGAGGAAGCATTTGACCGTTTCGCTGTGTGAAGCCGACAAAATCGAAAAACATGAAAGAAATCTCTGCCGCTGACCTGAATGACACCCTTGCCAACGCCGCCCTGCCGACGCTTGTTGACATTTACACTCCGCAGTGCGGCCCCTGCCGTTCGCTCGCCCCGGTTCTCGATGACCTTGCCATTGAATTCGCCGGGAAGCTCGATTTCGTGAAGATCAATGCCTCGGCCGACGATGCGAGCATGAAGGCCTGCGGCAAATTGGGCGTGCGCAATGTTCCGGCGCTCATCATTTTCAAGGGAGGAACTGAGGTTGCCCGCAGAATCGGAGCCCCATCGAAGACCGAACTCCAATCATGGATTGCCCTCCACCTCTGATTTTCGTGAAGGGAAATGTTGACTCCTTGTCGGGGTTATGACGCTGGAAATCGCGCTCGCTATTGAAAATTGGTCTCGCAATGCAGACGGAAATTCTTTGGAGCTGAGAAAACCCGTTGACCGGCTGCAAGTCCGGGAGTATTGGAGCCTTGGAATTCCTCCTGACGAGGGCCAGAAACCGTGGAGTCAGGGGGCGTCGCCCGGGGTGCGGTCTGGCGTAGTCCCGGTTCTTCTATATCTGGGCGAACCCAGTCAACGATCATGTATTTCTGCCTGTTTCTGGGGTCGTTGATGTCTAAAATCGGGAAGTGAGTTTCAAGATGTCCTGTGAACGCGTTTTGAGAATCAATGCTTCCGTCGGGCTTTATAACAACCGCATGGTTTATTCCTCCCTCATATTTTCTGACAAAAATCCGAGTTCCTTCCTGTGAATCAATGATTCGAACTTGGGCATTTTGCAATGTTTCTGGAACGCGCGACAGCCATGCGGCTTTTCCTGGATGGATTGTGTTTGTCGATTCCTCTCGGATCAGATGGAAAACGCGAGATCCGATGGATCCTTTATCTGCAACAGCCAAGTCAATTCCGCTCCCGTCTGCAGCGACAAGGGTTTTTGGCCATGATCTCACAACGGATGCCGCAGCAATGGCGATTTGTGTGTTACTGGTCTTGATGTTGAGCAACGGGGTTTCCGGATTGTCCTCAACCATCGTGGATTCCGCCTCTCGCAACGTCTGCCCCACTCGGCTATTCTGGATCCCTTGTTTCCCGCCGGTGATTTCCCCTTGGCGAACGGCATCCGCCGCCCGACGGATCAGCGCATCAATGTCGGCGTCGCTCCAGTTCGTGATCCCGGCCTTGGCGAGCCATTGGCGGATCGTGTTGAGGATCGCCCGGAAAAGGCTCTCTTCGCGCTGGCTGCGGGCGGGGTTCTCGGCCAGCCGGGCGAGGGCTTCATCGAAAAGCGTGGCCTCTGGTTTCCCTGGGTAGCGGGTCTGCACGTCGGCCCAAAGCGAGGAGCCGTTTTCGCGCGTGAATTTCTGGAGAACCTTGAGGAGGTTCGCATATCCGGCGGGGTGGATCCCTTTCAGCGCGGCCGCCATGCCGCCGTGGCCGACGAGTTCATGCAGGAGCACTTCCACCGCCCGCTTGGGCGAGGAGATTGCCGAGGCATTGATCACGGCCTCGCCCGTGCGCGGGTCGAAGTAGCCTTCGATCTGGCCAGCGGCGTTGCGGCGGATGGAATAATTAATCCCTTTGGATGGGTCAAACTTCCGGGCGAGCACGTCGATGGGGACAAGTTTTCCATCTGCGGAGACAACGAAATTTCCGGGGTGGAAGTCGGAGACTTCGATTCCGAGTTCGGCGTTCACATGGATGCCGCGCGCCTTGCTGGTCGTGTCTTCGGAGAATCCGTTTGCTTCCAGGAACGCGATGATTTGATCTTCCGTCGCAATCGTCTTGCTCTCGTCTCCAAGGATAAAATCCTGCGCGTGGACGAGGCCGAAATTCCCCTCCGCGTCCACAAACTTCCCGATGATTGTCGCGGAGTCGCTGAACGCCTCGTTGGCGGCAGCGATCCTGCGGAGGTATCCCAGCGGGGTTCCTTTGCCTGGCCCGTCGAAGGAATGGCCGAATTTCCCGTAGGCCGTGGCCTTGATGACCTTGTCGCCCTTGAACCAGATTTGATGTTCGGACGCTACCGTGTGAGCTTCTCCAAATGTTTCAAGGCTAATCCAAGGGATCGCTGCTGCTCTTCTGATGGCTTCGATTTCGGCATCCCTGGAGGATGTGCCGGGTTGTGCCACTTGAATTGCGCGACTGCTTGCTCCCACGTCACGGGCGATCTCTTGGCTTGGGGTGTCTCCTGCATCGCTCTTGGAATACTTTCGAGGGGCACTCGGGTCAACGGGTTTCTCAGAAATATATCCCACCACGAGCACCTTTGCGCCTGTGAAGCCAAATTCCTTGAGTTTGGCATCCACCACGCGCTGCGCGGTGGCGATGCCGATTCCGCCGGTGGGGGTCTCTGCGATGGAAAAGGGGGCGTTTTCATCGAGTGCAACGTATTCCGGGGTTGCCCAGATTTCTTTTCCGTTGTTGCCGAGCCGCAACTCGATGGCGTCAATCAGGTCGGTGACGGTTTCTAGCTTCATGACGGCCCCGAATCCCTTGTCCACGAGGGAGGCGCGGAGTTGGTCGAGCGATTGCGCGCGTTTACGATTAAAGAGGCGGGTGTTCTTGTTTTGGAGGTGGCGGATCTCCGCGCTGAATACCGGGTCATCGAGGTTGACTCCGCCCGCCTTGATGATGGCGGAAAGGAATTCAACCTTGCCTTCGTTGGCGTCGGAAATGTCCCCTTCCTGGGAGCGGACGCCCTGTTCGTGGAAAATCACGCCGGCGCGTTTGTCGTCGCCGACGCTTTCAAAATAGCTCGCGAGTCGGGAAAGTGACGCGTTGCCCATAGCTCGCTGGGATCCATCGTGGAAAATCTCGTGTTCGCCACGGATGAATGTCGCCAAGTCTTTCGCGGGGAGTTCAGCCGCTGTGGTCTCTTTTTCCGTGGTGAATGCCTTGTATTTGCTGTTTTCCGTGATCGGCAGGCGCGGCACGTCTTTCGGTTGCAAGCCCGGCATCTCCGCAGGCTGTTCCGGGGTCGCCTCCGGGGTGGAAACGATGCGGGTAAATTGGTTCAAGGCGAGGAATTCGGCCCCTCTTCCCGTGCTACCCGTGGTCGGGTATCCGGGGTCTCCGTGGGAGTTCTTCGTCAGCGGGCCGGTGAGGGTCTTGAGTCCGCCGCCTTCCGAGCGGTAAGCGTGGGAATATACCACCGCGCCGACAGGGAGTCCCTTCAAGATGTCGAGGTCGGGCGAGGGAGGCTTCTGGTCGGCCGGGAGCAATCGCGTGCGGGCCAGCTCTTCTGTGGCGATCTTCGCCACATCGGCGTCGGATAGGTCGCGGAATGCGCGGGAAGACGGCGTGGATTGCGCGATCGGCGCGGCAATCTTCCCCTCTGCCGCCACGTGGATCTTCGGGGCGGACCGCAGGGTGTTGCCCTTGGACACGTAGCCCATGAGGGTTTTCCGCAGTTCCTCCTGCGCTTCTTTGAGGGTGCCGGAGGCGAGGTGAACCGTCTCGGTCAGCGTCTCCTTCGTCCCGTTCGGACGGTAGGAGACATCCGCCTCGTATCCGGTCGCCGAGGACTCGGCTACCTTCGCGGGGAGACTTCCGGCGCCAGGAGATATGGCAGGATTTCCGGCTCCCGTCCGGCTTCCAGTGCTTCCTGGTGTCGATACCGGTAGTAGATCGCCAGCCGCTCCTCCTGTGGGTAGGCGAGGGGGATTTCCGCCATCGCCAGGGAGAGGTTGAGCGCCTCCACTCTCGCCATTCGTTCCGGAGTCATTGGCTCCCGGTTTACGATTTGTCTCAGCTCTTCCATATTCCTTCCCATACGCAGCAGAACGCGATTCGTCAGCCTGTTTTTTCAGGTTTTGGAGAATAGTTTTGCTCTTCTCTATATTTTTCAGGGCGAGTGGTTTTTTTGAAGATTTACCCTGACAAATCCTCTTCTGGGGAGTATGGGGGGTCTATGAAGGCGCTTATCGCAACGTTGGTATTTGCAACCACTGTTCTGCACGCCGATGAGCTTGCGGAAGACATCTCCTCGATTGAGAGGAATATCGACACGGCTACTCGTAAAAGGGAGGTAAATGCACAAGATGCTTCTCGTGACAGGGAGGAAATGAAGAAATCACTCCAAAGCATTGATTTGCAGACGTATTTTGCAAGGATGGACAAGTTGGAAGAGGCGCACCCTTATGACGCACCGAGGCTCCCCAAGATCATTGACGATCCGAGGGAATACTACCGCAACCAAGCGAAACTGGACGACTACGATGAAAGATTAGTTCGATACAACGAACGTATGGCTGACAGAAAGAGCAAGTCCGAAGCCGAGTCAGCCACCGAGCCGATAGCCGAGTCGCAGAGCCTTGATGATTTACTTGCGATGCCCATCACGGAGAAAAGCAAGCCCGAAGCCGAGTCAGCCCCCGCGCCGACCCCCGCGCCGCAAAGTGCAGAGATTAAGGAAGTGCAATTCAAAGCTGCTGTTGAAAAAAGCAGAGTGGATGTCACCCGATGCTTTCCGCAGTCGCTTGAAAAAGAACACCCGTTGCATGCCAAGGCGGCTGAACTCTGGAAGATGATGGAAGATCAGGACAACCCGATTGTTAGCAATTCCGATGCGCCATTTATCGTCTATTCGATGGCCGCCGCCATGCTTGGCATCAAGCCGATCATGCAGAGATAAGAATCGTGAACGGCTCTCGGTAAATCTGGCTTATTTCGGCAACGTCGGACGCGCTTTTAACATCCGAACCCAAGAGAGAACCCGTTGGCGCAACTCGGATGCGCTTGATGGCGTTACCCAGTATGATGCGGTATCTTCGATCAATCCGCCCACTTCCGTTCGGAATGTCATTTCCAGCATTCCCATCAGTGACGAGTCCAGTTGCCTTTTCCCCGTCGTTGGGTTTCGGCGTATCAAAGCTGAAAGTAGATTGGTATTCATGGTTTGCGGAAATACTGGACGAGGAGGAGCCCCGGGGCCGCCATCAGGGCGATGACCAGCCAGTTGACGAGATTGAATGGGCTCATGATCTCCCAGAATTTCCAAATGTCTTGGGTGAAAAGAATGGCCAGAGAGCAGACAAGGATAAGTGCGCCGAGCAGGATCAGCCAAGTGACGCCGGCGTAGTAGAGGAATGTTTTCATGGCGTTGAAATTTCGGTGTCGTCTCTGTGGGTTCAGCCCTCGTCCGGCCCGCCAATTCTCGGTTCATGGTTTTCTGACCAGAAAAATGCGTCCTCAAGGATCTGGTAGGCGAACTGCCAGATTCCTGGTTCCTTGCTCGCCCGTGGTCCGGCGACATTGAGACGCCTGATGCCGTGCTCGGCGACGAATTGTTGAAGGGGCAGGGCCGGATCCACGTAGCCAAAGGCGAGGCGCGAAATGTGAAGGCAGGGCTTTTTGTGCTTCCGGGCAAACGCGATGGTGCGGAGCGAGCCGCCGGTCAATTCTTTGGCGAGAGTGAAAACCACCGTGCCGTCGGTGTCCCGGACGTTCCATTCCGTTCGCTGGAGGTAGTTCCAGGATGGCGTTTCAACGAGTTGGTATTGCCCGCCGATGCGACCGTCCTCGGCTTTCCGCCCCTTCGGGCACCATCCGCCGTGGGGAAAGCCGTGCCGGATCGCCACGTCGAGCCCCGCCCGGTCGGCTCCGGTTTGCCCCCCGGAAATGAGTTTTTCGAGTCCCGGCGGAACTGCCAGCTTGCCGGGTGCGGATTCGGGGTTCTTGCCACCTTTTTGGGATTCAGATTGCTCTTTCACTCCGCGCTATACGCGCGAGGTCGGCAAAAGTAAGGGTGTTTTTTCAAAAATCTTTCAGGGGGCGGCATTCAAGCGCCGAGAAAGAGAAAATCAGGCTGTCAGGGCGGCCTTGGGCCGGGGGCAACCAACGATTTTGATCAGGGCGCTGAAGGCTGCGGTTGGGTGACCGGAGTTCGCGTCACCGCACGATGCGGTTGTTCAACAGCGTTTCCACCGACACAACGCTCCGCAGATTCAAGCCGTGCGCGCATCGCAGCCAACAATGCCGGCGAGCGAAAGATTCTCTCTTCAGCTTCTCGTCTGCCGTCGATATTCACGCTGACGATTTCCGCTTTCTGAACCGGCATTCCCTCCACATGGGTCAAGAAAAGCTGCGCGGCGGCCAGCCGGGTTTTGTGATCCGGGAAGGAAATAAGCTTCTTTTGCTCGGGATCGTAAACGCGATGCTCGGCCGCCATCGCCGATCTGATCGTCGAGGCGGCGCGGTGGGTGTCCTCGGCGGATACGCAATCGGCCAAGCGGGCAGCGGCTTTCTGAATTTTCGCGAGGGCGGTTGACGGGCGCGGTGGGCGTTCGGGTTTCTGGCGGGTTGGTTTATCAGGCTGTTTCATGGTGTGTGGTTTGATTCTGGAAGCCCTCGCCGCACGCCACAAATGAACGAGGCGGCGTTGCAGCGGCTTTCGGGAGGGACGGGTGCGGACGGGGGTCTGGCGCGATCCTCGGCGCGTAGGAAAGTCAGCCAGTCGTCCAAGGCGGCGAGCGTGCGCGCGGCGGCTCGGGTGGCATCTGTTCCGGGGTCGGATTGCAGACTGTCCAGCGCGAGGTTCCTGATGATCGTCCGCTGCTCGGCCAGGATCCCGGCGTTCATGGCAGCGAGGGAGCGCCCGTGCTCGGCGGCTTGGGGGGATGGAAAGTTCTGGCGTGCTTTCGCGCGTCGGAGTCTGGCGTCGAGCGGGGCAAGCGGTGGCTGGGCGGGGCTGTATTTTTTGAAGCGGGCATTCATGGTGATTTCAGACTGTGAATTTTGGAACACGGTTGAGGTTTTTTTGATGGTTTTCAGATTATCCGCATCAACCGTGTTCCGTGTTCCTCATAAAGAGGAGGAAGGAACACGGTGAACACGGTATGCTTTGCCCGTGTTCTGGAACACGGTAGGAACACGGCAGGAACACGGAACACGGTAGGGCTGTCATTGGTCTGTTTTTTTGAGTGAAAAGACATGGCTTTGGCCGCTTGTAGAAACCTCGATTTCGCCCTCCTCAAGCATGACGGAAATCGCGGCATCGACTGCCTGGCTTTTCCCAAGTTCCCGGAGCGAGCGTTTCGACGCGGTGTCGAATAGGGCCAGGTGTTTTCGGATCTTCTCCATGATCGCTGTCGGACGGAATGTCCCGCTTCCGGAGTCCTGCGGCTCCCGGAACTCGGTGATCGTCCGGCCATCGGCTCCGGGGGAGAAATGCAACTCGGCAATGATTTTCCCCCTCGGGCCGACGCCGCCGTTTCGATCCTTGGCGATCTTCAACTTCACGAATCCGGCTTGGTGGGGAGTGTATGGGATCCCGACTTGAAGCCCGTAGCTCACCCCATCGTAGCGGCCCGCCTTGGCACCGCTGCCCCGGGCGAACTGTCCGCGCCCCTCGGTGCTCTTCGTGACGTGATCAGCAACGACTACTGCCGCCCCTGCCTCGGCAAACGGGCGGAGATTTTCCCTGAAGAATGGCAAAACCTCCTGTGCTTTGTCCTCATTCGCGCCCACGGCGGCCATACTCTCGGCAAGCCCGTCCAGAATCACCAGTGTGGGCTTGTGCTTCCTCGCCCATGCCTGCGCGGCTTGAATTTCCTCGGGCGTCGGATTGTGGAGATAATGCACCCGCTCCCGGATGGCCTCGGGGTCTGCGCCCAGTATCAACATGCGCGTTGTGAAACCCTTTGGCGTGTCCTCGGGATCGATGTAGAGAACGGAACCGCCCGCATCCAGAACGCTGATGCTCGAGCGCATGCAAACATTCGTCTTGCCGTCGCCCGGCTCCGATTGGAGAGAGTTCAACCGGCCAGCATACCATAGGCATAGGTCATCCAAAATCTTCGCAACGGTCGGCCTCTCCTGCTTCGCCGTGCCGTCGAGGTGGGGTGACAAGTCAACGAACAACGGCGCGGACGGGGGCGCGGTCGGCAGCTTTTTGAAAATGCTCGGCTTGGCCGGTGCCTGCTCTGGTGGCGCGGCGGGTCGTTCGAGCTTGGTGAAGATGGAAGCGGTCATGATTGGAACAGTTGTGTGTAAATTTCGAGTGGGGTGACGCCTGACTTGATCAGGTCGTTCAGGTCAGCATCGGGCGGGCAAAGTTGGACGGAGACGATTCCGCCGGCGGATTCGAGTTGACCGGCCCACGCCTGCGCCCTGCCGCCAGCATCGGAATGTCCGGCAACAACGATCTCGCGATCTTTGAAAAACGGCAGTGCGGCTTCGGCGATGTCAGCGCCCTTGCCAAGCATCGTGCATGGCAGCGTGTCGATTTCTCGAATCGCTTCGCTGACGCAACACGCGGAAAGCCAATCCGGGCCGCCCTCGACCAGCAGGATTCGCGGCAGATATTCCTGGCAATCCTGATCGGAAAACTTGGGCGGGCATAGGCCCATCGGCCATGACTTTATCCGTCCCAAAGCGTGGGATTTCCGCTCGCCCAGGTCGCCGGTCGCCGGATAGTTCTGACCGTCAACTCGTCTGCTTTCCCACCCCGGCGCGCATCGGTCGGACAAAATCCAAGACTCGAATCCATGAACGATTCCGGCGCTGAGACATCCAAGGTGCCGGGCAAGATCAATCCCCCCAAGCGGAAGCCCGCGCGAGGTGGCGATGGCGGCGGCGAGGTCCTTTGTCCATGGAATTTCCGGTGGCATGGCTGGCGGCGTCGGGGATGTGCTGATGTTTAGAGCGGCGAATTTCGCGTGGTTTTTTTTCATGGTGTTTGATGGTGCTGGCGTTGGTCTGCGGAAAGAATCTCGTGCCCCCTGAGCGTGCCCGTGGCGGATGTTCAGAATGCCAGCGAGTTCGCGGATCGCCTCGGCGACGGCGAGGTTTTTGGCCGTGGCATATAGGCTGATGCAGTCAAGGCGCTCGCCCGTCGAACGATCCACGATGTGATCTTTGAACACCTCGCAACTCGGATGCCGGTCGAGACGAAACGGGCTGCAAAACTTGCGCCCGTCCTTGGCCGGCAGCTCGATGCCGCAGAGCTGCGCTGCCTCGCGGAGGGTGAGACGGGACTTGATCTGCTGGCACAATGATTCGCTCATTCGATCCGCCCTCCAACGGAATCATATTCGCGAATCGCCCCCTGAAAACTCAGTGAAGCTTTTGTTATTTCCACCAGCGTTTCTGTTGAAATGCGCGAGTCGTCGCAATCGCCGAGCATCGCATCGATTATGAACAAAAACTTGCCGGTCAAATCCCATCTGTCACCAAGTGCGACAACGTCCTCCCGGAGACACTCCAAATTCTCGCGGATCTCGGCGCGGATCTCGGCGGGCGAGGCCTTGACTAAGGGCGCGTTCGCGCTTGCGTCGGCGTCGGATGGTTGTAGAGTCTGCATCGTTCGTTTTGCCCCGGTGAGTCCTGCAAAGACCGCCGGGGCTTTTCATGGCCTCGGCTGCGGGGCGGGTTTTTATCGGGAACCCATCATGCTGTCGGCGCGTGCGGGAACGGCGAAACGCGCCAAAAAGGCGTCAAGATCGCAGGGCCGGAAAACGACGCGCGCGCGCTGCCCCCTTCCGAATTTCACGCTGCCGATGCGGCCGCTGGCGCGGTGTGCGTCGAGCGAGCGGACGCAGAGGCCAAGGAGTTTTGCGGCTTCGTTGCGGGAGTATGCGATGGCGGGCGGGGCGGTGGTTGTCATGCGCGTAAAATAAACGTAAAAATACCTATTGCCTAGCAGAAAAAAGGATGTAATGATGATGTTAGTAAATACGTATTCATGGCCAGAATCACCACAGCCTCGCATCCGCTTGCCCGCCTCCGGGGTATTTGCACGTTCACGCGAAAGGACATCGCTCGCATCGCTGGGTTCTCTGTAGCGCAGGCGCAAAATATAGAGCTGGGCAAGTCGCCGATGCCCAAGGGCGCCGCACTGCTTATCGAAGCTGCCACGGGCTGCAGGGCTGAATCTCTGATGGACAAGGACTCGTCGCCTCTGTTTCTCACGGGAGAAGAGTTCACGATGAAACTCTGGCTGGACTTCCAAAGGCGCGTGCCAGCCGAAAAGGAATTCGGCTGGGCGGAAGAGGATCTTACGTTTCGCCTGAGCATGATGATTCGTGCCAGCGGACGGGGGCTCTACGGATTCGCCCATGCGGTCGGACGTGCGCTTGAGGAAGCGGCAAAGAACGCGCGGATTGCTCCCGAATCCATTGACGCGCAGGGCAGGAAAAACGCGACGGTGACAATGCGAATGGAGCCAGTCAAATGGGTTCGCCTGAAGATGCGGGAAGTCGGCAAGAGCGACGCGGAGATTGACGATCGGCTGAAGGGCTTCAAGGATTCTTTAGGGTGCGAAGTGGTGGAGGAAGTTTATCGGGCGTGTCCCGGCACCGATGCCGATGATGCTCAGAAAAGCAAGCTGGCCGGCCATGCGAAGGCATCCGTTTTTCTGATCGCGCACAAGAAGTTCACAACGCTTTGGCGGATTGGATTGCCGGATGGGAGCAAGATTGAGCTGGCTTTAACTCGCGGCGGCGCGGTCTCTGCGGGCCACGGGGACGGTGCAAGCGTTCGCTACCACGACCCCTACTCTGGAGAGATTCCCGCAGTCGGCCCGGTGGCTCCCGTGGATCCCATCGCCCCCCATCAGGACAATCGGCGCGTAGCCATCGAAAAGCGCAAAGCGGACTATCAGGCGGATCTTGCGGCGGCAATGCGTCCTGTCGCCGTCAAACCGGAAAAGCGTGCTCGCAGGAAGCCCGTGAAGGTGCCCCTGCGGAAAAAGTAATCCTATGCCCTTGCCGGTTTCGCCGCATTTCTTGAAATCACAATCTGTGAGTTCAAGTGTCAGGCTTGCGGGTCAAACGGCGAGTCCGGCGCGGATTTGCGCCTCGCGGGAACTGCGGGCTTCTTCCGGGGTGCATTCTCTCGCTCCGTGCTCGCGTGCGATACGGTCAAACTCACGCGCCGTCATGGGCGCGCCGATCAGCTTGCCCGTGCGATCAATGCGCGAGGAAGTCCGATAGGTAGAGGTCTGCATTTTGCTCAATGTCGCGGATGGCATATTGAAAGGCTTGGTTGAATGTGAATGTAGGGCAGGCGATCTTGCCGCGCAAGCCCTCCTTCATGCCGATGACGTCACGGTGCGCGTATCCGTGCGCGGTGTCGTAGCGAGTCACGCAATACCTGGTGTCGCCGATGTCGGCCAGCATGACGACGCGGAAGGAAACCGTCCGCCCTGCAACGGTATCGCGATGAATTTCAATCCACGCGCCGGATTCGAAAAAGATAGCCCAGGATTTTTGAGGCATCGTCGGGATGATGTCAGGCGGGCGCGCCGTTGGCAATCGCGCTCAGAGTTTGCTCACGCCGCTTGAGTTGAGAACAGCAGGACGTTCGCGGCTGTGTCCGGCGTGATGGAAAAGAACGCCTTCGCGGTCTGCGGGGAAGCGAGCCCGTTGTAATGTCGTTGGATGATGGCCGGGGAGTTCCCGGACTCGTAGGCGATCTTCGCAAGATCCTTTTCGAGTGCGACGCGGTAGCTGATGGCGGAATGCCGTAGCGCATTGTGCGGCCACGGTCGCAAGTCCTTCCGTGGTTTCTCTGTCTTGGGATCGGTCTGTGCGGCCCGCGCGGGCGGATAGTCGGTGAAGAACGGGCCGTAGCCGGATTGAACGCGGGCGAGCGTCCACAAGTCCCGCGCCTTGGAGTGATCGGCCATCCACACGTTGCCCGATTCCTGCGCGTGCCGGGCCAGCCATGCCCTCGCGTTCTCCGGGATGGCGCAAACCCGGCGGCTGTTGGTTTTCGCCACGGCCGCGCCAATCGTGACGATGCCCTGGGCGAGATCGATTGCCCGCCAGTCGAGCCGTTCAATCTCCGCAGCCCGGAGCCCGCAGAACAGGGCGAGCGTGACGCCGGGGAGGATGTCCGGCGAACAGTTGGCGAGGAGCGCGGCAGCATCCTTCGGGGCCAGGATCTCCACTTCCGCGCCGGTCACCTTGATCTGCGAAGTCGCCTCTGCGGGATTCCCGGAGGCCCATCCCCGCCCCCGGCAGAAATTGAAAAGCATGGAAAGCTGGGTGCGGTAGTGGCGGACAGTTCCGGGGGAGGATGTCGAGGCGAGCGCATCCAACATCTGTTGACAATCGGCAGCGGTGATGCCGGTCGTTTTCCTCCCCGCGAAGAAATTGGAGATGTAATCCGCCCGGCCCTTGAGGGTGACGAGGTAATCCTTGGATCTGTCGCCACGGCTCTCCATGAATGCGGCCACGGCGTCCGCTATGGGCACCCCGCTTTCCTCGCGCTGTTTTTGCGCCAGCATCGTCCGCGCCACTTCCACGAGGGTCAGGCCGCTCCCAGCCAGAATCTTTTCAGCGGCGGCGGCATCGGCTCGGGAGGATGAACTCATGGCACCGGCAGACAGGCCGAACCTGCGCTGCTCGTCCTGAACAATTTTCATCCGCGCCATGGCCTGCTTGCGGTCGGAAAAATGTTCACGCTTCCGGCCGGCCGGGGAGGCGTAGGTCAACCGAAAAGTCGGTCGGCCGTGCATTGTGATCTCGGTGATGGTGGTTTTTGCGGTTCTCATGGCAACCCCCTGATACCCGATAGCAACCCGATAGACAACCTTTTTATGCAATATCTTGCCCTTGTGTGCAAACGGGACTTTTCGAGAGAGAACCCCGCAGAGCCTGTATTCAAGCCACTCCGCAGGGAATGAGGGATGTGCGCCCGGTTGGATTCGAACCAACGGCCGCCGGATTAGAAATCCGGTGCTCTATCCGCTGAGCTACGGGCGCAAGGGATCCTGCCTCGCGTAAGAGAACCAACGAACCGCCCCGGTGTCGAATTTTTCCTTTTCTCGCGGATTGCGAAAGTTTCCGGTTCCATCCATCCTTTCCACCGCTATGAAAAAAATCGTTGTTGCGTATTCCGGCGGGCTCGACACGTCGGTCCTGTTGAACTGGCTCCGGGAAACCTACGGGGCCGAGATCATCGCGTTCTGCGCGGATGTCGGGCAGGGCGAGGAACTCGACGGGCTCGAGGAGAAGGCGCTCCGGACGGGTGCCTCCAAGTGCCATGTGGACGACCTCCAGGAGGAGTTTGCGCGCGATTTTATTTTTCCAATGCTGCAGGCCGGGGCGGTTTACGAGGGGGAGTATCTGCTGGGCACGAGCATCGCGCGCCCGCTGATTGCGAAGCGGATGGTCGAGATCGCGCGGGCCGAGGGCGCGGGGGCGGTCGCCCACGGCGCGACCGGCAAGGGCAACGACCAGGTTCGCTTCGAGCTCACCGCCGCCGCCCTCGCGCCGGAGATCGAGGTCATCGCGCCTTGGCGGGACGCGCGGTTCCGCGAAAAATTTCCCGGCCGCGCGGAGATGATCGCGTATGCCGAGGCGCATGGCGTGCCGGTTGCCGCGAGCGCGAAGAAGCCGTATTCGATGGATCGGAACCTTCTTCACATCAGCTACGAGGCGGGGATCCTCGAGGACCCGTGGTATGATGCCGGAGACCTGAAAAACCGCGGCTACTTCACCACGCTCTCAGTGTTCCCGGAGGACGCGCCCGACAAGCCGGAGCTCGTCGAGCTGGAGTTTGAGAAAGGCAACTGCGCCGCCGTCAACGGCGTGGCGCTGAACCCGCTCGGAGTGATGCGCGAGCTCAACCGGCTCGGCGGCGCGCACGGCGTTGGGCGCGTGGACATGGTCGAGAACCGGTTCGTCGGCATGAAGAGCCGCGGCGTCTATGAGACCCCCGGCGGCGCGATCATCCATTTCGCCCACCGCCAGATGGAGTCGCTCACGATGGACCGCGAAGTCATGCACCTCCGCGACGGCCTCATCCCGAAATACAGCGCGCTCGTCTATAACGGATTCTGGTTCGCGCCCGAGCGCGAGGCAATCCAGACGCTCGTCACCGATTCCCAAAAAAATGTTTCCGGCACCGTGCGCGTGAAGCTCTACAAGGGCGGGATCCATGCCGCCGGGCGCAAAAGCCCGCTCAGCCTCTACAACCCGCACATCGCCACGATGGAAGCCGACCCGACCCAGGCCTACAACCAGGACGACGCGACCGGGTTCATCCGGCTCAACGGCCTGCGCCTCAAAGTCTCCGCCGGCGTCCACAGGAAATAGCCGGCTTCCTCGCTCGGCCACAGCGGATGTCCGGATACCGCGCGGGCGCGCTTGCCTGTGCGCGGTGATGGATTGAAATTCGAGCAAGGGCCGGGTTGGACTGCAAGCAACCCCCGATTTGGACTGTGCGCTGACGGGAAAAGCCTTGGCGGCCGCACGGCGCAATGAGAACAAAAGCAGGGGTCACTTTTTATTCCCTCCCGTCTTTCACGCAGTTTCCGGTGCTTCCCGAGTTTGATGCCTGTTTTGCTAATCTGATAGCAGAAGGATCTTCATTTTCTATTGGATGAACTGTCAGTGAAAAACCGGAACGAGCCGATGTCGTCCACCGGGTGACTGAAGACCGGCAGGTGCCCGTTGAAACACCACACGTTCTGACCTCCCGAGAGAGTCAGAGGCGCGGGATCGTGATGCCGCGCTGGCGCATGTATTTTCCTGCGCGGTCGGCGTAGCTGGTCTCGCAGACGTCCTCCGCGTGGAAGAAGACGACCTGCGCGAGCCCCTCGTTCGCGTAGATGCGCGCGGGCAGCGGCGTCGTGTTGGAAATCTCGAGCGTCACATGGCCCTCCCACTCCGGCTCGAAGGGGGTGACGTTGACGATGATCCCGCAGCGCGCGTAGGTGGATTTTCCCACGCAGATCGTGAGGACATCGCGCGGGATCCGGAAATACTCGACGCTGCGGGCGAGCGCGAACGAGTTCGGGGGGACGATGCAGACGTCGGTCTGGATGTCCACAAACGAACGCGCGTCGAACGCCTTCGGATCCACCATCGCGCTGTAGACGTTCGTGAAAACCTTGAATTCGTCGGAGACCCGGAGGTCGTATCCGTAGCTCGAAAGCCCGTAGCTGACGACCCGCTTCCCCTCGCCGTCCTGCTTGATCTGGCCGTCCACAAACGGCTCGATCATCGCGTTCTCAACCGCCATCCGGCGGATCCACTTGTCGGAGCAGACGGACATATCAGAGCCCCGGGATTTTGAGTCCGCCGGTGAGTTTGCCCATCTCGTCGCCGGCCAGTTTCTTGGCGTCGTCGAGCGCCTGCTTCACGGCGGCGAGCACGAGGCCCTCGAGGAATTCGACGTCCTGAGGATCCACGACCTGCGGGTCGATTTTGATCGAAACGATGTCCCCGGCGCCGGTGGCGGCGACCTGGACTTTTCCTCCGCCGGACGCGGCATGGATCGTGCGCGCGGCGAGTTCCGACTGGGCCTCAGCCATGCGCTCCTGCATGCGCTGGGCCTCCTTGAGCATTTTGGCGATATTCATGTCTAAGCAGTTTGCAGGGTGGTTTTGAAAACTTCGAGGGCTTTTTTGATAAGCGGGTCGTTTTTAAAATCCTCCATCGGGTCGGCGGGTGGAGGGGCGGCTTTCGGCGGCCTCGCGGGCTCGGGCGTTTCCTCGCGCGCCGGGGCGGTTTCCACGGCCGGCGGCGGCTCGGGGAGGCTTTCGTCGAACTCGAGCACAAGCCGGATGGGCTGGGAAAGTTCGCGGGTGAGCCGCGCCTGAATGTCCTTGATCCCCTGCTCCATCCACATGCTTTCGGAGGCCTCCTGCGCGGAGCCCGGAAAGCGCACGAACAGGTTCCCTCCTTCGATCCGCTCAAAGGCCCCCTCGCGCAACCATCCGAACCGGATGAAAGAATCTTTCGCAAATGTGTCCGCGAGCTTTTCCCAGACTGTGGCGGCCGAGACGCCGTCGGACTCCGGGTCATGCTCCGTCGCAGGAGCAGCGGCCCGCTCCGCAGCCTTGGGAGCAGCCGGGGCCGGTTTCGCGGCGGCCGGCTTGGAGGCGGGTTGGGAGGCGGGATTTCCGGCCGGGGCCTGCGGGATTTCTCCCGAGCTCAACCCGGCCAGCGTTTCGATGACGTCCGTGAGGCTGGTTTCATCGAGGAGGTGCAGGGCTTTGATCACCGCCACATCGAGCTGGAGCTTCTTGTCGGCCACCCATTTCATCCGGCTCTCCGCCTCGCTGAAGTGCTCGATGAGGTCGAGGAATTTTCCCTGCGGAACCGCCGAATCGTTGCCGGTGGCGGCCGAGACGAGCAGATCCCGCAGATGAGCGACGAGCTCGGCGGTCAGGCGCGAAAGATCTTTCCCGGCCTCGGACTGCTCGGCGACGATCCCGAGCGCCCCGGCCGCGTCGCGTGCGAACAGAAAATTTGCCAGCCCGGTCACCGTCTCCTTCGA
>Ga0194039_1000366_pt1 | contig 28362 bp, 21 predicted proteins | sample JunL228m_MetaG_FD_148679 | JGI IMG/M metagenome (GOLD analysis project Ga0194039, IMG submission 148679) | Anoxic zone freshwater microbial communities from boreal shield lake in IISD Experimental Lakes Area, Ontario, Canada - Jun2016-L227-8m | ecosystem: Environmental > Aquatic > Freshwater >... | reverse complement strand
ACAGGTAGCCGCGCGGTCCAATGGGGAGCGGCGGATTTTCGTCACGAGTGTATTTCATCACCTTGGCTGGTTGGCCACCGATGTCCGGGATGCCAAAGGAGGTCGTGGTGCCAAACGAAGTATGGTCCTTCATAGCTGTTTCGCCGGGCAAGTCCCCATACTGCATGTCGGTCCCCAAGGTCGCGCGCAAATCGCCCTGGTTGAAATCCCACTGGCCCTTGACCGGGTTGGGGGGAATGGGAATTCCACTGGCGGTGGCCGGGCCGAGGGCGAGGGCTTGCTCATCCGTCATCGTCCCCTCGCGAAACTGAAGGCTGTTGACATACACGGTGTTCACCTCGTTGTCGCCCTCGCCGTCGGCGTACATCCGGACCACCGGCGGAATCGCGTGGCGCTGGTCAAATCCCCAGCGGTCACCCGTGCTCATCTGTCCGAATCTCACCCCATCGAGATAGTAGGTAATGGTGCCATCGGCAGGGTCGTTAGTATCCACCACCATATCCACCGCCACGATCAGCCGCTGCCATTGACCGCCGATGATCCAAGTGTTGCCGTCGCCCGTGTATTGGCCGCTGATGCCGATGCCACCGGTGTTGGTCCCGCCAATGTCGTTCGCCTTGATCGAGATGCTGCCATCAATGTTCCAGTCATCCACCGCCTCCCATTTGACGACCGTGTTGTAGTTGTCCCCTTGGTGCAGGTCCGGGATCATGAAATCCAAGATCATGGTGAACTGGTTGACATTGGTTCCCCCACCGTTCGGCGCCATGCCGTGCGAGCACAGGTAGCCGCGCGGTCCAATGGGGAGCGGCGGATTTTCGTCACGAGTGTATTTCATCACCTTGGCTGGTTGGCCACCGATGTCCGGGATGCCAAAGGAGGTCGTGGTGCCAAACGAAGTATGGTCTTTCATCGCTGTTTCGCCGGGCAAGTCCCCATACTGCATGTCGGTCCCCAAGGTCGCGCGCAAATCGCCCTGGTTGAAATCCCACTGGCCAGTCACCTTGTAAGCCGTGGCGTTAGCGATTCCGGCTGAGGCCATAACGATGATTCCTGTGAGGAAGACCGCCGCGACAAACCGGTGACAATTAGAACGTATATGTTTTTGCATAAACTGATAGGAATTTGCTTTTTCGACGCTCCGCGGTTCAGGGAGAATTACTGATAGGAATTTGCTTTCTGCGCGCCCGCGCGAACTCAGCGCTGCGCGGGTGAGGCACAGCGTCGCCGTTGCTAAGGTGATTAGGGAGTTAGTTTTCATTGTCTCTTATGTCTTATGTTTATTGCTGAGTTTGTTGTTTATGTTTATTGCCGACTTTGAAGTGTGCGCCCCGATCGTTTCAGATCGCACATGCCTTTGATTCTGGAGTTGGAATTGGCTAGCGTGAACTGGCGCCGGGCAGGCGATGGAACGGTCTGCGTGTTTATTGCCTTGGGCGGGCTGATGACCGATCGCGTTTGAATCGGATAGAACAGCGGTGCGAGTTCAATCAGCTTGCCGGCTTGGACGGTGACGTCTTCCCCTTTCGCCCAGATCTCATCATTCAGCAATAGCTTGAACCGCACCTTGGCTTTGGCCTTGCAGGTGGTCCAAATCCACCTGCCTCCCACAACGCGACTAAGCCGTTGCCCGTGTTCCCAGCTCAGACCGTCTCCTTGGCCGCGGATATACACTGCGTTTCCCGGTCCGACATCAACATTGGCTTCAACAATTGTCAGACGCTCAGGCGGCATGACGAGCCTCACGCGCTGGCGTCTCACCAGTTTGCGCTCCTGGTCTTTCATCGTCCTTTTCCTTGCCGAATGCTCCAGGCTGTCGGAATGTTCGTCGGAGTGCTTGGGGTCGTTGGGGTCTCCCGACAAACAGATGGGCAGGTAATTATGTGCGCGTGGATGATGCCTCTGTCGTGTCGTCCCAACCGGTTCGGCTGGCTGCGTGGGCTCAGGCACCACAACTACGAATGCATGGCTGAGCCGGCGATCGAGTTTGAACTTCGTTGCCTTCACGGTGTTCGGGAAGTCTCGGGCGAGTTCGGGGTCGTTTGTCCACGCTCCGATCGAATCGAGATAGAGGCCCGTCTCAAAACTCTGCAGCAGGATTTTTTTCATAGACTATAATTGTTGATCCAGCGTGATGGGAGTTGGGTCGGCGATCAACGGAGGTTTGGTGACATCGCGGTTACAATCTGGCGACACTGGTTCCCTTGCGGATAGCGTGTTCAGCCACTCCAAAAGCGGCTTGTCGCTTTGGGGACGACTGGAAACCCAAACCGATTTCGTCTTTTGTGCCTCGCGCTTGCGGAGCGGACTGGTCCGCTTGGGGAGTAAAAGCGCTGATCACTGGTTTGCCGTCGAATGATTCAGGAACCGGCACACCCAGCAACCAAAGCGCCGTCGCCGCTGTATCGCAGGTGTTCACGGGCCCCGCTATGGTGAAGCCACTCTTGACGTTCTTCCCCCAAGCGATCCAGGGAATGTGCATATCCTCAGGCGTATTCCGACCGTGCGTCTTACCATGCCCTCCGTGGTCGGCAGTGATAATTAGGACGCTTTGATCGCGGATGCCGGCGATCTCAATGGCCTTCAGAATCTCCGCCAAAGCCGCATCCACCTCGCTGAAGGCTTTGACCTGTTCTGGTGAACCCCAGCCATATTTATGGCCGGTGTCATCAGGATCGGTGAAATGAATGAAGCAGAGGTTCGGTTTGTGCTCAAGAATCGAGCGCGCAGCCCCATTGGCCACAATCCTGGAGACGACCGTGGGCGACTTCTTCGACTGCACTTGGCTGAACTCAAACTCGTCCACCGTGCCCGGTTGCACTAAGTGACGGAACTTTTCTTTGCCCACGAACATGGCAGTGGAAAACCCGGCATTTTTCGCCTCCGCGAAGACGGTGGGGACGCCCACGACGCCCTTTCGAGGTTTCCAGCTATTCCACAGGACGTGATGCTTGTCGGGACTCACGCCGGTGAGCATCGAAGTGTGAGAAGGCAACGTTAAGCTCGGGAAAATCGTGTTAGCAGCCCAGGTGCAGGCACCTTCGCCTGCAAGCTGTTTCAAGACCGGCATGTCGCTCTGTGCAATCACGGCGGGCTTTCCGCCATCGATGCTGATGATGAACACGTGGTCTGCACGGGGCGCACCGAATACGGCGATCGAGGCCATCCACAACACGGCGCAAACAGCGAGGCGACTGACGAACGAATACATATTGTGTAAAGTCTGCAGGCGGTACATGCCAACCGCGTGGCGATTGTGTTACGATTCCGTTACGACTATCTCTGGCTCAGGTACGGGTACGGTGGACCGGAGAGGCAAAGTGGTTCCCGGCTGTTCTGCCACTCCTGCGCTGCCTTCCGTCATAGCTCCAACTTGGCTTAGAGCGTAACTGAAGTGTTGAGCAATACCACGTCCGCGACGTGTTCGGACGCGGCGAAAGTCTATCCCTTGACGACAAGCTGGGCGGCCCGCCCGGCCTTCGCCGGGCGGGGGAGTGGCCGGGGGGAGGTGCCTCGACCCGGAGCCACTTGTCGATCTGCTCGATTGCACAAGCCAGCGTCCTCGTTGCGGTGTTTACAAACTGCAAACAAATGCAGACAGGATGCCGGCCATCGCATTGCGCGCCAAGAGAGGCGTTGCGCAGCGGAGTATTTGTGTGACCGTTTCGCTCTGTTGCGGTACCATTCGCAGTTCCGGATCGAAGTGGTAATGCCTCGCTCTCCGCGGTTTTGAAAGACTAGCGGATAAAGCTGGGCTGGTTTTGGAATTAAGTGTTGAAGTAATATGAAGAACTATCGGATACGCTTTCGCGGTCTGGCGTTGCTGGTGCCGTGGCTATTTGGCTCGCCGGCTTCGGCGCCGGCGGCCTCGGTGGTCATCAACGAGATCATGTTCCACGCCGCGCCGGCGGTCCCGGAAGACCCACGCAAGGAGTGGATCGAGTTGCTCAATACCGCCAGCAACAGCGTGGACCTGGTGGGTTGGCGATTCACCAAGGGGATCAGTTTCAGCTTCACCAATGGCGTCATCCCGCCGGGCGGGTGCCTGGTTGTGGCGGCGGACGTGGCGACTTTCCGGACGAATCATCCGGGCGTGACCAATGTGACCGGCGGTTGGGCTGGCAAGTTGTCCAACAACGGCGAGTCGCTCGAACTCACCGACAACTTGGGCCAAGTGGAGGACAGCGTGGCCTACGCGCCGGATGGCGATTGGGGTTGGCTGCGCCTCGGTGAGGAGTATCCCGGCCAACCGACGTGGTGGCACGGCTGGGGTTGGACCAACGCGGCCGATGGCGCGGGCAAGTCGCTCGAACTCATCAACCCGGCTCTCTCCAGCAAGCCCGGTCAGAACTGGGCCGTCAGTCTGACCAACGGCGGCACGCCGGGCCGGCCAAACTCGGCCGCCACGAACGACCTTCCGCCGATGGTGCTGGACGTGCGGCACATTCCAGCCATCCCGCGCGCCACCGACACCGTCACCGTCACCGCGCGGATTCTGGACGAGACCACCGCTGGGTTGACGGTGCAGCTCTTCAGCCGGGTGGATGGCGTGGCGGGCTTCAGTTCGACGCCGATGTTCGACGACGGCGCGCACGGCGACGGCGCGGCGGGCGACGGCTATTTCGGAGCGGTGCTGCCGGCGCGGCCCGACAAGACGGTGGTGGAGTTTTACCTCCGGGCCAGCGATGCCACAGGTCACGCGCGCACATGGCCGGCGCCGACAGACGCTGCCGGCACGCAGGGGGCCAACGCGCTTTACCAGGTTGACGAGCTGACCTATGCCGGCAGTCAGCCGGTGTATCGCCTGATCATCACCGCCAGCGAGTGGAATGCCTGGTTGAACCTCATGGACAACGTATCCAACGGCCGCTACAGCGATCCCGCGATGAACGCCACCGTCGTCCGCACCGATGGCTTGGGCACGGAGGTCCGCTACAACGTGCTGGTGCGCAACCGCGGCGCTGGCACCCGCGCCGCCCAGCCGCACAACTTCCGGCTCGACTTCCCGGCGGATCGCACGCTGCAAGGCGCCACCGAGCTTGATTTCAACACCCGCACCGTTCACTCGCAGGTCGCCGGTAACGCGCTCTTTTCGCTCGCGGGCCTGCCCAATGCCTACGGCGTGCCGGCGCAAGTGCGCGTCAATTCGGCGAACCTGGCCCACTCCGAGCCCGACGGCACCACCGACAGTTTCCAGTTCGGCTCCTACTTTTGCTTCCAATCGTATTCCGCGGATTGGACAGACGCGCACCTGCCGCAGGATTCGCAGGGTAACATCTACAAGGGCGTCTGGTACCAGGACAACATCCAACTCACCAACGGTGCGGTCTTCGACTGGCGCGGCACCAACGTCGCCAACTACCGGGTCACTTACGGCCCCACCGGGCCGACGGCGAATACCGGCGCCTACTCCAAGCAAAGCAACAAGTCGGAAGACGATTGGTCCGACCTCATCGGCCTTTGCTCCGCGCTTGGCCAGATGTCGGCCACCAATTACCTGAGCGCCGTGACTCAGGTGGTGAACATGGACGAGTGGCTGCGGTACTTCGCGGCGAATTCGCTGGTGTTGAACATGGAAACCACCCTCGGCACCGGCGTCGGCGATGACTACTCGATGTACCGCGGCGTCAACGATCCGCGCTTTCAAATCCTGAACCACGATCTCGACACCGTGCTCGGCCAGGGCGATTCGACGCCGTCCACCAACCGCTCGATCTTCAAGGCGTCGGAGATGACGACGATGGATCGCTTCCAGAAAGACCCAGCCATCGCGCCGCGCTACTTCGCCACACTGCTGGAGATGGCGAATACGGCGTTCGCGACTTCCAACCTCGACACCACGCTCGATCAGGTGCTCGGCGGTTGGGTGCCGGGCACTTACATCCAGAGCATGAAAGGCACCGCTGCGGCCCGCCGCGCGGCGGTGCTGGCGCAAATTCCGATGAGCCTGAGCGTCACCAGTGCGTTGGCGGTGACCAGCGGCTATCCCCGGACCACGACGGCCACGACGGCGCTCGGCGGCCTGGCACCCGCCGCCCAGACCAGCCGGGTGCTGGTGAACGGCGCGGCGGCGAGCTACACGCCGTGGCAGGCAAGCTGGAGCGCTTCCGGCATCGCGCTGACGCCCGGCATCAACCGCATCCTGGTGCAGGCGCTCAGCGCCAGCAGCGTTGAGGTGGCACGGACGAACTTTGACGTGTGGTACGATGACGGCAGCGTGCAGGCCGTCGGCGGCACGCTCACCCGCAACACGATCTGGACTGCTGCTGCCGGCCCTTACAGCGTCACCACGAGCCTGACGGTTCCCAGCGGTGTGACGCTCACCATCGAGCCGGGCACCACGGTTTATCTTGGCTCCGGGATCAACTTCTCCGTGGCCAACGGCGGCAAGTTACTGGCCCAAGGCACCGCCACCGCGCCGATCCGCTTCACCGTCACGCCCGCTTCTGGCGTGAGCTGGGGCAACCTGACCATCAACGGTGCGGTTGGTTCGCCGGAGTCTAGCCTCGCCTTCGCGCACTTCGAGGGCAACGGCACTGCTCCCTGCATCGAAGTCGCAGCGGGCACCGTCACGCTCGACCACGTCAGCTTCGGCACCACCAGCCGGCAATACCTGGCACTGGACGGCGCTTCGTTCCTGGTGAGCCACTGCACGTTCCCCACGGCGAGGGCGGCGTTTGAGTTGGTTCACGGCACGGCGGGCATCAAGACTGGCGGACGGGGCATCATCCGTGATTGCTTCTTCGGCGCGGTCAACGGCTACAACGACGTGATTGATTTCACCGGCGGCAACCGCGACCTCGGCCAGCCGATCATCGAGTTCTACAACAACGTTTTCATCGGCAGCGACGACGACGGGTTGGATTTGGACGGCACCGACGCCTGGATTGAAGGGAATATCTTCATGCACATCCACCGCAACGGTGCGCCCGACAGTTCCAGCGCTGTCTCGGGAGGGGATTACGATTTCGGGGCCGGCGCTGGCGGCGTCCGCACCTCGGAGATCACCATGATCCGCAATCTCATCTTTGACTGCGACCAGGCGGCGACGGCCAAGCAAGGCAACTTCTACACGCTCCTAAACAACACCATCGTCCGCACCACCAAAGCCGGCGGCGTGGACACCGCTTCTGCCGTCATAAACTTCGGTGACGACGGCACCACCTACGGCGTCGGCGGCTACCTGGAGGGTAACATCATCGTGGACGCCGAGGCGCTGGTGCGGAATTACAGCAACACGCTCTCCACCGTCACCTTCAGCAACAACCTCATGCCGCTAGCCTGGTCCGGCCCCGGCGGCGGCAACTCGACCAACAATCCGCGGTTGAAATACCTACCGCAGAACTCCGAGGTGCAGTTCACCACCTGGGAGCAGGCGCAAATCATGCACGAATGGTTCAGTCTGCTACCCGGTTCGCCGGCGCACCTCACAGGGCCGAACCAGCAGGACATGGGAGCGGTGATTCCGAGCGGCGTCTCGGTCTCCGGCCAACCGGTCTCGCCCACCGCCGCCACGGGCGCGACGCTGACGGTCGGCACGCTCATCACCGGCCACGGCCTTCCGTCCGCCGGCTTTCCGCAAGGCTCTGGTTACACGCACTACCGGCATCGCCTCGACGACGGCGCCTGGAGCGCGGAGACGCCCATTGCCTCGCCGATCACGCTCGCCGGGCTCGCCAACGGCCCGCACCACGTCGATGTCATCGGCCGGCGCGACTCCGGCGGTTATCAGAACACGGCGGAGCTTGGTGAAGACGCCGTCACCACGTCAGTGGCTTGGACCGTGGACACTACGTTGAACCGCATTCGCCTCAACGAACTGCTCGCCGACAACCGCGCCGCCTGGCACGTCGGCGAGGCCGCGCCAGACGCCATCGAACTCCACAATCCCGACGCGCTGCCGGTGGACCTCTCCGGCATGGGCCTCACCGATAGTCCGTCGCTCCCATACAAATTCACCTTCCCGCCCGGCACCGTACTCCACGCCGGCGCCTTCCTCGTCGTGGTCGCGGACACCGACAGCGGCTCAAACCTCTACGCCGGCTTCAAGCTCGACAAGGACGGCGGCACGCTCGCGTTGTTCGCCGCGCCGGGGCAAGGAGGCGCGCTGCTGGATTCCGTCAGTTACGGCCCGCAGTTGACCGACTTCTCCATCGGCCGCCTGGCCGACGGAACCTGGGGTTTGACGCAGCCGACGCTGGGCGGGCCGAACGTGACCGCTCCGACCGGCGATGTGCGCTTCCTGCGGCTCAATGAGTGGCTCGCCGCGTCGCTGACGCGCGATGACTTCGTGGAACTCTACAACGGCGATACGCTGCCGGTGGACGTGGGCGGCTGCTTCCTGAGCGAAGTCCCGGACACCTGGCCGGCGCGGTTCCAGATTGCGCCGCTGAGTTTCATTGGCGGCCTTGGCGAACTGGCTTTCACCGCCGACGGCAACCCGCAGAACGGCCCGCGCCACCTGAGCTTCAGCCTCGCGCACGAGTGGGGCACGCTCGGCTTGTTCGCCCCGGATTTGGCCGCGCTGGACCGCGTGATTTACGGCGCGCAGACAGCGGACATTTCCATGGGCCGCACGCCCAACGGCGGCAGCACGCTGGCGTTCTTCTCCACGCCCACGCCCGGCTCCGGCAACCCCGGCGCCACCGGCTCCTGCACTGTCACCAATGTCACGCTGGCCCTGATGACTTTCCCACAGGTCTGGAAATACAATCAGACGCAGAACCTCGACGGCGTGAGCTGGATGGCCACGAACTTCAACGACACCGCCTGGCCTTCCGGCCCCGGCCTGCTCGCCTACGAGAACAACACCGCGATTACGCCGCTCATCAAGACCACGCTCACTGCCCCGGCCAGCCCACCGTCAGGACTCGTTTCCGGCCACGCCTACTATTTCCGCACGACGTTGCTGGTGACCAACGACCTCACCGGCTTCTCGCTCAACGCCCGGATGCGTCTCGACGATTGCGCGGTGATCTACATTAATGGCGCGGAGTTCTACCGCCCGCGGATGCCCGCTGGCGTCATCACGAACGGCACGTTCGGCAGCGGCGCCGCCGGCTCCAACACCGACGCGGACGTGGATGAACTCTTCACGATTCCTGCGGCATTGCTGCGGCCGGGCTTGAATTTCATTGCCGTGGAAGTCCACCAAGTCAACGCCACCAGCAGCGACATCGTCTGGGGTCTCGCAGTGGACGCGGTCCGCTCGACCACCAACTGCGCGCCGCCATCGGTGGTGTTGAACGAAGTGCTCGCCAAGAACCTCTCCTACACCAACGCCGACGATTCCGTGACCGACTGGGTGGAACTGGTGAACCCCTCGCCCTCCGCGCTCTCGCTGGCCGGCATGAGCCTCAGCGACGATCCCGCGACCCCGCGCCGGTGGGTCTTCCCCGCTGGCACGGTGCTGGGAGGCAGCAACTTTCTCGTGGTGAAGTGCGACGCCGGTTCCGCCGCCTCGCTCACCAACGCCCCGGCGCTGAACACCGGCTTCGGCCTCAAGTCCGCTGGCGGCGCGGTTTATCTCTACGACGCCGGCGCGGCGCTGCTGGACGCCGTCACCTACGGCCCGCAGGCGGCGGATTTCTCCATCGCCCGCCTGCCCAGCGGCAGCGGCGCATGGACGCTCTGTCTGCCCACGCCATACTCCGCCAGCATCGCGGTGGTGCCCGGCGACATCTCGGCGCTTCGGATCAACGAATGGGCTGCCAACGTGCCCACTGGCCCGGACTGGTTCGAACTCTTCAACCCGAGCGCGCAACCGGTGGCGCTCGGCGGCTATTATCTGACCGACAAACTCAGTTCCCGCACCAAGCACATGATCGCGCCGCTCACCTTCATCGGCGTCGGCAACGCCGGCTATGCCACCTTCATCGCCGACGGCAACACCGCGCAGGGCGCCGATCATGTCAATTTCTCCCTCGACGCCGCCGGCGAGGCGCTTGGCATCTTCGCTCCCGGCGCCGCGACGGCGGTGGACAGCGTGACATTCGGCCCACACACAGCCGGTGTTTCCGAAGGCCGGTTCCCCGACGGCGGCGCGACGCGCGTCTTCTTCACCCTGCCCACGCCGGGCGAGGCGAACTGGCTGCCGCTAACCAACGTCGTCATCAACGAAGTCCTCTCGCACACCGACCCGCCGCTGGAAGACGCCATCGAACTCCGCAACCTCGGCAGCACGCCGGCCGACATCGGTGGCTGGTTCCTGAGCGACGCGAAGACCACGCTCCGGAAGTTCCGCATCCCCGACGGCACGGTGCTGCTCGCCGGCGGCTACCGCGTGTTCTATGAAAACGAGTTGAATCCGCAGTCGGTCACGGCGGCGGGTTTCTCGTTCAGTTCAGCGAAGGGCGACGAAGCCTGGCTGACGGAAGTGGACTCTGGCGGCGCGGCGACGGGCTACCGGAGTTGGGCGCAGTTCGGCCCGCAGTTCAACGGCGTTTCCTTCGGCCGCTTCGCGACCAGCGTGGGCACGGATTTCGTCGCCATAACGGAGCTTTCCTTCGGCACGGCGGTCACGGCGCACAGCCCGGCGAATCAGCTCGCGCTCTTCCGCACCGGCACGGGCGCGGCCAATGCCTACCCGCGCGTCGGCCCGGTGGTGATCAGCGAAATCATGTTCCGCCCGCCGCCCATCGGCACGAACGACAACACGGCGGAGGAGTTCATCGAACTGCACAACCTTGCCGGCGAGGCGGTGCCGCTGTTCGATCCGCTGCACCCGACCAACGGCTGGCGGTTACGCGACGCGGTGGATTTCGATTTCAACACGAGCCATGTCCTCCCACCCGGCGGCTTCCTGCTGGTGGTCGGGTTCGACCCGGCGACGAACACGGCGGCGCTGGCGGTGTTCCGCGCGAAATACGGCACCAACAGCCCCGTAATCGGCCCGTGGTCCGGCAAACTCTCGAACACCGGCGAAGCCATCGAACTCCAGACGCCGGACAACCCGGAGCCGCCGGGGCCAAATTTCGGTTTGGTGCCCTACGTCGTGGTGGAGCGGGTGGTCTATTCCAACACGGTTCCGTGGCCAGCGGGCGCGGACGGCACGGGGTTTTCGCTCCAGCGCATCAACGCCAACGCCTACGGCAACGAGCCGGCCAACTGGCTTGCCGCCACACCCAGCGCCGGCACTTCCGGCGTGCTGGACAGCGACGGCGACGGCATGTCCGACGCCTGGGAAGATGCGCATGGCCTGAACAAGTTCGTCAACGACGCCGGGCTGGACCCGGATGGAGACGGTTTCACCAACGGGCAGGAATTCCTCGCCGGCACCGATCCGCAGGTCAAGGGAAGTTACCTCCGGCTGGACAGCGTCACGCCCTCCGCCGCCGGCAACGAAATCCGCTTCCTCGCCGCCGCCGGCCGGACCTACTCCGTGCTCTTCCGCGACGCGCTGGACACCGGCGCGTGGCAAAAACTCGGCGACGTCGCCGCGCCGACGACGAACCACGCGGTGACAGTGATTGACAGCGCCGGCACGGAACTGGGCCTGCGATTTTACCGACTGGTGACACCGGCGGTGCCGTGACAGGAAGGAAACGTTTTGTGAGATTCATGCGAAATCAGACCTCAGGTTTTTGAGAAAAGGGGCCGCTAGATCATCCGCATGTCCCCACAACTGGTGACATGCGGGGGACAGGGGATCTGGTATCGTGTTGTTGTCCGAACGATTTCAGATTGTTCTCAGTTTAACGTGTGTCAAAGAGGCCGGATGAAAATTCCGGCTTTTTTGTTGTGCCGGATCAAAACCGAACCATTGGATTACGCCAAATCAGCCTTTCCTGGCGGTTCATTTGTGGTCTAATCTTCATCGTATGAATGCTCAGCAAACCACCATGATGTCTATTTCCCTTATTGCGCCGATCGTTTCATGTGTCGCCCTGTTCCTTGTTACGGGGCAAGCGGGGGGCGCTGATTCGTTTGCCGCTGTATCTAAAGCCATGCAGGAGTGCGTCTCCAAAGAGGAGGTGCCCGGCGTGGTTACCCTGGTTGCAACGCGCGACAAGGTGCTTCAGCTCCAAGCCGCCGGCCTGGCGGATATCGCCACCAAAGCACCCATGCGGACCGACACCATTTTCTGGATTGCCTCGATGACCAAGCCCATAACGGCAACCGCGGTGCTCATGCTGCAGGAGGAAGGGAAACTGTCGGTGGACGATCCGGTGGCCAAGTATTTGCCCGAGCTGGGTAACCTGAAAACTACTGATGGCAAACCGGCGCAAGTCACCTTGAGGCACCTTTTGACTCACACCTCAGGGATGCGCGAAGCCACCCTGGAGCAGTATATCACGGCCCGCTCCCTGGCAGATGTGATTCCTTTTTATGTGGGAAAGTCGCTTAAGTTCGAGCCGGGATCCAAGTGGCAATATTGTCAGTCTGGCATCAACTCGCTGGGGCGCATTATCGAGATCGTTTCCGGAAGATCTTTTCCCGCTTTCCTCCAGGGACGGCTGTTCGACCCGATGGGCATGAAGGACACCACCTTTTATCTCAGTTCGCAGCAGCTTCCCCGATTAGCCCGGACTTATTCTCACACGAATGCAACGTTTCAGGAGGTGCCTATTTCCTTTTTGCACGGACATCAGCCCACGGACCACGACCGTTATCCTGCTCCCAACGGCGGTTTATTCTCATCCGCGCCGGATTACGCCAAATTCTGCCAGATGATCCTCAACCAGGGCGCGCTCGACGGGAAGCGATATTTGAAGCCGGAGTCCGTGAACCTGATGACCAGCATCCAAACGGGTGACCTCAAGGCGGGATTCACCGACGGTAACGGTTGGGGTTTGGGCTGGTGTGTTGTGCGGCAACCCCAGGGAATCACCGGCATGTTATCAGCCGGCACTTTCGGCCATGGGGGAGCTTATGGCACGCAGGCATGGATTGATCCGGTGAAACAGATCATTTACGTTTTGATGGTCCAACGTTCGGACTTCCCCAATTCTGATGCCTCCGAGGTGCGCCGCGCTTTTCAGATCGCCGCTGCACAGGCGATGGGGTTCCGGGCTGAACATTAAATCGTCAGCTACTCTGAGGGCTGGGTGAAAGCTGAGGATATGCTTCTGCTGCGATGACCTGGTGACCTGCTCCGCTCCAGGCATTGGCGTTGGGGGAGAAAAACAATGCCGTGGAGATGCAGAGGATTGTCGGCAGTTTGTTCATGGGGGAAGTCGTATGCTCGCTGTGGGTTGGGCGTGCGCATCGTGGAAGAAGGCTTTCTCCCTGGCATCACAGAGGATTGACTATGGGCTTACAGCATACAACGAGGGCAGAGCGGTTCTGCTTCCGTGGCTCAGTGGACGATTGGGTCAATATTGGTGGGCCGGCGCAGCCGATAGAATACCCCCGGGTTGGCCGGATTTATAGGGATTTCCACCAAGTTGACGTCGCCGGAGCCGGGCAAATCGAACCACTGGCCGGGGCTCAAGCCATTAGTTTGGGCCTGGAGAATCCAACCAATATGATCGGCCGGCCACGCAATCGTGACCGTCTTGGCGTTAACGCTGGCCGTAATGTTTGTTGGATTATCGGCGGTGTAAGGGTCTTGCACGCTGGGCTGAATCTCGTCCGCGAACGGCTGCTTCACACATTCCAGGTCAATGGCTGCGTTCATCAGATTGATGAAGGTGGAAAAATCAACGTCCAAATTCGTAGCCGAACTGCCGCCAGGAACCAGGAGTTGCATGGTGGCTGGCGGGGTCGCAAGGGTCAGCGGGGTCAGATTTCGCAGTTGGTCAAAGGTTTGGGCCGTATAAAACACGCGAACCAGATACTGTCCCGTCGTTTTTACCTGCCGCAGTTCAAAAACCAAGGCACCGCCGGGAGGACAAAAGTCCGGCTGATAGCCGGGGAGCAACCAGTGCAAGTCCAGCAGTCCCGCCAATCCCGCCAGATAGGCGTCGGAACTGACAATCACCAGAGCCTTTGATTCGGGGGTTCCCAAGGCCCCGTCCAGCCGCACCCCGCCTGTGACCTGAAGCATGGAACGTAGAATGTGGGAAGCAGCACTCGAGCTCTGCACCCGGGCAAGGTAGGGCTGGCGCATGCAAATATCAAATTGCAGGGTCACCAAGCGGGTCTGTTGCGAAAGCGTATCCAACGTCAGCCGGCCCCACGCTACTTCGTTAGTCGGAAAGCCATCCGCGTATTGCATGACAAACGGGTCGGCGGCGGACAGGGTTGAATCCAGTCCGCCCGTGCCAATCACTCCCCCGGTATAGTAATTCGTTGATGACTGTGGCGCATTGGTAACCAGAAGAATTAGCTGGGTCGTCGGATCAACCGAGCCTTGGGTGGCACCGTTGGTCGGCTGTGTTGGAGGTGGATAGAGCACTTTACTGATCAGGGAAAGCTCGCTGTTGTAGGCGGGCGAAAGGTTGGTTCCGCTGCCGAAAACCCCTTGAATCTCGGCCAAGGCGCGGGCGGGATCCACGTTCGCCACCTTGGCCAAAAGGGGATCAAACACCAGGTCAGGAGCATTCGCCGCAAACGTGTGAACCGGTATGCTGGTCCCCGGAATCAACCCCGCCCCGAATTTGGCCGCAGTCATGTACGAGCGCTCAATGGTATTGGCACGGAAATACGAGTGGACCAAGTCAATATTCGTGTCGCCCGTCAGCACCTTTTCGTGAAGCAGATAATCATGGAAATAGGATCCCATTAAGCCGGCCGCCAGCCGTCCGTTCGGAGTCAGGTAGCCGATGGGAACCCCGACGAAGGCGGGGTATGCATCAACGGCATCCTGCTGCAAGGTGTTGGATGCCGTGACCGACGAGCGGATGCTATGGCGGCCAAAGATGATCATTTGCTTGAGAACGGTGCCATCATCCGCCGCATTAGTCGTCTGCGCCAGCACCGGCCCCTCCAGGGCGACGACCAGCAACAGACTGGCCAGAATCGCCTTAAGGAATCCTCCGGCGACTGCCTTACGGCACTGGGTTGATGGTTGAAGTTCGATATTTGCAGTGGTTGGATTCATGGCGACTGCTTTCGTTTGTGACTGTTCAACATTCTATTTGTTCAACATTCTATTCCGAATTAACCGATAGGAAAGTTCGTTTTGCGCGCCCGCGCGTACTCAACGCTGCGCGGGTGAGGTTCTGGCCGGTCACCTCTGTGGTGGGTTCTTTTAGTTCAGTTGTCCCAAATATCAATGCCTGGCACGGTGCTGGCACCGCGGATAAGTCTGATTATTGGCAGGAACTGAAAACAGTTGAGGCGAATTCTCTCGTAAGACGACCTGTTTACTCGATCGGGTGGTCGTGAGGGAATTGGCTTCTGCGATTGGGGTGAAACCTTTCAAGATCGTGGGCGAGCTACTGGCTTTGGACGAGTTCAAGAACGCGGATGAGGAGGTTGATTGTGAAACCACCTCGATCATCGCACGAAAACACGGATAACCCAGCAAACTCCTTGAAACGCGTCCGTGAGTAACGTGCTACTGCTCGGTCAAATGAGTGTGCGATTGGAACGGACAACGCTGGATGGAAGGAACTGGCGTTCACGCCCGACCGGAGGCTGTGCCAGTGGGCGAGGAACTGCACGTTGTCCCTCCCTCGCACTGAAGTGCCGTGTGAATCGCGGTGTCACGCTTATCGAGTTGCTTTGCGTGATTGCCATCATCTCCATCCTGGCGTCCCTGCTCCTGCCGGCCGTATCTCGGGCCTACAACCGTATCAAGGGCATGGCGGATGAAATGGAAGCACCCCAGATCGCCCATACGTTACTTCGAGAAACGCGAGCCTATTGCGCAGCCCATCCACAATACATCTTCGACTCCAAGCCCGACTTCGCGGATAAATGCAGGCTCGCGCCCAAGTGCCGTAACTGGATTCACGCCTCAAGCACCGAATTTGTTCCCTTCAACTACCTCGACCCGACCAACATGATTGTCATCTCGGTCCATCTCGGGCCTAAGCACGCTACTCTCTACGCATTCACAAAAGGGGATGTGTCCGTACAACCGGAACGCTAGAGATCGAGGGTTTAGAGAAACAGGAGGTTGCGAGGATTCTCAGGAGTAACATGCGCAGGGAATGCAGCGCCAACTGTGGCCCCACGAATCTTCCTGGCATCACACGCCAGGGCGGATTCAAGAACCTGCAAAATCGTAGCCGCCGACGGCAGTCGGCGCACTTTCCCTCGATTATCGGAGTGTTAGCGCCGACTGCCGTCGGCGGCTACGATTTCTTGAAACCACCCTGATCACACGCTAAGCCGAGGATTTGGGAGTTGACTTCCCAATAAACTCTGGCATATTTGGATGGTAATTGCGACGGAACATGGTCGGCCCGAGTGTCCAGCGCCCAGATCCGGTCGCGCAAGCCCATGCATAACTCGGCTACGCTGACAATAAGGACATGAACATGAAGCAGAACATCGCAATGTTAGTCGTCATCGGGTTGGTGCTGACAGGCTGCGCCACGCGACCGGTGATCACCGCGCCCGTGGTCTATAAGACCGGCGAAATCAACCCCCAAGTGCAATCGCCTCCACCGCAGGCTCATCAGACTGCTCCTGTGATCTACAATTACGAGCAGCAGTCCTGGCCGCAATCGACCCCGACCCACGAGTGGGAGGGCTATGTCCCCACTGGCTACCAGCCCCCACCGAACAACGCGTTCGACGCGGCACCTGTCTATGCGGGTGCATACTCAGGTCCTTACGCGGCTGGCTATTGCGCACCCGGTGTGGGCCTCTCGGTAGGGTTTGGCATCGGTGGTTGCTCCGTCGGGCTTGGGGCCTGCGGTATCTCCGCCGGGGTCGGTCTGGGCTGCTTCCCGATCGGAGTAGGGGTTGGCACTTGGTGCAACTAGCGCCCTGATTCTCCAAAAACCTGATCTCTGATGATTGGCGTTATCGTTACAGAAAAGTCCTTCTGATACCGGATAGAGCAAAAATGGCCCCGTCGAGGGTTTTTCGTGGCAGCAGGCGTCAGCACAGCAGAACGGGGTGCGGTCCGCAGAAAAATCTGAGACGCGCACTACCCCCGGGACGCTCCGGTTTCCAAGCTCGATGTCAGTTGGCAAACTTTCGCCAAAATGCGCCCAAAACAAGGTCTCGACAAGGGCGACCGCTTGCTCTAATAATTCTGAAAATTGTGCTTGCAATTTTACGGGGTGGTGTTAGAACTATTCCAGTTAAGTTTTTTAGTTAGTCGGTTGGTTTTTGAACGAGTTCCGCTTGGGCGCTTCCATTCCTCACGACCAAGTTCGCGGAGTCTGTCTGATTTTGTGTCGTCGTGTCGGGATGAACGCACCTGTTTTTTTAGCTGCCGTTGCTGCCAACGCAAATAAGCCGGAATTGGTTTATGTGTGGGAACAAGCCACACCTGAAGCCAAGGTCATCATTGGTTGCCTTATCTTATTCTCCATCATCGCCTGGTCGGTTATGATCGCCAAAGCGGTGCAAATGCATCGCGCCAAGAAGCTCAACCAGTTCTTCAACGCCGAGTATCGCACGCAGAAAAACGTGCTCGATGTTTTCGACCGCCGGGTTCAGGCCGATGGCTGCCCGATGTTCATGGTTTATCAGGCCGGCAGCCTCGAGCTGGACGCGCGGCTGAAGAACCCTGACGGCAGCGGCCGGAAGAAATACGTCTCGCTCAAAGGCATGGAGCACGTCAAGCGCTCGATGGAAAACACCGTCGCGCAGGAATCTCTCAAGCTGGAATCAGGATTGATCCTGCTGGCCATTGCGGTGAGCGGCGCGCCGTTCCTGGGATTGCTGGGCACGGTCTGGGGTGTCATGAGCACGTTCGGCCATATCGCCCAGCAAGGCGTTGCGACCATGTCGGCGATGGCGCCGGGTGTGTCCGCCGCGCTTATTACCACGGTCGCCGGTTTGCTCGTCGCCATCCCTTCGATGTTCGGTTACAACTGGCTGGTCCACAATCTGCGCGTCCTGACGGTCGAACTGGACAATTTCGCGCAGGAATTGGTGTCGAAGATGGAGACGGAATATCTGGAGGAAGGGTAGATGCGCCGGTTCTCTCAACGTAGCGCCCTGGTGACGCTCAGCGAGATCAACATCACGCCGCTGTTGGACCTGGCGTTTGTGCTGCTGATCATCTTTGTCATCACCACGCCGCTGCTCGAGCAGAGCATCAACTTGAAGCTGCCCAAGGGCGGCCAACCCGATGCAAAGATCGACCAGCGCGACATTCGCACTGTGGAAATCACACCCCAGGGAGCCTACCGGCTGGACAAGATGCCCATGTCGCTGCCGCAGCTTGAAGCCGAGCTCGTTAAAGATTATCAAACAGACCCGAATCTGGTTGTCTATATTCGCGCAGATCGGAAAAGCCCGTTGGAGTATTTCGCCGCCCTGACCGACGCCTGCCAGCGCCACGGGATAACCCGTTACTCACTGCGCACGGAACCGCAAGGCAAACGCTGATGGATCGATTGCAAAAGAAATGTGTCTTCGCCTCGACAGGTTTTCACCTGTTGCTGGCGGTCATTTTATTAATCGGCCCGGCCTTTGTGGCGTCCAAAAGCCAGCCGGACAACCTGCCGGTCCTCGACTTCGTCCCGTTCAAGACCGTGGATGCCCTGCTGTCGGGAGGCGGAAATCCCAATGCCAATCCTCCGCCGGCACCGATGCAAAAGCCTCTGCCGGCTCCGCCAGCGCCGGTTGTCAAGCCCGCGCCGACACCGCCGGCTGAGAAGGTGAGGGAACCTGACCCACCCAAGGAAGTTGTTAAAGAGGTCACACCGCCCAGGGATGAGGACTCGCTGGAGCCCAGCAAAGAGCGCAAGCCTAATAAGCCGGTGATCGACTTCACCCCGGTCGTGCGCTCGACGAAGGATGCGAAGGCTGAGGCCAAGGTGCGGGCCGAGGCCAAGGCCCGGGCCGAGGCGCAGGCGCAGGAAGAGGCTCGCGAACAACAGGTCAGGCAGGAAGCGATCCGACGGCGGCGCGTGGCGGCCGCTTTTGGCAGTGCTGCGAACAGCCTGGAAGAAGGCCGTTCCTCGGGCACAACCATCGAGCTGAAGGGGCCAGGGGGCGGCGGGGTGCCATACGCCAATTTCTTGCAGGCGGTGAAGAGTGTTTACCAGCGCACGTGGATTGTGCCGGATGGCATTACGGATGAAAACGCCACGGTGGCAGTTTCGGTGACTATCGCCCGCGACGGCACCGTCGTTTCCTCGCGAATCACCCGCTCTTCCGGCAACGCGGCTGTGGATCGATCGGTTCAAGTGACGTTGGACCGGGTGAAAGTCGCCGCACCCTTGCCGGACGATGCAAAGGAAAATCAGCGCACCGTCGGCATCAACTTCAACGTTGCGGCGAAACGAGCTCTTGGATGAAATATATTATGCGGTTTAACCAAATCTTTGCAGCAGTCAGTTTAATTGCGGTTAGCGGTTCTGCCTACTCACAGATCGACATCACCAACGTCGTCGTCGTTCCCGGCAACACCAAGCCCATTTACATCTCGATGAGCGGTTTCACGGGCGAGGCAGTGCAGGTGTTGCGGTTTGATCTTTACGTTCAGGGTTTCGCGTTTACGAACGCCGCGGCCGCCCAATACCTCCTCTCGGGCAGCAACAACGGGAATCTTGAAGGCCGGGTGACCGATCCGCACAACAAAACCACCCTCGTCTCGAAGGTTTATTCCGGCGCGGCGCTGCGGCGGCAGGCCCATGCGTTCGCGGACGATTTCGTCCAGGCGCTCGGCCGGAAACCGATCGCCCAGACCAAAATCGCGTTCAAAGGCGAGAGCGGCCGGAGCGGGGAGATTTACATCGCCGATTTCGATGGCTATGGCTCGCAGGCCGTGACGAAGGACAACACCATCGTGGCGGCGCCGTGCTGGGTACCGGGGCACATGGCGCTGTACTACGTCTCCTACAGGCTCAACAACGCGGACATCTTCTATCACAACCTCTCCAGCGGCGATCGCAAGGCATTCGCGCGGTATGGCGGCTCGAACATCAGCCCGGCGGTCTCGCCTGACGGCAGCAAGGTGGCTATGATTTTGAGCAAAGACGGCTGGACCGATTTGTATGTCTGCAATTCCGACGGCAGCGGCCTCAAGCGCTTGACCAAGTCGCCGCAGGACGAGTCCTCGCCCTGCTGGTCGCCGGATGGCAAGTGGATTTGTTACGCGTCCAAAGACAAGGAACGGCGGGCGCTCTCGAAAATCTCCCCCGCGGGCGGTGAGCCGCAGCGCATCCCGACGTCAGGAGTATTGAGCCCGACCGAGCCGGATTGGTCGCCGGACGGCAAGTTGATCGCGTTTACGTCGCAAGGGGCTGGTTTCACGATCTGCGTGGTGCCGGCCACCGGGGGGACCGCCACGCCGCTGGTCGCGGGCGAAGACCCATCCTGGGCACCGAACTCGCGTACGCTGGCCTACGGCCGGCGGCAAGGGGGCCATTATGCGCTCTCCCTGCTTGACGTGCCGACCAAACAATACAAAGATGTTTCCCGGATTCCGGGAATTAGCTCACAATCACAACCTAGTTGGGCCAAATAGCCCGCCACGAAAGATAAAAAAATGAAACTAACCAAGTTCGCCAATCTATTGGTGATAGGACTCGTCCTCGCCGTCGCTGCCTCCGGCTGCAAAAAGAAGCCGGTGGGCGTTACTCAGCTCCCTAATCCGTACACGAAAAACCCCACGGATAAAGGCTCCGCCGCCCCACTAACCGATAATGGGGGAAGAACGACCCTGCCGACGGGGCCGATCACCACCGATGTGAGTCATCCTCCCGTAAACCCGATTGTCAACCCGATTGTCAACCCGATTGTCAACCCGACTGGCACTCCGTCCAATTCGCCGGACACCCATGCGGGCTGGCCCGAAGATCGCTCGATCCTTAAAGCCGACACCGTCTATTTCGACTTCGACAGCTCCGCTGTTAAGGCATCCGAAAAACCCAAAGTGGCAGCGGTGGCAGATTATTTGAAGGCCAACGCGGCCACCGCGGTGAAGATCGAAGGCAACTGCGACGAACGCGGCACCGAAGAATACAACCGGTCGCTCGGCGAGCGGCGGGCTCTGGCCGTGCGCGAGGAGCTCATCCGTCTCGGGATCGATGCGACCCGGGTTGATACCACGAGCTTCGGCAAGGACAAGCCGGAGGATCCGGGCCACGACGAAGCCGCCTGGAAGAAGAATCGCCGGGACGACTTCGTTGTCTTGACACCGCCAGCCAAGTAACCCGCAGGTAACTATTTCACGGCGTCAGGCCTCAGGGTCTGGCGCCTTATTTTTTCCCCAGCCAAATGGCCCCTCATGCCGTGGCTTTTGGTTCTTTACTATTAAAGGTTGCGGGCTTAACTTGCCCGGGTATTGATTGCTAATTTATGAATGTCATGTTTGCTGGTTTTTTTGGTGGCTGGGAAATCGTATTGATTTTGGCGGTCGTTCTCATCCTCTTTGGTGCCAAGAAATTGCCGGAATTGGCCAAGGGGCTAGGCACGGGCATCAAAGAGTTCAAGAAAGCGACGCGCGAGGTGACGGAAGAGATTTCGTCTGCAATGGACGAAACGCAGCCGCCCCCCAAACGCCTGCCCGCCAGCGGAACACCGTCCCAGACCGAGCCGCAGCAGATCGTCTCGCAGACTACACCCGGCCCGAAAGCCTGATTTGTTGAGCAGTTTCTGCTATGCCTGACGAACCGGAAGCGGAACGCCTTGACGAATCAGAGGGAGAAGAGGGCGGACCTGTAAAATCATTTCTCGAGCACCTGGAGGATCTCCGTTGGGTGCTCATCAAGAGCTTGGTCGCCTTGGGCGTCGCCATGCTGATTTGCTTGATCGCTGGCAATCTCGTCGTCACCATCCTCAAACGGCCCATGGATAAGGCCAAGATCTCTTACCCGGGCACTAATCAGGTCGTCACCGTTCTCTTTGGCACCAATCAGCTTGGCGTTTTCGCACTGACCGCCCAGCAGCAGGCGGCACTGGAGTTAAGCACCAACCGATTTGTGGCCGTACGCGTCGAGCCAGCGGTCGTCGGCACCAATCATGTGCTGACGTGGCGGGTGGACAATGACTCCGATCTCGCACAACAGGCGCAACGACTGAAGATCGATCTGCTGAATCTCAGTCCCGCCAGTGGGTTCTTCGTCGCGTTCCAGGTGGCGTTTTACGGTGGCTTGGTGATGGCGTCGCCGTTCATCTTTTACTTCATAGCCTGCTTTGTCTTTCCCGCGTTGAGGATGAAGGAAAAGCGTTATATCTATCGCGGGCTGGGCTACGGTACGGCGCTGTTCCTATTCGGCGTCGCATTTTGCTATTTTGCCCTCATGCCGATCGCACTGGCTGCGTCCCAAAAGTATTCCCAGTGGCTGGGCTTCTCCGCCTTCCAATGGAAAGCGGACGACTACATCAGCTTCGTCTGCAAATTCATGCTGGGCATGGGGCTGGGGTTTGAAATGCCCGTTATCATATTGACGTTGGTGAAGATCGGTGTTTTGAATTACCGCATCCTATCCAAAGGCCGCCGTTACATGATCGTCATCAACCTGGTGCTGGGAGCCTTGCTGACCACTCCGGAGGTCATCACCCAGATCATCATGTTCGTGCCCCTCCAACTGCTCTACGAGATCAGCATCTGGATCACCTGGTACTGGGAGCGGCAGGACAAGAAACGCGAAGCCGCGGCGACTGCGGCGGATGCGGTGGGACAGCCGTAACCGTTACTGGCTAAACCCCTGCCCCTTCAGCCAGAACACCAGGTCACTGGTCCAGGGATGCCGTTTCTCGAGGTTCCACTCCCGGGTGCCGAGGCCAAGCCCGTGTGGCCCTTTCTGATAAACGTGAAGGTCAAAGGGGACGCCGGCTTTGCGCAGCGCCGCAGCAAATTCCAGGCTGTTCTCCACCGGCACACCGCTGTCTTCGCATGTGTGCCAGATAAAACATGGCGGGGTGTCTTTGGTGACCTGGAGTTCGTTGGAGAGTTCGCGGACCAACTCCGGCGCGGGTTCTTTGCCCAGCAAATTATTTTTTGACCCGTGGTGCGTAAACGGATCTGTCAGAGTAATGACAGGGTAACAGAGTATCCCCAGGTCGGGCCGGGAACTCGCGCGTTCGATTGGGTCTGTTGCGTCGGCTTTGCCCGCATCGAAATGCGTCACCAAAGTCGAGGCGAGATGGCCGCCGGCTGAGGATCCCATGATCCCGATGCGTTTGGGGTCCAGTTTCCATTCCGCAGCGTTGGCGCGCACGGTTCGCACGGCGCGCGCGGCATCCTGCAGCATGGCCGGATGATGATAGCCGCTGGAGCCAAGGCGATATTTCAAAACGAACCCGGCGACACCTTGTTCGTTCAGGAATCTCGCATAGTCCTTGCCTTCATGGGGCGCCAGGCCGCCATAGCCGCCGCCCGGACAAATGACGACGGCGGCTCCGGTCGCCTTCCCCGGCTCGGGAAAGAAGGGCGTGAGGGTTGGAATATCTTTATCCTGATCACCGAGTGCGCCGGGTGCTCCAGCGGTCCAGAGTGGGAACGAATTAGTGGGTTGGGCTTGCGCCGACCCGATGCATCCAAACAGAAGGACCATAGCCAGGTTGAATTTCATTTGGGTTGTCAGCATATCCAGCCTAGATGCCGTCGGGCGATAAAAATCAATCGCAGAAGAATCCGCGCCGACCCAAATTGTCCCTTGCATTCTGCGCCGACGCCGCTACTCTAGGCGTTCATTCGGAGAGATGGGCGCCTTCGTGACTCAGCGAACTTCAGGCGAGCGTCCTCACGGATGGTTTGGAACTTGGCAGAGTGGAACCGGCGAAATGCGGTGTTCAGGTGCGCTCACGGGCGGGTGCCCTGCCGGGTTTTTTTGCGCTACGTACTGAAGTTTAATTATGTCTGAAGTTAAATTGAAAAAAGGCGAGCCGGTGGAGAGAGCCATCCGCCGGCTTAAGAAGAAATTGGACCGCGAGCAAACCTTGCAGCAGTTCCGACTGCGCCGGCGCTTTGAAAAGCCCAGCGCCAAAAAGCGTCGGAAGGAAAAGGTGGCCCGTTTCTCGGCGATGTTGAAGGCACGCTACGCCGACGACTGAGCGGCAGCGAACCTAAAGGGGCTTGGCCTCTTCCGGGGGACTAGCCGGGGCGGCAGACGAATCCGCGGTCTCACCCTGCCGCGGGTATTTCGCCCGTTTGTTGCGAGGCAGCGGGCTGAGAACCACGTTGAGATCGCGGTCACCCAGCATCTTGGGCGGTGAATCCGCATGGCCGTAAGGGGCGACGTCCTGAACGAACTGGTTGACGACTTGGAAGCCGATTTCTTTGTGCGCCTTCTGGCGGCCCTTAAAGCGCAGCTTGACGCGAACTTTCATGTCATCGCAAAGGAATTGGATGGCATGGTCCAACTTCACCCCCAGATCGTTCCGGTCGATGGCCGGAGAGATCTGGAGCTCTTTCATTTTGCTCGCAGACTGCCGAGCGTTGGAGTCCTTGCTTCGTTTGGCTTCTTCGTAAAGGAATTTGCCGTAATCGACGATGCGGCACACCGGGGGAGTGGCGGTGGCCGCAATCTCGACCAGGTCCAGTCCCTTGGCACGCGCCAGGCGCAGAGCCTCATCCAGAGACATCACCCCCAATTGTTGTTTGGCCTCGTCGATGACGCGGACTTCGCGGGCGCGAATTTTACCGTTTCGGCGATGCAAAGGTTCGCGCGAATGATACGAACGAGATGGGAAAGGGCGGCTCAATGAGCCTCCACGGGTTGGATTTTATTCATGCAAGAAGGAACGCTGTAACAGAACAGAGATGAGTAACTGGTAATGATTTGGGTTCAGGACCGCCGGTCGTAGCCGCCACGCTCGCGTCCGCCGCGAGAACCGCCACCAGAGCCGCCGCCGCGGCGCTCAACGGGGCGTTCTTCCCTGGGCCGGGCTTCGTTGACGGTGAGCTTGCGGCCCTGCATATCCGCCCCGTTGAGCGCCGCGATGGCCTTCTGGGCATCCTCGGGCGATGCCATGGTGACGAAGGCGAATCCCCGCGGGCGACCGCTCATTTTGTCCACCATGACGTGGGCTTCCACCACGGCGCCATGCGCGGCGAAGGCGTCCTGCAAATCTTTCTCGGTGACTTTGAAGTCAAGGTTGCCGACGAAGAGCTTGGTATTCATTGCTGATCATTGTTCGAGACGGGCTGGCGTCATTTTCATGCTGTTCCCGATCACCGGGTTTCGCATCATCACCGAAACAGTTCGACTGACGATTCACCATGACATGAACCCCGCAAGCGCACGTCTGAACGGGTCCGAGCGTGACTTGTCCGCGCGGAATTGCAAGCGCAAATTGTTCCCGACAGCGTCGCGGTCTCAAAGGCAGCTACCACACGGATGGTCTCCCAAAGATTATCATCGGCTCCCGGCAGGCGGCTGACCGGCGAACACTCGAAACGCCGGGGCGCCAAGCTGCCGGTGAGCAAAGGCCCGTGGGATCAGAGGATTGTTGGCCAGGCTGGATTCCCGGTTTGACGTTTTCTCACGGCTGGCTGGTGATCCGGGACCACTCCGTGTTTTGCGTGGCGGCATAGATCGCAAAGGCTTTTTCATTTTGGATCAGCACCGCGCGCACGACGCTGGAATCGTCAGCGCGGCCCAGATTCAGGATCGAATCGGGAATGATACCGACCTTCTTGTGCGCGTAGATGAGCGCGAACACCGCCTGCGCAAACGCGCCGTAGGGCAATTCCCGGTAGGCGCCTTCCGCCGTGTCTTCGACCGCGTCGGCCAGAAATTCAAGTTGATCAACAAGATGCGGAAACAGCGGCTCGTATATCTGAGTAAACTCCAGCTTCCACTGCGGCAGATGCCGAAGCACCTTCTCGACAATCGACGGCGTTATTGAGCCCGATCCACGATTCACAAATTCCACTATCTCTGGCATGGCGGAAGTTTAGCCAACCCCCCGGGAATGGAAAGACAAATTTGACAACGCTCAGCACATGAATTATACTGTCCGCATCACCGCGGATCGTATTATGAAAGTCATCACTCAAAAGCAAAGTGAGCTGGCGGTAGGCCACGTCGCTGAACTGCTCAAACGAGACGGCAGTATGCAAACCCAGACGGTGCAAGAGTGGCTCGACGTCGCCCAGCTTCATCCGGCCCAATTCCCATCCTCCCTGCCAGCCTTGGAGACTCTTGGGCTGCTGGGTTTTGGGAACACGTTGGTCCATGCAGAAAAACCAGGCTGAGTGGCCGAGGTTCTTTTGGGATTTCGGCTGAACCGGGGTGCCATCCTGTTCCCGGCGCGTGAATAAATCATGGGCCAGCAGCCGCCACCGGGCCACTAAAGACATTGAGTCACAGGCCCAGTCCGACTAACTTTGCGTCTATGAACGTTTTTGTCACCGGCGGCGCCGGCTATATCGGCTCAATTTGCACCGAGGAACTGCTCAACGCAGGTCATCAAGTGACCGTGTATGACAACCTCACCGAAGGTCACCGGTCGGCGGTGGACGGACGGGTACGCTTCATCTTCGGGCGACCCGAGGAGAAGGATGACATCCTCCAGGCCGTTCAAGGAGCAAGGCCCGACGCCATCATGCACTTCGCCGCAAACGCGCAGGTTGGCGAATCCATGACGAACCCGAAGAAGTATTTCCACAACAACGTTGTCAACGGCCTCAAGTTGCTCGATGCCGCGGTTGAGTGCGGCGTCAAGAAGTTCGTGTTCAGTTCCACCTGCGCCACCTACGGTCCGCCCGACCGCGTGCCGATGACCGAAGACTTGCCGCAGCGCCCGATCAACCCTTATGGCGAGTCGAAGCTGATGTTCGAGAAAGTGCTTCAATGGTATCAAACGATTTACGGCCTCGAGTTCATCGCGTTCCGCTACTTCAACGCCGCCGGCGCGAGCGAGAAGTTCGGCGAACATCATCGGGTGGAAACGCATCTGATCCCCAACGTGCTCATGGTCGCGCTCGGCCAGAAGCCGCAGTGCGAGATTTACGGCACCGATTATCCCACCCCCGACGGCACCTGCATTCGCGATTACATTCACATCCTCGACCTCGCGCAAGCCCATATCCTTGGGCTGGAGCCGGGCAAGCAAGGCTTTTACAACCTGGGCAACGGCGATGGTTATTCCGTGCGCGAAGTGATTGGCATGTGCGAGAAGGTCACGGGGAAAACGATCCCGGCTGTCTCAAAACCCCGCCGCCCCGGCGACCCACCGAAGCTCGTCGCCGCCGCCGGCAAGGCCATTCGTGAGCTGGGTTGGAAACCCCGCTTTCCGAAACTCGAAGACATCGTCGCCACCGCCTGGGCCTGGCACAAGCTCCATCCCAACGGATACCCGGACTGAGCCGGGATTGCGCGGAAGGGCGGACCTCGAGGCAGACTCCGGCTTCAAACGACGCGCCCGCTGTCTCTGGCGAGGCGGGAGAACATTTCAGCTTGAGCGAGGAGCAGCGGGGTTTCGTCCAGCTCGTTGACGGTCTGAGGCAGCCGGTGGGACCAGTTGGTCGGGGCGACTGATCCGGGGGTGTTGAAGCGGGCGGTCATGGCGAAGATGTCGGTGATTTGGAACACGGCCAGCCACGAGGCCGAGCGCAGCACCCTGCGAGTGTATGCTTCGTGGAGATGACCGGTGAATTCGCGCGGCGGCTCCTCGTCTTGCAGGTCGGCAAAGGCCATCGTCTGGCGCAGTTCGCGCCGGTTGATTTCCACGTCCTTGCCGGCGTCGATGTTGCGCCAACACTCGGCCCAGGCGTCGGCGAGCGGCGGGTGATCGTGCGTGGTGGGCTGGGCCAGCGAAAGGCGGGGGTATTGATTCGGGTCCGAGTATGTGCCGTCATGCTCGCGGAAGAGCATGGGGATGCGGAAGCCGGGGACGCCCAGCTTCTGCAAGGTGGGGGGCACGTATTCAGGCACCACGCCGAGATCCTCGGCGACAACGGTGGTTTCGCCAGAGCCTTCCAGAACCATGCGCAGAATTTCTTCGCCTTGCGCCTGGTTGGCGGTCTTGTGTTCTGCGGTGTCGTCGGGGAACTGCTTGAATCCGGGCAAACGGCCACCGGTCTTTGCGGCTGCTTGTGGCTCGTCGAGCGGCAGGAACTCCGGATTCCGGTCAGGCGTCCACGGGAACGAATAGATGCGGAAGAACCCGAGGACGTGATCGATGCGGTAGAGGTGAAAGACTTTCTGAATGTTGCCGACGCGAGTGCGCCACCAGTCAAAATTAGCGCGGCGAAGTTTGTCCCAGTGATAATTGGGGATGCCCCAATTCTGTCCCCACTTCTCGGTGAAAGGATCGACTTTAAAGACCTTTTCGGGCGGCGCGCCACCGCTCCACTCGAGATCGAAGATGGCCCGGTTCGCCCAGACGTCGGCGCTGAAGCGGCCGACGCCAAAGGGGATGTCGCCCATCAGATAGACTTTCCTCGTG
>Ga0194039_1000365_pt1 | contig 28368 bp, 20 predicted proteins | sample JunL228m_MetaG_FD_148679 | JGI IMG/M metagenome (GOLD analysis project Ga0194039, IMG submission 148679) | Anoxic zone freshwater microbial communities from boreal shield lake in IISD Experimental Lakes Area, Ontario, Canada - Jun2016-L227-8m | ecosystem: Environmental > Aquatic > Freshwater >... | reverse complement strand
TCAGAATGGAGAGCAGGATCAAAACCAGGACAAGAATCAGGGGAATAAAGACCAGCAATCCAAAGAGCAAAAACAGCAGCAGGAACAAAAAAGACAGACTGCTCAGAAAGACGCTCAGAACGCTTTAGATAAGCAACAGCAGTCCAATAATTCCGAGGGACAGGATAAAGAACAAAAGCAGGAAGAAGCTAATCAGCAGACACAGAAAGCATCAGACTCCATTAAGGATTACAATGATGCTCTAGATGAAAAGAATCCAGAGAAAGAAAATGCTCAAAAAGCTCAAGAGCAAGCTCAACAAGCTCAAGATGACCAGAAAAATAATGATACTAAGGGCGCTGAAGAAAAACTAAAAGAAGCTTTAAAAAACATTCAGAAAAATGAAGAGAAGAAAGACAAAGAACAAGACAAGGAAAGTCAAGGACAGGAAAAACCCAAAATGCCAGAAAAGATGCCTGAGATGAAAGACGGAGTAAAGCCTGAACCGAAAGAGTATGATGATAAAGATATGGACAAGAAGGGTGCTGAAGCTGTATTAAATGCCATTGCCGAGGATCAGGAAACCCTTAATGAGGCATTGAAAGAAAAACAAAAAGACGCTTACTCAGGAACAGTAGAAAAGGATTGGTAGTTTAATTATGAGTTTAAAAATTAGCCGTTTTTTATATCTTATGTTTTTTGCCTTAATCCCTTTTACTCTTAAATCCCAGATAGAAATATCATTAGATCCATCACCTATAGTAGCTGGCGAAGCGGCAACTCTCTCAATTAAATCAGATGAGGGAGTAGCTGAAATTATAGATATTCCCGATATTCCAAATGTTCAATGGTTAAACAAAACCAGGACAGGGTCGAATGTGATGGTAATTAACGGTAAAAGATTTGATATAACCACTTATTCTTTCATTGTTGAAAAACCCGGAAAAATCTCCATGCCGTCATTTAAAATCAGATATAATGGTGAGGAAATCGAGACTCAGCCAAAAGAAATATCTGCGAGGTCGGGCGCTTTATCGGAAATTGATAAATATATATTTATCGAACCCAAATTTAATCTGAAAGGGAAAGTTTATACAGGGCAGAGTGTTCAGCTTGAAGTCTTTCTCTTCAAAGCTTTGGATATTGACGCTATGCCAACTTCCTATCCTCAGATTTCAATCGACAATGTGCTTTTTGATAACTTCAGCTCAAAGAACAAAGAAAACGAAAGGTTTGCTCCATACCCTTATTATCCTCCTGAAAAGGCAGAACGAGATAGTGTAGGATACATTAAAAGCTGTTTTATGACATCATTCAGGGCGATGTCGCCAGGTAAAATCAAAGGCATTATTTCCATCCCTGTAGATATTTCAGTGCCTGATAGTTCTGCTTCAAGACACTCTTTTTTAGACAACAATCTTGTCAACGGATCAATGTTCGATGACCCGTTCTTTAACAGGAACAAGCACATGACCCGCATGATTTCGACAAGCATTCCAGAGTTGGACATTCTTCCTTTACCAAAAGAGCCTGATAGCTCCAGTTCCTTGGGCCTTTTTGGCAAATGGGACTGCAGTATTACCGCTTCCCCAGACAAATTAGCCGAAGGGGAAACCCTGACAATCAAGGTAAATATTTCAGGATATGGGTCAATTGAAACTCTTACGGCTCCAGAACTAAATATTCCGGGATTTACTTCTTATAAGCCGGAAATAGAAAAGCATCAGGCCATCGATCTTTCAGGTGATAAGTCGAAAGCCGTTATCACTTATCTTCTCATTCCCAAACAAGCTGGGAAAAATGAAGTAGCTTTCTCTTTTTGCACATTCAATACACTTGATGACAAGTACAATATTTGCTCTTTAAAAAAAAGCGTGGAAGTAGTTAAAAACAGCAATCTGACCGCCACCGCTATTCAGTCTGCCCCTGTTCAGAATTATGGAAACCTTATCGCTAATGACGAAAAGAAGAAGATCGAGTCTGATTCTATACTCTACATAAAGAAGAATACTTCGAAAACTGTCCTTATCCCTCTCTGGAAAAATTATCTGCCTTATTATATTTGTCTTATTATTCTTGGACCTCTGATATTTGTAATTTCTGAACTTTTAAGGAAGAAGAAGGCTATTTCCACTGAGGCTCTCTTAAGAAAACAGAAGGCAATGAAGAGGAGAGGAAAAATATTAAGAGAACTTAATTCCAGAAAAGATTCCGATTTTGTCAACTATATTGATTCGGATGTCGTGCCGTTTATAAACGATGTTTCAGGTTTCCCGCCGGGAACTACAAGTTATGAACTTGCCTCAAAGCTTTCGGATGATGCTTTTTCAGACTGCCTTGATCAAACAAATAAGTCGAGATATATGCCGCATACTGATACTCATACCGAACGGGAGCTTAAGGCAAAGTTATCTAAATGTCTGAAAAAAATACATCTCTTAATATTAAGTTCGGCATTGTTTTTCTGCTCGCTTAACTCAAATGCATCTTCTTCTTCTGAATTTGTTTCAGAGTATAACAAAGGAAATTTTGTTAAGGCAGAGGAAATATGTCTGAAAAATATAAATGCATCCAATCCAAGTCCTGCCTGGTTATATAACCTTGGGAATGCTTATACACAAGACGGGAAATTGGCTCAAGCCTTGGCGTCATACGAAAGAGCGTTGCTACTAGACCCCAGAGATCAAGATGTTCTTCAAAATCTTAATTTCGTAAGAAGACTTTTATTTTTGCCTGAGGCATACCAGAAGGGAACACCTTTCGAACTTCTTATTTACTTTAGAGACATTTTGAGACCTGATGAATGGCTGCTACTTGGAGCTGTCTTATTCTTTGTTCTATTTATTGTTCTGACCACTAGGCGCAGATTATCGCATTATTCGTTTGCATCCGCCGTTATACTTATTGGTGTTCTTATTCTTGTGTCAATTGGGGTTTATTTCAATCAAACCGGAACTATCTATTCAGACAAAAATGCAATAATTACTATTAGAAACCCAATCATTCATTCGCTGCCTGCCGCAGATTCATCTGAAGTAAAGATAAATCTCGCCATCGGAGACGATGTAAAAATACAGGACAAAATGGATGACTGGACTTTAATCACATCAAAAGACAATAAGACAATCGGCTGGGTCAAAAATGATTCTGTCGAACAAATTTGGCAATATTAACTCAGCTTAAACCATTGTGATTCATTCATCAAAGCGCTAGAATTTCTGTTCTTCAGCGTGAACACAATTGCGAAATAAACTTCTTGTACATATAATTCTGCATAGGTAGGGGTAGATAATATTTTAGGAGAAATGCTTCTTAAAAGAAAATGATGCAGCCCGACAAACTAATAAAAAACATAGAAATCGAGTCTGAAATATGAAAAACTTGTTCAGAAGAATCACTGTTATTGGTGTTTTTGCGTGTTGCATCGTATGTAATTACTCTTTTGCAGCTGCCAGCAAACCCGCCGAATACACAATGATCATATACTTGAATGGCTGTGATCTTGAGAACAAAATTGATCCTGACAAAATTAACAAACAAACTAATCCTAAAGGGCTTCAGGGAGAAGCTACAGGTATTTTAAGCGCATTGCGAAAGTCATCATTTGATGATTCAAAACTAAATATTATTGTTATTACAGGCGGCACTAATGAATGGTTGCAGAAAGAACCAATAATCAGCACCACTCAATGCCAAGCTTGGAAAATATATGGTCCTGATAAAAGTAAGTTCATGGAAAGAGTCAAAGAAACTGCTCCTTCTATGTATATGATGGATAAAAAGACTCTAGATGAGTATATATCATGGACTATAAAGGAGTATCCTGCGAAAAAATATGCTTTGTTTTTGTGGAGCCACGGAGCAGGGCCAATAGGAGGTTTTGGTGCTGATCAGCTCAAACCGGAAAGTGCTGTAAAATCTATAAGCATATCGGATATGCAAGAGTCCCTTCAATCTGCTTTAAAAGGAAAGAAATTCGAGCTTATTGCATTTGTAGCCTGCCTTATGGGAAACTTTGAGACAGCATACAAACTTAAAGATTGCGGCAAATACATGGTAGCCTCAGAGGAACTCGAATTTGGAGATTGCTTTGAGGGGATCATTGATGGGCTCAGGTCAGAACCTAATATTTCGGGTAAAGCTTTAGGGAAGTTATTTATTGACGCACACTTTGATAAGGTTAAACAATATATCAGCGCAGAAAACCTATATACTTTCTCAGTGATAGATTTATCTAAGATATCAGATCTTAAAAATAAATGGGATAATATGATTCAGCAGGTAGCAGGGAAAATGAAAGATAAGAATAAAGCCAATGTTGGCAATGTTTATCGTTTTTTGGCTATAGCAAGAGGATATTCTGAATCATATAATGAATTTGCCAGAGCTGGATCCGGACTTACCGATATGTACGAATTCGCTGATTATATCTCACTGTTTTGTAATATAAATACTGATGAATTGCAAAAATCTATAAAAAATACTGTTACATATAATAAGGCATGCGCATCTAGACCTGGTTCTAATGGACTTTCAGTATTTTTTGTTGACAGAAAACTTGAACAAAACTTAGGCCAAAAAGATGAATTAAAAAAGTATAATTCTGAGGCCCCATCTAAATTATATTTTAATTTTATTTCTGATTATTACGACAAACTCTTTGTTCAGAATCCTTCAAAACTCATTGGAGAAATAACCTTTATTAAAAAACCTATAATAGACCAGAACCCGAATGCTTATCCGCCTTTGTATGCTGTTGATATTGACCCTGGTAATAATGGAGATTTCTTGCTGGTGAATCAAATATTTTTTGTGATAGGCAAACTTGAAGGCTCAGGATCTGATAAGGTGTTCAAAACTTTGTGCATTGATAAAAATGTAGATAATGATTTTAGTAAAATAAGCGTAAAAGTCACAGGACAACAATATTGTATCGGCGGAAAACCAGTTGCCATATACTGGGACGGGAATGTGGAGAGATGGAAAAACCCAAAATACATTCCCCTAGGTTCTTTTCCTGTGAAACATAAAGAAGCAATAAAATTCCTCGTTGTCAAGGAAACAAAACCTAATGTAGTTACAATAGTAGATGTCTTTAATAGCGAAGAATTTAACGGCACAGTAGTTCCTGCTGGATATGATGCTGGAGATCCTACCAACCTTCCTAAGATTGGAGAAAACATAACTATTTTGTACAAAGTCAAAGGTGAATATGTAGATGGTCCGGAGGTAAAGCTTGATAGCTATGAGATTAAGAAATCTAGCTTAGAAAAGGGTAAATACTGTGGCGCATACTTCATTGAGGATGTAATCGGTCGTAAAACATGGTCTTTCTATAAGATATTTAATATTGAGAGTTCTACGAAAATAAAGTCTTCAAGTGCCGCTGATTACAACGCGCCAATGCCTGAAAGTCAATCTTTATAGATGAGATGTATTTGTGGGGTAGTGGACGCATTTGAAGTGCCGAATTAAGCCTTTATGGTATTGAGTTAATGGATAATTCATTACCTGGCAAAGAAGAGCCGTTGAATGTCCTATTTATGGAACAATATCAATCAGCATTTATAAATGGATTTAAAGAGATAAAAATGATGCAGTTGAATGAGTTAGGATGGTCATCATTTTTTGAAAGTTATTTCGAAGAATACAGAAGCCAAGGCTATTGTGCAATGAGAATAGTTCGTGTAAATAAGGGGAAGTTTATCGCATGCAATTGCGAAGGAGAGTTCTTATGCGAAGTAACGGGTAAATTCATTTTTCAGTCCGATGGCAAAGGAAGTTTTCCTACAGTGGGCGACTGGGTAGTAGCATCTGTTATAGATAATGAACAAAAAGCAATGATACATGCGATTCTTCCAAGGAAAAGCGCCTTCAGCCGCAAAGTCGCTGGAGAGTCTTCGGATGAACAAGTAATTGCCGCAAATATAGATACGGTTTTTATTGTTACAGGGTTAGATCAAAATTTTAATTTAAGACGAATTGAGCGGTTTTTGTCATTAGCGTGGGAAAGCAGAGCATTACCTGTTGTTCTTCTGAACAAATCAGATCTCTGCCAAGATGCCGAAGCGAAAAAAGAAGAGGTTGAATCAATTGCTCTCGGCGTTGATGTATGTATGATTAGCGCCAAACAGCAGAGCGGAATTGATGTTTTGAATAACTATCTTAAAACAGCTAAAACTATTGCTTTCATTGGTTCTTCCGGTGTGGGAAAGTCCACTATTATTAATACTCTTCTAGGAACCAATCGTCTTAAAGTAAACGAAGTAAGTGAATTGGGAAGCCGAGGCAATCATACTACAGCTTTCCGTGAATTAATCATTCTTCCTTCTGGATGTATGGTTATTGATACTCCTGGAATGCGTGAGGTGCAGGTATGGGGCGATGAAACAGGATTGAAACAAGTTTTCGATGATATCGAGGATTTATCAAGAAACTGCCGATTTAATGACTGCGCTCATGAAAAGGAACCCGGCTGCGCTGTACAAGAAGCTATAATAAATACTTCTCTCGATTCTAAACACTTAGAAAGTTATTTGAAATTGAAAAAAGAGTTCGCCTATTTGTCAGACCGACAAACCATGAAGGCAAGCGCCATTGAAAAAACTCGCTGGAAAACTATCAGTAAAGATGCTAAGAAAATTAAAAAGAAAATACTATGAGTATTTACTTGATTAGCGTTATGCCATTCATGGCGTTGACCAATTTATTCAATGCTTGTTAGTTTGTCGGCGCACCAACACCTTTCGTAAAAACCATCTAATTGCTCCAGTATCTTAGTTCGTTTAAAAATAGAAATTGTCTTTTGGGAAAAGATTATATATTGCATAAGTAAAATATATATGGCGCAAAGTGAACTTTCCCTTTATCATTAAAAGACAAGATATTTTTGTTGCAACTAACCACCATTAACGAAAAAGGGGGCAATATGTCAACTCAACAAAGAATTCGCCTTACAAAGCTTCTTGATGACCACATAATTAAAAACTATTTTGCAGACTCTATAAAAAATCGCCAGCAAAGAGTTAAAGAAACTGAAGAAAGATTAACTCAAGGAAAAATGTCGATCGAACAGTTTGCCAACGGTCACGAATACTTTGGTCTGCATCGAACGGATAATGAGTGGATACTCAGAGAATGGGCTCCTAATGCTTCCGAGATTCATATGTACGGCGATTTCAGTGCCTGGAAAGTCCAGCCTGAATACGCAATGAAGAAAATAGATATACAGGGCGGCGTATGGGAAATAAGGCTCCCGCTTGATAAACTCAAGCACGGCCAGCTTTTTAAACTCTTCGTAAGATGGGAAGGCGGATGCGGAGAAAGACTTCCGGCTTACATTAGAAGAGTTGTTCAGGATGAACACACCAAAGTCTTTAGTGCGCAGGTGTGGAGTCCGGATAAACCTTACATTTGGAAAATTACCAACTTTAAACCACAATTCAAATTTCCTCTTGTGTATGAATCACACATCGGAATGGGACAGGAGAAAGAAGGTGTAGGGACATACGAAGAATTTAGACTCAATACACTTCCGAGAATTAAAAAAGCCGGATACAATACTGTTCAGCTTATGGCTCTGATGGAGCATCCTTACTATGGAAGTTTCGGATACCATGTTTCTAACTTCTTTGCCGCTTCATCAAGATTCGGCACTCCTGAAGACTTTAAGAGACTTGTAGATGACGCGCACGAAATGGGCATGGCTGTGATAATGGATCTTGTCCACTCACACTCTGTTAAGAATGAAAGCGAAGGTATATCCAAGCTCGACGGGACAATTTATCAGTATTTTCACGATGGAGACAGAGGCGAACATAAAGCCTGGGATTCAAAATGCTTCAATTACGGAAAAACCGAAGTTCTTCACTTCTTATTATCAAACAGCCGTTTCTGGTTAGATGAATACAAGATTGACGGATACAGGTTTGACGGCATAACAAGCATGATGTATTACGACCATGGACTTGGCACTGCATTTGGTCATTATGACCATTATTTTGATGCTTCAGTCGATGAAGATGCAATTGTTTATCTCACTCTTGCAAATAAAGTCATTCATGCGACAAACCCTGTAGCAATAACAATCGCTGAAGATGTAAGCGGTATGCCTGGTCTCGGAGCTCCAATAGAAGATGGCGGGATAGGATTTAACTACAGACTTGCTTTAGGAAACCCTGACTTCTGGTTTAACTACTTTAAGAAAGTATCAGATGACTACTGGAATGTAGAATCAATGTTCTACGAACTGACAAACCGCAGAATGGACGAGAAGACGATAAGCTATGTCGAGTGTCATGATCAAGGCATCGTAGGAAGTAAAACTATGGCTTGCTGGCTGATGGACGCAAGCATGTATGACCATATGAATAAAGCCGATTCAGATATGGTTATAGAAAGAGGCGTAGCGCTTCACAAGATGGTTAGGCTTATGACTATGTCCACAGCTACAGGTGGCTATCTAAACTTCATGGGCAATGAGTTCGGTCATCCTGAATGGATAGACTTCCCGAGAGAAGGAAATAACTGGTCTTACAAGTATGCCAGAAGACAATGGAGCCTGGCAGATAATGGTTTATTGAAGTTTGAACAGCTCGGAACTTTTGACAGAGATGCGCTTAAACTAATCACTGCGCACGACGCCATTAATACAATTCCTGAAAAAACTTTTGCTCATTGCGATCAGAAAGTCATAGCCTTCTTACGAGGTGAGCTTGTATTTATATACAATTTCCATCCGGTTAACTCTGTTTCAGATTACTTTATAACCATCCCTGAAGGGAAGTACAAATTAGTTTTGAATTCAGATTCAACGCAATACGGTGGGCATGATAGAATTGCTGAAGGGCAAGAATTCTTTTCAAGCAAAGTTAAGGAAGGAAAAGACGAGCCTACAGGCATTAAGATTTATCTGCCATCAAGAACTTCTATGATTCTTGAAAAACAGTAATTCGGATGGAGAATGGAGACAAAAATCTGGAAAATTTCCGAAGTTAACGGTGTTATCAAGGAAGTTTTAGAAGGCGCTTTATCTTCATTTTGGATAGAAGCTGAAATTGGAACTATGACAGTTCATAGATCTGGGCATGTATATATGGTCTTAAAAGACGATATGTCCCAGATCAAAGCTGTCATTTGGAAGGGTTCTCGTTTAGCTGAAAGCCTGAAACTGGCTACTGGTTCGAAAATTGAGGCTTTTGGAGCTGTCAGCGTATATGAGCCAAGAGGAGAATACCAGTTTACCATTAAGGAAGTCAGGCTACTAGGAGTAGGTGACCTTCAGAAGAAATTTGAAGAGATCAAGAAAAAGCTACAATTAGAAGGGCTTTTTGACTCTGCAAGGAAGAAAAAACTTCCGTTGCTTCCCAGAAGAATCGGGGTCGTGACTTCGCCCACAGGAGCCGCTATCCAGGACTTTCTCAATATCATAAGGCGCAGGTTTCCTAATATACATATCCAAATTTACCCGGCCGCAGTTCAAGGTGTAGGAGCTGAAAAAGAGATTATTAAAGGCATTAAGTTTTTCAATAAAAGCCAAACGCCGCCTGATGTTATAGTTTTAACCAGAGGCGGTGGTTCGATGGAAGATCTTTGGCCTTTTAATGATGAACTGCTCGCTAGAGAGATAGCTTCAAGTTCAATCCCCACCATAAGCGCTGTAGGGCATGAAGTTGACTTCACTATCTGCGATTTTGTTTCAGATCTCAGAGTTCCTACACCATCGGCGGCGGCTGAGCTTGTTATAGCAAAGCAGGACGAACTCTCCGAAAAAATAGGGAATTTGTACTCAAGACTGCGCTCTGTTATTGCCCTTGTTATGGAAAGAGCCAGAAGACAGCTTGAGAGGCTTTCTGGAAGCTATGTATTTAAAGATCCGCTGAGACTTATTTACGAAAGAACTCAGATTATAGATGAGTTTAAAACTAAACTTGCTCACAGTGTAGCGATGAGATTAGAGAAGGAATCCTCTAATTTTGAGAAGCTTAAAGCAAAACTCCAAACTTTGAATCCGACAAATGTCCTAAATAGAGGCTATGCAATTTTACAGGAAGAAGCTACGGGTAGGATAGTTGATTCTCCGAATCTTGAAGCAGGGACTTCCGTCATTGGGCGATTAGCAAATGGCTATCTGAATATGAAAGTCTTGTCAGGGCAAATAATTGAGGATAAAAAAGATGGGAAATAACATAAAAATTGCCTATCTGGGACCGGAAGGGACTTATTCCTATCTTGTAGCTAAAGAAAGATTCCCAAGTTTAGAGTTAATAAATAATAGCGCAATACTGGATGTTTTTTATTTTATCTCAGAATCGTCCGAGCACAAAGGGATAATCCCAATCGAGAATTCATCTGGAGGTCCTATAGCTGAATCTTTAGACTTGCTTATCAATAATGAGTTTGATGTCAATATCGAAGAATCTATCAGATTGAATGTAAAACTTGCTTTGTTAGGTAGAAAGGGAGTTCCGATTAAAAATATCTATTCTCATTCAATTCCGATGTATCATTGCGATTTATGGATGAGAAAAAATTTGAAATATGCCTCAAAGACAGCAGTCTCAAGCACAGCAAAAGCAGCAGAATTAGCTTCAAAAGAAGAAGGATCTGCCGCAATAGCTTCAATAAATTCAGCGTCCATTTATAACCTTGATGTTCTCGAATATCCTATTGAACAGAATATTCCTAATACAACTCAATTTTTTGTAATATCGAAGACTGCAAAAACGCCTCCTACGGGCAAACGAATAAAGACGAGTATCTCCTCTTTTTTCCCAAGCAGGCCGGGGAGTTTGTACGATTTTCTTGAACCCTTCAAAAATAATCAGATAAATTTAAGCCGAATCATTTCAAGACCGATTCATGGTAGCCCAAATGAATACGCATTTTTTGTAGATATTGATGGAAGTATTTTTGAGGAAAAAATTTCTGACACAATCGAAATAATAAAGAGCAGCGGATGCAACCTCAAGCTAATTTGTTCCTACAAAGACGACTTGGTTTACAATCTGTAAATACCTAAAGAAGTTTTAAAAATTCCCTAAGTTCATCCTTCCAGAAAGCTCTTTTGTAGTTCAAAACTTTATCTATTTTAGAACAATTGAATCTGGAGTTTAATGGTCTTTCAGCAGGGGTCACAAATTCAGATGAAAGACAGGGTATCAGTTCCCTTTCAATACCTTTCTCTTGAAGTATAAACTTTGCTACTTCAAACCTGGATGCATATCCATTAGAGGCATAGTGAAATAAACCTTTTGTATTAGATGCAATCAAACACAAAATAGCCTGTGAAACTGAAATTGTAGGCGTAGGAGAACCAATCTGATCCTCAACTATTTTTAATGATTTATTAGTTTCGGCGGCTTTTAGAATTTTTTTTATGAAGTTATCTCCATGGAGCCCGTAAGTCCATTGTACTCTCAATATAGCTGAATTAGGGCAAACTTTTCTGAGTTTTTCTTCTCCATCTAATTTGCTTGCTCCATAAACTCCAAGCGGCAGAGGTTTGTCATCTTCGGTAAGTGGAATATTTGAACTATCGCCAAAAACAAAGTCCGTGCTAATGTGAACCATATATTTTGACATGGAGTTGACTGCCAAACCAAGTTTCTCAACGCTATCAGAGTTAATCTTGTAACTTGGATTCACTTCAGATTCAGCTTTGTCCACTGCAGTGTAAGCAGCGCAATTTACTATCAAATCATTAGAATTGACTATTAAATCTATAGTTCTCTTATTTGTTATGTCATAGTCTGGCAAGTCGTAAGAATTGATTAGAAAGCCATCTCTTTTTGCTAGAGAGCTTAAATCACTTCCCAGCATTCCATTAGCGCCTGTAATTCCCAATCGTAACATTGTTGAGCTTTTATTTAAATTGTTTTGGGTAGAATAACCCAATTTGAATAAGGTTTTAAACAGTATTTCATAAGTTGAGGATTAGTTTTTGGCCAAATCCAATCAATGAAGTAATTCCAGGCATATTCATTTCTTTTGACAGGTGGAGCCAGCATGAGCGTTGGATTGTAGGAGTATATAGCATCAACGAATTTAATCTGGCTGCTCTTTGGCATATCTCTGAACTTGGGATAGTATGCCAAACAAATGTAATAAAGATTCTCACCATGATCATAGCCTACGAAATTTCCAAGGTCTTTTTTCTCCAAGTTCTTAGCGTCATCAGGCTTATCCTGAGCTTCGGCATCACTGAATTTTCCTTCTTGATAAAGCTCTCCTGACTGTTCTTGCATGTGATAAAGAACAGTGTCCTTGGGGATCTTGGAAATCTTATCTACTGCGTAACTTGTAGAAGTAACTTCTCCAGCATAAACACATCCAGCGGCGTAGAGTTTTGCAAGAGAATATTTTATATCTGTTGTAAGCTGTAGTTTCTCTATTTCGATATCTATAGTCAGGTAGTTTTTATAGCGGTTAATCATTTGATTGTAAAAATCTGTTGATATATATCCATTGTAAGAATACGCGTATTCTGCCAGTCCTCTTGAGAAATATCTTAATGCCATAACATTCGTTTTGAATCTATTGAGGTAGATACTATTAAGCCATCCGGTAATCAGAATGTCATACTGAATAACAGATAGGCCCTTTTTAAACAGCATATCCTGTTTAATAGGTTGGATGTCAAAATGTTCAAATTCTTGTGATTTGTAGTCAAGAACTTCATTTTTGCCAATCCCAACTATCTCTATCATAGTTCTTGTTTTCAAAGCAACCCCACTTGAAGGGGTTTGCGCTCTATCCACAGCGGCCATTGCGGCCTCAGCACCGCTGAATGTATCTAAATCTGCACTATTTTGTCCTGAATTATCGGATATTGCAAAAGCAGAAATAGAACAAAGAAATACAATACAAGAAATAAATATGATTAAACGCATCTGTGATTTCCTAAAAGCAAGTTAATTTTTTCGTAATTATATGTAAACAAAATCAATAAGACTACAGCAAAGTTTAAAAATAGCTGATTCTCGGTCGACTTAGTCATATTTAATAAAGCCTTTGTATAAATCCTTTCTCATGTGCTTGAGCAGAGGAAGTGAATTTCTGACATCCTGAAGTCTTTCCTGCTTAATATCAGCATAAATAATCTCTTCTTTTTCTCCTGCTTCGCTTAGAATATCTCCCCATGGATCAACAATCATTGAGTGTCCATATGCTTTATATTTGCATTCTTCATCTCTGGCAGGACAAGCGGCGGCAATGAAAAGTTGATTTTCCGTAGCGCGGGTTCTGAAAAATAAATGCCAGTGAGCATTGCCTGAAATTGTATTGAAAGCTGCTGGAACCAGGATAATTTCAGCGCATTTAAGCGCCAAAGCTCTAGTCATCTCAGGGAATCTTATGTCATAGCAAATTATTATTCCGATTCGCCCCAACTCTGTATCAACGACATCTAGAGAATTGCCTGCTGAAAAGTATTTCGATTCCCTAATCTTTAAGCCTTTGAACTCCACATCGTACAAATGGCTCTTTGCATACTCAAGCAATATTTTTCCTTGCGGAGAAATAAGGTATGACTTATTGAAGCGCTTCGATCCCACTTTTTCGACAGTCGTTCCTGTGCATAAATAAATGTTATTTTCCTTTGCTGTTGACTGTAGAATGGAAACTGTTTCCCTGTTGGTTTCTTCCTGTTTGATGAGTTCAGATATATCATAAGGGAAGTAGAACATTTCAGGAAGCTGAACTAATTTTGCGCCGTTATTGGCAGCCTCCTTTATCATTCGTATGGCATTTTGAACGCTTTTCTTCTTGTCATACAGAGGCTTATTCTGGCATATAGCCATTTTGAAATCTTTCATTAAAACACCTTATTGATTGTACAATATTATGTTAGCTTTTTCTGCTGAAGCGTCAATTTTGCAGATAGATTCAAATGCTACGCTTATTCTGGGGTAAGCGTGTCCAAATGGAATATTTATTACTACGGGACCAGCTATTTTTTCTGCAATATTTTTAAAAAAGTTTAACCTTTCCCTAGAACTGCCGCATTTCGTAAAATTGCCCAGGAGCAAACCTGAAATTTTATTAAGTCCCCCAGTATGCTCTAGCTGAGTAAAATACCTATCGAGTTTGTAAATAGGCTCGTTTATGTCTTCAAGAAGAAGTATCGCACCATTCATATCGGGCATCCATTGAGTGCCTATTAAAGTTGCCAGCACTGAGAGTGTAACAGGATAGATTTGTCCTTCTGTTAGGCCATTTTTTAAAACTATGAAGCCTTTTTTATGAGGCGCTTGGTAGATAGTCTGTTGTTTATTAAATATATTTTTCAATGAGGTTAAGCTGAAAGAGTCATCTTTTATGGTCTGATAGTTTTGTATCATTGGCCCTGAAATGGCAGCCCCGACGCCTTTGGCGCACATCCCTAAATGAAACGCTGTCAAATCGCTATATCCGATAAATGGAACTCTTCGCTTTGAAAGAATATTCCAGTCGATATAAGGTAGAATTTGTGCTGAACCATATCCACCTCGTACTGCAATAATCAAATCTATACTTGTATCTTTCCAGCAAGAGTGAATGTCAGAAACTCTAGTCGAAATGTCGGAAGCAAGGTAGCTGAAAGAGCATCTTTTGAAAACGCTGTCTTTAATTATGACTTCATAGCCATTTGACTCCAAGAAGCTAGTTCCAAGCTTCACTTTCCCAATATCAGGCGGACCTGAAAGCGCTACAAATGCAATTTTTTTGATATTGGCTGGAAAAAAAATCATCAGAGATAGCTCCTTGGTTGCTAGAATAACTTTTGAGTTACATTCTAGCTCAACTTGTTTAATTTATATGGATTTTGCTGTATAATTGTCTTACTTTTTTAAAACTAAAATATAAACAATGCTTTCCCAATAAGGATTTCTTTTACGCTATGAAAAAACTTCTTAAAGTTATATTTATTTACATTCCTATTCTAATAATTGTGATTCTTATTGCCCTGTTTTTCCTTATTACCAGCAACTTCGGTTTAACGAAGGTCGTGATTCCTATAACAAGTAAAATCATAGGAATGCCGATTGTAGTTTCAAGCGCTAAGTTGAATCTCATGCACCCATATATAGAGGTTAATAACCTTGAAGTAGGAGACAAGTCCAACCCATTTATAAAAGGCGATAAAATTGCCTGTTCATTTAGTTTGTCCGATATCCTTTTTAATAACACCGTAAAGGTTAACAGCATTCTGCTTAAAGGGGTAAGTGTTGAGATGGTTCAAAGCAAAGAAGAAAAATGGAATGCTCCATTTATGAATGAACCTGCTGTTAAAACCAAAGAAGAACCTATAGAGGTAAAATCCTCTTCTCCTATAAAACTGGACATTTCTAATGTAAATCTGGAAAATATAAACTTTAATATGAAGGACAGTAAAGGATTTGTTCTTTCTATTACAAACTTTAATCTTTCATCGCCTTCAATAAAAAATGAGATGGATTCCAAGATTAAGTTGGGCGGTAATATTCACCTTATTTCAGGCGAAAATGTCAAGATTTACTCTTCAGAGCTTTCCTCAGATATCAATGTTAATCTTAATAGGGAATTCATTCCGCAGTTCTTACAACTCAATCTGCTTATTTCAAAGTTCAACGGCAACATAAGAGGGATGGATTTGACAGATAAAAATGTCAACCTTACCTCTTCAATAAATCGTGACAATGAAAACACAATTACGATTTCTTCAATAGTCCTAAATGCATTTTCCGGTGGCAAAACTACCACCAACCTGAAAATATCTGGAAAGGCTGATTTGAAACCTCTAAAGGTTAATTTAAAAGCTAATATTGACCCTATCGGATGCGACACGATTAATCTAATAACCAATATCCTATATGGTATAGATTTAGGTCCGAAAGTTTCCTTGACACTTAATGGGGCGCTGAATTATGAAAATGGAACTCTTTCTACTGATGGCAATCTCGCGCTACTGGATGCATCAATATCAGTACCTGGGGATTCACAACTTAACAAAAACTTAGTTACAGAAAAAATTAAATACGACCTTTCTGCCGACTTTAATAAAAAAACTGCAATGGTTAAAGAGTTGCAGATATCCACATACTTAAATGATAATGAGCTTGCCAAGATTTTTATTCAAAAGCCGCTCGCTCTGGATTGGAGCGCTGATAAAATCGCTACTCAGGGAGATATGCCAGAGATATTTCTTACGACCACAAAGCTGGATCTTCTTCTTCTCAATCCTTTTCTGGATAAGAGCATGAAGTTAAAAGGAGAGCTATCATCTGACTTAAAGCTACAGATTGACATAGCAGAAGGCAATTTCCTCACTTCAGGTAAGATCGATATTGCAAATGCTTCTTACACAAAAGATAAACTTAAATTTACCGATCTAAATATCACTCAGCGCATGGATGTCTCATTGAAAAAGATGAGGGAAGTCAATGTCAAAGAATTTAATTTGGCAATAGCTCAGAATGGGATTCAGCTCTCAAACTTTACTCTTAGCGGGAATTATGACCTGTATGACGGCAAAGGTAATTTAGCCCTAACTATCCCGAAAGTTAATCCTGAGGCTATCAATCTCATTGCTCCTAACTTTGTGAGCTTAGAACAAGCCCCGATAATAAGAAATATAATTTCTACATTCGGAGTTGCTTTGGATGCCAAAACGGGTTTTGAACTGACAAAGGATAATAAACTTGACATTAAATCCTTTACTGCGACTCTAAAAACCAAAGATGCAGAAACACTCTTACTGGCATTGAATTCTCCATTGATTATAAATCTGGACGGGAAAGGAGAACCTTTATTGACGGATATTACCTTCAACGAGTCTATAAAAAACTTTGAACTTTCAAAACTAAATATGTTTATTCCATCTGATTCAGGAACAAAGATCAATGGAGGAATATTTAATCTATTGGCAACAGTTTCTATAAATAAAGCTGATAATAGCATACATGCCGAGCTTCAGACAGATGTTAAGAGCATTGATTGCTCATTAGCAAATCAGAATTATAACAAGATAGGATTGACCCTGAGCTCTTCTATTGACTTAACAAACTCTTCTGACTTGAGACTTTCGAAAATTAAAGCAGAGCTTATTTATGATACAAAAAGTGCTTTGACATTAAATGGTAACTGCTTCCTGTCGCTAAAAGACCCTTCCCTCATATCTGTAAATTCTACTCTCAATATAAATGAGACTCTTCTCAAGGCTCTTCGCATGGCAGGTTCTGACTACCAGAGAGTTGGAGCTTTTAACCTCAATGGAATGTTGAATTTCAAGAACAGTCCGGCAACTATGATAGTTGATGCAAATTTAGACCTCACAAACCTTGTCATCTATAATCTGCTAAACCCGAAGCTTTCAAAGTCTATAAATGGAACCATTGATTTGGCAATGACAAAAACAGACAAGCATATAAGTCTTAAAAACGCCCATATTAACTTGATAGACGGCAATATTACTATTGCTAATATTCAATCCTCTGGGAACATAGTATTCGACAGCAGTTACCAGTCAGCGCTTGATGTCAACTCAGACAAACTCGACCTTTATAAGCTGATGGAAATTTATAATGTAGTATTTGCCGCGCCTGAAAAACCAGCAGATAAAAAAACAGTCAAAGCCAAAACAAGCGCCTCCGATGACAAAGAACCAGCCCCGCTTGATCTGAAAAATATCAACTTAGTTAGCAAGATTAACTTCAATGACATCGAGTACGGACCGTTAATCAATGCTAAAATTAATGCAATTTTGAGCATTAAAGACAACAAAATTGTTTTAGATCCCGGCAAACTATCTATAAATGATTCTCAGACCGACTTTTCTTTAAACTTAAACCCATCATATTCTGATGGATATACTTATGAATTTAAAGAAAATCTAACAAATCTTGATATTAATCCATTCCTGAAAACTTTTATCGAAGGAGATTACAGCAATACTAAGGGAAATATAAAAGTCCTATCTACAGAGCTTAAAGGAAAAGGCTTTACTGATGCCAATCTAGCTAGATATTTGAATGCATATATAGTGCTAAACTGCGATGATATTTCTCTTCCAATCGATATAACAAAAAATAGAATTCTTGCACTCATAGTTCTGCCGATAAAGCTGATTTCAAATATAGTGCAGTACCTGCCAAATGCTCAGGTTCCTGACAGCTTGAATCAGGCATCTTCTATTACGAACCGTATGTTAAATCAGAAGCAGAATCTAAACTTCAAGACAGGGCTGGTAAAACTTTATGCTTCTAACGGCGTAGTCAATGTAAGCAAATTTGACTTCAGAGGAGGAGAAAGCGATATGATCAAATACATAGTAGCAAATGGAACTATTGGTTTTGACAGCTCACTTTCACTAAATACTAATACTAATCTGAGTGGAGTTGATATTCCGTTGACTATAGATGGTACTATTGATAGCCCTGCGCCGAATATTGCTTTGTTTATAACAAGTTTTATAACAAAAAATGCCGTTAATATACTAAATAATTCGAATGTTAATGAAATCATATCGAATCCAGGGCAGGGAATTCAGGATGCCTTGCAGAATGGAGCTCAGAACCTTCTAAATAATTTTTTAAACGGTCGTTAATCTTTTAAATGCGAGGCTAAAAATGACTAGACCAAGTTTTACATCTATTTCTAATGCAGAAAAACTAATAGCTCCATCTCTTCTCGCGGCTGATTTTGCGTGCTTGAAATCTGACATTCAAGCAAGTGAAGCAGCCGGTGTAAAAATTTTACATATAGATGTGATGGATGGACATTTCGTTCCGAATTTGTCAATTGGTGTCCCGATTGTAGCTGGCATAAGAGGAATATCAGATCAGCTATTCGATGTTCATCTGATGATTACCAATCCCATTAAATACATAGCTCCATTCGTCAAAGCCGGAGCCGATCATATTACTTTCCATATCGAATCAGCAGATGATACGATGGAAACAATTAAAGAAATAAGGAAAAGCAATGTGACAGTGGGAATTTCACTTAAACCTAAAACAAGCCCTGAATTGCTTATTCCATATCTTGATCTTATTGACATGGTGCTTGTTATGACTGTAGAACCTGGTTTTGGCGGTCAGTCATTTATGAATGATATGATGAGTAAAGTTGAATTTCTTAGAAAAAGAGTGCTAGATAGCAAAAAGAAAAACATGCATATCCAGGTGGACGGCGGGATAGATATGAAAACTATCGGTACAGCTTCCAGGGCTGGGGCAAATATTTTTGTAGCAGGGACCTCAGTTTTTAAATTTAAAGACAAAATTCAGTCTTCGGCTCTTTCTCTACTTAAGGAAGCCTGTAATCCGAACCTTGGATAAAATTATCAATTATAAAGGTAAATCAGTTTGAATTTTGACCTATTTATAAATATTTGTAAAGCTCATTATCAATGTCAATTATTATAACTCTATGAGGAAATAATGGGTAACCTGAAGAAAAAACGCCGTAAGAAGATTGCTAAACACAAGAGGAAGAAACAGCTTAAGGCCCAAAGACATAAGAAGTCTTAAATTCTTTTAGATCTTGTTTAAGTAGAATTACCTCACTATCATTGACAAAGAGTATTATTTGTTAATGTTGTGAGGTTTGTCATTTTTTAGACTTTTAACATTTTAGAAATTTTGCTATGAAATTTGTTTTGACTGGTCCAAAGTGCTCAGGGAAATCCAAACTCGGTCGTGTTCTGGCTGACTCTTTGTCTTTGCCATTTTATGAAACAGACCTGTTGATTGAGGAATTATTTAAAACTAAAAATAATTCTGATCTTACATGCAGAGCTATTTGCACTCAACACGGCGAGGACTTTTTCCGTGATCTTGAACGCGATATTATAGATAGAGTCTCTAAATTCGATAACTGCGTCATTTCTACTGGCGGATCCACGATGTTAAATAAAGATTCAAGGCAGCTGTTGAGATTTAACTCCGTTCTAATACTCATAACAGCTACGATAGAAACTCTTCTAAAAAGACTATCAGAAAAAGAAATTCCGGCTTTCCTCCTTAATAAAACAGCTAAAGACTTATTCTCAATCAAGGCAAGTCTTGTTAATGAAGTAATCAAACCTTATGCTGATATTATCATAGATTCCTCCTCACTTTCATTTGACGAGACCTTTGATACTCTTTCAAAGGAAATAGCACCTTTTCTTATATCTGCGTCTCTGAATAACAAAGAAGATGTAAAATCTCTTAATTTAGACTTATCTTATATCGAATCCTTTTTGAAAGAACACTTTGGATTATCATCATCAGTAAGCTTACAACACCCCTTTTTTGTTACTGTTAAACTAGAAAAAGATAATTTTAACGCTGTACTTGATTCGACTGCTACGGCTCTTCTTTCTAAAAAAGACTTTGTGCTGATTCCCACGGAAACTGTTTACGGATTAGCATGTTTGTGGACTGACAATGTTGGTAAAGAGATTATTTGCAAGGCAAAAGCCAGACCTGAAACCAAGCCATTTCAAATGCTTGTATCGAGCGTTGATATGGCTATGAGATATGGCTGCTCTTTGAATCCGACTGCCCTAAAGATTGTAACTGCCTTCTGCCCTGGACCTATCACAATTATTGTGCCATCTGTCGATGGAGTATCAAAAATTGGATTTAGAATTCCCGAGCATGAATTTGTTCTTCAACTTATAAAAAAACTGAATGCGCCTCTTGCTGGCACGAGTGCCAACCTTTCTGGAGAACCAGCGGCTCTTAATGTAAACGATGCCCTCTCTTCTCTGAGAATAAAACCATCGCTTTCTATAGACGGTGGGGCTTTGCCGAAAGAATCCCTTGCTTCGACAGTAGTAGAAATCGTTGGCGATGAATTGAAAATTATCCGTAAAGGTGCAATATCTTACGATAGCTTAATAAAAATATTAAAATAATTTCAGTGGAAGTTGATTTTTTAAAACACTTTCCATTATAATTGGCAAAATTTATCTTTATCTAAATCTAACAATTTTAGTCAACAAGGAAATACTGAAAAATGAAAAATACTGACACTTATGCTGAACTCATAATTGACGGCAATAGCTATAAATTCCCTATTGTAATCGGCACTGAAAATGAAAAAGCTATCGATATTTCAGGACTTAGGAATAAGACAGGTTATATCACTCTGGATACAGCTTTTATGAACACAGGCGCCTGTAAAAGCAAAATCACATTCATTGATGGAGAAAAAGGGATTTTGAGGCACAGAGGAATTCCTATTGAGGAACTTGTCGAAAAATGCAGCTTTGTTGAAACAGCTTATCTGCTTTTACACGACAAAATTCCGAATAAAGAAGAATACAAGAGATTTTCTGCGATATTAAATGAAAGCTCTCTTCTTCATGAGAGTATGCACCACTTCTTTGACCATTTTCCTCTCCACTCTCATCCAATGCATATATTGTCAACCATGATAAATGCACTATCTACTTTCTATCCTCATGTTGACTCTGAATCTGTTGACCATGATATTTTTAAGTCTTCAGCCTTCTTGATTTCTGTATTCAGGACAATTGCGGCGTTTTCATACAAAAATTCAATAGGCGAACCTATCGTTTATCCAAAACATGACCTGCCTTTCTGCGCTAACTTTTTAAATATGATGTTTGACTCGCCAGTCAAGCCTTATGATATTGATGAAGAAGTCGTATCAGCGCTTAACAAACTGCTCATAATTCATGCAGATCATGAGCAGAACTGTTCAACCACTGCTGTGAGAGTAATTGGAAGCGCACAGGTAAATTTATATGCTACAATATCAGCAGGCGTCAATGCTCTGTCAGGTCCGCTTCATGGCGGCGCCAATCAGGCGGTAATCGACATGCTTACCACTATCCAAAAGGATGGCGGCAATTATAAGAAATATGTGGATCTGGCAAAAGATAAAGCCAATAATTATAAATTAATGGGCTTTGGTCACAGAGTTTATAAGACTTTTGATCCCAGAGCTCTCATTATGAAAAAAGAATGTCACCACCTTCTTGAGAATTTAAAATCAACCGACCCTCTCCTTGATATAGCTATGAAGCTCGAAGAAGTTGCCCTTAGTGACGATTACTTTATATCAAGAAACCTCTATCCTAATGTGGATTTCTATAGCGGTATTATTTACAAGGCGATTGGGATTCCCACCGATATGTTCACGGTGATGTTTGCCATTGCCAGACTTCCGGGTTGGATTGCCCAATGGAGAGAGATGATAAATAGTCCGGACAAAAAAATTGTGAGACCAAGACAGATATATACTGGGCACACTCTGAGGCATATAGAAAGAGATTGATTACGATCAGTTCATCTTAATACCTTCCAGAAATGATTTAGCTTCGGTCTCCCCGCTTTTGCTCGATAAGGAAAGCCAATTGAGGCCGTAGCTGTAGTTTTGTTCTGTTCCCTGTCCCATTATGCAATAAAACCCCAACTCCTTTTGTGCCCTTGAATCGTCCTGCAAAGCAGCTTTTCGTAGCCAGTGGTAGGCCATGTCAGAATCTTCATTTGTGCTTTCTTTGTCGTTCGCATAGTACATTGCAAGATTATACTGAGCTCTAGGGAAGCCAAGTTGTGCAGATTTCATGTAGTACTTCAAAGCTTTTTTCTTATCAGCTGCTTCCCCTATTCCCTGTTCAGCGAACGATCCTAGCATAAAAAGCGCATAAGGGTCATTTTGTTCTGCGGCTTTTTTGAACCAATAAGCTGAATTCCATATGTTTGTTTTAACTAGAATCCCATTGAAATAATATTCCCCCAACCTAACTTGAGCTGATACTATATTGTTTTCAGCCGCCATTTTATAATATTTGAAAGCCATGACTTTGTCTTGATCAACTCCTCTTCCAGTCTCATAACAAACTCCGGCAGATTCAAAGGAATCAACTATATTGTTTTCAGCCGCCATTTTTATGTACGGGAAAACTTCTTTTAGCGCCGTCCCATTTTCGAGTTTAATTTTTGCAAGCATATATAGAGCTTCAGGATCATTCTCCTGTGCCGCAAGAACTATAAGTTTCATGCCTAGTTCTTTGTTTTTTAATGGATCCTTTTCGTCCAGATAGATTTTTGCAAGCTCTCTGTTTGCGGGGGCAAATGATGCATTACTGCATTCATAAAGCAGTTTTATCGCTTTTGGCATATCGGCAGTTAATATCACTGTTCCTGAATCGGAACTGAAATTCTCTCCAGTCTTATAATACATAGCCAAGTTATATTTTGCCTGAACCACGCCTGCATCAGATGCTTTTTTATACCACCTAAGAGCCTCAATTTTATTGACTTCCGTCCCTAATCCCTGGTCATAGCAGAGTGCAAGGTTAAATTGTGCTGTAGGATTACCTTTCTCCGCAGCTTCGAAATACCAATCGAACGCTGAATACAAATCTTTTGAGACGCTCTTTCCATAAAAATACGCATTTCCTAGAGCAAGACAAGAATCGGCATTGCCTCCGATAGCTGAATCTCTCAACTTTTTGATTCTTTCTTCTTCAGAATTGTAACAATGAGCGGTTATTACCCAAAAAATAAAAGTCAAAAAAAGAATTCTTTGAATGTTGAGTTTAAACATAAACCTAGATTATTCACCGATTATTTTAATCATCACTCTTTTGTTTCTGTTTCCGTCAAATTCGCCATAGAAAATTTGTTCCCAGGGACCAAAGTCAAGTCGTCCGTCAGTTACTGCGACTACAACTTCCCTTCCCATAATCTGTCGTTTTAGATGAGCATCTGCATTGTCCTCTCCAGTTAAATTGTGTCGGTAATGTCCGATTGGTTCATGTGGAGCAAGTTTTTCGAGCCACTTTTCGTAATCGTGATGAAGGCCGCTCTCATTATCATTTATAAAAACTGATGCCGTTATATGCATAGCATTGCAAAGGAGCAAACCCTCTTTTATATCAGATTCTTTTAAGCATTTTTCAACATCGCTTGTGATGTTTACAAATCCTCTCCTGCCGTTAACATGAAACCAAAGTTCTTTTTTATAGCTTTTCATTTATTCTTTACTCTAAGTTTAAATGCTAATTATTAATGATTAGAATCAAATATTTAAGTTTTCAAAAGTAATAGTTTTAACTCCTGATTTAACCATCTCCTCTATTGCTTTTGCCGAATCATTTGATTCAATATTTACTGCTTTTGCCGCATCTAAAAGCAGATTTACTTTATAGTTAAACTTCAGCGCATCAAGCACACTAAATTTAACGCAATAGTCAGTCGCAAGGCCTCCGACATAAAGTTCTGATATTTTAAATAAGGTTAAAATGCTATGAAAACTCATACTATGCGCATTTTTTGCATGGAAAGCAGAAAAACAGTCGGTATCAGGTCCCATGCCTTTGTATAAGAGGCATACAGCTTTAGGAAGTTCCAAGTCCGGGTGGAATTGCGCTCCCTTTGTATCTTTTACGCAATGAATAGGCCACTTGCCTCCAAACTCTTTAAAGTGAGATGTTTTTAGCGGATGCCAGTCTCGAGTGGCAAAAATTGGCAATCTCTTGTTGTAAAATTCATTAATATATTTATTCAAAACAGGGATAATTATGTCTGCTTGAGGTACTGCCAAAGCGCCTCCAGAACAGAAATCATTTTGAACATCTACAATTAACAGGGCTTTTCCATTATTCATATAAATTCCTGCAATGAAATATAAAGAGCATGTCAATATTCTTTAAATATAGTAAAATTATCGGTGTGATACAAAATTTTACTATGCTATCCATTTAAGTTCATTAGAGATAGTTTGTCCATCTAAATTCCGATGGAATAAGGGGTCAAATGTTATATAAGTGCTCATCTTGCGGATCTGAACTTGAAGCTCTTTCTGCTCCACAGTTATGCAAAAACTGCGGAGCAACTGACTTTTCAGCTTGTCCTTCTTCAAATTTAAGCAAGGGGCTTGTCATAGCAGGATTTAAGCTCATTAATCGCATAGGTTTTGGAGGAATGGGGGAAGTATGGCTGGCCGAACAGACCGCGATGGGGCGACTGGTGGCGCTAAAAATCCTTCACCCTGATTTTAGTAGGAACCCCAATTTCACAAATAGATTTATAAATGAAATCAAGCACTCAGCTAAACTTGATCATCCCAACATAGTTACAGCTTTTGATGCCGGTGTTTATGAAGGTATTTATTACTTAGCTTCAGCTTATATAAGGGGCAAACAGCTTCAGCAGAAACTTACAGAAGAGAAAATTGTAAGTGAAAAGGAATCTTTGAATATAGCTCTTGGAGTCTCAAAGGCTCTTGCTTATGCCTGGAATGAATTTAACATCCTGCATAGGGATATTAAACCCGGCAACATTATAATTGATCTTTCGTCAACTCCTAAGCTTTTGGATCTTGGCGTAGCAAAAACCATAAGCGATGACAATTCTCTGACTATAGACGGCGATGTCGTAGGTACCCCTCACTACATAAGCCCTGAACAGGCAAAATCAGAAAAACTTGATTTCCGTGCAGACATATATTCGTTAGGCGCCACGCTATACCATATTTCCACAGGTGTTCTTCCATTCGAAGGCCCATCGGCAATGAGTGTATTGGCAAAACATATCACGGATGAACTTATCCCTCCAATTGAAAGGAATTCAAAAATTTCGCCTGCCTTGAATAATCTAATAATAAAGATGATGGAAAAGAAAAAAGATAACCGTCATCAGTCATGGGAAGCTGTTATTTTTAATATTGAGGGGATTCTTGAGGGCAGGTTTTCTTCAGAACAAATAACTGTCAAAAAGACGGCTGAAAGCTCAAGAAAAATACTAAATGAAAATGCTACATCTATTCCAAGAGATGACCTTACCAGAGTTATGAAAGTTGAAAAGGTAGTCTCTGCTCAAAAGCCAATACCAGATACACTCTCTTCAGAAGAAATACGGACGACGGTAAAACCAGTTGAGTGTGAAATTCCTCATAACGAGAAGATTAAACTTAAAATATTTATTTTAGGAATACTAGCCTTGCTGATTATCGGGGGTTTTATACTTGCCGGGATTTACGAAAAAGAGCTCAAAGCTTACCCTGCTATTCTTTTCGTATTCAATTTGTACGATAAGTGTGAGGCAATTCTTAATGTTTCTATCACCAAACTCTTTTTCATGGTAACAGGTAAAGGACTAATTCAATCTTCAGGATCTCATCTTAAAATTTCATTGATCCTGTATTGCTATTTAGCGCTATCTTTAGTTATTTTTAGCTCATTCTGGTCTGCATCACTTGCGGAAAAATATTTGAAAAAACTTCGTTTGCCTTTCTTTCTGGGAGGATTATTTTTTCCGATAATTTTTCCAATTATTGCAAAAAATAGAGTTGAATTCATATATCGAAAAAATAGAACGGAGCACGGGAAAACCAATGTCTTTGCCGATAATGAAAGCAAGTGCGACTACAAGTATAATCTTTTTAAGAAGATATCAAAAGGTGATGATGGAGCGCCTAATGGTCCATTTACATTTGAATTAACGGATGATTCTATTCACGCAGTCGAAAAAATATCCGAAGTTAAAAAGGATCAATTGACCTTGGATGTCAGACTTGAGAACGGCAATATCAAAAAGATAAGAGTTCCATTTTCAAGCATAAAAACTTTCTCAAGCGAATAATAAATTTTGTTAATTTAATATTAGTTTTGGCGAAATCATTGGAAGTTAGTTATAATAAGACCTTGCAGTTAACCATTTAACCAAATAAAAAGGAAGGGCATATATGTCAGGGCTCATTGATATTAAGATGCTTGAAAAAGCATGGACCGATGTAAACAAGAAATGGCCAAAAGCTAAACCATTCGGAAGTTTTGTTCTAGGTTCAGGATGGGGCGATGCCATTAAAGTTTTTAACATCAAAGCTGAATTATCTTATGGCGATATTAGCGGTTTTGGTAAGACGGGTGTAATTGGCCATGCAGGCAAACTTTCATTAGTCGAAATAAAAGGAAAAGAGTTCTTTGTATTTCAGGGCAGAAGACATTACTACGAAGGCGAAGGGTGGACTCCTGTTCTTGTTCCGGCTTATATAACCAAAAAGAGCGGAGCAAAAATTTTCTTCTTAAGCAACGCTGCAGGCGGCATCAAATATGCTCCAGGCGACCTTATGATTATAAATGGGCATATCAATCAAATTGGCGCAAATCCTCTTATGGGGCCTCATCATGCTGAACTCGGACCAAGATTTCCAGATCAGACAAATACCTATGATTTAGATTTAATCAAAGTTATGGACAGTTGTGCCAAGAAAGCTAAGGTCAAAATTAAAAAGGGCGTCTATCTTGCTGCTTCAGGTCCGAGCTATGAAACACCGCCTGAAATAAAATTCTACAAGACTATCGGCGCAGATGCCGTTGGTATGTCAACAGTTCCTGAAGCCATCGTAGCTAACTCTATGGGCTTGAAAGTAGCGGCAATTTCATGCATAACAAATTTTGCAGCAGGTATTAGTCCTGTTCCTCTCTCTCACAAGGAAGTGGTTGAAACTCTCGACACTACAATGCCGCAGATTCATAAGCTGATTCCGGAAATTGTAAAGGCTTTTTCCGAACTCAAGATCAAATAATCACTATAACGCTAAATTTGACAATAATTATTAGTATGATACCGTATCAGTGTCTTTCGGTAAGATACTAATAATTAAACATAGGAGGTTTGTAATGAACCCGAAAATTGAAAAAGCATTAAATGATCAGATAAATTTTGAGTTATATTCTTCGTATATCTACATGGCTATGGCTTCATATTTTAGGTCATTAAGTCTAAGCGGCTTTGCACATTGGATGGAAATCCAAGTACAGGAAGAGCTTGCGCATGCTTTGAAGCTTTATAATTATATAACAGAGAGAGGTGGAATAGCAGTTTTTGATGCTATAGCAAAACCTCCGCAGACTTGGGATTCTCCGACAGATGTTTTCAAACATTCTCATGAACATGAACAGATTGTTACATCAAGAATGCATGAAATAGTTGACCTGTCCCTCAAGGAGAAAGACCATACTACAAATGCTCATATACAGTGGTACTTGAATGAGCAGGTTGAAGAAGAATCAAAAGTGCTTGGAATTTATCAGCAGCTCAAGTTTGCAAATAATTCGCCTCAAGCTCTATTAATGTTTGATAGAGAGCTTGCTCAGAGAATATTTGTAGATCCAAATGCTCCGAACGCTCAAAAACAACCTTAACAATATTAAACTAAAATAGGAGAAAATGATGAAGAAATTTATATGCGGAATCTGCGGTTATGTACACGAAGGAAGCGAAGCTCCGGCAAAATGCCCACAATGCGGCGCTCCAAAAGAAAAGTTCACAGAACAGACATCTTGCGGATGCGGAAGTCTTGTTTGGGCAGATGAACACAGAGTAGGAACAGCCAAGGGAGTTGACAAAGAAATCCTTGATGGATTACGCGCTAATTTTACAGGCGAATGCACAGAAGTAGGAATGT
>Ga0194039_1000363_pt1 | contig 28534 bp, 27 predicted proteins | sample JunL228m_MetaG_FD_148679 | JGI IMG/M metagenome (GOLD analysis project Ga0194039, IMG submission 148679) | Anoxic zone freshwater microbial communities from boreal shield lake in IISD Experimental Lakes Area, Ontario, Canada - Jun2016-L227-8m | ecosystem: Environmental > Aquatic > Freshwater >... | reverse complement strand
TATTAATATCTTCTCTTCAGGATAGCCTGAAAGCTCGTTTTCAAAAAGAATTTTTGGTAGACGAATGTTACAGCGGAAAGCGCCTTTTGAGACAGTACTCATCTCAACTTTTAGACCCTGGGCTTCCAGACCTTTTTGAATAGTTTCGGCGATTTTCCCGAATTCAGTTTCCGAAAGTCCAAAATTATCAAAATCTAGGTCTTCTGAAAACCGATTGTTGCCATAGACAATTCGTAGCGCCGTACCACCGAGAAATGAAAGTTTATTAGCATACTCAGAATTAAAAATAATTTCCAAAATCTTGTATTGTAAATACTCTCTTAAAAGACTTCTTTTAAATGGTCGTAAATTGTCAGGATATTGACCTTCTATTTGATCAAGAGCTAGCATTTGTCCCCTCCATATACTTGATAAATCTATTAACTCGCTTGTTTAAGCTTGGACTATTAATGATTGCTAGGTATCTGTAGAACTTTTGCATATCAGCTCTTTGCTTAAATTCATCAAAGTCGAATCTCCACTCTGTAAAGTTCTCCCTGTCTGACATAGTTGGGTTAAGGTATAAATAATCCAATACCGCCTTTTCGATTTCAGCAATCTTATAATGCTGTTCGTTTACCTTATGGAGCTCATAGCCAAAAAACAATTCCTGCTTCACTTGCCGATAACTAAAGTGACCAATTTGTGTTTCAAAACTCTTCGGAAGTTTCGAAGAAACTGAAGTGATCTGGTATACCCCTTCTGGAATCAGATTGTAGTGATTTAGGGCTATCTCAAGTGAAACGTAAGAAGGCTCATAAAGTCGGTTGGCAATTAAATATAGGATATCTTCAGTCAACTCTAGATCAGAAAATATATAATATCCTCTTCGAACCTTTTTAATATAGCCCTTAACTTGCCATTCATTTAAACGAGAACCGTAAAATTTGGGGTCAATCTTCTTGATGTCTAAGAGAGAAAAGACTATGAAGTTTTTCAGTTGTTCTCGTAATTCTATATATTGCATTATACTTCCCTATATTACGATATTTCGTATCCTTTAGAAGTATATTAGCATAATGATAATAAATGTCAAGTACCTGTAAGTCTATAGATAATGCTTATAGAGTGTCTCTGTTTTTTGCCACATTATCTGCGCCGTATATCTAGTTTCTACATATTTGCAGGCCAAACCTGTTTTCTTTTCTAAAATTAATTCATGATCTAATACATACTCAACTCTTTCTTTCAAATCATTGACATTGTTCTCTCTAAACAATGTTCCAAAGTCTCCATTTTTAGTCAACGCTTTAAAGGCAGGTATATCTGATAAAACCACTGGCACTTGCTGTAGCATCGCCTCAACGACCGTTATCCCAAAGGATTCAACTTTTGATGCCTGGATGTAGTAATCGCTAATACCAATTATTTGATACCCTATATAACTATCATCAAGCAAAAGTATTTTCTCCTCTAGTTTATGTTTTTGAACTAGTTTTTGTATTTTTGATTTTTGTTCTCCTTCTCCCAGCAAGAGAAGTTTGTAGTCCCGGTTAATAATTTTATGAAACGCTTTGATCAATAATTCATGGTTTTTTTCTGGCTCAAATCTAGCGACACAAGAAAAAATGATATCTTTTGGGTTAAGTCCAAGTTCTTTTTTCAGTTTGTTTTTATCAAAGTTTTCAATCTCCGCCCCATTTGGAATCATTGTAATTTTGTGTTCGTTTATGCCCTCATTCACTAGGTAATCTTTTGTTAATTCCGATACAGCAATAAATTTCTTTAAACCCTTGCTATAAGCCTTATTAAAAGTAGCTTGAGTTTTTGTCTTTGGTTCAATCCTGTGGACTGTCGAAAATATTGCTTTTACCGGAACCAATTTATTAGCCGCTATGGCAATGAAATTCTCTCTTAGAAAATGAGTTTGGACGACATCGGGTTTCCACTTTTTATAGAGCCGGCTTAATCCAGTAATTGCGAGCGGATCAAAGGGTGATCGCATTTTTAAATAAAAAGTTTCACAGCCTAACTCTTTCACCCTCTTTTCAAGTGGACCCTTCTGACCAAAGACAAAACAAGTTTCGTTGCCACTTTTTTTTGCATATTTTGCTAATAAGTAGGCGTATTGTTCTGCCCCGCCCTGTCCAGGATAGTGAATGATTTGCATTATTCTCATTTGGCCGTCTCCAGATATATTTTCTCTGTGCTCTGTATCCATTTATCAACAGCAAACCGCTTTCTCACATCCACGATCCCCGCCTTAGCAACCTCTCGGGCTAATTCCTTATTCTCAAACAATGTTTTGATTGCCACTGCGATTGACTCTGGTTTGGTATCGCCAGTTATCAGACCAGTTTTGCCGTCTGTAACCAACTCTGGCAAGCTCCCAACAGGCGTCACGATAACGGGTTTTTCGGCCAACATGGCCTCTATAACAGTCAGGCCAAAACCCTCCATCAATGATGGCTGGATATAGATATCGATCTTCTCTAGTGCCTCAGTAATATCTTGTGTGTAGCCTGGGAAAGAAACCTTATCAGATAAGCCAAGCTGTTTAGCCAGCTCCTCCAATTGGTTTTTCTCATCACCGTCTCCATAGAGGACTAGACTAATCGGTAAGTCCTCCAAATATGTGAATGCTTCGATTAGGTTGTGATAGCCTTTCGTATAGTGAAACCTTCCAACAGAACCAATGATAATGGGGCTATTGGCTTTTAGCTTTTTGCTGTTAGCCCTAAAAGATTCCGCATCAACGCCATTGTAAATTACCGAGATTTTATCTCCAGGAACCCCTGATTGCATCAGCTCAACCTTTAGATACTTTGAGACGGTAATATATCTTTTTGTCACTTTTCGGAGCTGCTTGTCAGAGATCTTATAGAGAATCCTCTTTGCCTGGTCTGGATAATCATAATTGATATCACTATGAATGGTCGCCAGATGCGGTAATGAACATTTTTTGGCTGACAGGCGGGCATAAGCATTGGCCACCACGCCCTGTGAGACAATTAGGTCGGCTTGTTCTTTGCCTGCGATCTCAATTATCTCCGAGACTGTCTGTAATCTAATTCTTTTTCCTAATAAACATTCAACTTTATGGTTTTGACTTTTTAACTTCTCTGTAAGCTCCCATTCGCCCAAACTCACCAAGACAAATTCTAGTTTCTTTTTATCATAATATTTAAACAAACTCTCGAGGTAGGTTTCGATGCCTCCCCAAACTCTCGCTCCGCTATATATTATTAAGACTTTTTTAATTTTCACCTAGCTCCATTCCTAGCAACAATCCCATCGGTATCGCGATTGCTCCAAACTCTAAAACATTAGCAAACAGTCCAGAGACGAGAAAGCAGGTAAAGGCACCAACTGCTGCCAAGGTCATTATATCCTTTTTAACAATATATTTACGAACTAATGATGAGAATAAGGCCACGATAAAGCCAATAAACGATAGAAAACCCAAAATCCCTGATTGGACTAAAATTTGCAAATACTGGTTGTCGGTAAAATATAGGGCGGTATAGCCGCTTTGGACCCCCTCTAAATATGTAGGACTGGCATAATTTAGGGCTAGCTTCCCACCATAACTTCCCGGACCAGTTCCCAGCAGTGGATGCTTCTGGAAAATATATAGACCGTTTTGGAGAGCCCAGATTCGCCCATCCAAAGTAGAATCAAAAATATAATTCTGCGAGATAGATAAAAAAAGTCGGTTTCTGACCTGAGGTATTAATAAACCTAGGGCTAATAGGGGCAAATAGACAACGTATTTATAGTTATAGATCACAAGACATACTATTAAACCTAAGGTTAGTCCCAGCCAAGCTGATCTAGAAAAACTAAAACCGGTCGAGATAAGACATGTCACTGAGACGGCCAGATACATATATTTTTTCTCCTTGATAAACTGACCAAGGGACAAAAGTGCAACCATGGCCATCAGAATTCCGAAAACATTTGGACTGCCAAAAAAAGCGAATACTCGTGTCAGTTTTTCGCCTGGTGAAAGCCAAAGTGAAGAAGATGGCATGTGCGTCATAAACTGGAATATGCCGATTAGGGCTAGCGGTGCACCTATCCAGATAACTGTCTTTGTAATGCTTTTCCTCAAGCCTGACCCCGCCAACAACACAATGCCAAATTGTAAAATAAGCAAAAACCCTTTGAATACCATCATAGAGTCTAATCCATCTGCCGTCGCTAACAGCCCGGATATTGCGATAATTAGAAAAAACACTAGCAAATATAGATGTGACTTCCCTAGAATAATCTTTTTCTTGTCAGCAAATAATAAGGCCGCAATCAAGCACAATAACCCCAGCCAGTCAGCCGGAAAACTTGTCCAGTATTTGACAAATAATCCTTCGTACCAGTAGATGACTAGGGAGAGAACAATCAAAATCTCAGTTAGATATGGGACATACAATCTTTGAAAAGCTTTACCGATAAGAGTCTCTGAGACAGGCCATTTCTTTTTATCACTAAATAAGAAACTCCATATTTTATAAAAATAGGAGTTAAATAAGCTAGTTTTCATACTTAATGTCTTTGATTACACCTTGAGCAAAAAAGGAACCATGTAATTCCGCTTTCTGCCCTATAGAAACTCGAAGTCCGTTAAATAAATATTTGTTTGTTTCTATCTGCCCATTGGCTAGTACCGTGACATTTAGCTCTTTGTTGTCGGGAGATTTGGAAACATTAACTACTTTGACTGGCTCGTTGACACTATCAAAAAATATCGTTGTTGATTTGGCCGCCTCGGGAAAAACCGTTTCGACATTATTAGTCGTCGAAAATGTCAGCAAGGTTGGCTTTCCTATTATCTCTGACTTGTGTGTAACGGCCAGGTATGCAAAAACAAAAATACAGATGATTAAAATTAAAGCGATTAGGTCAATTAGATTAAAGACGGTTATTTTTTTCATGATTGTTTTGGTCCTAGTTTAATATTTAATTCCTATTTTCTTAGTTATGCTCTTATTTATTTACTAATTGTAAATTCAATTGCCAATTAGTAAAGGTTTTAAATGTCAGCATGCTTTCTTGATTTATAAAAACCATTCCCACCTTTTTTTGATTATGTACCTCTTTTACATCATTCATATCTTTTTCAAATTTATGGATCCTACTTCCCTAGATTAATATGATTACATGGAATACATTAAGCTGATTTTAGTGATTACCCTCTTCTTCTATGTCTATATTAATCTTCTTTAATTATTAGAAATTCTTAATTAGTCATTCTCTCTGTTATCCCAATAACTTTATAACTTTACACTTTATACTTTAAACATTGTTGTTAATCTTCGATTTAACAACGGCATACATAAATACAGGCACCGCTTGCCATATTCTCTTCATTCTACTCCCTGTTTGAGTCTTGCTCTTATTCATAAAGAGTCGCCAGAGCCATTCTAGGCCAATTCTCTGCATCCATTTGGGAGCCCGCCTGAAAGTGCCCGCCACAAAGTCAAACGAGCCTCCTTCGCCTACAGCGACTCGTACAGACGTAAGCTTACTGATGTTATCTCTAATCCAATACTCTTGTTTTGGTGAACCCAGGGCTACAATCAAAAGGCCTACTCCTAATCGGTTAATATCATCAATAATTTCTTTGTCAGTGTAATCATAGCCATCATGAGAACCAACAATCCTTAACTTCGGATATTTATCTTCCAAATTACACCTTGCCGTTGCCAAAACTTCTTTCTCCGCTCCAAATAAATAAACAGAGCTATCAGTATTGATGGCAGCCTCTAACATAAGGTAGAGACAATCTACACCTGGAATTCTCTCTGGAATAGGGTTACGGACGTACTTTGGGTAGAATAACAAACTCAGTGATGTGTAAATCCACTGCCACAAAATCTGGAGGACCCTCAATGTCTTTGTTTTCACAGTTGGGATGCTTAGAAACTTCGCCGCCCACAATACACCAATTCCATCAGCAATCTTATAGTCAAAGCTATTTAACGTGGCAGTAAAGTCGCTATTCTGTCGCGCCCTTAAGAGGAACTCTGTATTAACTTTGGCAAAAAGTCGTCTTTTTTGACCAGCAAAACAGTCTTTTAGTTCTTGAGTCAAAGACTCTTGGGTAAAATCATTAACCTCTGTACCAAATATCGATATTTTTTTCATAAAGAGACCCGATTTATCATTTTTAGAAAGCAGAGCTGATAATAGCTTAATTTTTTCGATAAATCAAAGGTTTTTAGCAGGATTTTCATTTTATTACTGACAGGATACGCTTTCAATTTAGCTCGATATACAGATGCCTCGGTAAGATTGTTGTCCAAGATTGCCGAGAGGAATACCCTCATTAGATTCTTGCCATGACCAACTCGAATCTCCTCAGTTCTATCTCCCAACTTAAGGAATATTTTCTCTGTTTCAATATATTGTTTGGTTTTGTTTGCTGATAGAGATGAAGAGCTCTGTCTCCAAGCACACAGGGGTTCTTTGATGGTCAAAACGCCATACTTCTCTGTGATCCTTAACCATAGATCATAGTCATCTACGCCAATCAAAGATTCATCGAGATAACCCACCTCATCTAAAATCTTTTTGGGGACCAGGGCAGAACATGCCGTAATCGCGTCTCCCTTTAATAATAATCCATGAACAGAGTTACTATCCATAAACCCTTCAAATGGCTTGATATTATGGCCAATAATTTTACCTGCTTCGTCTATCAAGTCAGCCGAAGCAATAATGATCCCCACCTCATCTCGCTTCTCACATTTTTCATACGCCGTGATTTGCTTTTCTAGCTTTTCTGGATAGTAAATGTCGTCCTGGTCACAGAAACCAACAAACTCTCCGCTGGCTTCCTTGATCCCCATATTCCTTGGTGCTACCGGGCCACCAGTTTTTTGATGGTTGTACAGCTTAACCCGTTCGTCTGCATAACTATTAATAATTTTATCTGTACCGTCAGAAGAATAGCTATCTATGATCAACACCTCTATATCTTTTTCGCTTTGACTTAATAAAGAATCAATCGTTTCCTTGATATATTTCTCTCCATTGTATGCAGCGGTGATAGTGCTTACCCTCGCCATCTAGACAACCTTTCTTATCTTTTGACCAAGTGTTTTAAAATCAAGAGTAACTAATAACTTCACGACCAAAAAACATTTTTGCAAAGGGATATAGATATATTTCCCATACTTTATTCTTTTTGGAACGGTGTGGTACTCATCTTTGCTATAGCCCATATTAACAAAATCTCTTCCTAAGATTTGTAACCAATTTAAGCCGTCTTCCTGGTAATACTTGTGCTCGTCGGACTTGGCGTCTCTCCAACGGCTCATGTATAGATCAGAGTTATGCTTATTAAACTTAAATCTACCTGGAGAAACACTCTCATGATGGATAACAACACTTTTTGGTGTATAGATAATTTTATAGCCTTTTTGTTTAATTCTCAGACACAAGTCGACGTCCTCAAGACCATTTACATACTCCTCGTCAAATCCTCTAACTTCGTTAAAAACCTTTTTTGGTATAGCAATACAGGCCGCTGTAACTGCCTGAAATTCTCTTTCTTTGTTAACTTTTATATCATTCGCCATCTCTCGATAATAAAGATGCCTTGGAATGTGATCTTCAGAGATAGTTACTCCAGCGTGTTGAATTAATCCATCAGGGAAAAGTAATTTTACCCCAACCGCCCCAATGTTTTTCTCAGCCTTATAAATATCAATAATCGGTTCCAACCAGCCTGGCTGCACCTCGGTATCGTTATTTAAAAAAACAAGAATGTCTCCAGATGCTTTTTGGGCACCTTGGTTATTGGCCTTTGAAAATCCTAAGTTTTTATTATTTTGGGTTAAAGATATTCTTTTTTCTTTAAGAAGACATTCAATAGCATCATCAGTTGAAGCGTTATCAATAACAATAACCTCAAAATTTCCCTTAGTATTTTTAAAAATTGCTTCTAAGCATTTTTTAGTAAGTTCAGACTTATTATAACTTATGGTAATAATACTTATCATTTTATTCCCTAATTGAAAAATCTTCTTTTTCTCGAGTTAAGTTTGGGCTATACAAGGGATCGTTGTCGATATATTTTTCCCATTTTTCCTTCATATAATTCATTTCTGATATTACTCTATTGTACCTAGCGTGATCTTTCTTTATGGTTTCTGGATTTTCATAGCCTCTACTTACGGATTCATAATGATAGAGCTTTGCGTAAGGGGTATAAACGTTACGATAGCCAGATTCTATTAATCTCAGGCAAAGGTCAATATCATTGTATGCTATTCCGAGTTCCGTCTCGTTAAATCCATCCATTTTTTGAAAAAGCTTTTTATCAATCAGTAAGCAGGCCCCTGTAACCGCCGTGTAATTACTAATTGAGCTTGCCCTGCTAAAATATCCTGGCTCATCATCCTGTAGATGTTTAAACGCATGTCCAGCAATCCCAAGTCCCATCACAACGCCGGCGTGTTGAGTCCGATTGTCCGAGTAAAGCAATTTAGCACCAACTGCGCCAACTCCTTTTCTCTGGGCTTGGCCTAGCATTGCCTCTAGCCAATTGCCATTAATCACCTCTGTGTCATTATTTAAAAATAATAAGTATTCACCTTGCACTCTTTCGCTCGCCCAGTTATTTATGGCCGAAAAATTAAATTCTTTATTGTAATCTAGTATTTTTATTTTTTTATTTTTTGATAATCTAATCAATAATTTTTTCGTTTCGTTCTCTTTGCTGTCGTTGTTAACAAGAATAATTTCATAATTATCATATGTTGTTTTATCGAGAATGCTATCAACGCAGCAATTCAGCAAATCACCTTTATCTCTGAAGGGAATAATAACAGAAACCAAAGGATGACCTACTATATTATTTATTACATGATAAGTATTAGAAGATAGCCCAAGTTCAACCTTCCCTTGAATCTTATTGCGCTCTAAATAATTCGTTAGGGTTTTCCTTCCAGCATCTAACGTATATGTTTTTGCTTTACCACTTGATGCCGTAGAAGTCTTTAGAGTCCTCCAATGATAAAGGATTTTTGGTATATGGCAAATCTTCTGAGGATTGGTTTGTTCGATAAACCTTAAGACTAAGTCGTAATCTTGTGAGCCTTCATACCCAACTCTAAACCCATTAATCTTCTCCATTATTGATCTTCTATAGACTCCTAGGTGGCAAGTATACATTTGTGACAGAAAAAGCTCAGGAGCCCAATCAGGCTTAAAATAAGGGTCCTTCCTCGTTCCTTCTTCGTCTATTTTATCTTCATCACTATAAATAAAATCTAAAGCTAAGTTATCATTTAAAACTTTTGCGGCCTCATAAAGTGCATTCTGTGTCAACTCATCATCATTATCTAAAAGGGCAACAAAATCCCCCGTTGCCATAGCCAAGCACCTATTAGATGCACCAGAAATATGTTGATTGACTTTACCAAAGCTGATTTTTATTCTCTCGTCTCGACCCTCCCATTCGTGCAATGTCTGTATTGTCTCAGCCATCGTTGAGGCATCATCATATAAACATAGCTCCCAGTTCTCGTAGTTCTGAGAGAGGACGGATTCAATACACTTATTCAACCAGACAGATTTCACATTGTAGACAGGAACTAAAACAGAAAGCTTTGGCTTGTATTTTAATTCCTTAAATTCAGAAAGCTCGTATTTTTTTATCCAACTATTGTAAAGCCTTGTTTGTCTTTTTGATAATCTTGCTCCGACAAGCCGGTTTCTAGATCTCCAATAAATTGAATTGGGTATTTTTTTTACTAAAAAAAGGGTTCCATCCTTTTTTTTAGCCTCTCTAATTTTTTCTAAGTCTTCTTTATAAATCATTTATAATTTAAGCTCTTCAAACCTATTTCTTCAGCAGCTATTCTCTCATAAATCAGGCTATTTTACAATTCTGCACTTTTCAATCAAAAATAGTTAGTGTTATAATTTCCTTGATATGTCAAATAAACTCAATGAGCAAAATAGGCGCTCTAACAAGAATAAAGTAGTTATCAGAAGCAAGGCTCCGCTAAGAATTAGCTTTTGTGGTGGCGGAACTGATGTTAGTCCATATCCCGAAGAACGTGGTGGGGTGGTTCTTTCTGTGACTATAGACAAATATGCTTATAGCACTCTAGCTACTAGAAATAATGGCCACATATCAATTAAATCTCTAGATTACGATATGATAGCCAAATATAAAATAAGTGACAAGTTGATTTATGACGGAGAATTAGATCTTGTCAAAGGGGTAATCAATAAATTTGGCTATAACAAAGGGCTGGATTTGTTTATCCATAGCGATGCTCCTCCTGGCTCTGGACTAGGATCATCATCTACAATGGTAGTTTGTCTGATTGGGGTTTTTAAGGAGCTTTTGAAGAAACCATTAACGAATTATGATATTGCTGAGCTGGCTTATGAAATTGAGAGAAAAGACTTAAAAATCGGTGGGGGAATGCAAGATCAATACGCAGCAACTTTCGGTGGATTCAACTTTATTGAATTCAATAAAGACAATGTTATTGTGAACCCGCTTCGTGTCTCTGACAAAATAGTGAATGAACTTCAATATAGGCTGTTACTATGTTATACGGGTAAAACCAGATTGTCTGCGAATATTATTAAAAATCAAAAACAATCATATATAGATAAAAAAATAGAAGTTGTTAACGCCCTTGACGATATGAAGCGACTAGCCATAGAAATGAAATGTTCGTTGCTACAGGGTCGGCTAGATGATTTTGGGGACATTCTCCATGAAGCATGGGTGAAAAAAAGATGTTTAGATAAAAACATTAGTAATGCTCAAATTGACGATCTTTACGAAGTCGCTAGAAAAAATGGGGCTACAGGAGGAAAGATACTGGGAGCAGGAGGTGGAGGATATTTATTAGTTTTTTGTCCTTTTGAAAAAAAACACATTATCGCAAAAAGGTTAGAAGAGACCGGGGGTCAAATAGTAAACTTCGCTTTTGATTTTAACGGATTACAGACTTGGGAAGTAAACCATCTATAAGGAGCAAGACATGGAAAACATACAGCGAATAGTGAATGAATTAAACGATAGCGTGGAAACTAAAAAGTCCATCATTGATAATCCTGAAATAGTAAAAACAATTTCCAAAATAATAGATGCTACGATAGCAACTTTTAGAAATAATGGAAAGATAATCTTTATGGGAAACGGCGGGAGCGCTGCAGATTCACAACATTTAGCTGCAGAATTTGTCAGTAAATTCCAAATGGAGAGGAAGGCACTCCCTTCAATATCTTTAACTGTAAATACATCGATACTCACCGCCATCGGCAATGACTATGGCTACGACTACGTTTTTTCGAGACAGGTAGAAGCTTTGACAAAGCCAGAGGATCTGGTCATCGGCATTAGCACAAGCGGAAATTCAAAAAATGTTTGTCTAGCCCTCGAGAAAGCAAAAACTATTGGAGCAAAAACAGTGGGCCTTACCGGACAAAAAGGTGGAGATATAAAAAATATTTCAGACATTGCTCTATGTGTGCCTTCCGACAGTACCCCCAGAATACAGGAAGCCCACATTACTATTGGTCATATCATTTGCTCCTTAGTTGAATCTAGATTATTTACTCATAATGAATAAAGCAGTTTTTCTTGATAGAGACGGAACTATTAATGTAGAAAAAAAATATCTCCACAAGGTTGAAGATTTTGAACTTATAAAAGATGTTCCTAAAGCTATTAAGTCTTTCAAAAAAAGTGGTTTTCTGGTCGTGGTTGTAACAAACCAAGCAGGAATTGGTCGTGGCTTATACAAAGAAGAGGATGTAGAAAATATACACGAATATCTCAATCTTGAGTTAAATAAATTCCACACACAAATAGACGCATTTTATTATTGTGCACACCACCCCGAACACGGAGTCGGTAAATACAAGATAGTATGTGACTGTCGAAAGCCAGGAATTGGGATGCTAAAGCAAGCATCGATAGATTTGGATGTTGATTTAAATAAATCCTACATGATTGGTGATAATTTGAAAGATATAAAGGCTGGTAATCTTGCAGGCTGTAAGACTATCTTGGTAGAAACTGGTTATGGCGCAAACGAAAAGAATAAAATTAATAAAGAAAACACCCCAGGCATTATCGCTGAAAACCTTTATGAAGCGTCGCTTATCATAGAACAAAATCAATAATAAATAATAATCGTTACTGTAAGTGTTCGTTAGGAAGAAATTTTATGGATAAGACAAACTTTGATCAAACGTTTGTTGCAATTGGTGCAATCATCCAGAGAGAAGGAAAAATATTATTGGTGAAAGAATCGGATGGCCCAAACAAGGACAAATGGAACATCCCTGGTGGCAGCTGGGAGAGAGGTGAGACATTGATAGAGGGCGTCAAAAGAGAAGTGAAAGAAGAAACCGGCTTTGACTTTGAACCTACATCGATTCTGGGGATATTTTCTAGGTTTCGTCATAGACCTTCATTATCTATTACAGCTATGGAAATATTATTTATTGGAGATATATTCGGAAAGCCAGAGGATTTGTCAGAAGATATAACAGAAACAAAATTTTTCACGCCAAATGAAATTTATAACATGGATAAAGATGAACTATACGGACTCTATATAATTGAAGCCATTAGAAATTTTACTGGAGGAAAAGAATATCCACTTGAGATGATCAATCATTCCGAAATAACAGAACCGGATTTCAAGGACGACGGTTTATAAAAAAGGAATTGTTTTTGTTATGCTTACAGAAACACCATTGAGGTCAATCTGATCTGAGCCTAGGTCACCCTGAATCCTTTTTTTAATATCGGCTGGTAATCCAATTTGTTTTGCATTAATTTTCTTTTACCTTGAATATCTTTAGGACAAAAGGGAATCTCATAGGCTTTTATTTGGGTGCTCGGCCTGAATTTAATCTTTATTATTAAGCATTATTGTGTTAGAATTCCCTGGTAAATCCATGTTTATTAAGAAATTAAATTATAAATATTTGGGCTTGATAAAAGAGCTGGCGTTAACTAACTTTAAACTGAAATATCAAGGTTCTGTTTTGGGATATCTTTGGTCATTAGTAAAGCCACTAATGCTGTTTGTAGTTTTATACATTGTCTTCACTCGCATACTAAAAATTGGTGCTTCTATACCAAACTATCCAGTCTATCTCCTTTTGGGTGTGGTGATGTGGGGATTCTTCTCTGAATTAACTGCTATTTCGCTTGGAGCAATTGTTGAGAATGGTGATTTGATAAGAAAAGTATATTTCCCAAGAATTGTTTTAGTAATCTCTGTCGGCATAACCTCATTTATAACTTTTATGCTAAATCTGGTTGTGGTTTTTATCTTTATGGCTGTTCTCCGGATTGTCCCTGGCCTAGATGTATTTTTACTTTTGCTCGTAATGTTTGAATTTTTTGTATTAACCGTAGGGGTTTCTTTCTTTTTGAGTGCTCTGTTTGTGAAATTTCGTGACATTGCCCACATCTGGGAGGTTATATTGTCAGTGTTGTTTTATGCAACACCAATCCTATACCCACTAAGTATGGTACCAGTCACCATCGGGAAGATAATGCTTTTAAACCCTGCCGCACAAATCATTCAGGACGCAAGATATCTACTGATAACCAACCAAACCACAACGGCCTGGAATACATTGAGCTGGAAATATGTCTGGATTCCTTATATTTTACCTTTTATTATCTTTATAATCGGTTATCGATATTTTAATAAATCAGCCGCCAAATTTGCGGAAGAAGTGTAGCAAAACTTATGAAGAAAGAATGCGTGTAAAACTTCATGGAAAAATACGGAAATATGGCCACAAATAGCGGAAAAGAAGTAGTAATCAAAGTTGAAAACCTATCAAAAACATTTCGTATCCCACACGAAAAAACGACAACTTTGAAAGGTGCCGCTCTTGGCCTGTTTACAAAAAAAAGGTATGAGAAATTCAAAGCATTAGACGACGTTAGCCTAGAGATTAAAGAAGGTGAGTTTTTTGGTATTATCGGCAGAAATGGTAGTGGCAAAAGTACGTTATTAAAAATGCTAGCTGGCATATATGTTCCTGATAGTGGCAAGATCACAATTAACGGAAAATTATCTCCTTTTCTAGAGCTCGGTGTTGGTTTTAATCCAGAGTTAACGGCCAGAGAAAACGTATTTCTAGGTGGGGCCATATTGGGCTTGAGAAGAAGTGAAATTTCAGAAAAATTTGATGATATTGTCCGGTTTGCAGAGCTAGAGGAGTTCATAGATATGAAATTTAAAAACTTCTCCTCAGGAATGCAGGTCAGGCTTGCTTTTTCCCTAGCTATCAACGCCCATGCAGAAATCTTATTAATGGACGAAGTATTAGCCGTTGGTGATAGCAATTTTCAAGCAAAGTGCTTGGATGAATTTGAGGATTATAAGAAAAGAGGTAAAACTGTTGTTTTGGTAACTCATAATATTGACGTCGTAAAAAAGTATTGCGATAGAGCCCTTCTTCTTCGTAAAGGAAAGGTGTTTGATATTGGCCGAGCTGATAAGATTTCTAGACAATATATTGAGCAAAATGTAGGCGACGAAATTGAGCGCACTAATACTGAAGCAACAGAAGAAGTTAATAAAGAAAAAAATACTGGCGTCGAAAAGGTCGATATTCTTAACCAAAACCAAAAAGCAGGCACAGTTTTCGAATCTGGCTCAGCTTTTTTCATACTTGTGAGATATAAAATAAAAACTAGAGTAGTAAATCCTGTCTTTGGGATAGTTATTCGAGATGCTTCGGGAAAACAAATCTTTGTCACTAACACAGAATTCAAGAAAGTTGATACAAGTAAATTTGATAAAGGTTTGGTAGAAGTAAAGTATAAGATTGAGAATATTCTCGCACCGGGCCATTACTCTATTTCACCTGCTATTGCAGATTCTTCTGGAAGAATATTAGACTGGGAGGATGATTTAGCTTCCTTTCGGGTTGTAAACAGAGACTATGAATCTGGCGGCCTAGTCGACCTGGAACATGACATCATTATATCGGGGGGTCAAAAATGAAATTTACTGGTGAAAGAATGATCCCCGAAGTAAATACAGATCAACCTCTCTATGTTGAGCATATTAATCGTTACCTTTTTGCAAGAAAGATTGTAAAGAATAAAATCGTTTTAGATATTGCTAGCGGCGAGGGCTATGGCTCTGATCTTTTATTAAGAGGTGGAGCCAAAAAAGTTTTTGGAGTTGATATCTCTGAGGAGGCAATTAATTACTCAAAGGCCAAATATCCAGGAGTCAACTTTCTTGTAGGCTCAGCTACTACTATCCCATTAGCAGACAGCTCTGTTGATATAGTTGTAAGCTTTGAAACTATTGAGCATATAACTGCAGATGACCAGAAGATATTTCTCGAAGAAATAAAAAGGGTTTTAAAAAATGATGGTCAACTAATGATGTCCACACCAAACATAAACGTTTATCCTGCAGGTAACCCCTTTCACCTAAACGAGCTTTCACCAGAAGAATTTATGGGTATATTAAAAAAGAAGTTCAAATCAGTAGATATGTATTATCAAGAAAATGCGGAGAGTAACTACCTGTCATCTACGGAGGTACTGAAGCAAAAAAAACTTAAAGATTCTCAGGATCTGTTTGATCATTATAAAATAAACGAGATCAATGCCAAGGCGAGTACGTATATAGTCGCTCTTTGCAGTATGCGGCCAACAGATACCTTGAAAGGTAATGTAATCTTAAACAACGTCCTGCCAGAACAAAAATATACCTTTTTTAGCAGAAAAGTAGCTAGCCTAGAGATACAGACCGAGAGCTTGGCAAAAGAATTAAAAACACAAAAGGAAGCATTAGCGATCATGACCTCTCACCTCAATGAAGTAAGGGGATCTCTCATTCATACAAAAACACATTCACAAGGTTCTCTGTTTGTGAGGCTAATAAAAAAGTTTGTACCAAAAATCATTCAGGAGAAAATACTTAGACCGATTTTTGATACCTACAATATACGCAAGACATTAAATTGTTTTATGAAAAAACCATTAGCCTTTTCAAAACACCAAAGTCCAAAGGCTTCAATCATTATTCCCGTTTATAACAATTGGTTGTTTACCTATACCTGTCTCAAATCTCTCCATAATCTAACCGACACGTCTAGCTTTGAAGTAATAGTTGTTGACGATGGTTCGACTGACAGGACCAGACAGGGGCTGGAAAAGATAAAAAATATTGTATATATCAAAAACCTGAAAAATCTTGGTTTTGTAGGTAGCTGTAATGCGGGAGCAAAAGCGGCACATGGTGAGTATCTGGTTTTCTTGAACAACGATACAATGGTCAAGCCTGGTTGGCTCGACTCGTTGCTTCTCACTTTTACTTATAACAATGTCGGTCTAGCTGGCTCAAAGCTTGTTTATCCGGATGGACGGCTACAAGAGGCAGGGGGAATAATCTGGAAAAACAAAAACGCATGGAACTACGGTAGGTACCATGATGCAAATAACTATGAATATAATTATCTAAAAGAAGTTGACTATATCTCTGGCGCTTCGATTATGATCTCAAATAAATTATTTAATAAGGTTGGTTGTTTTGGGAAGGAATTTTCTCCTGGATATTGCGAGGACTCCGACCTGGCCTTCAAGGTTAGAGAAGCGGGCTTCCGCGTCATTTACCAGCCTTTGTCCGAAGTGGTTCATTTTGAAGGTATCAGCTCCGGAACAGATATCTCTTCGGGAATGAAAAAACACCAGGTCGAGAATCTTAACACCTTTTATAAAAAATGGAAAAGCACCCTAAGCAAAGAAAATATCAAAGAAACCGACGGCCCCTTTCTTGCTAGAGACCGGTCAAAAGGAAAGAAAATCATGCTCTATGTTGATCATCAAGTCCCTAGATGGGATCAAGACGCTGGCTCATTTATAACCTATCAATATCTGAAGATATTTTCTGAACTTGGATACAAAATAATTTTTTGGGCTAACGATTTACATAAAGTGCCTGACTATACTGAAAAATTACAGCAGATGGGAATAGAAGTTGTCTACGGAAAAGTTTCATTCGAAGAGTTTATCCTCAAAAATGGGAAATATATAGAAACTACTATTTTATCTCGAGCGCCAATAGCCATATACTATATAGATATAGTAAAAAAATATACTAATTCAAAAATACATTTCCTTACTCACGACCTACATCATATTCGCGAGTTAAGACAGGCCAAGATAGAAAATGATAAAGAAATGGAAGAAAACGCTCAGGAAACAAAGGAGATCGAACTTGATCTCATGATAAAATCAGATAAAACTTGGCTCGTCAGTACAGAAGAAGTTGACATCATCAAACGAGAACTCCCAGATGCCGACACCTTCCTATATCCATGGGTGGAGAAGGAAGCTGTACCTTCTGAATTAATAAGCTTCGACCAAAGAAATGGAGTTTTTTTCCTGGGAGGATTTAACCATGCTCCTAATGCTAACGCAGTTGTCTGGTTTAAAAAGGAAATATACCCATATCTAAAGGAGAAAGATATCAAAGTTACAATCGTTGGGTCTAACGTTCCAGAGGAGATAAAAAAACTGGAAGAAAAAGATTTTGTGATTCAGGGTTTTTTGTCCGACCAAGAGCTCGATGATTTGTTCAACCGTTCTAAGGTTTTTGTCTCTCCTCTACGCTACGGCGCTGGGTTTAAGGGCAAGATTGCAAAATCCCTCAGCCGTGGTTTACCCGTTGTCTCCACCAGTATCGGAGCAGAGGGAATGGGATTACGAAACGGAATTAATGTCTTCATCTCGGATGATCCAAGGCAGTTTGCCGAAAACACCATAAAATTATATACTGACAAGAAATTATGGAATAAAATTTCTAGCGAAGCGCTAAGACATGCAAAAGAAAATTATTCGGAAAAAAATGCAAAGAAAAAACTTTCAAAAATTTTGTCGTAACGTAAAAGAGAGAAGATATTTGCTTATAGGAACGATAGCAATTGTTATTTCTTTCTTCACTTATTATTGTTTTTATATTTTTTCATCTGCTCGAAACATCGTTTTTCAAGATCACTTTAGATACCTAGAGATAGCTGACAAAGTGGTTAACGGAAGGCTTGATATAACTTATCTTTGGCTTTCTTTTTCAGGGCACAGATCCCCGATAAACCTTTTAACGTTTTTATTAAATGCGAAATATTTTCATCTTAATACTCTAATGGAAATATATATAGGTGCTATTATTTTAACGATAACCTCTTTTGTTTTGATATATTACTTTTATAAAAGCATTAATTTCACGTCTATAAAAAAAATTTACTTTATCATACCTATAATCTTTATTATTTTTAGCCTAGATCAATGGGAGAATATTGTTTTTTCTGATGGTGCCAGACTTATGCTTAATATGCTTGTATACATTCTATTATTTATACTTCTAAACAACTATTTATTAGGGAGGAAAAGAAAAAACCTTGTCATCCTTTTATCCGCAATAGTTTTGACATCAATATTAATAGGAACTGGTAATGTCTTAGCTGTAAATGGAACAATAATTATTTTAGTTATAATTGATATGTTTATTAACAAAAATACAAATTATAAAATTACTATTTCTATTATTGCTACGTCGTTTTTATCTGTATTATTATATTCAATTGGATTGAGGCAAGACTCTTTGGGCTTAAAAGACCAGCTCGCCAATATTTCCCATCACATATTTTACACAGGCAAATTCATCACATTAGCTTTTTCCGGGATGGCACTGGGAGTTGACTATACAATGATTAACAATGTGAACAAGGTGACAACTGGTCTTATCGGTTTAATAATAATAATTTTTATTCTGTGTATCTTATATATATATTTTAAGAAAGAAATGTATCGGAAAACCTATATTCCTTTAGCTTTGATTATATATTCAATCCTTATTATCGGTAGCATCTTACTAGCTAGACTAAATTATGCACAAGAATATGGTTTAAATTATGCAATGTCATCAAGATATCTAACTAGCACACACTATGCATTAATTGGGTTCATATGGATAGGTTTAATGTATATTGATAACAAAAAGAACAAAAAAGAAGTTATAAGAAAAACATTAATAGTTGAAGCAATCATTCTTGTTTTGCTAGCTCAAATTTTAACCAATTACCAAGAATGGAAAATAACTAAAGATAGAAAAGCGAACTTTGTTAAGCTACAAGAGATCGCACTTTCTGACAGAAGAGACGGAATTGAGCTAAGGCGATTTCAAACAAATATTGATTGGGTTATCAAAGGTTTGGAGATAATAAAAAAGAATAATCTAAACGTTTTTTACAAACAATAAACTATTTAAAGACAATTTTTCTCATTAACAAAAATGAAACGATTGCTACCGGAAAGACTAAGACCGCTCCTGCGATATAGTTACTGATATCAAATTGGTTAAATATCCAAAGGCCTACTACATTTAAGAAATACACGACCAAATATACACCAAAGAATTTCAAAATTAGTTTGTTGTCGTTGTTTTTGAATACTATCAAGCCAGTTGTTTTAAAATTAAAGAGGATTGCAATAAACGTGCCTAAAGTTATGGCAACAATATAATTGAGATGTAAGAAGATAAAAAAAGCAAAGAGGCCGTATCCGAATATTGTATTTAGCCCGCCAACAAAAAGGAACTTAATAAATCTTTTATCAATTTTGTTTATCAAAGTTGATTCTTTCCTTTTCTATGACAAGGGGTCTATCTTTGACCTGGGTATAAATCGCTCCAATATATTCACCCACAATACCTATAAAGAAAAGCTGAATTGATGAAAAAAAGAACAATCCGATAACCAGTGGCGCCACTCCAACATTAAAGCTATTCCAAAATATAAGTTTATATATTAAATATCCAACAGCAACCAGTAGACTTATGGTGGCGACACCGAACCCTATAAAGGTCGCCAAACGAAGAGGAACTTTTGAATGATTCACAAACCCTTGCATACCAACATCATATAGGGTATAAAAATTATTATTACTTTTGCCTTTTTCTCTTTTCGGTTGAGTATATTCAATTTCTTTTCTATTAAAGCCGTATTGGGCTACCAGTCCCCTAAAGTATGGATAGGGCTCGTCTATTTGCCTCAGGATGTCGATAAAGCTTTTATCATAAAGCCCAAAGCCAGTAAAATTCTTTATGTGCTCGGTCTCTGACATGCTTTTGATCATACGATAGTATAGCTTCCTCAGTGCAAACATTAGAGGATTTTCTTTGCTCTTGGGCTTAATTCCAATGACAATTTTGTAGCCCTGTTCCCAATATTCAAGAAACTTTATTATCATCCCGGGTGGATCCTGGAGGTCAGCAACCAAAGAAATCACAGCCTCCCCATTTGCCTGTAGCTGCCCGTAGTATGGTGATCGTAGGTGACCAAAGTTCTTGGCGTTTATGATAATTTTGACATTCTTGTCTTTATTCGCTAGTTCTTTTAGTTTTTTTACGGTATCATCGGTCGAATCGTTATCTATAAAAATATGTTCGTAGTCGTATTTGTTAATTTTCGCAAACACAGCTTTGACTTGTTTGTATACCTCTTTAACGTTTTCTTCTTCGTTATAGGTCGGGGTAACAACAGAAATTAGTTTTTTTTCACTCATGGTTTGTCCTAATCATTATAGAAGATTCCTCCGAAATTGCTTCTAATGAAGTATATTTTGGATTATATCCGATTGATTTTGCCTTATGGTTTATTGAATAATAAACATTTTTTGCTCCTGTGGAGCTATCCTTGCTTACGCCACTCTTAATCTTATACTTAAAATTATACTTTTTGGCAAGGGCATCAAACAATTCAAACTTTGTAATAGGCTTTTTGCTATAAGCGTCAAAGACATCGTTTGTTTTGGAATTTCCTATACAGCAGTTAATAAGCTGGAATAAATCTAATGGGTGAATATAGTCTCTAACAATATCATCCTTATTGGTAAAGAGTATTTTACTGTTATTAATCGCCGACACAACCTCTGACAATAAAAACTTAGACTCAAGATCAATATTGTGGCTAAAATAGGAAAAAATTCTTATATCAACTATATGTAAATCTGACAATGCCCGGTGCTTTGCTTCCGAGTTAAGTTTTGCCAAGCCATAGGCGTCCGAATTGTCCAAGCTGTTCACATTAATACTAGAGCTACTGTCCTTATCGATTGGCTTTCCAAATTCCTTGCCAAAAACTGCCCCGCTACTAAAATTAATATAGATTGCTTGTGGTTGTTTCCCTAGATATTCAATTACCAGGTTGTCAAAATTCTCCGTTATTAAAAATATTCCGTATCCTGCTTCCTTAATTTTTTCAGGTCTGCCTATCCCGACGCAGTTAATAATCACATCATACTGATAATTGAAAAATTCAGTATAATTCAGGATTCTGTCACAAATTAACTTTTCTTCTAAGAGAAAATTATTGATTCTTTCATTGGACCTGCCAAATAAAGACATTTCATGATTAGTCTTTGTTAAAAAATTGATAATTAAACCTTTTGCTATATGGCTTGTTGCACCTAAAATTGCTATATTCATTTATTTTTTCTGACTAATTCAAATATTTCTTTTTTAATATTGTTTGTGGTTAAGCCATGTTCCCCGCATAGATAGCTTTGACTACCTACCACCTTACATAAATCCTTTTTTAACCCAAAGGATTGGATATTGATTCCTTCCAGTCTGGACTTTACTAATGATCCAAAGCCAAACTCATCAATATGTTCTTCGATGGTAAATATTTTTTGATATTTAGATAGTTGTCTATTTAGCTCTTTTCCAAAATTCCTATCAATCACGGAAACAGAAAATAAGTCGACTGCGATACCGTCTTTTAATAGAAGCTCACAGACCTCGATTGCTTTATGGAGAGTATTGCTAGTTGTAATCAAAGCACGTTTATTATCGTTAGTCGATTTTATTTTAGTAATATTGGAGATATCTCTTACATTCTCGTGGATTCTTGGCTCACCATTTTTTCCTATTCTAAGATATTTCGGTCCTTTTTTATTAAAGATATACTCCATGCAATATTCTACCTCAACTGGGTCTCCAGGCAAAAGAAGAGTCATATTGGGCAAAGAACCAAGCAAAGCTATATCCTGGACGGCATGATGTGAGTAGCCTGCACTACCATAGGTTAAACCGCCACCAACACTAACAATGGTGACATCTAAATTGTGATAACAGATATCATTCCTTATTTGTTCTAAGCATCTGATGGTATTAAAATTAGCAATCGAATAAGTAAATACTTTAAAACCCTCCATTGCCATCCCAGCTGCCATGCCAGTCATATTTTGTTCCGCGATGCCTGCATTAAGAAACTGTTCTGGCCTTTGACCAACATATTGCTCAATGACTGAATAGCCTAAATCCCCGACCATCAAAAAAGTATTTTCGTCTGCTTTTTTTAATAAAGAGTTGATAAAAGCAGATCTCATTAAGATAGCTCCTCTACTGCTAAATCATACTCTTCGTCGTTCGGAGAACTATAGTGCCACTTTAATTCCCCTTCCATAAATGAAACTCCCTTACCTTTTACCGTGTCGGCTATCAAGACTTTCGGCTTACCATTACTCTCTAGCGTCAATGAGGTTAGGGAGGAATAAATCTGCTCATAATTATGCCCATCTGTTCTTATCACATCCCAACCAAAACTCGATAGTTTGTCTTCAATGGGCTCTAGTGACAAAATGTCCTTAGTAAAACCCAAAGCTTGTATTTTGTTAGCATCAATGATGGCAACTAAATTATCTAATTTTAAATGTGCTGCCATCATAAAAGCTTCCCAATTTGAGCCTTCATTTAATTCCCCGTCGCTCATCAGCACATATGTTTTATAGGCCTTCTTTCTTTTTTTTGCAGCAAGAGCAACCCCTACTCCAACTGGCAAGGCGTGACCAAGCGAACCAGTTGAAAACTCCACCCCAGGCACTTCAGAGTTGATGTGTGACATAAAAATACTGCCATCTTTTGAGTAATCATCTAGTAATTTTTTTTCATAGAATCCTAACTCTGCCAAAATGGCATATAGGGCTGTACAAGCATGGCCTTTTGATAATAAAAACCTGTCTCTATCCTTGTCTGTAGAACTTTTAGGACTAATTTTCAATATTAATTTATACAGTACGACCAACACCTCTACCGTCGAAAAGGCACTCCCGACATGAGAAGCTTTAGACGCATGCACCATCTTTAAGATGTCCTTTCTAACCTCTTTTGACAAGTTGACTAATTCGTTATTATTTATTTGATCATTCATAAATTATTATTTTTTTAGGTTATCTGTTATTTATGAATTCATTAATTTTTTCAACGACAAAGTCTAATTTCATCTTATTAAGAGAAGGGTAAATACCTATCCAAAAAGTATTACTCGTTATGATATTTGTATTCTTCAGATCTCCGACAGTCCTGTAATTGAGTTCTTTGTTATCAGCAAAATAAGGCTGTCTCGTCATGTTCCCACCAAAAAGTAGCCTAGTCCCAATTTTTTTATCCTGGAGATATTTTAACAACTCCTCTCTGTCTATCTTTGAGTCTTTTATGGTCAATAGGAAGCCAAACCAGGAAGGCTCAGATTCTTTCGTTGCTTGTGGGAGGATGAAGAATTCCGAAAGGTTTTCTAGCTTTTTGTGTAAATAGTCAAAGTTCTCACGACGTTTATTGATAAAAACCGGCAACTTATCCATTTGTGCTACCCCTATTGCAGCATGGAGGTCACTCAACTTTAGGTTGTAGCCTAATTCCCCATAAACGTATTTGTGGTCATAGCCTTCAGGCAGATCACCAAGTTTCCAGTTATAGCGATTTTTACAGGTGTTGTCCTTGCCTGTTGGACACCAGCAATGTCTTCCCCAATCCCTTAACGATCGTATTATTTTTGATAACTTCAGGTCGTTAGTGAGAACAGCACCTCCCTCTGCTGTCGTTATATGATGGGCTGGGTAAAATGATAGGGTGGCTATATCGCCAAATGTCCCAGTATATTTTCCATCATATTTTGAGCCAAGTGCATCACAGTTATCTTCTATTAGCCAGAGATTGTGTTTATCACAAAATTCCTTAACAGCTTTTATGTTAAAGGGGTTGCCAAGCGTATGGGCAATCATCACTGCTCTGGTTTTCTCTGAATAAGCCTTCTCAAGCTTTGTGACATTAACGTCATATGTTTCAAGATCAATATCGACGAAGACGGGGACGCAACCATTCTGAAAAATGGCATTTATTGTTGTGGGGAAGCCGGCGGCAAGTGTAATAACTTCATCGCCTTTTTTAATCTGTCTTTCGCCTAGACTCGGGGAACAAAGAGCCGAAAAGGCTAACAGATTGGCCGAAGAGCCCGAATTACAGCTATGAACATATTTGATCCCTATAAAGTCTGCTATTTTCTTCTCAAATTCGGCTGTCCAGTGTCCCTCTGTCCACCAGCCTTCTAGCGAAGCCTCGACCAAGTTTATTAGCTCTTCTCGATCATATACTTTACCTGAAACTGGTACCGAAAAAGGCATCTCTTCATTTTTTTTTGCCGACAAACATTTATCAACCAGCCTACCTATTTCTTTATCCACTGTTCTCCCAACTCTTAATTATTAGCGAAATATGATTCAATTTGGTTAGATGTGAAGTTTTTGATATCGCCCTTGCTTAAATGAAAAACTTTATACCACTCCGCTGTCTCTTTGATTGTTTTGGATAGATCATATTTTGGAATCCAATTTAATTCTTTTCGAGATTTTGCGTTATCTAACTTTAATAATTTTGCTTCATGTTTAGATTTGTCTTCTTCGACTATGTACTTACCGTGTTTGAGGTGACCGGTGAGCATTTGTAAAACTTTTTCAACCTCCTGCATATCTTCATCATTGGGGCCAAAATTCCAACCACCAACCTTGTCGCTCTCGCCATTGTAAAGATGCATAGCAAGTAAAATATAGCCATAGAGAGGCTCTAGAACATGCTGCCAAGGACGAATTGCTTTTGGACTCCGAATAACTAAATCCTCCTTGTTTACCAAAAAGGCCTTGATAGCATCCGGCAAAAGGCGATCTTTTGCCCAATCACCACCACCCACAACATTACCAGCACGAGCAGAAGCCACCAGTGTGTTGTGTTTTTTCTTGTAATCCTTTGGGTTAAAGAAAGAGCTTATATAAGAGCTTACTACTAAATCTGCACAAGCTTTACTATTACTGTACGGATCATAACCGCCGAGCTGGTCCTCTTCTTTGTAGGCAATATCCTTTTCAAAATTCTTATAGACCTTATCGGTGGTAATCATTACCCCTGCAGGTATTTTGTTCACACGCATTGACTCTAAAACATTCACTGTACCCATAACATTTGTCTCGTAGGTGTAAACAGGATTATCGTAGGAGTCCCTGACTATCGGTTGTGCGGCGAGGTGAAATATAATGTCCGGCTTAAACTTTGCCACAACCTCATTCAGTTTTCGCAGGTCTCGTATGTCTGCTATATTGTTTTCAATTTTCCCAGCTAGCTCTAGAGCCTCAAACATGCTTGGCTTTGTGTTTGGTTCCAGGGAATAGCCACATACCTTGGCCCCGGAGTTTAACATAATTTGAGTTAACCAAGCCCCCTTGAAGCCAGTGTGGCCAGTAATCAAAACTTTCTTGTCTTTAAAAAAGTTCTTTAATTCTTCTTGCTGCATACATCCTCAGTTTTACCTTTATCGTCCCATATCTTCCAAGGAGCCTTGCCGCTTAACCACATGGCCTCTAGCTTCTTTTTATCGCTCAATGTATCCATCGGCTTCCAAAAACCTTCATGGGAATAATTGTATAAATTTCCTTCTTTAGCCAGAGTTTCGAGTGGATCTTTTTCGAAGGGCATTTCATCGCTAGAAATATAATTAAAAACCTCAGGCTCTAAAACAAAAAAACCACCGTTAATCCTTGCCTGATTATCGGTCTTCTCACTAAATTCCTCTACCCGAGCATCTTCTTTTATCCTTAATACACCAAACCTACCTTCTGGGACAACGGAGGTTACCGTGGCAAGCTTCCCATGTTTTTTGTGTTTATCAATAAGTTTATTGAGATCAATATCAGCGACACCATCGCCATAAGTTACCATAAAGGTTTCATCCCCAATATAGTCCTTAACCCTTTTTATCCGGCCCCCAGTCATGGTATTGTCCCCTGTATCAACAAGGGTTACCTTCCAGCCTTCTCCGTGATTTTTATGGTAACAAACTTCATTTTTCCCAAGATCAAAAGTAACATCACTATTATGTAAATAGTATTGAGAGAACCATTCCTTGATATAGTAGCCTTTATAGCCAAGACAGATTATAAATTCATTAAAACCATATTGAGAGTAAATTTTCATAATATGCCACAGAATTGGCTTGTCCCCAATCTCCACCATCGGTTTTGGCTTAACTGAGGTTTCTTCACTAATCCTGGTGCCCAACCCACCCGCTAGGATGACAACTTTCATTTATCTACTCCTCTTATTAAGTTTTTTATTATATTAGTTTGGGATATAGTATGCAATACCTTCATATTTATACGTATATCCCCACCTTGCATTGATATTGTTCATTTCTGCTACGCTGGCTGTGTAGAAATGAGTGCCATTGGTATTATAAAAACGAAAAACAGGGATTGAATTAGAAGGATCAGTGGAAACGTTATAGGCAACTCCTTCAAATTTATACTTATATCCCCACCTTGCATTAATACTATTTACCTCTGCTATGCTGGCCGAATAAAAATGAGTGTTGTTGCTTGGAACATAAAATCTGTATAGAGGTGTCGTGTTTCTACCCGAGTCATAGTTTAAAGTATATGCCACGCCTTCATATTTATAAGTCCCGGGGTAACGGGCAATAACATTATTCTTCTCAGTCTCGCTGGCTGTATAGAAGTGTGTACCGTTGGTATTGTAGAAACGGTAAACAGCTATTTGTGATAATGACATTACTCCAGGAAACCATTCATTAAATTGTGTTATAAAATTATAATTCCCATAATAATGACTGCCGTCTCCTGCTGGCAACCAAGCGCTATCCGGTCGATGGGGTGTATAGTTATAAAGAGAAGCCGTTGGGCAGTTGCCTATATAAGTTGACTTGCCATCAATCGTAGTATTGCCGATATATTTAGTCGTGCTCCAGCCTGGGTATGAGGAGTAGTTACCACAGGCTCTATCATAGCCAACTCGAAGGAGCTTTGTCCCCAAACGAACTTGATTTGTGAAACCGTAATATGAGGCTTCGCAAACACCGGGAGTAGAATCTGGACAGCCATATCCCATAGCTGTTCTGTACTGATCGGGCCATGGCCAATTGTCTGTTACTAAACTATTCTCTTTTTGTAAGGTGACTAAAATAACCATGGGGTTTATCCCAAATTCTTGGGCTGTTTCGTATATGATACGAGAGGCCAGCTTTCCGTTTTCTGTATATTGGAATAAGCAAATCCATGGAGGTGAGGGTGGCGGACCATAAGAATTAGCTCGATTTGTGTCGCAGTACCCACCAGCTACTTTTTGTAACAAAAAAGCTTGTATTTGTGCTTCTGACATTCCATCTTTGGCAACAAACTCTCCTGGACCAATCATTGTGCTGTTATAATAATCAGCAATCGGTGCCTTCTCTATCCCGTGGGCATAAGTTTGTTGGGGCAAGACGAAGACGGCCATGGCCAGGAGAAATATTAGAAATATTTTCATTTTTACTTTCATTAAAATCCTACATCCACTGAAGTTAAAAGTGTTTTTGGTCCACCCGATTTGGAATAAAATTTAATCGACCCAGAGTCCCCCGAAATGGGCTTTCTCGTAAAAGCCACTTCACCAGAAAAGGGTTGCAGATTGATTTTGTCAGCAGAAATCGACCAAGACCCTTCTGCTACGAGGCCCGCTTCTGCACCAACAACTTCGTAGTAAACTATATCGCCGACATTTTTAGCGGTACCAGAGACACTTCTGTCCGTTGAAATTGTGGTTCCTTTTGTAGGCTTATTTATATTAATTACTGGCTCTAGGCTGGCCGAGGATTGATTCGGCACGATATTAGCTGAGGATTCTGTCGAACTTTCTTCCTTTTCTGTGATGGCGGACTGATCCTCCAATACTTTTTCTTCTTTTTTTGGAAGGAAGGCGTCGTCTTTTTTCTTGTTTACAGAAGAGATGTATATATAAATACTAATGGCAATCAGTACTACTACGACTAGAGCTGATAAGCCTACTACTATTTTCTTGTTTTTAGAAAGTTTTTTCATTATAGCTCGTGTTAACTCTACTGCTCCAGATCAATCATTAAGCATGGATCGTCGTGGTATTATCTGTGGTGATAAAAAATGACGATATCATAACCACAATAGCTACCGTCAAGACTTTCATCACACTAATGGATACGACTTAACCTCCAAGACAACACCTCAATATCATTATAACAGGCGGTGCTATACTTTCAACCCGCTGTTATGGGCGAGTACCTAGGTAACACTTTATTAGTGTTAAATAATCTATCTGTTTTTAGTGTAACATATTCAATTGGTCTTTTTAATTTCAGTGAATGATGAGGTCTTTTAAAGTTATAGAATATA
>Ga0194039_1000360_pt1 | contig 28615 bp, 39 predicted proteins | sample JunL228m_MetaG_FD_148679 | JGI IMG/M metagenome (GOLD analysis project Ga0194039, IMG submission 148679) | Anoxic zone freshwater microbial communities from boreal shield lake in IISD Experimental Lakes Area, Ontario, Canada - Jun2016-L227-8m | ecosystem: Environmental > Aquatic > Freshwater >... | reverse complement strand
AAATAATAGTAATGATTTACCTTGAATTAAAACGAACGAAAAACAAATCGTAGGAAGTAATACTCCAATTAACCAAAACCCTATTAAAAACCATTTTATTTTTTTCATATCTTTTGGCAGTGCCTAATTAAATAGTAATCCCCCTTAAATATATATTAACATACCAAATTTATTAAATGGGGTAAAACTGTGGATAACTTATTGTTGCAGATTTGGGGTCGAACCAATCTTGAAGCTTATGGGGCTTCAGTGCTACCGTTACACTAAACTGCTATTTGGCTTTTAGACTCCACCACCAACACTTACTAAAACTATTTGCGTCATTACAGTAACCCCAGAACCACCATAAAAGAAAATCTGTTTTAAGTCCTGCGTCATACATTTTGATTGCATAAAATGATGCTGGGAGAGGTTTATATCCTCCAGCAACCCTATCACCATTCAATTTATCAACGAACTTTTTTATTAACTCTTGTCTTGGAAAAAGAATCTTCCCTTGCGGTTTTTTTGATTCATATTCTTTCAATAATTCTTCCAAACTTTGCATTAAATAAGTATAGCATAAAATTAAAATAAAAGAAAGGATAGGTGTGGATAACTTATCCTTTCGCTTATTTCAATTTGGGTGAAATCCAATCATTGTTCTATCGTGGTCTAAACATTCGTGTTCAAAATGAACAAGCATAACGGTTGCAGTTCCTTGTGAATCTTTTGGGATAGCATCTCTGCACTCCTTGAAAATATCACAAGTGATACATTTATTCGTCATAATAGTATTCTTTACTGAACAACCAATAATGCGACCACAAGAAATGCAGATGACTAACATAATTACCTCCTTCTTTTTATGGTGATTTCGTATTCATCATTCCAAATTACTTTAGATATGAATTCAATAGTTTCTTCTGGCAACTGATTACCAAATAACATATGCCAAAGTTCGTGGATTCTTCTTGGAAGTTTTGAGACACCCTCTACTCCTTTACCCTTCATTCTACTTTTAGGACGAATGTGGTGTCTAGTTTTCTGGTATGGATTATTGCGTGTTTTCATATACACCTCCTCTATACCATTTTTTAGATTCTCCTAGAACGAAAATCATTCTAATCTCTTTTGAATTATGTTCACGAAAGACACGAATTGAATTTATTTTATCTGTCCAGATTTCCCAAGTTCCCCAGATAGTTCTAAATTCAAGTCCCATTTTCCACATAACTTCATCAGAAGCAATTTCATCTACTACTAACATTATTGTCTCCTTTCTTTTTTTGTGAATAACTTTTTCTTAATTATACCACATTTAAAAAATCTAGTTATCATATAGTTATCCACAGTCTAGTTCTTGGATTTTAAAAGTGTGCTATAATCGAAACACTAATGAGTGTGGTTGGCGAATCCATAAGCCCCTCATCGGATGCCTATTAAATTATGGAGTTGGGCGAAACTGTGCTATGTGTCAAACCCAAACTGTTCTAAACTTTACATTGAATTGATTTTGAGTTTAGAAATTACGTGTTGTTAGGCGTAAGCCGAAAACATAGAGAAAATCAAAAAGAGCACCGAGAAAAAACGGATTTTTGCTTTTTAAATACTAATGCCTAATACTGGCTATTGAGTTCTCTGTGCCTGTGTCATAAACTTTATGTTAAACAAAAGAAGAAAATGTAAAGATTTTATGTCCAAATTGTCATAGAATTGAAGAATTTAAGAAGAATAAGTTATCCACAGTTTTACCTTCCTAGAATTTGATATATGTGTTATACTAAATACAAGACTCCAACAGCAACAAAAAAAAATAACAAACCAATAAATTGTTTATTTATGTGAGTCTTGTTGAAAACTTAGTGATTCAGTCCCTCAAAGAAATTTGAGGAAAGCAATCTCTTATTGGATTGTCGCCCCCTCCCAAAGTGTGTTCTCCGACTAATATGTGCATCGACCCACATATGAACACATTGAGGGACTGGTTCATTAAAATGTTTTATTAACAAGTTTATTAACTAAGACGCTAATAGCAATTAAAAAATTACTTGGCTTAATTAAAAAAAGCGTCTTGAAAAAAATATGCAACATATAAAAAAAATAAAGTTTGCAGAAGTTAGTAAGGTTTCCAAGAATAGTTTAATAAAAGGTTTAACAAGAAAGTCGTCAATAACTCTAACAGAAAACGGAGCAGTTACTTTTAAAAAGTCTGGTTCACGTCTTTTAGATTTCTATGCACAAACTGGAGCAATGAGAAAGAATCCAGCACAAGCTTTAGAGTTATTTAAGAAAGCATATGCAGAGGATGAATTAAGTGCAGTTAAGATTCTTTTCTATCTTCGTGATGTTCGAGGAGGACAAGGGGAAAGAGATTTGTTCAGAACTTGTCTTGAGTGGCTAGGTAGTGAAGAAGCAAAAGTTTTTGAAAAGATAATTAAGTTCGTTCCAGAATACGGACGATGGGATGACTTATTTTTTGATAATGCAAAATGTTTTAAGATGATTGATTCACAACTTATGGAAGATGCTGATAGTGAACATCCATCTCTTTTAGCAAAGTGGATGCCTACAATAAATGCTTCAAGTCCCACAACTAAAGCTAAGGCAAAGTTCATTGCTAAGAAATTAGGTTATACAGAAATGGGTTATAGAAAGCTAGTTCGAAATATTCGTAAAGTTTTGGAAACAGTAGAAGAAAAAATGTCTGCTGATGAGTGGAAGAAAATTAATTACTCTAGTGTCCCATCCCAAGCTTCTAGAATCTATAAGAATGCATTTTTGAAGCACGATGAAAAAAGATATTCAAAGTTTATAGAAAAGGCAGAGAAAGGTGAAGTTAAAATTAATGCTTCAACTCTTTACCCTTATCAAATTTATAGGTCAGTTCAAAATGATTATTCTAAGACCTTAGAAGCCCTATGGAATCAATTACCAGATTACACACAAGGAAAGAACGCTTTAGTAGTAGCTGATGTTTCTGGTTCAATGTCTGGAGACCCTATGTCAGTTTCAGTTTCTTTAGCTCTATATTTTGCAGAACGAAACAAAGGACAATTTAAAGATTATTTTATTACATTCTCTGGAAACCCAGAACTACAAAAAATAGAAGGAAAGAATTTACAGGAAAAAATGAATAATCTAGAAAGGACAGACTGGGAAATGAATACAGACTTACAAAAAGTATTTGACTTAATTCTTGAAACTGCAAAGGAAAATGATACTCCAGAAGATGAGATGCCATCAACACTATATATTATATCAGATATGGAATTTGATAGTGCTTGTCATAAACACACCAACTTTGAAGTTATGAAAGCAAAATACAAGAAAGCTGGTTACGAAATGCCAACAGTAGTATTTTGGAACGTAGATGCAAGAAGCGGACAAAATCTACCAGTCCAACAAGATGAAAGCGGAGTAGCTCTAGTTTCTGGATTCTCTCCAGTGATATTTAAGATGGCAGTAGAAAAAAAGACACCAGAAGAAGTGATGTTAGACACAATCAATTCAGAAAGGTATGCACCTATAAAAATTTAATATAGTTAAGACCCCCACAGCAACACCTTAAATGGTAAAAAATTTCTCTTCTAAAGAAATCTAAGTGGTTCAATTCCACAACAGTGGGTCTTGTTAAAATAATTCCTAAGATGGGAACAGCAACCAAAAATTATCTAAAAGATAAAATCATTGTCCGCAAGGACTCCAAACCAAAGGAGATGAAGAAAGCTCCCCAAGTGGTTCGAAGCCAACTCACTATCTTGTAAAAGAATCTTGTAAAAACTTTATGACAACAGAAAGACAAGAAATTAGAATAAAAAAAGCACTACTAGATTTTGTAAATAAAGAAATTGTTATTCAAGGTTTACCAAATTTAGTATCTGATAGGAAACACGAATTAGTTAATTTACTTTATGGATTATTTTTAGAGTTCAATAAATATACAAATCCACCAAAACTTGACAAAAATTAAAATAATAAGCCGAATGTTTTTGCACTTTACAATAGAATAAAAATTTGCTACACTTAGTAGAAGGTAAATTGAAACATAGATGGGGTGATAGTAATTCGACTACCTACCCAATGGGATAAAAGCACGTGAGTTGTGTGTTGGATAAGCTCTCTAGTGGTCTGTATACACCAACTAGATTAAAAAAACCAGCATCATCCCACCTGTGTTTCAACTAAAGAACCTTGAATAATTATGTGTGATAATTGTCCAGTAGGTTGTCCTCTCTGTCTTGAAGATGATAGAGAAGAACTAGAAGTGGTCGAGGAAGATGAATATGACCCAGATGAAGACTATGATTAGAAAACCAACAGGAGTAAAATTTACTCCACAAGAGTTTAGGGAATTAAATTATTGTCTTGGTTGTAGTCGGATGCTTAAAATAGGAAAGAAGGAAAAGTGTCTAGAGTGCATAGCAAAAGATTTAAAACCCTGTGAGGTGTGTGGTAGATTGTTAGAGAAAGGAATCCATAAACACTACGCTTACGACATAAAAGAAGACAAGCGAGATGAGGAGTTAATACATTATGTTAGTAAAAAAAATGTAAAAGAATTCCTAGAAATTGAAGAAGTAGATAACATATTTTCAGATACCCTTTGTGTCGACTGTAAAGATTGGAAAAGTAAGATTAAAAATGTTTGTTGGATTTGTGGCGATGATTTCCACAACAGTGAAGATTATTATAAACTTAATGGTAATATGTGTGAGCTTTGCTTAGCATATTATAGAAAAAATGGATAAAACAAAAATATACTTAGTAATAAAAATGTTTAACACTTATCTCGGAAGTATGACAGAAGTAATATCTTTTCATTTGAACAAAATGGAAGCTGAATTTATATCATACAAAAAAAATGATGAGAGAAGAGATGCTTTTGCTTCAGCTCATATATATTATAAAGCAGAAGAAGTTTTAGCAGGAGATTTAATAGATAAAAATAGTAAAGAATTTAAAAAGTTTAAAGAAGAAAAGATTAAGTCTATTAATTGTGCTATAAGTAAAGCTAGTGATTGTTCAGCTAATGATTCTAAAGAAATAGAAAAATTAAACGAAGAATTAAAAATTTATGAGTAAAATTAAAGATGACCTCGAAAATAAAAAAGAGTTTGCGAACAAAGAAACGGAAGCGTATGAGAAGGGCTACTATTTCGACTCCGCAAGGCATATCCACCGACTCGATGGCAAAAATCTTAATGGCATCACGACTATTCTGTCAGTAATAGCAAAGCCAGCATTGATACAGTGGTCTGCTAATATGGCTTGTGATTATATAAGTCAAAACATAGTGAGTTGTTTTGATGATTTTATGGTTGTTTCTCCAGCTAATAAGCACTTTGATATGGAGAAGTTTGATAATCTCTTGAAAGAAGCTAGAAACGCACACCGTAAGAAGAAAGAAAAAGCTGGAGATATTGGAACAGAAGTCCATCAAGCAGTAGAGGATTACATAAAAAGTGGCATTGTTGTTGCCCCAGATGGATTAAACAAAGAGTTAGTCCAAAAGTCTCTTAATAACTTCATAGAGTTTGCAACAGAAAACAAAGTAAAATTCCTAGAAAGTGAAAGGAATCTATACTCTAGAAAATATTGGATTGGGGGAATTGTTGACTTCGTATGTGAAATTGATGGTGAAGTATGGATTGGAGATGTTAAAACAGCAAGTGGAATCTACCCAGAGAACTTTCTACAAATGGCTGGGTATCAAATAATGTTAGAGGAGATGGGACTTTATAAGAATATTAAAGGACACATCGTTGTCAATCTTAGAAAAGATGGCAAGATGGAAGTCAAGAAAAACTGTGAAGTCGATATTCACAGAGAAGCATTTTTATCAGCGTTAACATTGTATCGTTGTCTAAACGATGCTAAGTAATTATGAAACTACACAAAAAAACAAGTATCGCAGGTGAGTGGGCTAAGCCAAAAGAGGACATTAATCAAGGAGATGTTATAGAAATCCTTAATGAAGGAGCTACTGTCTCTGGAGAGTATGGAGATAGACAAGTCTTTAAGATAAAGACAAAGAACGGAGAAAAGAATTTATCATTTAACCAGACATCACTTAACTATTTAATTGATGCCTATGGAGATGATACTAAGACTTGGGTTGGAAAGAAAGCAAATGTAACAATCATCAAGATGAACGTTTCTGGAAAATTTCGAGATATTGTTTACATTTACGGAATTGGATGGGAAATGCAAGAAGATGGTTCAGTCAAAAAGATTGGTGTGCAAGGTGCTGTTCAAACAAGTGTCGAATACCCAGAAGATGACATTAATCCAGAGGACATACCTTTTTAATAGTTTAACTTAAAAATAAATTTATGGTAATCGGACAAGAAATTGTTATTAAAAAACTAAAGAAATAAAATGATAGACCAGACATTCAAAATTATAGATAGGATAATAAAAGCTCAAAAGAAGGCAAGGCAAGACCATAATTATATCTTACTTATGGAAAATGGTCAAGCTTTACTAGAATATATACCAGACCTTGTAAACTATATGATTGAACAGGAGTCTGGATATAGGAAACTAGAAGCAAAATTATCAGACGAATTCTCTGGAGATAAAAGAAACTCCTCTGCCTACTGTGAGACGCAAGCAAAGTCATCAGACTATTATCGTGAGTGGCAGAGGTCAAAGAACTTTTTAGAATTGATTTATGAGCTTGTAAATATGTCGAAAGCTTTAGGGCGTGGACTTAATAGCGAATTCAATGCAAGCTAAACTATCACAGAAAGAAAAAGTCAAGAAAATTCTTCTTCAAAATGGGGAGGTTTCTAGAAACATCTGTATAAGAGAATTATACATCACTAGATTATCTGCCATCATTCAAGATTTAGAAGAAGAAGGGTGGCAGTTTAATCCAGAAGTGGTGAGAACAGAACACGGAAAAGATTTTGTTTACTATTTAACAAAAACACCATTTAAAAAAGTCGAATATTATGTGCCATTACTAAAAAAAGTTATAACACAATATGTCAAGAAATAAAACAATAAATTCAAACGCATTTGCCTATCTAAAATCATTTCTACATCCAGACGTTAAAGTTTTAGATGTTTATGTTTGGGGTAAATGGTTGACTGCTGTATTAAGTTCTGGTATTAGATTTAGTGTTAGAAATAAAGATATAGATTAATTTTATGCACTTTAGAAAATATGAAAAAATACACAGGTTAGGCAAGGAGGAAGTGGCGGGTATACTTCAAGGCACTTGTTCTATCACAGAAAAGATTGATGGTGCTAACTTATCTGTGTGGCTAGGAGATGGTGGAGAAATACGTGTCGGTTCTCGCAATAACGATTTAACGGCTAACGGAAACGAATTCAATGGTGCTGTTCATTATTGCAATGCACACGAAGGAATTAAAAAACTTCTTACAGAAAACCCTTCATACAGATTATATGGAGAATGGCTTGTTAGACACACATTATCTTACAATAACACCGCATATAAGAAATTCTATTTATTTGACATTTACAATGAAGAAACAAAACAGTTTTTAGAACAAGATTTTGTTCAAGCGTTTGCTAAAGAGTATGGAATTGATGCCGTGCCAGACTTGGGACTTGTCGAAAATCCAACAGTGGAGCAATTAAATAAAATGCTCGAAGGAGTTTCTGCTATTGGAGAAAAGAAAGAGGGAATTGTGATTCGCAATATGAACTTTAAAAATACTTTCGGTGATATGTGTTATGCAAAACTTGTCCGAGAAGACTTCAAAGAAGATAACGGAATTATATTTGGTGGAAATAATAAACACTCTGATTGTTATTGGGAAATGTATATATGCAATAAATATATTGATGTCCCACGTGTCCAAAAGATAATGAACAAAATACAACCAGAGGTTAACGAAAAACTTGATATGAAACATATTCCCCGAATTATAGGAACTGTGTATCACGACTTAATCACGGAGGAAGCTTGGGAGATTGCCAATAAAGCTAAGAAAATAGATTATGACACTCTTAAAAGAATTTGCCAAAAGAAAGCTAAGCAGGTGTATATTGACATTTTGAATGATTCGTTGTCTGTTGCTGATTTACCGAGATAGATTATTCAAATTATATTATAAATAAATATGGGAAAGACCCTAAAAAATATGAGTAGATTAGTTATAATGAAAGGTTTGCCAGCAAGCGGAAAGACGACAGAAGCATTGCGTTTAGTTAAAGAAGAAAAATTCAAGCGTGTGTCAAAGGACGACCTCCGAGCAATGATTGATGACTCAAAATGGAGTAGCTCAAACGAGGAAAGCATAAAAGACATTGAAGTGATGATTGTTGCTGGGTTCTTAAACGCTGGAAAAAATGTTGTGGTTGATGATACAAACCTTGCCTACGAAAATATTTGGGAGAGTGTAGCTATTCAGTGCAATGCTGACTTTGAGGTAAAATTCTTTGATGTTCCTTTGATGGAATGTATAGAACGAGATGCAAAGCGAGGAGATAAAAGCGTTGGTGCTAAAGTTATCCAGAGGATGTATGATAAATACTTGAAACCAGAACCCCCAGAATATTCTGATTTAAAACAAAACTGCTACATATTTGATATTGATGGCACACTTGCAAAGATGAACGGACGCTCCCCATATGACTATTCAAAGGTTGATACTGATACACCTAATCATAATATAGCAATGATAGCACGTGTCTTATCTGCTTCTGGGCTACCTATAATCATCGTATCTGGTAGAACAGACGATTGCAAAGAAGAAACTACAAAATGGCTTACCGATAACAGCATACCATTTACAGAGATATTTATGCGTAAAGCTGGAGACACACGCAAGGATGCAATAGTTAAGAAGGAGATATTTGACAATGAACTAAAAGATAGGTATAATATTTGGGCGGTGTTCGATGACCGAAATCAAGTCGTTGAAATGTGGCGTAGCTTAGGAATTACCTGCTTACAGGTGGCATACGGAAACTTTTAGTAGAAAAAACTTTGCCCCGAAATATATTTACCGAATATCCTAGAAAAACAAAAACCCCCTTTCGGGGGAATTTGTGGTTGTCTGTCTGTCATTTATAATATATAAGTTTACAGCGAGAACCTACGAATATTATAGCACACTTTAATAATCTACCGCATACAGTCTTGCATATATGGCACGTATTCTGTTGATAAAGCGTTTGTTTTATACATATCATAGCAAGCATCAAAGCTTTTGTTTAAGCTTTCCTCCCTCTTGTTGCTCCATTGTAGCCAGAAGAACGCTACTATGATGAGTATAAGAATGAATAGAATGTTTTTAAATATTCTAATATAGTTAACTTGTGGCTTACTAAACGATGCTCCAAACCTTCCTGTTTTTGCTTTCATTGTATATTTCATATATTTATTTATTAATTATGATAATCTATTGACCCTGCGTATCTCCTTAAAAGCATTGAATTCCATCTGGTCATTTTTGCAGTCTCTATTGCAGAATACGATGCTTTGATAGCTTCTTCCTTTTGCTTGGTAGTTATCTGGATATATGGGACAGCGACACCATTTGCACCTTTTGAAATGTAACTCCCCATATTGTCCGTCTGTGTAGCCGTCCCATTTTACCATATATTTAAGCGGTTAATCTTTTAATACCCTCTAATGCTTCCATTATGCTTTCATATTGGAAAACATATGTTAAGCCTATCTCATTTATCCCTATCACTCGCCAAACTCCATTTATTCTATTTATCCTATACATAGTTTAATTCCTCATTACTTTTAATATCTGCGGTGCTACCGACTTCGTAGCCCGCAACATAGAAGTCTGCTACGTTAAATTTTTTTTGCTCTCTATACTCTAGCTCATCCACTTTCTCCATCTCAACACCTGCGTGTAGTAACTCAACTGCTTTGAACGTGCTGGTGCTTATTTTATAGATATTATACATTTTAGTTTAAATTTAGATTTTTAATAAAATAAAAGTGTATTTGTAATAATTACCGTATATAATTGATATATATACCACGTGAAATCCCATCTAAACGCATATCCTCCTCTGTTGCTAGTATATAGTGTTTATCACTTGTATACACTAATACTTTTTTATTTGTTTTAGTCATATATTTTATTTAATTATCTGTTTAAATCTGCTAATATATAAAAACCAGCGTGTATTTTTAGTTTTATATCTTGTGTTGTTTCTCTTAGAAACATATTTCGATATTTTGCGGTTGTTCTTGAATAATTCCAGAAATTCTTGTCTAGAAATACTTGTCCATTTGATGCTTGTATTTGCACAATTATGGACGAATAACTCTGAAAATATCTGTTGCCTTCGTTGTCAATTAATTCGAATTGATTGGCAACTTCTCGACCACTCTTTACACTTAACATATTTTTTACTTTCATAATATTATAGGTTTTTTATTTTTATTAATTGGGCGACTAAACCCTTTTTATATTTACCTATATATTAAGAATAGCATACCTATATTTTACTGCAAGCTATTTGACATAAGTTTATTAAATGTTATAGTAATCTATCCATATAGAATATAGCTTAAAAATAGCATTTTACATATCAGTATGAAATTGTCAAGAAAAAAGAGTTATCCACACAACCCGTCAATTTTATTTCTATGGTATAATAGAGGAAATGGCAATCAGACCACAATCAGAATTCCCATTGATGCAAGAATACAAGAAGCATTTTGATATTAATGAGGATGTTATTTTCGCACTTTTCCCCGACATTTACACAAACAACGAACTTACACCCGATTTATTAATACATGAGGGAACACATTTGAAACAGCAGGAGAAAATAGGCGTTAAAGAATGGGTAGAAAGATACTTAAACGAGCCACAATTCCGACTTACCCAAGAGATAGAAGCATATAAGAACCAAATACACAGCATTAAAGACAGGAACGCAAGGAGCAGATGCAGAATACAATCAAGCCAATTCCTAGCATCATCTCTTTATGGAAATATTATTAATTACAAAGAAGCATTTGACATATTAAAATGAAAAACACACCTTGCCCAGAATGTAATAAGTTAGAAGGAGAACAAACCTGTCCAGAACACAAGAATGTTCAAATAGTAAAAGCAAGAATTTGCCCCATAGAAGACGGAACGTGTCCAACAGTCATATATAAAATAAGCAAAAGAGATAACGACCCAAGACACTGCGGATATGATGCACACATAATAAGAGCAAAAACCCCAGAGCAAAACTTCGAAGGAATAGACACAATAATAAACCCAGCAGAATAAAATGACAAAAGAGATAACACAAAAGAATAAAGGAGGAAGACCAACCAAATACACCAAAGAGCTAGCAGATAGAATATGCTCAAAACTAGCAGAAGGAATCAGTTTAAGGACAATTTGTCTTGGAGAAGATATGCCAGAGAAGGAAGCAGTCTTTAGATGGATAAGAACATATCCAGAGTTTCAACTCCAATACGCACACGCGAAAGAAGAATCAGCAGACGCAATGTCCGAGGAAATCCTTGATTTGTCAGACGGAGCTATTGCAGTTATCAAAGGAGGAGCAGAAAAGAAATCATCAGCACTAGCACAGGCGGTCAGATTACAAGTGGACACTAGGAAATGGATTATGTCCAAAATGAAACCAAAGAAATACGGAGACAAGCTTGCACTCGGCAACGATGAACAAAAGCCTTTCGAAATAGTTATCAAAAAACTATAAATGCAACCAGAGACAAAACAAATAGAACTCCCTTATGCTTTCACGCCTAGAGAGTATCAAAAGCCGTTCATAAAAGCCTTTAGAGATGGAATCCTAAAGAGGTTTATTCTAGTATGGCACAGACGAGCTGGAAAGGATAAGACCTGTTTTGTAGAGCTACCAGCAAAGATGTTCGAAAGAAAAGGAGCATACTACTATCTAGCCCCAACATACAAGCAGGGTAAAAAGATTATCTGGGACAACATAGACAATGACGGTTTCCCAATGATAGCACACGTCCCCAAAGACCTCATCAAGAAGAAAAACGAGACGGATATGAAGATAGAGCTTATAAACGGAGCATATATCCAAGTCATAGGAACAGAAAACCTTGATGCACTTATGGGAGGAAACCCTGTCGGAATAGTATTTACAGAATACAGCTTACAGACAGCAGAAGTCTGGAATCTTCTTAGACCTATTCTAGCAGTAAACGGAGGATGGGCTATTTTTAACTATACACCAAGAGGAACAAACCACGCACACAAACTGTTGAAAGAACACGAGAACGACCCCAACTGGTTCTGCCAAGTGTTGACAGTAGATGACACGCAGGTTCTAACACCAACAGACCTAGAAGAAGAAAAGAAGTCAATGCCTAGAGACCTATTCGAGCAGGAATACTACTGCAAGTTTATTGATGGTGCAAGCCAATTCTTCAAAGGGATAGACAAAGTCCTATATGATGACCCCTTCACAGACCCAGAAGACAATCACGACTACAAACTAGGGACAGACTTAGGAAAGGTTAACGACTACACTGTTATTACACCCCTTGACCTAAACACGTTTAACGTAGGACGTCAAGAACGATTTAATCAAATAGACTATAACCTTCAGAAAGCGAAGATACTATCATCCTATTATAAGTTTAAACGTCCACCAACAACCGCAGACAACACAGGAATAGGCATACCGATACTAGATGACCTTCAGAAGGAAATCATCAACCTAGAGCGTTTTACGTTCACAGAGAAGACAAGGATGAATCTACTCGTCAACCTTCAGATACTCATAGAACAACAAAAGATTAAGATACCCAATGACCCAACACTAATCGCAGAGCTAAAGAGCTTTGAATATATCTTAGGAGATAAGGGTAAAGTCTCCGCAGAATGTCCAGAGAATATGCACGATGACTGTGTTATGAGTCTAGCACTGGCAGTCTGGGGAATTCCAGACAAACCTTTGCCTATTACAAATCAGTATCAACACTTTGTCAATGAGTCTCTTGCTGATATGAGCATAGACCCTAAGACGGGATATTTAAAGTAATAGTGAATTCGTAGACCAATTTATAAAGTGTGGTATAATAGTGAAATATATGGTAACTAAAAACAAACCAAATGTCAACCCATCAACAGAAGCACCAAAGGACGGAAAACAAGTCCCTCAATATGCTAATGTTATTAAAAATAAGAGAGATATACTAAAGCAATATCTGATAGAAAAAGATTATGCTATTAAAGTCCGTCAAGTAAAGATTAACAACTGGCTAAAGAATGAAGAACTCTACAATGGTGTTACACAAAGAACACTCCTAACACGAAGCAACCTTCACTTGCCTATTGTTTTCGAAGGTGTGCAGAACGCATCTTCTAAGATAGGAGCAGTCCCAGATGTAGAATTTGAAACAATCCCAGAAGGAGATGAGAACGCATCAGAGATTATGAAGCACGTTGTCAAAGAAGATTTAGATGACTCTGAATTTGAAATTGTATGGGAAGACTCCAAGATTGAATGTGGAATCTATGGAGAAACAGTCTATGAAATCATACCAGGAAACGACAAACAAACCGTTGAACTTGTTGACACTCTAGCTTTTCTAAGAAGTCCAATCGCCAAGAAGTCTAAAACAACCCTATATTGTGGAAGACAATTTATATATAAAACCATTGAAGAAATTGAGGACGAAGCAGAAGAAATGGAATATGACACAGAAGAAATCCAAAAGCTAAAGGATAACAAAGTCCCAAATGAGACTGAACAATCCAACTCTAGCGAAGCTTCAGCAAAGAACATCCGACTAGCCAATATGGGACTTTCTAACACTACCCAATTCGGTTCTAAAGTAGCCGAACTAACAAAATGGTGCACTTACATCAAAGGAGAATTGTATATCTTAATCGTAGCAAATGACCTTTATTTACTATCCGCAAAACCAGCAAGCGACTTCGGACTAAAGAGACCTCCATTTATTTGGTGGGGCATATTCTCCAGAGGTATTGCTATGCTTGCTCCATCGATTGCTGACATCTACCGAGACCCTAACCTTGCAATCAATGTAATCACGAATCAAAACATAGACAACAACACTTACAGAAACTTTGCAGAAATCTTTGTTTCAAGTTCTAGTGGACTAAAGCAAAGCTCAATCGTTCCAAGACCAAATGGAGTAACACCAATCACCTGTGCACCTGGAGAAAAAGTAGGAGATAAGGTATGGATTAAGGAAGTTCCAGAAATATCACAAGGTTCAGCAATGTCAAGTATTGTTAAAGGTTTTGCTGATTCTGCATCTGGACTAGCTCCAAACATAGCACCATCAAAAGGAAAGCTAAGTGTAACACAACAAGCTAGATTAAACGCAGAAGTAGAACAAAAAATAATTATAATGAAAAAGAAAGCGACTCTAGCCTTTAGGGAAGTCTGTCAACTTATGGCAGATATAACAGCTTCTAAACTAACCAAACCTCGTAAAGTTAAGATATTTGGGTATAAGGATTTGACTATTGATGCAGTTACCAAAGCTAACTTTAAGGATGTAAAACTTATAGCAAAGACAACACCATCAGAAGATTCAGCACAAAACAAAGCTATCAAACAAAAAGCAAAGATTGACCTCTACACCCTATTTAAAGATGACCCTAAGATTCCAGGTCAAATAGCAATGAGACGTTCAGTAGCTAAAACCTTCGACATCCCACCACAAGAAATCGAAGACTGGTTCACAGAAGAAAAAGCACCTAAACCAGAAGTTCCTTTAATGCCAGAAGAAAACGCAACAGAAACTCCAGCATCCCCAGATTCAAAACCAATGAATGATGCTTCAGCTTTATTAAATGACACACAAAAGACAGCACAATCAAATGTTCCACCAGCAATCAAACCAACTAAATAATTTATAAAATATGGTATAATTGTAATAGAAATGACAAAGCACAAAGGATTAGAAAAATTAATAAGTGAAAAAGAATCTTTTGACCAAGAGTCAAGAGCTTTCATAGATAGTTTAGTTCTTTCAGAAAAACACATCGGAGAGATAAATAATATGAAACGAACAGCAGGATGGAAGATTCTAGAACAAAAAATACGAGAGGAACTTCACGAAAGAATATTTGATATGGTGAAGGATGATTTAAAAATTCAAACATTATTAGCTTTGCTCAAAGTAGCAGATACTAAGAGTTTAACTAAGATTTTGGATGAAGAAATAGAAAATATTATTCCAAACTAAAAGTAATAGGTTTGGAAACGCTTGAATAAGGTAATAAAACAAGCAAAGAGATTATAAAGTAACGTGGCTATAACAATAGACACAAAAATAATAAAAAATATGACAGAAAACAAAGACGTAGACTTATACGAGGACTTGAAAAAGGAACTCGAAAAGCCAGAAGCAGAGGAAACTTTGGTGGCGTCCGACCAAAAACCTAAAGAAGATATTGAAACTTCTAAAGATAACAATAGTGATAGTAAAGATGAGCCAGAATTAAGTGAGGAAGAAATTTCAAAACTTAGTCCACGTGCTCAAAAGCGTATTAGAGAACAAGCGGAAAAAATTAAGGAATTATCCAAAAAAGAAATAGAGGATAAGGAACTTAATAAGGAGGAAAATAAGGAGAAGGAAATACCCGAAGATTCCAAACCCCACGAGTTCAAAGACGTAGATGAATTTCTTAATGCAGTTCAAGATAAGGATTCAAAGAAATTATTAGAAGCTTTTTACGGAGTTATTAGGAAGGAAACTTCTTCAACACTAGCCCCAATCGAAGCTAAAAATAATGAAACGAAATTTGAAACAGCATTTAATAGATATGAAAAGATAGAAGGTATGGCAGATTATAAAGATGACTTGAAAAAGACATTTTTACGAGACCCCAAACAAGATATTGATTCACTATTTGCAAAAGTTGTTACAGACCTTACATTGAATAAGATTAAGAAAGTTGAGGAAAAACCTTCTAGCCCTAATAGGAATGGGAAAGTTGACCTTGACAACTTAGATTTGGAAGGGCTATATGATGCTCTAGCTAAAACTAAGGACTAAATTATTCGATTAACAAATTAAAAATATGACAGGATTTATACCACAATGTGTCAATGATTGTTCTAACACAGCAGGATTGACATACGGAAGTTCAGCTCCAGAAAAACTAAAGATTGCTAACACAACTTTCTTTTCCGTAAATGGAAGAAAGATGTATGTTACAACACAAGAAGTTTCTATCGTTGGTGCAAAAAGAAACCTTCCAACTCTTAACGGAACAGCACAAACAGCAGGAAACTTAGTTTCAGATGATGGAACAGTTGACGCTTCAACAAAATCTTGCAGAATTTATGCTCTAGTAGCAACTTCAGCACAAACAGAAGCAGGAACAGTAACACTTTCAGTTATTGCAGGAGAAGACTTCCCAAAACACCGACAAGCAGTAGCAGACGATTTTCCAATACCAGCAGACCCAAATTCAGTAGTTATTGGATGGATGTATCTTAAAAACGAATCTGGTTCAGATTTCGTTCCAGGAACTTCAAGTCTAGGAACAGTCTCAAACACAACAAAGACATTCACAGACAATTACGCACAAATTGGTTTCTAAACTAATAGGCGTAGATTATTAAATTAACAATATAAAATTAACACTATGACAGTATTTTCAGCAATAGACGTTGGACAAAAGATAGTTACGAAAGAACTTATTGACATTTTGAAGCAAAAACTTATCTACTACAAAACAGCTAAGGTTCACCCAGTTTCAAAAGGTTCAAATAGCAAGACCGTAATCTTCAGAGGTTTCAATCGTCTTTCATTAGCAATTACTCCACTTAACGAAGGTATCACACCAGCAGGACAAAACTTGACTATGAATCAAGTTAACGCAGTCCTTTCACAATATGGTGATTTCACTTACATCACAGATGTAGCTGAATTCCTATATGACCGTTCTTTAATCAAAGATGCTTCAGATGTATTGGCAATCCAATCTTCAGAAACTATTGATACAACAATAATGAACGTAATCAGTGCAGGAACAAACGTAGTATACGGTGATGGAACAGTATCAACAAGAGTAACTGTTACAACAGCAATGAAATTGACATCAGCTATCATAACTCGATATGTTCGTTTCCTAGAAAGAAACAATGTAGAAAAGTTTGACACTATGCCAGTAATCGGTAATGCTTACGCATTAGTAGCACACCCAGATTGTATCGCAGACCTAAGACAAGACACAAGCTTCGTTTCAGCAGTAAACTATTCTTCTCCAACTCCTTCAAACGATAAGAGAAGTGATTTGTTTACAGGTGAACTTGGTTACTGGATGGGTGCACGTATTATCTCAACAACAATGTCCCCAGTTTACGCAAGTGCAGGAGCATCCTCACAAAACGTTTACGGAGTTCTATGTTACGGTAAAGGTGCATACGCAGTATCAGAATTCGCAGGAGGTCTAAAGACTTACATCCACACAGGTGGAGTTCAAGACACAAGCGACCCATTAGAACAACGTTCAACCGTTGGATGGAAGTGGGAAGGTGTTTCAGCTATTCTCGACAACAACAGAATTGTTCGTGGAGAAGTTTCAGCAACTTGGAGCACAACAACTGCCTAATCGCAGTTAGTAACTAAATAGTTTCTGGATTCTCGGAGGGGATTACATCCCTTCCACAGAGTTCAGAAACAAAAACAGACGAAAGTCTAAACATTATTAAATAGCTATAACAATAGATATTATGACAGAAAATAAAAATGAGTTTAAGTTTGGCACATTAAGAAATTTTGGTTCAGAACAATTTACTTTCAACGCAGTAATACATTCTGATAAAACAGTTTTAACAGATGAAGAAATTGAGTCTGGAATAAAACAAATTGATACTGCTGTAAGCAAAGCATTTAAGTCTTGTCAAGAACGAGAAATAAGTGAGATGGCTTTACTAGCAGATGCTTCAGAGAGACGAACAGCAGAAATTAAAAAGCGAGATGATGCTTTAAAAGCAGAAATGGACGCTAAAAAACACGCTACCGAAACTCTAAAGTCAGCAGAAAAATTATCAGATAAGATAACCAAGAATTAATATATGGCTAAAACTTCAACACCAAAACCAATAAATACAGATACTAAAGTTCCTGCTTCTGTTCAACCAGAAGTAACAAAAAAGGATTTAGTAAATGTCTTTATAGACCCAGAAATGGTAGGTAAAGGAGGTATTCAAATCAACGAAAAAAAGTATGTTGGACACGTAAAAGTTCCACAAGATATCGCTGATGAATTAATTAGAATTCAAGAAGAATACTGGGAAACAGTAAAGAAGATGAAAGACCCAAACATTTCAGTCCGAATGAAGAATGATTTTCAAAAGGAAATCTTATTCCTTGCAGACCCAAATGAAAATGCGGGAAAGAAAGGATTTACTAGAGACTACGGATTACTACCTCAAAGAGAATTCTTATTCTGCACACCTGCCTTCCAACAACACTTATTAGAATTGCGAAAGCAACTATACGGATATTAAAATGACACAACAACAATCAAAACTAGGTTCAATGAAACCAGCAAAGGTTAATAAACCATTGAATACACCAAAGACAGTAAAAGATTGGACAAAATTCTATAATATGCCTAAAACTAGGAATATGAAAGAAATTGGTAAGGGTTGGGGAGGAGAACCACCAGCAAAACCAGTAAAATCAGTTAAGAAAACCTCTGTAAAAAAACAACCTACTTACTCATCAGTTCAAAAATCTTTAAAAAAGACAATGGGCTATTAAAAGGTCGTGCGAAATTATAAATATGTCAATGTCGCACTTGACAAAGAAACAATAAAATATGGCAACATATAATAAATTCAATGCTTTTGTAGCTAACATTGCAAATAAAAAGCACAATCTTGGTGCAGACCAACTAGCAGTAGCTCTTACAGCAACAGCAAATGCTCCAGTAGCAACAAACGTAGCTCTAGCAGATTTGACACAAGTATCTTACACTAACTTGTCAAGTCGCAACATAACTACAACTTCCTCAACTCAAACTTCTGGGACATATAAGTTAATTCTTGCAGACTTAACTCTTACCGCTTCTGGTGCAGTAGCATCTTTCCAATACGTAGTTATCTACAACACGATAGCAACAAGTTTCGAATTAATCTGTTGGTATGATTACGGCTCTGCTGTAACTCTAGCAAACGGAGACCAATTCGTTATTGACTTCGATAACACAAACGGTTTACTACAAATCGCTTAGTTGATTACCTACCCTGCCCCTGTTCGGGGGTAGGGATAAGTAATTAAAAAATATGGCTTGGAGAAATAAAAAACAATTACAAATAAATAATACTTCAAACAAAAACTTCGACTATGCAAAGGGTGATGTTAATTTAAAATTTTCTCTTAGAACAGATGTAAAAGACCAATTAAATGATTTTCTAGATTTATTAAAAATTGCTACTAAAGAAGTAGAGGACGAAATAAAGAAATAATATGGCAATAGCAAAAGACGCAACATCAATAGGAACAGCAGGAAATCCAGTATCATCAATTACTTGGAATCACGTTTGCAGTGGAATAAATAGATTTCTAGTAGTTACTTTTTTTATAGCAGATAATGATACTTCTAAATATTGCACAGCTACTTACAATGGAGTTTCAATGACTCTTGTTGATAAAGGTTATCACTCTGGGACACAAGGAACTTGGGGAATATTTTATTTAGTTAATCCAGATGCAGGAACTCACGCAGTTGTATTAAACTTAGTCGGAACAGCTACTTATATTGATGGAATGGCATCATCATATATGGGAGTTGCTCAAACTTCACCAATAACAAATTCTAATAAACAAACAACTGGGACAGGTTCAACTGAAACCAACACCGTTACTGTTGCTAACAGTGGTGGTTGGCTTATGGGAATATTTGCTCAAAATAAAGGTTCTGGTAACGTATCAGCTTCAACTAGCACATATCAACGAGTAATTGATATAAGTCCACAAAGTTCTGGAATATTTGATTCAAATGGAGGATTAAAAGCAGGTTCTAATTCTTTAGTTGGAGCTAGTTCTCAATCTACCCCTAGTTGGGTATCTATTGTTTTTGATGTATCTCCAGCTTTTTCAACCGTTAAGGTATTAGCAATAGGAGGAGGTGGAGGAGGTTCAAATGGTGGGTATAACGGAGGTGAAGGTGGAGGAGGGGCAGGAGGTTATCAATATAACTCTGCTTATACCGTAACTCCTGGAACTTACTCTGTAACAGTAGGAACTGGAGGAGCAGTAGCAACGAAAGGTAATGATTCAAAATTTGGAACAATAACAGCGACAGGAGGTGGTGCAGGAGTTCCAAATAATACAGGAGGAAACGGAGGAAGTGGAGCAGGAGGTTCTTGTCCTGGTTCATCTGGAAATAAAAGTGGAGGAACTGGAAGTCAAGGATATAATGGAGGTTCTTCATATACAAATTCATCTTCTAATTGGAGTGGAGGTGGAGGTGGAGGTGCAGGACAAGTAGGATATGGAGGAGGAGATGGAACTTATCCTGGCAGAGGAGGAGATGGAGTTGTAAACCCTATAACTGGTTCTACTATCGGAGAAAATGTTTCTGGAACTTATTATATTTGTGGAGGTGGAGGTGGTGCTTTAGACTATTCTCCAGGTTCACAAGCTAGTGGTGGTAAAGGAGGTGGAGGAAAAGGATGGGATTTAATCCATAGTTCAAATCACGAAACAGCAGGTATGGCAAATACTGGAGGTGGAGGAGGTGGTGGAGAAAATGGAACTGGAACAGGAGGTTCTGGTGCTGTTGTAATCTCTTGGGTTACTGCGGACTTCGGAACTTGCTCCGTAACAGGAACAGGAAACACTATTACAACAAGTGGTTCTAATTCCATTGCTACATTTATAGTTAGTGGAAATATTACTTTCACACTTACAGGACAATACATACAACAACCATCTGCAAAAGATAATACTATGCTATCTGATGCACCAACTACAAATGACGGTTCAGACCCTTTAATACAAGTTTGTGGGGAAACTGGAACTCCTACTCACGCACATAGAAGTATTATTGAATTTGATATTTCTGGTTTAGGAAAACCATCTTCTTCTATTTATAGTGCCGTTATGAGTCTCTACTACGTTTCTAAAGGAGCAAACTATACTGGTGCACAAACTCTTTACGCAGACAAAATAACAAGAGACAACTGGACTGAACTGGGTTCAACTTGGAATAAATATGATGGAACAAATAACTGGACTACTGGTGGCGGAGATTATACTTCTACAAATGAGTCTAGTGCTTTCATCGATGCAACTGTTGAAAGATGGATTGAATTTGATGTTACAGATTTAGTGAAAGATGCAATAGATAATGTTAGTGGACACTTGAATCTAGTAATACGAAGACCAACTGGGTTATTTAACAATGATGATAATAATTTTTATTCAAAAGATTACACCACAGATACAACACTTCAACCAAAAATAAGTATTATGTATTCTCCCTCAACTACATATACACTAACAGCATCACAGGGTTCAATAGCTCTCACTGGTATTGCAACAGCATTTTATAAATATTGGGAGATGGTTGCTTCATTGGGAACTTATGTTCTAACAGGAATAGCAACATTATTACACCACGTTAAAACAATAGCTCTTGCTTATGGAACATATACCTTAACAGGAATAGCAACAGGATTAAGTCATTTAAGAACTATTACCGCAAACTATGGTAGTTATATTCTCACTGGAATTGCAACATTATTCAAAAGGTATTTCCATATCATCACAGATGTTGGGCATTACACCCTAACTGGGATAAATGCAATACTTTACAAGGGGCATACTATTATAGCAAACTTTGGTTCTTACACTTTAACAGGAATTGACACATTGTTTCACACATTACTTCATATGATTGCTTCACTTGGAACATATACTCTCACTGGAATAGACGCAATATTTCATAGAAATAAAGTTTTATTAGCTGGAATTGGAACTTATACACTTACAGGAATAGATACACTATTTAATAGAATAATCAAAATGATTATGACATATGGAACTTATACATTAACTGGGATTAGCTCAACATTCCATAAATTAATTGTGTTATTAGCAGTCTATGGTTCATATGTTTTAACTGGTTTATCTATAAACTTAAATAAATATTTAAAGATGATTTCCTCTTTTGGTTCTTACACATTAACTGGAATAGATGTTGGAATACATAGAGTTAGAGTTATTATGGCAACATATGGAACATATGCTCTAACAGGAATAGCAACATTATTCAATAAATACTGGAAACTTACGGCAATTCTAGGAACATATGCACTAAATGGAATTTCAACAACATTGCATAAAGTTTTTAAAGCACTTACCGCAATATATGGTTCTTACGTTCTTACTGGTATTTCTATAACGTTTGTCAAATCTCTAAGCTTAATAGCAACCACTGGAAAATATGTATTAAAAGGATTTAAAGTTAAATTAATAGCACCATTCCATACATACTGGAAACAAAAAGTAGTATCGTCAGCTACTTGGAAAAAATTAACGCAACCTTCAACACCTACTGATTGGCACAAAGTAGATAGGGGAAATTAAAATGAAACCAGACGATTTACAAACACAAATAGATACATTAAATGAATCTCTTGACGAGATGTCTAATTCCTTACAAGATATTGCAGATAACAATGAGAGTAATTTAAGTTCACAAGACGATATAAATAATGACTTTGAGACTAGAATAACTGATGTAGAACAAAACTCTGGACAACTTACATTCCCATTAACGCAAGATACAATAGACTTAATAACAGAACAAGCCCCAGCAATATTGTCAAATTACTATAATCAAGGATATGCTGGTTCGGCTACTCTTGTTGCAGGAACTAAAACAATAACAAATTCATTAATTACTGCAAATGCAATAGTTTTCTTGACGGTATCTACGCCTGGAGGAACGCAGGGATTTCTGTCTTATGCAGTTTCAGCAGGACAATTAATCATTACAAGCACAAGTGCTACTGATACAAGCACAGTAAATTACATTATAATTAATCCAAAATAGACCAATTTAGAAAATATGGTATAATAATAACAATATGACAACTTACACAGGACTAAAATTAAACGATACATCAACCTTACAGGGTATATTACAAAAGATATATTTTGATGGTAAATGTAATGCAGGAACATTTGATGCAAATGATTATTTAAGAATAATTAATGTTTACTATGCACAACTACAAGAAGCAGTAAGAGCTGTAAATGAGAATTTCTATATGGGTATTGCAACTTGTGATTTAGTAGCAGGAGATGGTTCTTATACATTTCCAGATGGAGCAGGAACAGCACCAGGTTATGAAAAAATTAAGTCAATTTGGGTAGCATACCAACCAGTAGACATAACTGCACCACTAGCAAGTGAATATAAGAGAGTAGATATAATAGACCCAGATTCAATAAGCGACCCATCATACACATTTAATGCAGAACAACCAAAAGCACAAATCTTTGGAAATTACTTTGTTCTTCTTCCTTTAGTTCCAGCAGGGACACCAACAGTTACAGACGGAGTAAAGATGTATTATGTAATGACACAAGATAAACTGATACTTGATACAGATGTTCCAAAAATATTCCCAAGTTTCCATGATGCAATAGTAACTGGTGCATTAATTGACATACACCACAGACTAGGAAATGATGATGATAGTGCTAAGTGTAAAGTAGAATTTGAAAAAAGATTAGAAGAAATTAAAGCATACGCATCAGCACACATCCCACCAGAATTAGGAGTAGTAGAAGGACAAGATGATTTGGGGGGTTGGGCTTATCCGTGGGGATTTAATTCAATGGCATAACTATGAGACATTTACCAAATATACAATTTAAGATAATTCCAGCAAAAGAACAAAGATATGATACCTGTGGGGACTACTTTCCTACAAAAGAAGGTTATCAATTCAGAGTTTCAAAATGGAATTCAGATTATGAATTTTTGGTTTTAATGCACGAATTAACAGAATGGTATCTTACGCAGAAAAGAGGAATTCCAGAAAAAAGTATTTCAAAGTTTGACATTTGGTTTAATGAACAAGGATTAGAGGGAGAACCAGGAGACCACAAAGATGCACCATATAAGAAAGAACACCATTTTGCAGAAAAGATTGAGAAAATGTTGGCAAAAGAATTAGGAATTAACTGGAAGAAGTATGAAGAAGAAGGTTTTGAATATTAAAATATGAGAAAAATACCAATAGAAAACTTTTTAAAGATGAATCCAGACATACCACAATATTCTGAAAAAAATCAGAGTTATTTGATAGCTGGTGCTAATCCAGTCTATTATTTAGATGAGAAAACACAAGAAGAACAAGTTGCTCCTCTTTCAGCTTCTATTGATTGGCTACAAATGTCTCCAAGTCTATTAGATAGTTATTCTGAAGCAAATCAAGACACACAAACTTCTATGTATAATGGTTCTGTAATATCATACGGACAATCATTTTTAAATGTTAACGCTATTCCTCTTTCTGCTGTAAAGTTTTACTTAAAGAAATTTGGAACACCAACTGGAAATATAACAGCAACTATTTATGCACATACTGGAACATTCGGAGTAAATGGGAAACCAACTGGTTCAGCACTTGCAACATCAGAACCAGTAAGCATAGCTGGACTAACAACTTCCTTTGCATTGACACAGTTTAATTTTTCTAGCACAATAACATTAAGTGCAAATACCCCATATGTAATAGTAGTTAACTATGGTGGTGGCGATGGAAGTAATAGTTTGGTAATAGGATATGATATCTCAACACCAAGTGGTGCTGGTAACGCTTCATATTCATTTAACGATGTTGCTTGGACTGCTCAAAATGCCGATTTATGTTTCTATGTTTATGGCGGTGGAACACAATTTACAATATTAGAGGGCAATATTACTCATATGATTCCAAGCACAGATGGAACATATAGTGTCTATGCAATCACAGACAAAAATCACGTTTATGGAATCACAACAACAGCAATTACAGACTTAGGTTATCCATCAGGTGGTGCTGGTTCAAGCACAGACTGTTATTTAGCAATCGGTGGAGGTGGAACAACATATTCTGGATACTTATTTGCAACTTGGGCTATTAGTGGAAACATTTACAAGAGTCCATTACCAGCAACGTCAGCAACTTGGACAACTTGTGGTGGAACAGCATTACAGACATCTTGCGGAAGTCATATAATGGAATCATTCTTGGATTTTATCGCAGTAAAAGATGGAAACATATCTTACTTACAAGGTGGTCAAATAAGAAAATTAGATGTATCAGCTCTTACAGTTGGTGCTCCTGCTTTGATAGACTTAGGAACTGGATGGGCTATAATGTCAATGAGAAATTACAACAATAAATATTTGGCAATCGCAGGAGGAAAAGCAACTTCTGGTGGTTCAGTAAATGGATATACGAGTAACTATTTATTCCTATGGGATGGTATTTCTTCACGATACAACTACTCAATCAAGATTCCAGGACAATTTATTGATATGAAAGTAATTGATTCTGTCCTATACGTAGCAGTAAAGGTTGCAAGTGGAAAGACTTGCTTGTATTTCCTATATAATACAACACTAAGAAAAGTAACAACCCCTCAAATATCAACAATATTTGCTGGAGCAGGATTAGGAGAATCTATAATATCTCCGTTGTTTGATTTTAAAAACTATGTTGGAATACATTTAGATAGTAATTCAGACTTAACACACCCACTTATGGTTTATGGTAAAGACGAAATGGGAGAAATAGAATTTGTCCATAGTTCTGGAAGATTCTTTAACCAAATTTGTGTTGGTTATGATGGAAACTTATTTGGAGGAGAATATGTAGATAGTTCTACAACTAAAATGTATTATCTACCAACAGCATTACCTACAAATGGAATATATCAACAACTTTTGTATAAGTCTCAATGGATTCCCATAAAAAATCTACAAGCAATAGATATATATTACGAAACACCACCTTCTGCTGGAACAGATGCAATAAATATTACGATATATGGACAAGGTGAAGATATATTAAACGGAAATTCAACAACTGTCCTTACTGCAATCACCCCAACAAATTATTTAACAAAAAAAAGACATCGACTTGACCTACAAGGGTTCACTGGAAGTCAAGTTATGATAAAATTATCAACAATTAATAGCACTTGGAGACCGATAATAAGAGCTATCGTCCCAATAGTAAAATAAAATGGCACTAACAGCAAATCAAATCACAGACGTATTTCAAAAACAAGTTGGCAGAGCACCAACTCCATATGAAATAAGTAAATATTCAACCGCTTCAATCCAAGATTTAACTGGATTAAAGACAACTTATTCAAGTTATAAACCAGACCAATCCGTAGTAGATTATTTGGCATATCAAGGTCAAGACCCATCTATAAAAGCACGTTCAGAACTTGCTTCAAAATATGGAATCTCTGGTTATACTGGTGCTTACGACCAAAATGTTGCTCTTTTGAAATCACTAAAAGGTGGAGCACCTACTACTCCTTCAGTAGATGGTTCTGTTGCTGGTGCAGGACTTACTTCAGCAGACCCAACAAAAACTATACCAGAGAGTGCTACACCTCCAGCTCTTACTGGAACTATACCAGGTTCAACAGACATAACAACAACTTCTCCAGTTTCAAAAACACCGCCAGTAAACCCAGATGTTCAAACATCCCTAGACGCTTACAATACATCACAAAAGGCAGTTCTAGATGTTACTTCAAGAATAGACTCAATAAATAAAGCAATAGATAGTGCTCTGCAAAACAAAAGAGATGAAATTGCTCGTTCTGGTGGAGTAGTAGATGAATCTCAACTACGTTCACTTGTATTAACTGAAAGTGCTCCATTACTACAAGAAAGAAAAGACCTACTCGCAACTAGAACACAATTAGTTGGGGAACAAAATATCGCAAGTAAAGCATATCAAGATGCTCTAAATAGACAAAAACAAGATGAAGCAAATTACTACAAACAACAATCTCTAGATATTTCACAAGAAAAAGTTGACGTTCAACAAAGTCAATTCGTGCAAAAACTAGAACAATCTGGTTGGAAGTCTTCCAAAGTAAATGTTTACGACCCAGCAGGAAACGTAATAGGACAAAAAGTAGTATGGAGTGAAAATCCATCAACCGCTTCAGATAACAAAGCTCAAACAGTAACAACATCATCTGGAAGTGGTGGTATTTCAAAGAACGGAACTACAAACGTAGGTAATACTGCAACTCTACCAAAAATTGACCTTACAGAAGGAACTCCAGCACAAGTATTACAAACTCTTATTTCTGGAAAACCCGTATATGTAAAAGGAATTACAACTCCTATTTCTCAACAAGACCTTTATAATTCAGCTATTCTAGATATGTTGGGTTCAACATCAAGTGCAGGAGGTAGAACACCATCAGCAGAAATTCCAGCAATTAAGGATAAAGAAACTCAAATTATGAACGCTTATGGTTTAACTCCATTTGATGTCGCAATAGCAAGAAATGAATTTAAGAATATGACATCTGCTAACTTGCAACTTCTACAAACTTCAGCATTTATTCATACCTATGGAAGCACAGCAGTTGATAACTTAAACCTAGCTCTAGAACAAAGTAAATTAGTTCCAAGAGGGGGTGCAAAGATGGCTAACAACTTCAAACAATGGATGCAAGGAAATTGGACACCAGCAGGAGACCTAGCAAAGTTTGAAACTTATATCTATACCGCAGGACGTGAATATGCTAAGGTTACATCTGGTGGTGCAAAATCAGCACAAGCTCTAACAGATAGTGCACAAGCAGAAGTTGAAAAGCTTATAAACGCATCACAAGCACCAGAAGTATTCGCACAAGTTGTTCAAGCTATGGAAGCCGATATGAATAATGTTATATCAAACTTTGACAAACAAACAAGTTCATATCCAGAAAAAGTAAAAGCATTATTTGGTATGGCATCAGCAAACCCAACATTAATGAGAAGTTCAGTTCCAGACGATAAAACATTCGTAGAAAAATCTTTGGTAAGACAAGGATTTCATTATGATACCTTAATGAAGGAAATGAACGCAAGTATTCCACCAGGAACACAACCAGCACTCGATAATTCAACAGGAAAACCAGTTTACGCTACCCAAGATGATATTAAGAACGGATTAGCAACACCACTATAATTATATGACATTAACACCATTCACACCAAAAACAACAGGGATGATTCCATTTGCTCCAGGACAACTTCCAAAAGTAGGAACACAACCAGCACCAGAAAAAAGAAGCACACTTCAAAATGTAGCTGGTGCTTTTTTTGACCCACTTGCAAAACTTTCAACTGAAGCAGGACAAGAATTGGGAGTTGGTTTAATGAAAGGAGCAGACTATCTTAGCGGTGGAAAACTAGGTAAACTAACACCAGAGGGAAATTTAAAAGATGCACTTAAACGTTCAACTTCAGAACCAGTTACAGTTCCAGGATTAGGCACTCCAGTAAAACCATTAAAGGATGTTGGAGTAAAAGATGTTGCAGGACAAGCAATGGGAGTTGCTGGACTAGCAACTGGAAATCCTATGCTCGGAGGAGCTTTATTGATGGGTGGAAGTTCACTTGAACAAGGTGGAACACCAGCAGATGTAGTCTTAAATGG
>Ga0194039_1000359_pt1 | contig 28615 bp, 25 predicted proteins | sample JunL228m_MetaG_FD_148679 | JGI IMG/M metagenome (GOLD analysis project Ga0194039, IMG submission 148679) | Anoxic zone freshwater microbial communities from boreal shield lake in IISD Experimental Lakes Area, Ontario, Canada - Jun2016-L227-8m | ecosystem: Environmental > Aquatic > Freshwater >... | reverse complement strand
TGTTCAGATACTGTAATATTATTTATATTTAAACAATTTTTTACACAAATATTTACTGTTTTAGCAAAATTAAGATCTATTTTATCTAGTCCTACCCCATATTTAGATAAAATTTTCAATTTACCTTTTGCTCCCTTTTTAAGAACATCTTTAGAGTATTCGTCATCTCCACAAATGATTCCATCGAATTGATCTATAATCGGAATTAATTCTGTAGCTTTTAGGGGGCCTCTAAGTTTCGTTAAATTAAAATTATAGGATTCAAGATAATCGTGATGCTTTCCAACAGAATCATCAAAAGATGTAGATGTTATTAATATGTCCATGTCATAACTTCATTAAAGTTACACTGAGGGTATTAAAATTTTTAATTCTGGGACCAGAATAAAATGAAAATATATTTTCGTTGTCACACGTTTCTCTTAAAATAAAATGAATCTGATTTTCAACTGCGGCTAAATAATCAGCTATCGCATCACCTATGAAAACAGTATTATTTCTTATTAAATTGCAAGAAGTTAATATATGATTTACCCAAAATCCTTTAGTTTCAGGGGAGCCGTATATATTCTTAAAAAATTTATCAATATTTCTTTCTGAAGCGATTTCAATAATCTCTTGCATCGGTGTTCCACTAACAATATAAAATCGATAATGATTAAACATTTTAATAAAAAAATCAGTTGCTCCTGTTACTTCTGGAGAATTTACCACATCTATTTTAACTAATCTTGAAAATTCAATTGACATTTTTTGGATATGTTCAGGCGATATATTAATTCCAACCCAAGAATTATATAATTGAAATTTTGTAAATCTACTTATTCCACCATTATTTTTATGATGTTCTGTAATTTTTTGTACTAAATCTTCGCCATATTTATTATACATTTTTTGAAAAGCCTTGGTTTTGACATCAACTGATTCAGCAATCACACCATCAAAATCGAAAATACAGTTTTCTATCATAAAAAAATGAAGATTAAATATCAAGAGCAAACCAAACGAGTTTGTATGCGACGTTATTAATCAAACGGTTAATAGGCAAGGCATTAGAGTTTGTTTTTTCCAAAGTTTTAAGAAGGTTAATTTTTTTTTGTCCTATAAGCAAAATCCAAATGCATTTAGAATTCTCGATGGTTTTGTAAGTTATTGTAAGTCTAACGGGAATAGTATTCTGTACATAATTTAAAGTATACAAATCAGCATTATTGAATAGGGCTAGTGATGCTGGGAACAACGATGCAATATGGCCATCATCACCAATACCAAGAATAATCAAATCAAAAAGGAAGGTTCTTTCTTGAGTTGAAATAATTTGAATTAATTTTTTCTCGTATTCTTTTACTTCATGTTGAAGGTCATCAACATTAGAATTGAAAAAATTAGTAGCAAAAAAATCTCCTTTCCACTTCATTGGTAGATTGCCGTAATTACTATTAGGATCATCAAGTGGAATAACTCTCTCGTCAGCAAGAAAAATATTAATATTTTTATTCTTAGGTGGAGATTTGTAATAGTTATCAGTTAAATATTTATAGAATGGATAGGGAGTTTTACCTCCAGAAATGCATAAAAGGAAAATGTTATTTTCAGAAAGAGACTTGATTTCAATTTTTTGATATTCAGCTGTCAAGGTTCTTAACCAATACTCAATTCCAGTGAAATGTAAAATTTTACCTATATTCCTCAATTCCTGCATTGTATTTATATGCATTTTTTATACATTCTAAAATTCCTTGCCCTATATCTATATGCGGATTTGCACTTAATTTTCTACTAAAAGTGGGAGTAAAGGAGTAAGGTGTAAACCTGTAATGGTGATTATAATTACCTGTTTCTAAGATAATTTCTACATCATCATTTAGCATTTCTTTTATCATTAAGAAAAGATCGATTCTTCTCATTTTTTCGGAGCCTGTTAATACTACAATTTGATTGATAAACTGCGAGGATTCTATTATATCTACTGATAATTTAGCTGCATCTGACGCATGAATATATTCACGTAATTCTTCACCATCGCCACCGTGAATAATAACTTTTTCTTTTATTGCTTTTTCAATAACCGTGTAAATATAATTATTAGAAAACGGTAATTCAGAATAAATGGAACCATATCTTAATATTGAATAATTTAGATTATAAATCATGCTGTATTCTTCAATTAATTTTTCAGACGCTAATTTGGATAACCCATAGAAAGATCCTTTGTTACTCATGGCATAAGCGCTACTTGCATAAATAAATCTTTCACATTTAATTGAACAAACAGCATCTAAAATATTAATATTTCCAAGGACGTTAAGTTGGAATGTATCGTATGGGTGTTTTGATGATGCATCAAGATTTGCAAAACCTGCTAAATTGTATATAAAATTAAAAGAATCGTGATTTAGTAATGATAGCACATCTTCTCTTTTCGTGATATCACAATGAATATAATTATGCTCAGAATCCGCTTGATTAATATCTGCTACTAAGACATTATATTTCCTTTTTATTAATTCATTAACAATATATTTACCTACAAATCCACTCCCACCGAAAACGAGAACTTTATTTTTCATTTTGCATATCTTTTAACGCTTGCATCTCATTCCTAATTTTATCTCCTAAAAATAGAAAGTCTATACCAAAAGCAATAAAGTTATATTTCTTCATAATCTTATCAACTACCTTTAAACAATCAGATGAAACGACATGAACGCCTAATGATTTTCCTGAGGATATAGTAATTTCCTCAATTTCTTTGATTGATTCAACTACTTTTATATTTTCAAATTCTCCAGGTATTCCCATGGAAGCTGATAAATCATACGGACCAACTAAAATCCCATCAATTCCTTTTACATTTAGAATTTCATTAAGATTATTTACAGCTTCAATGTGTTCAATTTGAGCAATGATTATTAAATCATTGTTTAACCAATCTACATATTCTTCAAAACCTATACCATAATTCTGGGCTCTAAATAGCCCAACTCCTCTTTGGCCTGAAGGAGGATATTTTGCAAAATTTACTGCATTTTGTGCATCTTCTGAGTTTTTTATCATGGGAACAATAATTCCATTTGCTCCCGCATCTAGGGAATGTTTAATAACGACTTCATCATTTTTATGAACTCTCACCAAGGCTTCAAGATTATTCCCTTGTATGTGACCAATAAGATTCTGAAGTTCCATCTTATCAATTGCAGAATGTTCTAAATCTATTGTTATCCAATCAAAACCGCCGGTTGATAGCACTTCTACAACTGATTGGTTAGGAATTGTTAACCATGTTCCAATAGTTAAATCTAAATTTTTTAGCTTTCGCTTTAAATTGCTATTTTGACTTGAAAAATTTTTCATCTATTTTAAATACAATTTTACTAATATTCTCAGATTGATTACCGTGGCATATTTGAGACTGATGTAATTCACCGGGCATTAAAATAATAAAATATCTAGGATTGAGTGTTACAAAGGAAACTGGATGCAATTTACTTTTTCTATAATATTCACAATCTATTTCTTTTGAATATGGACATTCAATATTAACATCATTAATATCATAAAGTAAAATATTTTCTTCCCCTATTAAAACTAATTGTAAATCAATATAAATCTCATGCGCTTCTATTTTTACATCTTGGTTTTTTGTATTATAATTTAATGTTTTGTAAAAAATATATTTAGTAATTTCTTTTGATACATTACATAAAAAGTTATTTTTATATTGAATAATTATTGGTTCTATTTGAAAAAATATGTGTTTAGGTATATAAAAATTTAAGTTGTTTATTTTATCGAAAATCATTGTTATTTGTAAATTGATTGTGCTAATATAAAATCAGTTTCTTCATCTATGTCGATAGCCTCTAATTTATCAATTGGATATAATTTAGGTCTCAAACAAATTCTTTTTTTATTCGCTAAAAAGAATGAGTCTCTATTAAAAATATAAAAACATGAATTCTCTTCATATATGATAGGTAAATCCTGAGTCCTTATTAAGGTTGTTGGATCATGATTTATAGGAATTCCATTTCCCCAATATAGCCTTGTTTGTATTTTACTTACTGAAAAAATTGAATCCAATTCTCCTTGATTTTCAAAATAATACTTAATTGCTTTATCTAAAGTTTCTGGTTTTATTAATGGATTTGTACTATGAGTTTGGATAAAATGCCTACAATTGGGTAATAATGAAATGTCGTATTCAATAATTGAATTCATTGAAACATAATCACCACATAAGAAAGAGGGTCTATTATGGATTATAATATTAGTAAAGTTTTTTTTGATATCATTAATAATGTTACTACTATCGGTGTTCACAATAATTGAGGAAATTGATTTGCATGCTAGAAGCACATTAATAATTGTATGATATAAAGGTTTACCATGAAATAACTTTAAATTTTTTCCAGGTATTCTTTCCGAATGCTCTTTCATTGGGACTAAGGCAGTCATCATAATGAAATTATTTTTGAATTGTATTTTTTAATATCGAGAAATCATGAGCTACCATTATGTTAACAAGTTTCTTAAAAGATGTTGTAGGTTCCCAGTCTAGTTTTTCTTTAGCCTTAGAATAGTTTCCTATTAGTAAGTCGACCTCAGTTAAGCGAAGATATTTTTGATCAACATTTATTACTTCTTTCATGTTAGACTTTAAAAATCCTTTCTCATTAATACCGCTCTCAATCCAAATTACATCTTCTCCAAAATATTTAAAGGCTTCTTCGATGAATTCTCTAACTGTATGTGTTTCATTTGTTGCTAAAATGAAATCATCAGCATTTTGGTATTGTAGCATTCTCCACATTCCTTCAACATATTCAGGAGCATATCCCCAATCCCTTTTTGAATCAAGATTGCCTAATATAATTTTTTCTTGTAATCCAAGAATAATTTTGGATACAGCAATACTAATTTTTCTGGTAACAAATGATTCTCCGCGCCTTTCACTTTCATGATTAAATAAAATTCCATTACATGCAAATAAATTGTAAGCTTCGCGATAATTAACTGTAATCCAGTAAGAATAAAGTTTAGCAACTGCATAAGGACTACGTGGATAAAAAGGTGTTTTCTCTGTTTGTGGTATTTCTTGAACTTTCCCAAACAATTCTGAGGTTGAGGCTTGATAGAATTTTGTTGTTAATCTAACTTCTCTAATAGCATCTAAAAATCTTAAAGTCCCCACAGCATCAACCTCTGCTGTATATTCAGGAACATCAAATGAAACTTGTACATGGCTTTGTGCACCGAGATTATATATTTCATCGGGCTGAATTTTTTCAAGAAGTCTATTCAAATTACTGGAATCAGTTAAATCTCCATAATGTAAAAACAGTTTTTTATCCATGTTTTCTGAATTACTGAAATATAAATGGTCTATCCTACCAGTATTAAATGAACTACTTCGACGAAGAATTCCATGAACACAATATCCTTTTTGTAAAAGAAGTTCTGTTAAATAGCTTCCATCCTGCCCTGTAATTCCAGAAATTAATGCAACTTTATTCATAAGTTTTATAATGAGATCTAAGTTAAACAGGATTAATTCATAAGAATAGTATTTAAATGCTACAACCTCCAATCAGTAAAATAGGTTATAGATTATCAATCATCCACCTTGTAAATGCAATACATTAGAAACGAAAATTTCTTAAAATCAAGATTTAGCAAAGAGATTTAAATTTGCACTAAATTAGTAAGGATTATTAAATTTTACAACCTATTTTTCATAGGTACTGGTTATTATTTCTCTTTTAATTCTTGCCAAATGCCCTCTCCCTAAAGCCTTTACCTCACATCCCAATTCAAAATATTTACTAATTTGATCATCTGTTAAAATTCCGAATGCATCTATAACAGCAATGGGGCCTCCTGACCATTTTACTATATCTTCCGGATTAAGATCAAGATATTGGGTATGAGGTACTGCAAGTATCAAAGCTTCAACTTTTTTCAAAGATTTCTCAAGATCTTTTTCAACTACTGTTTGTTTCAGGCTTTCCTGGTTCCTGAAAAACCGTTTCCAGGAGCTTCCTGCCGAAGGATAGGTATCCTGTTCTTCCAACTCATACCAATGATCCACATAAGGATCATGAATTATGACTTCGGCTCCTATCTCGGTAAGCTTGCGTACGACCAATTCACTTCCGCTGTAACGGGTATCCCCTACGTCCTGCCGGTAGCTTGCTCCGGCAAGAACCACTTTGGCGCCGGCGATATATCTGCCCATATTGCGTAAAGCATCTCTTACAAGTTCAGCCACATGCAGGGCCCGGGTGTCATTGATGTCGATGGCAGTGGGTGTAATCTTGAACAGTTTATCTCCGTCTTCAAAGCCTAGAATATGTTTATAAGCCCAGTAACCCAGCCCGCCGTCTTTCGGAAGGCAATAACCGCCTATACCGGGTCCGGGGAATATGATGTTACTATGCGTGGGTCTCATTTTGATTGCGTTGATTACCTTGATCAGGTCCACTCCGTTGCGTTCGGCAAACAGGCTCCATTCGTTCAGGTAGGCGAGTATGGTTGCCCGGTAAGAGTTTTCCACGATCTTGGTCGTCTCAGATTCAATTGGGCGGTCCATGACGGTAAGGGGATAATCTTTTGTATTCAGCACTTCATGCAGGAATTTTTCAACCCTGACTTTTGCTTCGGATTCGCAGCCTGAACAAACCCTCCAGAAATCCCTGATGCTGGCAACGTATTGCTTGCCGGGCATCACCCGTTCAAAACTATGAGCCAATAACGGAATGCTTTCAATATTCCTTTTCGAAAATTCTTTTTTCAGTATAGGCCAGGCCACGAATTCGGTGGTACCGGGAGCCACCGTGGTTTCGATCAACACCAGGCAGTGGGATTGTATTTTCTCCCCTATGGTACGCATGGTATCTTCAAGGGCGGCCATATCGGCTTCACCGCTTCTCATATTCCCAAGCTCTTTCTTGGCAAAGTCGCATTGTACATCCACCACCACACAATCTGCAAACATTAAACAGTCGCTATTGTATGTGGCCACAAAGGTTTTTTCTTCAAGCACGCAGCGTTTGATCAGTATATCTACCTCAGGATCTTCGGCCTTAACCGGTGATTCTCCACGGTTGATCATAGGGATTTTCCAGTAGGAGCGGGTGGATGGTCTCTGGCAACCGATGACAAATTTTGAGCGCTTGCCGTTACTGTCTTTCGTATCGGCTACAATGGCGGCCATGACGGCGCCTACGAAACCCAGGCCCATGACCACTACAATTTCTTTGTTTTCTGAACGGGCTTTATTCACGAGCCCTTCGATGCGTTTTAATTCATGTTCATAGTCGGCCCTGGAAGGCAGCTCAAAGGATTCACCTGAGGGAGATAGGCTTGCAGATGTCATAAAATTCTGATTTAAAAGGAGTTGATTTGATTATGAAGTGCACTAATGATATTTAAGTATTCATATCCCAGATAAGCAACCAGTTATTTTCATTGATATGGGTTGTGGTTAATTCGCCAGGGTTGTAAATCGTACATATTATGTTGCGGCCTATGGTTTTCTCAACTTTCATTATCAGTTGATCCAGGCTCTGGATGTTAATTTTTTCTCCGACTAAAACCAGTTCCAGTGGGCCCTTGTATATCCCGTTTGCTAATGGACCCGTGAGATACACCTTGAGAATATGTCCTGTTTTTTTTATGATCTTTTCCAATACCTGGTCAATCCCAAGTTGCTTTTGCACTATTTCGTTTATTGCTGCATAAATTGGGTGCTTTTTATTGGCCCTGTATATTTTTTTATTTTTTTCTTTGTAGGATTCAAGCATGCCTGCAGCTTCAAACCGGTTTAATTCTATGCGGATGGCATTTGAAGATTCTCCAAATTCTTCTTCCATCCCCCTCAGGTAACCTGTGGATTTGGGATTAAGGAAAAATCGGAACATTAATTTGATCCGGGTTTTGTTGGTGATTAAGGTTTCAAGCATGGGACTATGGATGTGAAGTTCGTGAAGAAAAACGTTAGGGTAAAGCGTGAAGAAGAACGTGAGGGTAGTGCGTCAGAAGGGTCGTGAGGAAAAGCGTGAAGAAGATTGTGAAAATAAAACGTGATGAATTTCGCTTTTCTTTACGAATTACCATCACGACTTACCGTTACGAACTACCGTCACGATCTTCTCTGATACAGCTTCGCCCTTTCAGTCACAGTTTGACTTAGCTGACTTAAATTTTGAATGCAATTACAATCAGTAATCAATTTGAGGCATAGGTCACAGGACAACTATTTGAAATTTTAGTTGCTCCATAACAATTCCTCAACTGATAATTTTGATGATAAATACTTGAAAGTATTGATGGTGTTGAGTTTTGGCATCCTTACCTGATTGTTTGCGTAACAAATTTACTCACTAATATAGAGAATCAAGAATTCACAGGTTAAAAAATCAAGAAATATGGTATTGATAGGGCATTGTGTTCATAACGAATCTAGAGCTAAGTAATTAAATTACAGGAAAAAGCGAAGACGTGTTAAGAGCGTGACAGTAGGGCGTGAGGAAGAACGTGATGAAGGGCGTGAAGAAGAACGTTAAGAAAAACGTGAGTAAGTGCGTGAGGGGAGTTCGCGGTTTACAAAAGAAGTTCGTGATGAAGATCGTGAAGAAATACGTGACGGTAGTGCGTGACGTTTTACCTTCACGTTTTACTGTCACGCTCTTCCTTTCGCTTTTCCATCACGTTTTTCCTATCACTTTTCCCACCTCGACAGATTAAGGAATAAACCGTTTATGAAATCAATCAGAGCGCACAAGGATCTGGATGTATGGCAAGTCTCTATGGCATTAGTAAAGGATATTTACTGTATCACGAAGAATTTCCCATCCGATGAACGATTTGGATTAATCCTACAGTTACGCCGGGCTGTTGTTTCAATCCCATCAAATATTGCTGAAGGTGCTTCCAGGCAATCAAGTGGAACGGCCGGCCTGAATGACCACTTTCTGCCAATTTTGATTGACTATACTACTCACATGAATATCAATAGAGTGAGGTGATCGGGTTGTTTCGGTAAAGGCTGTTCAAGGAGTGCGTTTTTTCCAATTATAGCGAAGGATGACCGAAGGAATACCGAAGGAAAGCAGTCCCGTTTTTCAACTCTTATTCCCTTCTTTTTATACCCTGATTTCGACCCTGAAACCGGGTTTTTTCATTTTTTTTCAAGAAAATGACATGGCGTAAAGCGCTGAAATACAGGTTTTACGCCTGGGGTGGTACAACCCCCTGCAACTGGCGGAGGGGGGACTGGCGAATGTATCTTCGCTCAATGAATCACGAAACCCTGAGCCGTTAGCCGTGAACAGTGAATCGTGATTCGGAGATTATAATAATAAAAAAGGATTTTATGGATAGCTTATCGAAGTTATATTTTCTGGGGGAGGAGAAGGATCCTTCCTTCGTTCAAGGGAGGCAGGGGGTTATTTCTCCCGATGGCCTTGAGGGTGATGCCAGGGGGAAAAATTCCACTGATTTCCAGTTCGATCGTGGGTTGCCTGGCCGGGTTGCAAAAGGGGTTAACTCGTTTATAGGTGGAGGTCAGAGTAACCTGGTGTCGGGTTCTGATTCTTTTGCTGCTGCGGGTTCGAATAATGAGGTGGCTGGTGATATGGGTTTCGTTGCCGGTGAATCGAATTCGGTGAGCGGAAGCCACGGGGCAGCGTTTGGGAATTTAAATGATGTGCTGGGTAACTTTTCGTTTGCTAAGGGTAGCGGGCATGTAATAACGGCTGAAGCTGCATCAGCTGAAGGAGACGGGAATATCGTTTCGGGTTATGCGGCCCATGCCGAGGGAGGACTGAATATCTGCGATGGCCGATACTCTCATGCCGAAGGTCTGGCTGCCAGGGCCTACAACGACTTTCAGCATGCCAGGGCATCAGGAGGTTTCAGTAATCCTGGCGAAATAGGTGAAGCCCAGTACACTAATCTTATTGCCCGGCTTTCGGCCGAAGAAAACTATCCCCGGGAACTTCTTGTGGGAGAGGAGGGGAGTATCGTCTTGATGGATAACAAAATGAATGTCTTCAGGATACTGGTCTGCGCATCAAACCCTGACTTATCTGAAGGCGCTGCCTGGGAACTCAAGGGCATAATCAGCAAGAACGATACCCCCGAATCTACCACCCTGATCGGCGCTGTCTCAAAGACGGTTATTTCCAGATCCAATTCTTCATGGGATATCGCCGCCGAAGCGGATAAGGGGAATGGAGCATTGAGGCTTATGGCGGATGCAGAACCCGGGCAAAGCATCAGGTGGGTGGCGTTCGTGGAGATGGTTGAGGTGGCATTTTATTCGTGAACCGTGATTCGTGAATCGTGAACCATGAGCTTTGATTTTTCAGAGAAAAAATTTAAAGATTATAAAAATGAAAGCGAGATTGATATTATCGTGGAGGACATCGATCCTGGGGGTTGTTTTATTGATTGTGGCTATTGTTCTGCTGTTTTTAAGGCATATTTCGTTCAGTGAGTTTACTGCGTTTTTGCCGACGATTTTGGGATTGTTGTATGTGAAAGATTCGTCATTGATTAAAAATGGATAGCTGGATGACTGGATAAGCGGCTTCGCCGCGATAACTGGATATAAAATTTAAAATTATGGCTTCTGTTATGGAGTTTTTACCAAAGCTTCTGGCGTTGGAGGGTGGGTTTGTGAATGATCCTCTGGATAAAGGGGGTGCAACGAATATGGGGATAAGCCTGGGCGCCTGGAGGCAGATGGGGTATGATAAGGATGGGGATGGGGACCTGGATAAAGAGGATATCAGGATGCTGGATAAGGAGGATGTTGAGATGGTCCTTAAGAAATTCTACTGGGATCGGTGGAGGGCCGATGAGATACGGGATCAGAAACTGGCTGATATGCTGGTTGACTGGCTGTGGTGCAGCGGGAAATGGGGAATCGTAATCCCTCAGCGCCTGCTGAGTATTGATGACGATGGTATTGCAGGTTGTAATACAATTACTGCCGTAAATGCTTTTGTGCCGGGGAAATTCCTGATCAGTGTTTACAACGCTCGGCTGGCGTTTATCCGCGCCATTGTTCGCAGGGATTTCAGGCAGCAGAGATTTGCAAAGGGCTGGATTAACAGGGTTAATTCGTTATTGTAAAAAAGAGAGATCAAAAAAATTAAACTATGAGAATAATGTTGATAATGCTGATATGCTTATTAATCAGTGCCGGTTGCAGTCCGTCGAGGAGGCTGGCGAGATTGCTTGAGAAGCATCCGGAGCTTAAGAAGGCCGATACGGTTGTGGTGCAGGATACTGTTACGGTTCCTGGAGTGGTTGCAGATACGGTGGTTCCGGTATTCGGGAACAGGGAACTGGGAGCGGGGAATAGGGAATGGGGAGCGGGGAACAGGGAGCCGGGAATAGGGAATGGGGACTCGGTACTGGTGGAGAAGGGGAGGCTGCAGGTTGTGGTGAAAAAGCTGCATGATACCTTGTTCATAAGGGGAAAGTGTAAGCCTGATACGGTAGTCATCCGCCGTAAAATCCCAGTGGAAAAGATCGTGATGGCTAAGCCCCGAACGTCATGGTATTTGTATGTCATTATCGGTTTATTAGTTGCGATGGTATTTGTGATGCTGTGGAGAAGGGCGTGATGAAGTTCGTGAAGAAGGGCGTGATGAAGTTCGTGAAGAAGGGCGGTTTTCTTAACGTTGTACCGTTACGTTTTACCATCACGATCTTATAATGATATTCAGCTGAAGCAATGGCAGCGGCCGCTGCCGGGTATTCACTTTTAATTTTTAAACCAATGGCAAAATCAAAAACAAACATCATTACGCATGGTTACCACGGGAAGGTAGGTAACCAGTTTGTGCTGCGTGTGAGGGGAAGCAAGAGCATGATCTGCGCTAAACCCGAAAGCGGCAACATACTGCGTTCGCAGGCGCAGATCGACCAGGGCCGTCGCTTTACCGGGGCAGTGCACTATGCGAAGAACGCAATGAACGACCCTGTTAAAAAGGCAATGTACGATGCCCGGGCCGACCAGGATACAACGGCATTCAATTGTGCCGTTGCCGATTTCCTGAGCAAGCCCTGGGTAGACCAGATCGATGCAATCGATTACGCCGGCCATACAGGGGATAAGATCCGCGTGATCGCCAGCGATAACGTGAAAGCTTCTTCGGTGAACCTTTCAATCAATACAGGGGCCGGTGCCGAACTGGAGGCCGGGGCCTGTGTGTTCGATCAGGAAGGGATGAACTGGACCTATACAGCTACTACTTCCCAGGCGGTCATTGCCGGCCTGAAGGTTGTTGTAATCGTGAGGGATGTTCCAGGACATGTTGTCGAAAGAACGCTGACGCTGTGACGCTCTGACGGCGAACCGTAAACCGTGAATCGTGAATCGTGGCTCGAAATCAGGGTCACGGTTCGCGGATCACAGTTATCGATTTTTATAATAGGGGGTGCAACTTTTTGAATTTGTGTTTGGTCTTTGTTATAGTAATTGAATGTTTAACGTAAAACTGGGCGTGTATGGAACAAATGGACACGTTCGGGTATATGCTGGATGAGATCTTTTACCCGATCGAGGATTATTCTAAGATAGTCATTGATTATCAGGCTAATGAAGAGCATAGGAATGAGGAGTATTGTGAGTCTTTCACCGTAATTTCTGTAAATGGATCTTTTGATCCCCAGGTGTTTTCACTTGCTCTGGAATTATTGTATAAAGACCTTATGTCAAACATAAAAAAGAAACTATTCTGTCTTGCCCGGTCGGAATGGCCGGAATACCTGGACTCTGCCATCCGCAGACTGAAACAATTGAAAACAATCATCCGTTGTGTTGAGCCTTCTGGTGAGTTAATCGACACCAACTGGGAGAATCCCAGGAAGAGTTGGGTGTTTGACCGTGAACCGGGAACCGTGAATCGTGATTCGGAAACCGTGAGCGCTCTGTCGATTGGCTTAAAGGGAGTGCCGGCTGAAGTGCTTGTAAAAACTTCGATGTATGCTTATTGCTGGAGGAAACGGGTGAAGGAGTATGTAAGGAACATGGAGTTCCTGCGATATTATTATCTGCATGTTCAGGAAGTGCCGATGGTGGTTGTTGCTGCACCGGCTTATGACTCTGTTCATGTCGCCTGCCTGATGGGCGGGTCAGCCGAAGGTAGCCCGGCGAAGCGTAAGATAGCTGCATGTTCACCTATGCCGGAAAAGATCAAAGTCCACCGCTCTGTTCCGCAGATGGCTGGCTATTTATGGCTATTGCATAGGAACGGTGTATTCGGGAACATGCCCAAGACGGAACTTTGCCGGAAATTCGCGGCATTTTTCCAAACTTCACATCGTGAGGAGATCAGTGAGCATAGCCTGAAGAATCACTTTGACAGCCCGAGTGAGGAGGTGCTTCAGTTTTTGAGAGGGGAGTGTCATTTGATGGTTTCGGGTTGCACTTAAACCTTTAGTTGAAGAAGTATCTGATTCGCTACCCTGCGTCAGTCCTTGACACACCTTACCGAAAACGCATTGGACCTCAGGGCCGGGTAATCTGAAACGCTTTTGTTAAATTGGTTAAGTGAGTGTGCAATTGCCCGGGAAGCCGATGTGGTGGTGGCGGTCCAGAAAAAGGTGGCGAAACCGGGGAAGGCCCAGGTGGTTTTGGAGTAGAGGACTCCGGGAAGCAGGGCGTTGAAGCCCGATGATCCGCCTGATTTGAGTGAATCACCCGCGTTGCCCTGTCCGGAAAGATTGGATTCGAGGGCAAACCATTCTGCTTCGGAAGGCACATGCCAGTTCGGCGGACAAAGGCCCTGGGATCCCGGGGCGCTTTGGTATTGCATGAGCTCGTCCCACTGGTAAAGCCCGCCCGTGAGCGTACAATTGCCGGGAAGATCATCGTAACAGTATTTTTCGGCAAGGCAGTTGTTGGTCTGGTAAGCCGAATACGGGGTGAATGTTCCGAAATCAAGGTTCTTAGCCATCCAGCATTGTGTGCCAATGAGCTGTGTGGCATAGGTATTGCCGTTCCTTACGTCGGTCAGAGTTTGCTTGCATATAAATCCGCCCCCTGGCGGAAACAGTTGAATCACCTGTGTGGCCGAAGCGGTGCAGACAAAAGTGTTGGTATAGGTATATGTCACGTTTACAAAGTCAACGTTCAGTGGTACCGAGGAGGGGGTAAAGATGTCTCCTGCGACACCTACTCCTGACCAGGTTCCGCCCAGGGGGGTGCCGATCCCCAGAGTAAAAGCCCGGGCATCGTGGGTGGTTTTGTTATTGCACAGGTCGAGGCTTACTGCCAGGGCTTCCTTTACGATGGTGATCATGTTTGAAGTCGCCGGATTCCCTGTGGCGCAAGCTGAACCGGAGGTGAGTATGCACACTACCTGGTCGCCGTTGTTCGGGATGTATGAATAAACAGTGCTGCTGGTTCCCTGGTTGATGCCGTTGACCTGCCATTGGTAAACGGGTGTGGAGCCCTCGTTTGTGGGTGTCGCCTGAAAGATGACAGGGTTTGAGTGACATACGGGGTTAAGCGATACACTGATCGACACCGAGACCGGGAGGGGAGGATCGGGGTTCAGCAGCATTACAATGGTATTCGATGTGGCCGGACTTCCCATAGCGCAGTCGGCAGTGGAAGCGAGTACGCAGGTAACGGCATCTCCGTTCGAAGGGACATAGGAAAACAGCGGACTGTTTGTGCCGGCAACGGAACCATTGACCAGCCATTGATAAACGGGGGCAGAACCTCCGTTGACCGCTGTTGCGTTGAATGTGATGAGTGTGCCAAGGCAGAAAGGGTTTTGGGATGCTGTGATGTTCACGCTTACCGGGAGTTCGGGATTAACTGTCATTGTTAAGACGTTGGAACTGGCCGGGTTGCCCGAGGTGCAGAAAAGGTAGGATGTAAGGCGGCAACTCACCTGGTCGCCGCTGGATGGAATATATGAGTAGGCAGAACCCATTCCGCCTACCACTGTGCCGTTTACATACCATTCGTAAATAGGCAGGCTTCCCCCGTTGACAGGGGTTGCAGTGAAGGTGACCTGGTTGCCTGTACATGCAGGGTTCTCTGAAGCCGCGATGCTTACGCTTACGGGCATGACCTGGTAAACCGTCATGGTGATGGCGTTGGAAGTGGCCGGGCTGCCCAGGGGACAGGGGTAAGAGGATGTGAGGATGCAGGATACCTGATCATTATCTGAGGGCTGATAGATGAATGTTGAGGAATTGGTCCCGGCGTTGAGGCCGTTGACAACCCACTGGTAGTGAGGGGCGGATCCGGGATGGACCGGGTCGGCGGTATAAGTTACTGTACTCCCCTGGCAAACAGGGTTGGCCGTAGCCGCGATGATTACACTAACTGCTAGGTTTGAGTAAACTGTAATGGGGATTACATTGGATGGGGCCGGGTTGTTTACTGCGCAGTTTGCTATGCTCGACAGCAAATAGCAGCTCACCTGGTCCCCGTTGGAGGGAGTGTAAGCGAAAACCGGGCTGTTCGTACCGGCTCCGGTCCCGTTCACCACCCACTGGTAGAAGGGAATTGACCCCCCATTGACAGCTGTGGCATTGAAGGTAATTGACGCTCCGGCGCAAACGACAGTAGCTGAGGCTGATATTGTTATACTCACCGGGATGTTGGGGCTTACTGTCATGGGGACCGGAGGTGAAGTGGCCGGGTTGCCGCTGGAACAGGGGGTATTCGAAGTGAGCACACAGGTGACAACATCCCCGTTCAGCGGAACATAGGTATAGCGGTAATTATTGGCGCCAACGTCGATTCCGTTGACCTTCCACTGGTATGAAGGAGCCGAACCCCCATAGACCGGGCTGGCGGTAAAGGTCACCTGTTCGCCTTCACAGGCGTCGCCGGGAGGCGAGGCGCTCACTGTAACGCTTACCGGCAGGGCGGGGCTTACAGCCATGAAAAGCGTGTTTGAAGTGGCCGGGTTTCCAAGGGGGCAGCCGTAAGAGGATGTGAGTTTGCAGGTTACAACATCATTATTGGACGGCTGATAGCTGAACGTTGATGAATTGGTCCCTGCATTGCTGCCGTTGACCTTCCACTGGTAAACGGGGCTGGCTCCTCCGTTGACCGGGCTGGCGGTGAAAGTGACCTGGGCTCCCTGGCAAACCGGGTTGGCCGAAGAGGTTATGGATACCGAAACCGGGGCGGGGTTGGTGTTGCTTACAATGATGTTATTCGATGCGGCCGGGTTGCCTGAGATGCAGTTTTCACTGGATGTGAGTATGCAGGATACAACATCTCCGCTGGCAGGTATAAAGGTAAAGGTTGGTAAGTTGGTCCCTGCATCGCTGCCGTTGACTTTCCACTGGTAGGCCGGAGTACTTCCCCCGTTCTGAGGGCTGGCGGTGAAGCTGACCAGCGAGCCGGGACAGGAAGGGTTGGCCGAGGCGTTTATCGATATGCTTGCAGGGAGTTCAGGATTCACGGTCATCGGTACAACGTTGGAGTTTGCCGGGTTGCCCGAGGGGCATGACAGGCTGGACGACATTCTGCAGGATACAAGATCGTTGTTGGCCGGGGTGTAATTAAAGATGGGGGAGTCAGTGCCAGCATTGCTGCCGTTGACCATCCACTGGTAGGAGGGAGTGAGCCCCCCGTTCACCGGGCTGGCCGTAAATGTGGCCGTGGTTCCCTGGCATACCGGGTTGGCCGAGGGGTTGATCGAGACCGAGACAGAGGACCATGGATTGGCGGTAATTGTGATGATGTTCGAAGTCGAAGGGTTGCCCGAGGGACAGCTTGTATTGGATGTGAGGATGCAAGATACAGCATCATTATTTGAGGGGGAGTAGGTAAAAACAGGCGAGTCAGAGCCTGCATTGTTGCCGTTGACCTTCCACTGGTAAAAGGGGGTTGGTCCTCCGTTGACAGGGTTTGCGCTGAAGGTGACCTGGTTCCCCTCGCAGACCGGGTTGGCGGAAGCGCTCACCGTGACCGAGACCGGCTGGCTGGGGGTGACATTCATCGTTATTGGGTTGGATGTGGCCGGGTTGCCTGAGGGGCAGCCATAGCCGGATGTAAGGATGCAGGATACAATATCATTGTTTGCCGGGATGAAAGTAAAGGTGGGTGAGTTGGTGCCTGCATTGCCGCTATTGACCTGCCACTGATAAGAGGGAGTGATTCCCCCGTTCACCGGGATGGCCGTGAATGTGGCCGTGGTTCCCTGGCATAGAGTGCCCGCGGGGGTGCTTATGGTACAGGAGACAGGGAGGCTTGGTACTACCGAGAGCGGTATTGTATTGGATGTGGCCTGGCTGCTTATGGCGCAGATCGCATTGGATGTGAGGATGCAGGATACAATATCGCCGTTGTTGGGAATGTAATTAAAGGTGGGTGAGTTGGCGCCTGCATTGAGGTTGTTGACCTTCCATTGGTAAGAGGGGCTTAGCCCTCCGTTCACGGGAGTGGCTGTGAAGGATGCCGGGGCTCCCTGGCATAAGGTGGTTAAAGGTGAGCTGATGATTACCGAGACAGGGAGGTTGGGATTCACTGTAAAGGTGATGGGGTTCGAATTGGCCGGGTTGCCTGTGGGGCAGGAGTAATTTGAAGTGAGGATACAGAGGACCTGGTCTCCTGGTAATGGCTGGAAGGAAAAGGAGGGACTGTTGGTTCCCTTGTCAATGCCGTTGACCTGCCATTGATAGGAAGGGGCTGATCCCCCGTTCACCGGGCTGGCTGTGCAGGTGACTGTAGTTCCCGCGCAAACTGAAGTGACAGGGCTTGAGATGGTGACTGATACCGGCCTGAACTGATTTACGATCATAGTCAGGGTGCCCGAAGTGGCCGGGCTTCCGCTGGCGCAGGCCAGGTCGGAAGTGAGTATGCATTTGACTAGGTCGTTGTTGGCCGGGGTGTATGTATACGCCGGACTGTTTGTACCGACATTATTTCCGTTGACTTTCCAGTTGTAAACGGGGGCTGCTCCGCCGTTCACGGGAGCAGCGGTAAAACTCACTGCTGTTCCTGCACAGACTGTGCCCGTTGGATTGGAACTTATGCTGATGCTTACAGGGAGACTGGGTCCGACAGTGAGGACAATGGTATTGGAGTTGGCGGGGTTACCCGTGGGGCAGATCGCATTGGATGTGAGTATGCATTTAACCTGGTCATTGTTGGCAGGGGTGTAGGTAAAGACAGGAGAGTTTGTACCTGAGTTAAGGCCGTTGACCTGCCACTGATACACCGGGCTTAGGCCCCCGTTTACAATTGTAGCGTTGAACGTGACGGGGTTACCCGTGCAGATTGAGGTGGCAGGAGTACTGATTGATACCGATACAGGGTGGTTGGGGTTGACGGTCATCGTGACGGGGTCGGAAGTGGCCGGGTTGCCCAAAGTGCAATCCTCGCTGGAGGTAAGTTCGCAAACGATTTTGTCGCCATTGGCGGGTGCATAGGTGAAGAATTCAGAGTTTGTCCCCGCGTTCACCCCGTTGACCTTCCACTGGTAAACGGGAGTATAGCCCTGGTTGGTCCCGGTAGCGGTGAAGGTCACCGGAGTCCCGGCACATACCGGGTTGGCCGATGCTGAAATACTCACTCCCACCCCCAGGTTATCAACCACACTCATCGCAATAAGGTTGGAAGTGACTGGGTTTGCCGCAGGACAGAGATAAGAGGATGTGAGGATGCAGGTCACCTGATCGCCATTGATAGGAGAGTAAATAAACGTAGTGCTGTTGCTGCCTGCATCCAGTCCGTTGACCTGCCACTGGAAGAATGGAGAGGCGCCTCCGTTGATTGGAAATGCATTGAAGATGACCAGGGATCCCCTGCAGCAGGGGTTATGGTTGGCTGTGATCCAGACCGAAACCGGCAGGCCCGGGCTGACCTGCATTGTGACCTGGTTCGATGTAGCCGGGTTGCCTGTGGCACAGCCTGCGTCGGATGTGAGAATGCAGAAAACAATATCGCCGTTGTTGGGGGTGTAGGTAAAGGTGGGTGAGTTGGTCCCGGCATTGGAGCCGTTGACTTTCCACTGATAAGAAGGGGTGATTCCGCCATTAACCGGCGTGGCTGTGAAGGTGACTGTGCTTCCCGTGCATACCGGGTTCAGTGACGGGCTTACCGTAACCGAGACCGGCTGGCCCGGGTTCACGGTCATGGCGATGAGATTGGATGTGGAGGGACTGCCTGTGGGGCAATGATAGGAAGATGTGAGGATGCAGGATACAAGATCGCCGTTGTTGGGAGTGTAATTAAAGGTGGGTGAGTTGGTGCCTGAACTAACGCCGTTCACCATCCACTCGTAAACCGGGTTGCTGCCTCCGTTTACAGCCGCAGCGTTAAACGTGACAGATGATCCTGAACAAACCGGGTTTGCCGAAGCCGAGATGCTTACCGAGACCGGGAGGTAAGGGTCCATCGTCATGGTGAGGCTGGAAGTGGCCGGGTTTGGTACAGGACAGCTTGCATTGGATGTGAGGATGCAGGATACAATATCGTTATTCAATGGCGGATAGCTGAATGTTGAAGAATTGGTTCCTGCGTCGATGCCATTGACTTGCCATTGGTAAGAGGGAGCGCTTCCCCCGTTTACAGGAATGGCCGTGAAACTGACCGTGGTCCCCTCGCATGCCGGGTTTAGAGACGGATTTACCGTGACCGAAACCGGCTGGACGGGATTGACCGTCATGGTAATGGTATTGGAAGTGGCCGGGTTCCAGGAGGGGCAGCTATAGCTGGATAACAGGATGCAGGTTACAAGATCATTATTTGATGGCTGATAGCTGAATGAGGATGAATTGGTTCCCGCATTGATGCTGTTTACCTGCCATTGGTATGAGGGACTGCTTCCCCCGTTTACAGGAATGGCCGTGAAATTGACCGTGGATCCGTCGCAAACCGGGTTTGCCGAAGCCGAGATGGTGACCGAAACCGGGAGATAGGGCAGAACCGACACCGTGATCAGGTTAGAGCCTGCCGGGCTGCCGGTTGAACACGACAGGCTGGATGTGAGGATGCAGGATACAAGGTCGTTGTTAACGGGCAAATAAGTGTAACCGGGGCTGTTGGTCCCGGCGTTTACCCCGTTGACCTTCCACTGGTAGGCCGGGCTTATACCCCCGTTTACAGCTGTTGCGGTGAAGGAGACAGGCGATCCCTCGCAAATTGGGTTCGCCGAAGCCGAGATGCTTACCGAGACCGGCATAGCCAGGGTTACCGACATGCTGATCACGTTGGATGTGGCGGGGTTACCGGTGGGACAAGGGTAAGAGGATGAGAGGATGCAAGATACAAGATCATTATCGGATGGCTGATAGCTGAATGTTGATGAATTGGTACCTGAGTTGATGCCGTTGACCTGCCATTGGTAAACGGGTGCTGATCCGCCGTTTACCGGTATCGCGTTGAAGCTGACCAAGGATCCTGAACAAACAGGGTTTTCGGAAGCTGTGATACCAACAGAGACCGTGAGGGCCGGATTTACTGTCATGAAAACCGTGTTGGATGTGGCGGGGCTGCCTGTGGGGCAGGGAGCATTGGATGAGAGGATGCAGGATACAACATCGCCGTTAGCGGGTGTGAACGTAAAGTTTGGAGAGTCAGTGCCTGCATTATTACCATTGACTTTCCACTGGTAGGCCGCACTGCTTCCCCCGTTCACCGGTATGGCGGTGAACGTCACCGGGGTGCCGGGGCAGACCGGGTTTGCGGAGGCGGCAATACTCACCGAAACCGGATCGGAATTGACCGTCATCGTGACGGCATTGGAAGTTGCAGGGTTACCGTTGGCGCAGGCCTGATTGGATGTAAGGATGCAGGATACAATATCGTTGTTGGCTGGTGTGTAAGTATAGGCTGATGAGTTGGTGCCTGCATTAATGCCGTTGACCCTCCACTGGTAGGAAGGGGAAGATCCCCCGTTAATCGGGGTAGCTGTAAAGGTGACAATTGCCCCAAGGCAGCATGGGTTGGCTGATTCGCTCACCGTTACTGAAACGGGGAGGAAGGGGCTTACGTTCATGGTGACGGTGTTCGACGTTGCAGGGTTCCCGCTGGTGCAGGGAGCGTCGGATGTGAGAAGGCAATATACAAGATCGCCGTCGGCCGGGGTGTATGTATAAGTTGATGAATTGATCCCGGCGTTTACCCCGTTTACTTTCCACTGGTATAAGGGGCCGGGTCCCCCGTTAACCGGACTTGCTGTGAATGTGACGCTTGTTCCGGTGCATACCGGGTTGGAAGAAGCCGCGACTGAGACAGTTACAGGGAGGGGAGGGTCGGGGTTCATTGTCATGACAATAGTATTGGAAGTGGCCGGGTTCCCGGTCGCACAGTTTGCATCGGAAGTGAGAATGCATGTGACCCCGTCACCATTGGAGGGCAGGTATGAGAAGAATGGGTTGTTGCTGCCGGCATTAATCCCGTTGACCTGCCATTGATATGAGGGTGAAGCCCCCCCGTTCACCTCAATAGCCGTGAACTGAACGGGCCGCCCCTGGCAGAAAGGATTCTCGGAAGCCGTGATACTTATGCTTACAGGCAATTCGGGATCCAGGCCCATGGTGATAACATTGGAGTAGGCCGGGTTTCCCGTGGTGCAATTCAGATAGGAGGTGAGACGGCATTGTACCTGGTCTCCGGCCGAGGGTATGTAAGTAAAGGTGGAACCTAATCCGCCTACAACCGAACCGTTCAGATACCATTCGTAAATAGGCAGAGTGCCACCGTTGACCGGGTGGGCGGTGAGTGTGACCGTGCTGCCCGCGCATACCGGGTTGGCCGAAGCGGTGATGCTCACGCTCACCGGAAGGATCTGGTATACCGTCATTCTGATGGCGCTGGAGGTGGCCGGATTTCCCGTGGGACAGGGTTCTGTTGATGACAGTATGCAGGATACAAGATCGTTGTTGACAGGGGTGTAAGTAAATGTGGGTGAGTTGGCGCCTGCATCGGTGCCGTTCACCTTCCATTGGTATGAGGGGCCTGACCCCCCGTTTACCGGGTAGGCGGTGAAAGTGACCGGGGTTCCATCGCAGACGGGGTCAGCCGAAACGTCTATGCTCACACTTACCGGTACAATAGGGTATACAGTCATCGGGATCTTGTTCGATTCCGCCGGGTTGTTGGTCGTGCAACTTGTAAGGCTTGACTGCAGAAAGCAGGAAACCTGGTCCCCGTTCAGGGGGGTATAAGTGAATACCGGGCTGTTTGTGCCTGAGCCCACTCCGTTTACCACCCATTGATAGGTTGGGTTGGCGCCCTCATTTACCGGGTTTGCAGTGTATGTGACCTGGCTTCCCTTGCAAACCGGGTTGGTTGAGGCTGTTATGGATACGCTTACCGGGATGCTGGCTACCACGCTCATGGTGACAGGCATTGAAGTAGCCGGGTTCCCGCTGGAGCAGGGAGTATTGGAAGTAAGCGAGCAGCTCACAATATCCCCGTTCAGGGGAGTGTAAGTATAGCGGTAATTGTTAGTTCCGGCATTGGTGCCATTGACTTTCCACTGGTAAACAGGGGAGGGCCCCCCGTTGACCGGTGTCGCGGTAAATGTAACCTGGGTACCGTCGCAAACCTGGCCGGCAGGTGAGGCGCTTACCGATACACTGACCGGCAAATTTTGGCTTACCGCCATGTATACGGTGTTCGATGTGGGAGCGGGATTGCCAGCGGGGCAGTCATAGTTCGAGGTCATGACGCATTTCACCTGGTCGCTGTTCGCAGGGATATAAGAGAAATTGGGTGAGTTCGTCCCTGAGTTTATGTTGTTGACTTTCCATTGGTAGGAAGGGGAAGAGCCCCCGTTGGTTGGTGTTGCTGTAAAAGTCGCCGTAGTTCCCTGGCATACCGGGTTAGCCGAAGCCGTCACCTGCACGCTTGCCTGCAGGTTGGGGGTCACTGTCACATTCAGTACCGTCGGAGCTGCGGCCGTGCAGCCTGAGGCGCTGGTGAAATCTACTGCGATCCACCTGGCGCCGGCGGTGGTCCATGTCACTGTCACTGAGTTCGTCCCAAAGCCTGCGGTGATAGCCCCCCCCGACGAAATGGACCAGGTATATGCTGTACCCCCCGCATCGGTAGTGTAAACCAGGTTGATGCTTCCCTCGCATGCGCTGGCCGGCCCATTGAGGGAAGGGGTAAATGTACAGTCGTTCCCTGCAGCCCTCCAGGGAAGGAACGATAATAACGCACAAATGACTGCAAATACCCTTACCATAATAGTATTGACTTAATAAAGTCCCTCCGGGTTGTCCCTGCAGTAAGCCAAAGTGAGTAAAATTATTAATTAAGTCCTGAATTGCAAATGTAACAGACTACTGATCTGTTACCATGAATCCAATCATTTATTCTGTTCGTACACACAGAGGTCAGAGAGGGGTACGTTTGGAGTGGTTTTCTGTATGGCCCAGTTGCTGCCAAAGTTTGATGAGTAGAGAATGCTTCCTGAAATATAGTTTGTATTGTCGCCTATGACGATCCATATTTTGTTGCTCCCCGATGTGACAATTCGTTTGAATGATGAACTGAGGTTATAAGGCCGGTGTTTTGTATAATTACTTCCCAGGTCTTTTGAAATCCACAGGGTCCCCTGCTCACCACAGGCTAAAATCGTACTACCGCTTAAATACGACAGGCTGTGTACCTTCAAAGAATCACCCGGGGAAATGTTATGCCAGTTCAATCCCTTGTTGGTAGTCTTATATATCCTGTTTCCTCCACAGATGAATGCCAGTGAATCGTTCAGAAATATTCCTTGTTCCCAGGCACCCTTGTATGACGGGTCTATTGTAAGTGATGTTGCAGCAACCTGGTTTTCATCGATGAGAAAGGCAGCATTTCCGTTATTGTTTTGCGTTGAATCGATGATGTTACCCAGGACCAGGGCCTGGTTTTGCTTATTAAAGCTTACCGAAGTAAAGGAGATGTGTGATGCAGGGTCAGGCCTTAGTTTATTCCAGCTGAGGCCGTTATCTTTTGTGAAGACAAGGTCGCCATTATCGCTTCCGGCCATGATGATGCCTGTAGAAGAAGATGCTATACAGTTCAGCTTCATCCCGATCAATACGGAAGAGGATCCCGTTCTTGTCCAGGTTTTGCCCTGGTCGCTTGAAAACAGGATAAGGCCATAACCCAGGGAAATCCCCCCGGCAGCATAGATATTATTCTGATCAATGGCTGTAATGCAAGAAAGTTCATTCAGATATAAATCTCCCAAACCTGAAACCCCATACCAATTGAGGCCGTCGCTGTTGGTCATGAATATCTGCCCGTAATCCTGGTATTTTCCTCCAACTCCCCATCCCATATGCCCGGTAGTATCAGGGATTTCGGTTTTAGGCCCGCATGAAAAAAGACCAAGGATCAGAGTGAGAAAGATGATACAGTACTTTGAAGTTGCCATTTACTTATTTTTCATATGCAAAGTTATGAAAATGTTATGAAATATGCCATTTTTCCGGATATTTTATGTCAACCTTATAAAATAATTAATTAAATCATGTTTGTATTATTATGAGTTGTTATCTTAGTGTCGGATATGGCTTCTTTGCAAAAGTTATAAAGGGGAAAATCATTCTTCAATGAATCTGAATATGAACAAGATAAATATACTGGTAGTTGATGATAATGAAATCAACCAGGATCTTGTCACAGCTTACCTGAATAAATACCCGATAAAGCTTTATTATTCATCCAACGGACTTGAGGCCATTAATTTTGTTGAATCTTTCCCTAATACTGATATTGTGCTGATGGATTTGAATATGCCGGTATTGAATGGATTCGAAGCCTTGCATGCCATAAAAAAGAAACTCCCCTTTTTACCTGTAATTGCTGTAACTGCTTTCCCTTCGAAATATGAAAGAGATGACGCCATTTATGCTGGTTTTGATGCTTACCTTGATAAACCTCTTGACAAGGAACTGCTTCTCTCGGTGATTGCTTCATTCCTTCCCGATGAGCAAAGGAGGTTGTTTATTAAAGCTGACCGATAATTCCCTGATTCCCGCTCCCTGCTCCCTGCTCCCTGCTTATAGTCGTGCTGTGACTTTTTCGCGGGGCCAGAGGGCTTTGATATCGTATACAATGGTGTTGGGGGCAAGGGCGCTGTGGTCGAAGTTTTTGAATTCTTCATGGGATACGGCGAGGATGACGGCGCTGAAGGTTTTGAGTGTGGCGGGGGTGAGGGTTTCACCGGGGGCCAGGGCAATACCATACTCATGTTTTACTTCAGCCGGATCGGCCCAGGGGTCGTAAACATCTGTAAGTACACCAAAATTCTTAAGTTCATTGATCAGATCGATGACTTTGGAATTGCGTATGTCGGGACAATTCTCCTTGAAGGTGATTCCGAGGACAAGGGCTTTGGCGCCTTTCACGGGTAACTCATTGTCGATCATGAGTTTGATGATCTTGCGGGCGACCCATGCTCCCATGCCGTCGTTCATTCGGCGGCCGGCGAGGATGATCTCGGGATGATAACCGGTTTCCTGGGCTTTCTGGGCGATATAATAAGGGTCGATACCGATACAATGTCCTCCCACGAGTCCGGGCTTGAATTTGAGGAAGTTCCATTTGGATCCTGCGGCATCCAGCACATCGGTGGTGTCGATGTTAAAGTAACTGCAGATCTTTGCGAGCTCGTTCATAAAGGCGATGTTGATGTCGCGCTGGGAGTTCTCGATGACTTTGGCGGCTTCGGCGACTTTTATGGAAGGGGCTTTGTGGGTGCCGTTTTTAAGGATGGTATTGTACATTTTATCGATGAACTCTGCAACTTCGGGGGTGGAGCCTGATGTGATCTTTTTGATCGTAAGAACGGTGTTGACCTTGTCTCCGGGGTTCACGCGCTCGGGGGAGTAGCCGGCAAAGAAATCTTTATTGAATGTGAGGTCAGAATGCTTTTCGACGACGGGCAGACAGTCTTCTTCGGTGCATCCGGGATAGACAGTGGATTCGTAGATGACAATGCCTCCTTTGCTTATGGCTTTTCCCACGGTCTCACTGGCTTTGACCAGAGGGGTGAGGTCGGCACGGTTGTTTTTGTCGACAGGGGTGGGAACGGTGATGATGAAGATGTTGGAGTGCTTGAGTATGCTGTAATCGGTGGTGAGTTTGAGACCGATGCGGGATGCGGGATGCGGGATGCGGGATCCGGGAACTAAGAGGTCGGGCACGCTATCCTTAATCTTATATCCTGAATCTTGCATCCCAAGCACCAACCTCAGGTTCTCATCCTCTACCTCCAGGGTGGAGTCGTGTCCTTTGAGGAGTTCGGCTATCCTTGCCTGATTGATGTCGAAGCCTGTTACGGGAAATTTCTTTGCAAATTCTACTGCCAGCGGCAGTCCAACATATCCGAGTCCAATGATAGCTATATTAACCGGCTGTCCGTTTGGTGTAAGCATACGAGATTGTTTAGGGTTATTTAGACAAAGGTATAAAAATCGTTATGAGCGTGATGAGCGTGATGGGGTGATGATATGAGAGGGAATTTGTCCCATTCTATTACCCGACGAAAGCCAACCAGTTAGGGAGTCATTACTTGTGATTTATAGTATTGGGGCTTGACATTAAGCAGGGGTTGTACTAATAATTATAATTTATTAGATTGAAAAACAGAAAGATAAAATATGAATTTAACTTTTTTTAACTATCACACAGCGGTTTTAAATTTTACCCTGTCATTATCCTATAGTAAATTCCATATCATACACTTTATTAACTTCTTATGACTGAAACTTTATGTCTCATTTAAAACATATACGTTATGTCAACATTCCCTTTACATCAGTCGCTTCTTGATAATATCTTCGACAGATTGGAAGAAGCTTCAAACATCATCCTGGATTTCACGGTATGTGATCCGAAGGAAAGCTCAGTGCTTAAGGATGATTTCATGGTTAACACCGTTAACGGCTTTAAAACGGATGCCGATTTTTCGGATCATTTATGGGCGCTCACCGACGAGGCAACATAGAGGATCATGGAAGTTATCCCCACTCTTGCTAAGGATCAGCATGTCCATTTTCTGACCGATGCCCATAAAAGATTGGAGCTTCTTCTGAAAATCGTACAAAAGGAGCATGCCTTCGATCCTGTCAAAGGCAGCAGGGATACCTGGCTGTTTGTTAACCCGGCCTTTCGATGTAACGAGATTAACGGGATCCCTCCCTGGCTGCGTGTGCAGCTCATTCGCCGGGCCCATTTTTTTGCCTGCTCCTGGAAAAAGGTGATCCGCTATTTGTTTTTCGACTGCCAGGGTTGACATATTGAGCAGTTTAGCTGGTTCTTTAATATCATCAGCCAGTCATCATAAACCCTGATCAGGGAGTATCATTCACCATTTTGCCGGCTGAATCTGCAAGCTCATAAAGGGTTTCAGGTGCTATGTCAGCCCCGTTTGGCCACGAGATCGTCCATCCGTCGACAAAGAATTTTTTAAAGTAATCGACGTTCGTTAACGGCTCAAATATGCCTTGTCCGACATAAGGTCGTAAGTCAATGTTCCCTTCTTTCCCGTTACTGAAGACAAGATGTATATGATAATCATTCAGATACTTAGCTTCGATCACACGGGGCATATATACGGTTTTCATAACCATGTTTTAATGTAAAGGTTCAATTTTATTAATGCTTGTTTTTGCAGAGATATTTTTCCAATTTACTTCCAACTCTGTCTTTCGTAAAAGGGCCCATTCTTTAATCAGCCTTAAAGCAGTAGAGGATTTTATATTTCCCTGAAGCATTGCGCCATCAAAATTGAAAATTCCTTCCGTGCCCTGGTATTCGGCATGAAAATGAGGTGGATTATGCTCACTGAAAAACATCCTGATTATAATCCCGAAAAACATTGAAACATACGGCATGATGGATCAGGTATTTATTGATCGTTTTACAAAGTTACATGAGATTTATCAAATATCAACCAAGAGCTTTTCATTTTCTTACCCGTGCGATGTTACTTCATCCGCCGAAGGTGAAAAAGTAATATCCGAAATGAGACCGAATTATGAAATCTGTTTTCCTTAATGTTGACAAAACGCCAAAAAAACTCATATATGTCAACCTCCCTGAAATTCGAATACCGCCTCTGGCAGCTTCTGCTATAGATTGTAAAGGGTGATTGGTGAGTCATGATTCGGTTCATGATCATGCCCAAATTTTAATGGTCAGTACTGCGGGTAACGCTTCGATTTCCTTCGATTTGAACTGTTCGGAATTTCCGAACAGTTGCTTCGACTTCCAATTCTTATGACTGATAAATTTGCTTAATATATTCGTTGACATTTGCTTTACTTGTGGAAAAAAGGATAACAATTTGAGCTTGTGTAAGCAAATTGGTCTCACCTTCAAATCTCACCGCTATTACGGTTTGATTATCTGGCGCTTGATACAAAATTATTTCACTCTGGTTGTTATCTGAACTTTTTATCATCCCATCGGTTTAAGTTTTGGTAAAACTTAATCCGCCGAAAGTGAAAAAGTGACACAAGAATGGGGAGCAGGGAGCGGGGAACGGGGAGCAGGAAACGGGGAATGGGGAGCGGGTAGCGGGGAGCAGGATCGGTGAATCAGGGGGCCAAATCGAGGAACCAGAAGCCGTGACCGGGGCCTGAGACGGGTTCCAGTGGTTTGAAG
>Ga0194039_1000358_pt1 | contig 28695 bp, 27 predicted proteins | sample JunL228m_MetaG_FD_148679 | JGI IMG/M metagenome (GOLD analysis project Ga0194039, IMG submission 148679) | Anoxic zone freshwater microbial communities from boreal shield lake in IISD Experimental Lakes Area, Ontario, Canada - Jun2016-L227-8m | ecosystem: Environmental > Aquatic > Freshwater >... | reverse complement strand
TTTATATAGTTAGTTGATAATAGTAGAAGTAGCATTTTGATTTTTGTGAATTTTGTCATCTGCAGGTTTGAGTCCCATCGCCTTGGCGATAGCGACGACGACATCGTTCAGTGATTTCTGGGCATCTCGGATGGCTTTCTGTGCTACGCCTGCCAGGATTCTAGGCTTGTTCAAGTCTACAGTCGACGATGCGGTGGATGATGCTGTAGTTGCACCGGTACTGGTAGCAGTGAGACTGTTTATCTGGTCAACGGCATTCTGTGCGGCCAATATTTTGGCATCTGCGATAACGAGTAGGCGTCTAGCCTCGGCCATGTCTCGCGTACTAGTCGCGTTATTACGATCAGTGCTGGATGCAACCTTGTCGATACGGGAACCTATACGTTCGCGGACGTTATGAAGGTTGTTAACGGCCTTCTGGAGTTCGTTCACGATATTGTGTTTGCGTTGCTCAAAGATATTGAGAATCATAGCTCGACCGTTGTCCATATAGCCACGAGTTTTGTCTTCTAGATTCTGTTTTTCTTGTTGTTTGATAGCATTCGCTCTCTGTTGCATGGTCGAAGTTGACCAAGTGGTAGAAGCATTCCTGCCTAGTGTTCCGGTCGCGATCGCGTGATCTTCCAGTTTGTTATTTCTCAATTCTTGATTGATCTTGGCGTTTTCTTGTTTTGCTTTGAGGTTATTGAGTATCTCTTGGCCGACTTTTTTCGGAACGGGCCTCGCGGGAGTGCTAGAAGCATGGAGAGCATTTGGTTTTGGCAAATTCTCAGTTTCTGCTTTGGTTAATGATGGAACAGTGATAATGGCTATAAGGGCGACGATCATGAGTAATGTGTATTGTTTTTTCATGTTTATATAATTATTATAGGCACCATGTGGTGGTGCCTATAATCATAGCATAATGTCGAGTTAATATTTAGATGAGGAAGGCGACGATGAGCAGGGCGACGATATTCAATATCTTGATCATCGGGTTGATGGCTGGACCAGCGGTGTCCTTGTAAGGGTCACCAACAGTGTCACCAGTAACGGCGGCCTTGTGGGCTGGAGAACCTTTGCCTCCATGTGCACCACCTTCGATATGCTTCTTTGCGTTGTCCCATGCACCGCCACCAGAAGTCATGGAGATGGCTACGAATAGGCCTGTAACTATAGAACCGACGAGTAAACCTCCGAGTGCGACTGGGCCGAGGACAAATCCGACAACGATCGGTGCCAAGACTGGGATGAGAGCAGGGATGATCATCTCCTTTATAGCAGCAGAAGTGACGATGTCGACACAACGAGCATAGTCAGGCTTGGCTGTACCTTGCATGATGCCTTTGATCTCACGGAACTGACGGCGTACTTCATCGACGACTTTACCAGCAGCCTTACCGACAGCTTCCATAGATAGTGCGGCAAAGTAGTAAGGTAATAGCCCGCCGATGAATAGTCCGACGATGACCCTCGGATCACTCAAGCTAAATGAATAGCCTGTGCCGACAGCTTCAGTATATGAAGCGAACAGTACTAGAGCGGCTAGACCGGCGGAACCGATAGCATAACCCTTGGTGACAGCCTTTGTCGTATTGCCAACTGCATCCAATGGATCTGTAACATCACGGACTTCCTTTGGTAGATTGGCCATCTCGGCGATGCCTCCAGCATTGTCAGTGATAGGGCCATATGCGTCGATAGCGACGATGATACCAGCCATCGAGAGCATGGACATGGCGGCAACGGCGATACCATATAGACCAGCGAAGTGGTAAGCGGCGAGGATGCCGAGAACGATCGTGATGAGAGGCCATGCGGTGGACTTCATGGAAATAGCCAATCCCTGGATGATATTCGTACCATGACCAGAGACACTAGCTTGCGCGATGGATTGTACAGGGGCGTATTTCGTCGAAGTGTAATATTCAGTGATAACGACGAGCAGTGCCGTTACGATGAGGCCGACCAGTGTACATCCGAATAGATTTGCAACACTGAATTGGCCATTTAACTTCATAAGTACGTTTGTAGTAGGGTAGAAAGCGATAGCTGAAAGGACTCCAGCAACGGCTAGGCCTTTGTACATGGCGCCCATGATATTCTGTGATTTGCCCATGCGGACGAACCACATGCCGATGATAGAGGCGATGATAGCGATACCACCCAACGCGAGGGGATATACGAGAGCACCGTCGAAGCCTTGGAATATCGTATTGCCTAGCATCATAGCGGCGATAGTTGTGACTGCGTATGTTTCGAATAGGTCTGCAGCCATACCAGCACAGTCACCGACATTGTCACCGACATTGTCTGCGATCACGCCAGGATTTCTGGGATCATCTTCTGGGATACCGGCCTCAACCTTTCCTACTAGGTCAGTTCCAACGTCAGCGGCTTTGGTGAAGATACCGCCGCCTAGTCTGGCGAAAACTGATATGAGAGATGCACCAAAAGCGAGACCGATGAGTGAGCTGACGTCTTTGGTGATAGCGTAGAAACCTGTAACACCTAGCAGAGCCAAGCCGACAACCAGGAGCCCTGTCACAGAACCACCTTTGAAAGCGAGGGTGAGAGCTGGAGCGAGACCATGTCTAGCAGCTTCGGCTGTGCGAACGTTGGTTCTAACGGAGACATTCATACCTATGTATCCAGCGAGAGCGGATAGTACGGCACCGACTAGGAATCCTAGTGCGATCTTTATGCCGAGGATCAACCAGAGGATGATGAATAGAACGACAGCGATCATGAGGATCGTGCGGTATTGCCTATTGAGATAGGCTTTCGCGCCGGCTTGGATAGCGGCGGCGATCTCCTTCATTTTGTCATTCCCCGCAGACTTCTGGAGAATAGAGTTGATAAGATATGCTCCATATAATAGAGCGATGACTGACGTGACGAGGGCGAAGATGATGGAGGTTGACATATTTTTAGTGACTAGTTATTAGTGACTAGTTGATAGCTGTGGGTGATTTGTAATCGTGTTACTAACCACTAACCCCTAACCACTAGGCACTATTTTGATAATAATAACAATAGTGCCGATTCTAGCAGGTTTTTCGCCATTTGGGAGGGTTGACAGGTTATCGTAATACATGTAATGTTTCGACGGATCGTATGAAACAAAACTCAGTAAAATAGAAAGGTCAGAATCATGTTCTCAACTGGCGATCTTCCGGGGTCGTTATTTTTTGTCCAGAAAAGCGGAGCAGGCGTGCATTTGGTGTGGCCAGGCTTCGTGGTATGAATATGTTTCATTATGAAAAAGTGGCCGCATCCAGTGTGGGTGCGGCCATGGCGAGCAATGTTGTTATCGATAATGCCGGCTACGGCCCGGCTCGTAGTAATATACTACCGGTGGTGGTCCATAGTATACGGGGGGCGGTGCATAATATACTGGCGGCGGTGGGGCGTAATACACTGGCCCAGGGCCGACAGCTACATAGCCGCTGCGTGTTCCGACGACACAACCGCAGCACGTGAGTACTGCAGTCAGTGCTAGTACCTGCAGTGCGTTCTTCAATTTCATAATTTTGTACTCCTTTATCGAGAGGTCTTCTCGATGTTCGTGTGTATTATACTATACAATATGGCACTGGGTCAAGGTGCAGACAGGTAACCCCTCATGCCTCTTGAGTCTCGAGGATATTTTGTGACTGATATATCAATGCATTTTCCAAAGGATGAGTGAATCCTTGGAGCGAGTCCTTTGTGAAAATGCTGGTATATTGGGAACAAAGCCGCAGAGACGAAGGAGGCATGAGGGGTTTCTCTGTACATTTATCTTTATGAGGTTATGGAGAGTAATGGTCAGTAATTTTACAGCGAATGGCTGTCATGATGTTGTAGACATTGATAACCATAATATGTAGAATAGATGCATGGCAAATCTAGACAAACAATTCGTCATTTTCATCGGCAAGAAGATCCGAGAGGAGAGGGAAAAGATGGGCATCTCACAAGAACAGCTAGGAAAAATAGCCAAGATGCATCGTACCTATGTTGGTATGATAGAGCGCGGTGAGAAGAATATCACTATCTATAACCTCAGAAAATTTGCAGTGGCTCTACGTTTACAGGTCAGAGACCTCGTAGATTTTGATTAAGAATGATCTACATAATTCCTGGATTGGGAGAAGACTGTCAACTACAGCGGTATAGAAAGTTAACAGTCGTACTACAGTCCAATGGCCACAAGGTAAAGTGTTGCAATTGATTATTGAACTCGGGTTTATCTGATGCAGTTTCCGGGTGGCTATAGTGACATCCAGGGACAATTTATACCTCACAACGGACTCATCAATGCATGGACCAATCATGAGGCCACCAACTATTATGGAATAGTTCACAAAAGCGTAGCAGTGATGCTACGCTTTTTTACTGTTGATGTCGTCCTTGCTCAATATCTATTGTCTATATTGCCTTTTCTTTTGCCGGCTTGTTTGCGTCCGCTTCCTTGATCTCTGCTTCGGCAACCTTCTCGGCCGCTTCTTTTATGACTACATCGGCTGCTTTGTCGGCTATTTCCTCCTTTACCTCTTCGACTGCGACGGTTTCCTCATCTTCATCCTCTGTACCATCTGCTTCGGCGAGGTTATCTCCACCAGCGGATTTGATATCTATCTTCCAGCCTGTTAGCTTGGCGGCGAGACGGACATTCTGTCCACCCTTACCGATCGCTAGTGACTGTTCGTCTTCGGTAACAGTAACAACGGCGCGATGAGATGAGTCGTCGAGTTCTAGTGAAACGACTTCTGCAGGGGAGAGGGCTTCTTCGATGAATAGAGCAGAATCGGCATTCCATTCGATGATGTCTATCTTTTCGCCAGAAAGTTCACTCGTGACTGTAGAAACACGGACACCACGCTGACCAACCATAGATCCGATCGGATCGATATGTGGATCATGTGAGACGACGGCGATCTTGGAACGAGAACCTGCCTCACGAGCGATCGCTTTGATCTCAACTGTGCCAGCGGCGATCTCTGGAGCTTCTGTTTCGAATAGTTTTGCCAAGAATTTTGGATGTGAACGAGAGAGTTTCAAGACGACGCCTTTCGGGGTCTCTTCTACGGCATAGAGATATGCGCGGATGCGATCACCGGTCTTCCAGCGCTCACTAGGGATCTGTTCCTCATAAGGGATGACACCGACGGCGCGTCCCATATCGATATATACAACACCTCGCTCAACCCTCTCGACGATGCCTGCGACGATCTGGTCTTGTTTCTGGCCATATTCGGCGAGAACTGAGACTTTCTCGGCTTCTCGGATCTTTTGGATGATGATCTGCTTGGCTGTTTGCGCGGCGATGCGTCCAAAATCAGCCTTGGCTTCGAGGGGGAAGACTAGTTCGTCACCGATCTCGGCATTTTTCTTGATTTTGCGAGCATCCTCTATGAGCATGTGCTGTTCTGGATTGAAACGGATCTTGATATCCTCAATATCGGCATCTTTCAACTCCTTGTGGCCCATTTCCTCGTCTCCTTCCATGATCACCTGATCACGATCGACGACGATCTTTACCTGCCAAAATTCGACTGATCCAGTATTGGAATCAAATGAGGCTCGAACGATCTGGCCTTTCTTGCCATACTCTTTTTTGTAAGCGGTAGCGAGAGACATAGCGATAGCCTCGAGAGTTTTCTCACGTGGAATACCACGCTCTTCTTCGAGTTGCTGTACTACGGAATTTATCACTTTTAGATCAAACATATATTTAGTTGTTATTTTGATAAGCGAGGATCTGTGGATGGTAACATACACAAGATCCGAGCGAAATCAAAAAGTTATATTAAGTTTTTAAATGTGAAGATGTGATGTGGCGCCCCCCAATCGGGGGTGGATGACACCTATCTTAACAAACAAGTCCGCCGGACGGGCGAACAAGTACTGACAGATATAGTCTAGCATATGGTATAATAATGGCAATATGCTGATCGAAAATACCCAGCTCTACAAATTCATCCTCGATTCTGGATTGGTAACCAGAGAAGACCTGGATGCGGCGGTGAAACAGACCACTGAAGAAAACAGGGGCTTGGGAGATGTTCTCGTTACGAACGGCAAAATCACCGGCAACAATCTGAGACGTATGCAAGCATACGTTCTCGGGATCCCGTTCGTCGATCTACATGACAAGAGGATACCTTTCGAGACATTGTCACTCATACCAGAGCCGATCGCGCGTGCACATAACATCGTTGCATTCAAGAAAGGGGATACAACTCTCGAAGTGGCCATGCTGGATGTAAATGACCTGTCTGCTATCGATTTCATAAAAAAGAAGGTAAATCTCAAGATATTGCCGAGACTGACAGATGCAGACTCGCTGAAAGAAACCCTGGTTCAATATCAGAAGAGTCTCAAGGCCGAGTTTGGCGATATTATCCAGAAGGAAGTGGCGGCGCTCAATCTGGTTTCAGATGAAAAGGGGGGTGAGGCGTCTGCGGACGATCTGAAAAAGATCGCTGAGGACCTACCTGTTATACGTATCGTAGATACGCTGATAAAGCATGCCATCATCCAGAACGCATCAGACGTACACATAGAACCGATGGATGATCAGGTGTTAGTCAGATACAGGATAGATGGCAGGTTACACGATGCTATGGTCCTACCTAGACAGGCTGGCCCCTCTGTGACTGCCAGGATCAAAGTATTGTCAAATCTGAAATTGGACGAGAAACGTCTACCTCAGGATGGTAGATTCCGAGTTGATGTGAACGGCGAGAGGGTTTCTTTCCGTGTATCGATCCTGCCGACTTACTATGGTGAAAAGACCGTGATGAGGTTGTTGCGCGAGAATGTTATCGGTTTTACTCTGGAAAGTATCAACTTTCATGGAGAAAGTTTGGAGCGTATACATGCAGCATTGAAGAAAACGACAGGAATGATATTGACTACTGGCCCAACTGGTTCGGGGAAGACCACGACTCTGTATACGATGCTCGACATGCTGAATGCTCCCGACGTCAATATTTCCACTATCGAGGATCCTATCGAGTATCAGATGGCTCGTATCAATCAAACACAAGTCAAACCAGAAATAGGTTTCTCTTTTGCCCAAGGAATACGAACTCTAGTTAGACAAGATCCAGATATCATCATGGTTGGAGAGGTCCGCGATGATGAGACTGCTTCGCTCGCCATCAACGCCGCTCTAACTGGCCACCTGGTGTTCTCTACTTTGCACACGAACAGTGCTGCAGGCGCTATACCTAGACTTTTGGACATGAAAGCCGAGTCCTTTCTCCTCGTATCAACTATCGACGTTATCATCGGACAGAGATTGGTGAGACATCTGACTGAGTCGAAGGAAGCATACAAATTATCCAGGGATGAGTTTGCTGAACTTTCGAAACTCGTCTCGTTGGATCGAGTATTGAAAGTACTGAAAGATGAGAAAATAGTGAAGGAAACTGATACCTGGGACGACATTTCATTTTATAGACCAGTCAAAGGTCCAGAAGATGACGGATTCAAGGGGCGAGTCGGTATTCAGGAAGTTATCAAGATGACGCCGAGCATCAAGGATCTAGTGATGAAAAGATCAACCTCTATAGATATCGAAGCCCAGGCCAAGAAGGAAGGTATGAGTACGATGATAGAAGATGGGATATTCAAGTGCGTGCAGGGACTGACAACGATAGAGGAGGTGTTGCGTGTCGTTTCAGAGTGATCCAAGATGAAACCGCCGAGCATTATGTATTGTAATTTTCCATTTTAATTTGTCAATTTTACATTTCCTATGAGCCATTTCATTTACAAAGCTAAAAAAAAGACGGGTGAGATATATAAAGGTGAGCGTAACGCTGCAGATCGTTATGAACTTTATAAAATTTTACGAGAAAATGGCGAGGAGATCATACAGTTCCGTGAGAAGGGGTCATCTAGGAGTGCCGGATTTGATATTTCATTTGGTTTGATCAGTGGCAAAGTAAAAACTATAGACAAGATCAATTTTGCCAGAAATCTAGGATCGATGCTCGAGGCAGGACTCGCGCTCTCGAGGGCACTAGCGGTCATAGAGAGACAGACGGGAAGTAGAGAGCTGAAGAAAGTTGTGACCAGTCTGATCGGTGAGGTGAATCGTGGAATAACGTTGTCCGAAGCCATGGCACAAAATGGGAAAGTGTTTTCATCCCTATTCATCTCGATGGTTCACGCCGGAGAGCAGAGTGGAACTCTGGCTGAGGCACTAAAGGTCGTTTCAACACAGATGGACAATAACTATATTCTGGAGAAACGTATCAGGGGCGCTCTCATGTACCCAGCTATCATATTTTTTGCGATGATCATCATCGCTATACTTATGTTCATATTCGTCATACCGACTCTGCTCGAAACATTTACAGAACTAGGAGTCGCGTTGCCATTCAGTACACGTATGATACTGGTTCTCAGTAACCTCATCCAGCATCAAGGTCTGTTACTTTTGGCCGCCGTCGTTCTGGTGTCAGGTTTACTATATGCATGGGCGAAAAGACCGACCGGCAAGAGTATTATGCATAAACTAGTATTGATGATACCGATCATCGGCCCACTGGTTCAGGAAGTTAACACTGCTAGAACGGCACGAACACTGTCTTCATTGCTAAGTTCTGGAGTTGAGGTTGTGGAATCGCTGGAGATCACCTCGAACGTTGTGCAAAATGTGCATTTTCGGGCGGTTTTGAAGAATGCTATTGAAGCGATCAAAAAAGGGGATGTCATGTCCAGTGTTTTTGAGGAAGAAACGAAACTTTACCCAGTATTTTTCGCAGAGATGATCGGTGTCGGTGAAGAAACTGGGAAAACAGGAGACATGCTCCTCGGTGTTGCTCACTATTATGAGGCGGAAGTGGAGCAAAAAACGAAAGATATGTCTACTATCGTCGAGCCATTCCTCATCCTGATCATCGGAGGTGCTGTCGGATTCTTTGCAGTATCGATGATCCAGCCGATATATTCTCTCGTTGGGGCGGTGAATTAGGCACGGTCGCCACCTGATCTCTCGTGTTGATAAAATGAATCAACGATAATACATACATGATGGTGTACAAATATTATAATAAAACAGGTTTCACTCTCATCGAAGTACTCATAGGTACGGCCGTATTTCTGATGGTTGTAATGGCCGCATATGGACTATTTACAAATCTATTCAGATTGGCATTGGTCAATCAGGCGAATATCATCGCTGTACAGCTGGCAGATGAACAGTTCGAGATCATCAGAAATATGCCCTATGTGAATGTTGGACTCACGAACGGTATTCCTCTCGGCGTCTTGCCGAAGACACAGACTCTGACGAGAGGAAATTTCATATTTATTGCAACGACTACCATACGCAATGTAAATCTCTCGACATCTGCCGTCCAGGCTAGTGACAAGCTGATCGAAATAGAGATAGGCTGCCCATTGTGCAAGAACTTCAATCCACTGGTATTAACTGGTCAGATCTCTCCAGCCAATCTCCAGAATGCCGCCAATGGTGGTGCACTAGTCGTCCAGACCTTCGATGCCAACGGCCAACCGGTCCAAGGTGCTACTGTCTATGTTCAGAGTGTTTCTACTTCAACTATCACTAACACAGACGTGACCAATAACAGTGGCATCCTGAATATCATCGGTATTCCACAAGGTGTGAATGCATACCAGATCATAGTGTCAAAGCCGGGGTATTCGACTGATAGGACGTACGCGATAGGGGCACCAGGTAATATCAATCCGACCAAGCCGAACTTCACCGTGCTGAATGGCCAAGCTAGTCAGGCCAGCTTCGCTATAGACCGACTGAGTTCTCTCGATGTAAAGAGTGTCACTCCGCTGTGCGTCGCGGTTCCGAGCTATCACTTTAACTTGAAGGGCATGAAACAGATCGGCGCAAGTCTGCCCAAGTATGACCAGAATCTCACGACTGGCAGTACTGGGTCACGTATATTGCGTAACATGGAATGGGATACCTATACGGTGACTCCGACCGATACGGTTTCTGATATTGCTGGTATGAATCCAAACAGTCCACTTACTTTGAATCCGAATAATGCCCAAGATATCCAACTCACCGTAGTGCCGAAGTCTCCGAATAGTCTCATGGTATCGGTTATCGATCCTACAACTCGTTTACCTGTATCTGGGGCAGTGGTCTCGATATCAAAAGGTTCGGTGAATACGTCGAAGACTACTGGATCTGGCTATATTTCACAGACTGATTGGTCGGGAGGTGATGGGCAAGTGAGATATACGGCCAAAGATCGATACTTTGTTGGTAATGATCAGGTAGATACAGCCACGTCTTCGGGGGATATTCTACTCCGCGAAGTTGACGGACTATATGATACGACTATTCCGGGGGTGCTGGAGTCTTCGACTTTCGATATTGGAACATCTAGTAATTTCTATACTCTCTCTTGGTCACCGAACAATCAGCCGCTTTTAACTGGGATAAATAGTGTGAAATTTCAGTTCGCAACAAATCCAACTTCTACTTCTGCTAGTTGGACATATCTAGGTCCAGACGGGACACCAGACACATATTATACGGTGCCAGGTGCGACGTTAAACAGTATTCACAATAACGATCGTTTTGTTAGATACAAGGTATACCTGAGAACGGAGACAGCAACATCGACACCGTCAGTTTCGGATGTATCATTTTCTTACACATCATCTTGTCTACCACCAGGGCAAGTATTGTTCCAAGGATTATCTGTTGGAACCTATGATGTGACTGTTTCTGTATCGGGTTATGCGGTATACACTGCGTCGGTCACGGTTGATACTGGTTGGCAGGAGAGTGTAGTACCGATGGTGGCGAATTAGGTGTGAGAAATGAAATGTCAAAAAATATGAAATACGAAATAAGAAATATGCTATACGATCAATCACGAAAGAGACGTACTCTTCGCACAGCAGCTCGTCAACGGGGCATGACTCTCATAGAGGTTCTAGTTACTCTCAGCATATTCATGTCGATAATGTTGGCTGTTATGCTATTTGAATACAACATGATCATGTATCCCAGGAATATTTCCGCATCTCTGACCACTGCCCAGGATACTCAGGTTCTCCTGAAAACGATGTTAAGGGAATTGCGAAGTATGCAACCGGGTGCCAATGGTGCCTTTTCGCTGATCGCGACTGGAACCAGCACGGTATCTTTTTTCAATGATTCAGATGGTGATGGTGTAACGGAGCAGATCAGTTATGCTATGAGCAGTTCGAGTATATATAGGAGTGTGGTAGAGCCTACTGGTCTTCCCGTTGTCTACAATCAAGCCAGTGCGTTGAAGAGTATGATCGTAACAAATGTACGCAATGGATCTTCCACGCCGCTTTTCCAGTATTTCGATAGCAACTATACTGGGTCTAGTTCGCCGCTAACTCAACCAGTAACAACGACCAAGGTGAGTCTCATAAAGATCCAGCTAGTCCTCGACGTGGATGTCGACAAAATGCCTCCGCCAGTGACGTATACTGTACAGGTCAGTTTGCGTAATCTGAAAACAAATCTATGAGAACCAAGAAATATCTCATATCTCATGCCTCATCTGGCCACCGTGGCGATATACTGATCACGGCTCTCATTCTTGCGGCCGTCACTCTCACTGTGACTGTCGGTCTGGTGAACTGGGGGGCGACGATGTTGGCACAGATCCGCAATGTGAAGGCCAGGGAACAGGCATTTCAGATCGCTGAAGCGGGTATCGACTACTATAGGTGGCACCTCGCTCAGTACCCGACAGACTATAGAGATGGTACAACTGAGTCGGGGCCGTACATACACGAGTTCTATGATAAAGATGGAAATATTATAGGATCATATTCTCTGACCATCACGCCCCCGCTTACTGGTTCAACTATAGTTACTATTGTTTCCAAAGGCACGGCATCATCAACGCCGCCGACGGTGAGGACTATACAAGCGAGGATGGCCATACCATCATTCGCCAAATTTGCTGTCGTTGCCAATGACAACATGAACTTTGGTTCTGGTACGACGGTGTATGGTCCTATCCAGTCCAATAAAGGAATACATTTTGATGGGGTAGCGCATAACCTCGTTTCGAGCGCTTTGCAGAAATACACAGATCCTGACTCATCCTCTTGTACGACGAGCAATTCTTGGGGCGTGCATACGTGTGTACCTGGTCCAGGATATCCAGCCGGTGACCCAGCATCACCCACAGCCTCGCCTCTGCGGTCTGATGTTTTCTTGGCAGGGAGATCGTACCCCGTGCCAGCTATCGATTTTACTGGGCTTACAGTAGGACTGACACAGTTACAAACTTCGGCTCAGGATAGTGGCAAAGAGTGGACGGCCTCCGGCAAGAACGGCTATCACATCGTTCTCAAGGTGACGAATGGTGTGACGAGCTATGATATGTACAAGGTTACAGCAGTCCAAGAAACTCCGCCCAATTGCGGTACAGACGGGACGGCACAGAGCCAGCTCAGTGGCCCTCAATACTATCAGTGGGGAACATGGTCTATAAAATATACTGTAGCTGGTAATAGTTATAGTGAAACCCGTATGGCCGGGACGAATGCGGATGGTTCTTGGCCCATACCTGCTAACGGGATCATCTTTGTCGATGATCATGTATGGGTAAATGGTACTATCAGCAATGCTCGCATGGTCATAGTTGCCGGGATCATCGGTTCTACTGATCCGACCAAGTATGGGAATATCATAGTCAACGATGATCTCATGTACACGAACCACGACGGTACTGACGTTATCGGGCTCATCGCTCAGGGTAATGTGAACGTTGGTATGATGAGTGATAACTCACTAGAGATCAATGCCGCGCTAGTGGCCGAAAATGGCCGTGTTGGTAGGTTTTACTACAATGCGAATTGCAAATTCAATAATGTCGACTATTCACGTCGCAGTTCGCTCACACTGAATGGTATGATCGCCACCAACGTTCGTTACGGTTTCGCATATAGTGATAATACGGGTTATGGTATTCGTAATATCAATTACAATAGCGATCTCCTCTATAGTCCACCACCGTCATTCCCACAGGCGACTACTCAGTATGAGCTCATGTCCTGGAAGGAGATATAGGAGAAATGCTATAATGTGTCTATGAATAAAAAACTAATAGTGGGTAATTGGAAGATGAACCCAGGTACATTGAACGAAGCGAGGAAGATCGCCAGGAATGTGAGGCGTGCTGCCCTCACGTTGGTGCATACAGAAGCTATAATTTGTCCTCCGTCAGTTTTCTTGGTACCACTCATTCCACGCAAAAAAGCTAGACATTTCAGTGTAGGTGCGCAATCTGCGTATTTTGCAGAGAGTGGGGCGTACACTGGTCTTATCAGCACGGCGATGTTGCGTGATGTCGGGGTTGAATACGTGATCGTCGGACATTCTGAGGAACGACAACGTGGTGATACAGATGAGATGGTTTCAAAAAAGGTCAGAGCAGTGATCGAGGCGGGTATGACCCCCATCGTCTGTGTTGGAGAATCGTCTCGTGATGATGTGGGGGCGACGCATTTTGGTGCACTGAGAGAGCAGATAAGGAACAGTTTTGAAAATGTGCCAAAGAAAGCTGCGGGAAATATCGTGCTAGCATACGAACCTGTCTGGGCCATAGGAGCGAAAGACTCGATGGTACCTGAACAGATATATGAAATGTCTCTGTTCGTAAAGAAAGTTTTTTCTGATGTATTCAGCCAGGAATCGGCTGTAAAGATCTCTGTGCTATATGGTGGGGCAGTGAATAGTAGAAATGCGGCGGACATAGTTTCGATCGGGAAGGTTGATGGCCTACTCGTCGGTCGCGAGAGTTTGAATACTGTGAGTTTCGTGGAATTATTGAAGGCGGTAGATGCGGTGAAGTGATTCGAGTCTAGATCATATTTATATAGAGCCGTATTTTCATACGCTATTGACTTTTACCCATAAACGCCGAGACACAGTATAATTAACCCCAATGAAAACACTCAAAGATATCGAATATCTATCTGGCGTAAAGGTGCTCGTGCGCGTTGATTTCAATGTACCTATCAAGAACGGCCTAGTTGCTGATGACTTTCGTTTGAAAGCGGCTTTGCCGACGATAGATTTCCTCACAGGCAAAGGTGCCAAGGTGATCTTGATGAGTCATCTAGAGTCTGCAGATGGTACCAATCCATCCCTTGCGCCAGTTGCCGACAGACTGAAGAAACTCGGCCGAGAGGTGATATTCATCAAGGATTTCAATAAGGCGCATGAAGTTATCAATGAACAATTGAAAGGTGGAGCATGCGCACTGCTAGAAAATTTGCGTTATTTTGATGGTGAAAAGAAAAACGATCCGAAGTTTGCCAGAGAGTTGTCTTCACTCGGAGATCTATATGTGAACGATGCTTTTTCCGCCTCGCATAGAGAGCATGCGTCGATCGTCGGTGTGCCGAGATTGATGCCTAGTTACGCAGGATTACAGATGGAGAAGGAAGTCACGAGTCTGTCAAAGGCGTTCGATCCAGCACATCCATTCCTATTCATTTTGGGAGGGGCGAAATTCGGCACCAAATTGCCATTGGTAGAAAAGTTCATGAATATCGCCGATCAGATCTTTGTAGGAGGGGCATTGGCGAACGATCTATTGAAGGCGAAAGGATATAATGTTGGCATGTCGAAGGTTTCTGAGGAAAAGGATTTCCCAGTTCCCATGTCAGATCTCAGAACTATGGCACAAAATACGAAACTCATATTGCCTATAGATATCATAAACGAGCAGAAAGTCGCAAAGATGACAGATGCACTATCAGCGAGTGACAAGAATGTCGACATGGGACCGAAAACACTAGAAAATATCAAGGATATAGTTTCCAAGTCTAGATTCGTTCTCTGGAATGGGCCGATGGGAGTATATGAGTCTGGATTCAAGGAGGGAACTATAGAATTGGCGAAGATAATGAGTGAGGCAACAGCGAGAGGTGTCGAGACGATAGTCGGCGGGGCAGATACATTGGCGGCGATCGCTGAGCTCGGCAGTCGAGAGACATTCTCTTTCATTTCTACTGGAGGTGGTGCGATGCTAGATTTCCTGGTGAAAGGAACTCTACCGGGGATTGAGGTGTTGACTGAATCAGGATAGTACATCAGATGAGTTGTCCAGTCTCGTATCCGGTTATGATCTCATAGTTATAGATGAAGCTCAGAGGGTGGTGAACACGATCGACAGTGAAATATTGAATTCACAGACTTTCTAATTCTTCAACGCATCTATCAACTTATTTTTATTACCTTCAAAATCCATCTTGTCGCCTTTTACCGTAGCATTCGGGAAGACCCAGATATGCGCATGTGGCACCTCATCGCCGATGATCTTGCTCATGACCCATTCGGTATCGAAAGCTTTTCTCTCTGCGAGGGCCAGCTTCCTAGCTACTTCGAAGTATTCCCCAATATTCGGTAAATCCCAGACCCATCTGACATGCGTTTTCGGAATAACTTGTACGTGTCCAGGTGTGTGAGGGTGAATGTCTAGAAATGCCAGGAAGTTGTCATCTTCATAGACGATATGGGCGGGAATCTCTCTGCTCACTATTTTACAAAATATGCATGATGGCATAGATGTATAATAACATAGATATTCGGCGCGTCGTGGTGGGATGGTGGTGGCTTAAAAAAGCCCACCAAATGAATGGCAGGCTGAACTAGTGTCTAGATATTATACGGGATGACCGTAACGTTTCAGGAAGAAATCGAAGGTGGACTTCGGAGATGACAATTTCTTCAAAATATCTACGAATTTGCGGTCCGTAGGAACAGTAGTACGTGGGGAGTACTCTGTAACCTTGAAGTGGTTGACGGTGCTCTCGACCAAAATGAGATTCGATGCCATCACCTGTGCGATTGTTGGCGCGTTGAATGGTTCATACAGTGTTGCGAGAGCGAGGGTTGGACGATCGCTATATGGACTTTTGTCACTGTTCTTCTGTTCAGGCTCGTTTTCTTTGTATAGATCCAGAACATATACTCGTTGGTCGCTAGGAACCAAGACTTGTTCGAAGATCGTATGAGTGTCTAGTATGCGAGTAGAGTTTATGCTTTCGCTCCACTGGACTCGCTTCGGAGCAAAGCCGCATATGCCGGTGCCGTCAGAGAACTGAACGCAATGATCGTCGTTGGTAAATAACTTCTCTACAAACATACGAAATCCTTGGTCATGTTTCAACTGATCATGCACGTTATCTTGAGCTACAGACAAGAGGTTTGTGAGCCATCTCATTTGTTCTTTTCCCAACTTTTGTTTGGCGAGTAGGTCTCGCTTGGCTATTTGCTCTGCTAATGTTTTGGTACGATCTCGAGCTAACTCGAATTGACGGGCTCTTTCGATGAAACTTCCTTTTTTCATTGTAATGTTCCTTTCTGAATATCAGATTACGCCAACTCGGTATATTGTCAATGATGTTTGTCTAGAAGCTTGGTGTATAATTCACGCGTGTCATATATCGTCCGACAGCCATTATCAGAAAAGGAACGAGCGAAACTCGGGGCTTTTTCGCCGTTGTTGGCGCACCTCTTGTTTCATCGCGGAATAGTTGGAGGGGAAGAGGCGGAACGGTTCATCTCGCCAAATTATGAGAATGGTACACATGATCCATTCCTATTGAAAGATGCGGAAAAAGCAGCGATCAGGGTGATCAGTGCCATAGATAAAGGTGAAAGGATCGCTATATATTCTGATTATGATGCGGACGGTATCCCTGGTGCGGCTATTTTCAATGATTTCTTCCAGAGAATTGGTTACAAGAATTATTCGGTTTACATTCCTCATAGGCACGATGAAGGTTTCGGAGTGAATGCTGAGGCAGTGGAATTGTTGGCTAGCGAAGGGGTTAAACTCATGATCACTATAGACTGCGGGATCACAGATGTTGAGCCGATCAAGTTGGCTAGAGAAAAGGGGATCGATGTCATCATCACTGACCACCATGAAGCGCCGGTACAGCTGCCAGAAGCCTACGCGATCATCGATCACAAGCAGGTAGGTTGCATGTATCCAGACAAGAATCTATGCGGCTCCGGTGTGGCATACAAACTGATCCAGGCGATCTTGAAGAAAGATAGATTTGGTCTCAAGGATGGAATGGAAAAATGGTTGCTCGATCTGGTCGGCATCGCTACGATGTCAGATATGGTGCCGCTCATGGGGGAGAATCGTATCTTTGCTCACTACGGTTTGGCTGTTCTACGCAAAAGTCCGAGAAAAGGCATCATGCAGTTGCTGCGCAAGCTCGGTATCAACCAGCGCCACCTCACCGAAGATGATATTGCTTTTATGATAACGCCGCGTATCAATGCCGCTTCCAGGATGGGGGTGCCCATGGATGCATTCAAGTTATTGGCGGCAGATAATGATGATGATGCTTATACGGCGGCCAATCATCTGGATAAGATCAATAACGAGAGGAAGGGGGTGGTCGCTTCTCTCGTTAAGGAGGTAAAAAAGATATTGCATACGAGATACGCGGAAAATATCCAATATCCCATGCCAGCTGTTATAGTCATGGGCAACCCTGACTGGAGGCCATCATTGTTGGGTTTGGTGGCGAACTCTGTAGCCGAAGAGTATAGTCGACCAGTTTTCCTCTGGGGCCGCGATGGCGATAATATCATCAAGGGATCGTGTAGATCTGGAGGCAAGACGGATCTCGTCGCACTCATGCGTGCTGTGCCCGTGGGATCTCTGGGACATTTTGGTGGTCACAAGCAGGCGGGGGGATTCGAAGTGCATAATGACGCTATTCATTTTCTAGAAAAGCATCTGAATGATGCTCATAAGGCTGTTACAAATTTATCGGCTCACCCTTTTGGGGAGAGTAGTTCCTCTCCTCCTGCCTGCCGGCAGGCACGGCAAACCCCGCAAGGGGGAATCGTAGAGAAACTCTCTCCCCAAGCGGGTGAAATGAATGTTGCAGCTATTAATGAAGACATGGTCGACATGGAATTGACATTAGACGAAGTCAGTTATGCATTTCATGATGATTTGAACAAATTGGCACCATTCGGGATGGCCAATCCCAAGCCGATATTTCTATTCAAAAAAGTGTCACCAAGTTCGGTAAGAACATTTGGTAAGACCAACAATCACGTGGAGCTGGTCTTCAAAAAGTCGAATGGAGTGAAAATTCCAGCGATCTCATTCTTCGGTGCTGAAAATGAATGGGCCAAGACTGTGCAGGTCGGAAAACCCATCGACCTCGTAGCATCAGTGGAAAAGTCCTTGTTCAGGGGAAGGGAAGAGCTAAGATTGAGAATTATTGATACAATACAATTATGAAAAACATTCACACAACGATCTTTACTGACGGGTCTTCACGTGGCAATCCAGGTCCAGGAGGATGGGCCAGCGTTATCATTGAAGATTCGAAGATCGATAACCAAAATGCAGAGGTAATAGTTACGGAGTTGGGTGGACACGAAGCGATGACGACGAATAACAGGATGGAACTATCGGCGGCATTGCATGGGATCTCGCACCTACCTGATGGTGCTCAGGCGAAAGTATTGACTGATTCGTCTTATGTGATCAATGGGATTACAAAATGGATAAATGGCTGGAAGAGAAATGGCTGGAAAACCAAGACGAAAGATGACGTGATGAATCGAGATTTGTGGGAGAAGATCGATGAGGCGATAGTCGGCAAGAAAATCGAGTGGAAATATGTCGGAGGCCATGTTGGCATCATCGGTAATGAGAGGTGTGACCATATCGCTACGGATCTCGCGGATGGTAACAAGATAGATCTGTACCATGGACCACTCAGCGGATATGATCTGCCGAATATTCTGGATATTTCATATGATGAAGTCAAGGCGAAATCGAAGAAATCATCTTCGTCGCATTCACGAGCAGTGGCGTATTCGTACGTCAGTTCTGTCGGAGGAGTGATCGAAACTCACAGGGTGTGGACGGACTGTGAGAAGAGGGTAAAAGGTATGAAAGGGGCGAAATACAAAAAATCAACCAGTGTCGGAGATGAGGCCAAAATAATATCTGAATTTGAAGCGATCTAGTAGTGTTCACTGATCGGAAATAGCAGATCCCGGTCTTCGAGGTTTGATACAACGGCCATACTAGGCCGGTGTTTTCGACGAGGGTAGGCCGCGATTCTTCATATCTTCTTTATCATTTCTTCATTGTTTCTTCACCGGATCTTTATCGCACTTTTGATATGTTAAGTGAACATATATGAAGAAAGGTACATACATATTTTGGAGCATATTTGTTGCCGCGGCCATTTTTCGTGTCTACCAATCTCTATATGTCGTACCTCCGTCGGTAGGTCCCTGCGTCAAACAGGTAGTTTCCGGTAATGGCACAGTGACGGATGAGCCGGAGATCAAGGATACGGGTCAGGTATTGGTCGTCTCTGTCAGTTCATTATCTGTGGCGAGTTCATCTCGCCAGTGCGGAACTGATTTCCTGATCAGAATGAAAACCAAAAGCTATCCGAGATTTCAATATGGTGACGGGGTTTCCTTCAAGGGGAAATTGCTGAAACCGATGAATTTCGTGAATGGTGACGACCCTGGTCGGTCTTTTGATTATGAAGGATATTTGGCAAAGAGTGATATTTTTTATGAAATGAAAAGTGCGGAAGTGCACATGTTCATCGAACGCACTGGTCCGAATACTGGCGAGTCATTCCTGGCCACTCTAGCTCATGATATTAACGGGTTGTTGTATTCACTGAAAAGGCATTTTGTGGCAGTTTTAGAGAAAACTCTCGGTGAACCACATGCGGCACTGGCGTCAGGACTGGTTGTGGGAGAAAAGTCTGCGTTAGGAGCCGATCTTCTAGCGGATTTTAGAACTGTCGGACTCATACACATCGTCGTTCTGTCTGGTTACAACATCACGATCGTCGGTGATGCGATGCGTAGATTGCTCATATTTCTACCCCGCATCTGGGGCATATCGATAGGGGGGATCGGTATCGCGCTGTTCGGTATGCTCGTTGGTGGTGGAGCGACTGTCGTTCGATCATGCTTCATGGCTGGGGTGGCATTGTCTGCAGACATCATCCGTCGTGACTATGATGTCACTCGGGCTCTTATCTTTGCGGGACTCATCATGCTCATCCAGAGTCCGATGATCTTGTTACATGACCCGTCATTCCAGTTGTCATTCTTGGCGACTTTGGGGCTCATATTGCTGGCGTCGCCTATCGAGGAGAGATTGACTTTCATTCCTGACAAGTTCGGTGCACGAGGGATCGTCGCGGCGACGGTAGCCACACAGATATTCGTCTCGCCTTACATACTATATATGATGGGCAATCTCTCTATCGTTGGGATGATAGTAAACATATTGGTTCTTCCATTCATCCCGATAACGATGTTGTCGGTATTTTTGACGGGCGCGATCGGGCTGTTCTCTATGCCCATCGCACAGCTTTTCGCCTGGGTGACGCACCTGCTGCTGTCTTATGAGCTATTCATGGTGCAAACCTTCGCCAAACTACCATTCGCGGCTGTTCATCTGCCCGCATTTTCGAAATGGTGGGTGGTGGGATTCTATGTGATATTTTTCGTGGTCTATTGGAGGAAGAGCGGCTCACGTTAGTGAGTCGATCCCTCCATACTGCGTATTCATTTTAATATGTTTTTTTCTACAACATTCCAATTCAGGTTCGTGAAAAAGTCATCGATATAAGTTTTCTTTCCTGATGGTTGGTAATCATAGACAAATGAGTGTTCCCACATGTCGAGTCCGAGTATGAGGGTGCAGTCTTGGAGTTGGCCGAGATGCTGTTCGTCTACCCAGGTATTCAATAGGCGACCATCTTTGCGGTCATAGTAGAGCATGGCCCAGCCGATGCCGCGTGTTAGAGCTAGGGCTTTGAATTCATCCAGCCATGCGTCGAACGACCCCCAGGTTTCGGTGATCGATGTTTTGAGGGCACTATTTTCTATCAATTGCGCCGGACCACCTTCGAGTGTGGCGAAATATACTTCATGATTGCGCATGCCGTTGTATTCAAATCCGAAACGACGACTGATCTCGCTGATAGCATAAGCATTGTTGCCGGCATCCTTTCTGAGTTCTGCGATCTTTTCCACGATGAAATTGGTATTTTTCACATAACCGGCATATAACTTTAGATGCTCCTCGATATTCTTTGCTGAGATTCCTCGGAGTGCGGGAATTTTGAATGATTTTGTTTCAAATGGTTTCATAATCGTTGATTTTTTATATCTGATAAATGGTTCTAACTGCGACCCAGACACGGTGAGCGTGTATCTAGTATACGTCAACAACACGAATATAGGTGAGGACGATCAGGATATGTAGCAGTGAAGCCGTGTATGGAGACAAGGGTAGGCCTCGTTTCTGCATTGTTTCTTTATCAGATCTTGATCTGGCTTTTGGTAGTATTCATATATGAAAAGAAAAAGACCATTAACATTCATAGTAGCCATCATTGCCATCACGGTATTGTTCGTAGGGATCAGTGGCTATGTCTGGAAAGAAGGACATCGGCCAAAAGTATTGGAGATATACATATTCGCCTTGAAGAATGGTCGGTCGATGTTCGTACGTACTCCAGATGACGTGAGAATTCTCATCGATGGTGGAGGAAATTCAGATATAGTTCGTGAGATCACAAAGATTCTGCCGTTCTATTCACGGCGCATAGATACTATCTTCGCTACGAACACTGACGGCAAGAATGTAGCAGGAATCATCGATGTTGTCAGTCGTTATAAGGTTGTGAATGCATATATGCCTGCTATTTCCACTCAATCTCTCGGACTCGCTAGTTCCACTGACGATATATATGAGACTTTGATAGAGAAACTGCACATTTCGAACGTGCCGGTCTACAGATTATCAGCCAATGATTCTGTCGATCTCGGGCTCGGTGTGCGGATGAACATATTATTTCCGATCTCTGTGGAGCAGGCATCCAGCACCAAGTTCAAGTATTCGAAGGCTAGCGCACCAGAACTACTATTCAATATCGAGTATGGTAGGACATTCGTGAGTTTCCTCGGCAATGCTAGTGTAAAAATCCAAAAATATATATCTGCATACTTGGCAACTTCGACTGATCAGCAGGGAAATGTCCTCATCGTTTCTCATGGTGCAGAACCTACAAAGATGTCGCCGGCTCTCCTTCAGAAATTGAAACCAGCAGACTCGATCTATAAAGAAAAAAAGACCATTCATCTGGTCTCTGACGGGGTATCTGTGACGCTCACCGGGGAAGTGGACTAAATGAGGCCGGCCTTTTTGAGGGTGACATAGGCGCCGTTCTTCTCGATGGTGCGGAGGCCGCGTGTGGATACTGTGATAACGACAGACTTCTTGAGTTCTGGAACATAGACGCGCTTCTTCTGCATGTTTGGGTACTTTCGGATAGCTCCGCAAGGGTTGTATTGGGTAGCACGAGTCCTGTTGGAGTATCTACCTCCGACGACTGATGTTTTCTTTGTTATTGCGCATATTTTGGCCATATGGGTGTTGTGGTGGTATGCTATCATAGACAAGTGGAAAAGGCAAAATGGAAAGTGGAAAATGACAACTTAAATTAACGCAATGCTAACCGTCCTATTCATCATTATCCTCATATTCTCAGTTATCGTCCATGAAGTTTCGCATGGATATATGGCTGATCTCCTGGGTGATCCTACAGCCAGACTGCAAGGTAGACTGACGTTAAATCCATTGAAGCATATCGACCCTGTCGGTTCTATCATAGTACCGATCATCACATCATTTGCCGGTTTTACCTTTGGTTGGGCAAAACCGGTGGTTTACAATCCATACAACCTGAAGGATAGACGGAAGGGGGAGTTCTTGATCGCCGCAGCAGGACCGCTGTCCAATCTATCTCTAGCTATCATTTTTGGGCTGTTGATACGTTATCTAGTTAGCGGAGCTGGCGTCGTTACTCCGTTTGCAGAGTTTGCTTCATATATAGTGATCATAAATATCGTTTTGGCTGTATTCAATCTAGTCCCTGTACCACCATTAGATGGATCGAAATTATTCCTAGCGTTCCTGCCGGATCAATATGGCCAGATACGGATGATCATGGAGAGATATGGACCGATCCTCGTTCTTATCGTTATTCTCTTTGTTTGGCAGGTTATCTCACCGATAGTGCCGTATTTGTTCCAGTTGATCACAGGAATAAGTATGGGGTAGGGATGTAGGAGGAATAGATTTGTTGGATTATGGCGGAATTTATCATTCCGTGTTATGGTGTAACCAATGTCCTAGTCGTATTGGGACACGTTCATTATCAAGGTAAACCGTGAGTAATCGTCTAGGCAGGGCCACATATGGTCCACTCAAGCCAAAAGCGGTGAAAAATTCAAGGGTTACTACAGAGTTCATAAAGTCTTTTAAGTCTGTAAAGTCCATAAAGTGGGCACAAAGACTGCGATTGGCTCTATAGACTTTCTAACTTTAGGTACTATATTATCCATGCCTACAATTAACCAGCTTACAAAGAGCAACCGTGCTCGTTTCAAGAAGAAGTCCAAGTCTATAGCATTGACTCGTACTTTCAACTCGATCCAGAATCGTCCGAGTTTCTTCCCAGCACCATTCAAACGCGGTGTTTGCGTGAAGGTCACAACAAAGACACCAAAGAAGCCGAACTCAGCTATCCGCAAGATCGCCCGTGTACGTCTCACGAACGGTGTCGAAGTTACAGCATATATCCCAGGTGAGGGTCACAATCTGCAGGAACACTCGGTCGTATTGCTTCGTGGTGGTCGCGTCAAAGACGTCGGTCTCCGTTATTCAGTCGTTCGTGGTGTCCTAGATGCAGCAGGAGTAGAGAAGCGTAGAAAAGGTCGCAGTCAATACGGCAACAAGAGACCGAAGGCCGCTAAAGTATAAACTACCATGAGAAGAAAACTAAACATAAAAAGAGAGCTGAAGCCAGATATCAATTACAATTCTATAAAGTTGGGCAAATTTATCAACTACATCATGGAGTCTGGCAAGAAGAACGTTGCTCGTTCTATCGTCGCTGACTGTATGACCCTCATCAAGGAGAAGGCAAAAGTCGAAAATCCACTCGAGGTATTCGAGCTCGCACTCAAGAACACGACTCCAGCTATGGAAGTACGTTCTAGACGTGTCGGTGGTGCCAACTATCAGGTTCCTAGAGAAGTTCGTCCAGAGCGCAAGCAGTCTCTATCTATGAAATGGATCATTGAGGCCGCTCGCAGCAAGAAAGGCAAGCCTATACATGAGAAACTAGCAGAAGAGATCATCGCCGCATCGAAGAATGAAGGTGAAGCGGTGAAGAAGCGTGAGAATGTCCACAAGATGGCAGAGGCGAACAAGGCTTTTGCTCACTTTGCTTGGTAATTTACAACTTTTGACCGGTCACAAATTGTTACCGGTTCCGTATGGATTTTCAAGAATACAAAGAATGCCTAGTCAATATTGACCGGGCATTTTTTGAGAGTAAAATGGGGGTATGACTACTAAAAACCAGTTTACAGCTATATATAAAAAGACCAAAAATTGGTTTATTGCCTGGGTAGAAGAAATCCCTGGCGTGAATACTCAAGGCAAAACCCTCAAAGAAACTCGTGAAAATCTACAGGAGGCCTTACTCATGGTTCTTGAGACTAACCGTGCTTCTTCACGTACTCAAGTTAGGAAGAACCAAAAGGCTCGTAAAGAATTGATGGAGATAACGCTTCCAGCGTAACATCATGCGTCGTAATGATCTTGTCCGCCATATTGAGCGGTATAATTGTCGTTTGATACGTGAAGGCGCACGACATTCTATATTCCGTAATACAATTTCAGGTAGAACGTCTACAGTTCCAAGGCATACTGAGATTGACGATTTTCTAGCAAAAAAGATATGTAAGGATCTGGGAATTCCTAAGAAGTCGTAGTTTATTAGTCTAATTAATAAATTATCATGCAAACACAAACTATCCAAGGACCGATCTTGGGCCTAGTGCAAAAGTGGACAATACTTCGTCGTTGTCTTAGGTGTAACCACCTCATTTTAGTTGTCTGCTCGAGCGACGGGACATATTTCGGGGCACATCGCTCTTATCTTCACGCGCAAAGACCATTGAATAAGTCGCTCTGGATTTGCGATAAGTGTTTTGGAGTTAAGGAGACGGCAGATAAACCGGCCAAGAAGAAAGGGAAGATGGGGTTTGCTACAAAGTGAGGACGTCGACATAGTTGTCTTGTCATGATAGAGTTTTATATATGGACAAAAGTCAAAAATGAATAAGATGACGGATTATGCAGCTGGCATCATCACTTTTGCTGTCAGTTTGACCGTGATATCTGTGGTTGCTGGGTTGATATCTCTCATATTTACATCCTCTGCAAGGGAGGCTATGACGGCGATCTATCAAGTCAAAGGGTTTGCATATCCAGTACTTCCAATCGCCATACTTATTGCGGGCGTCCTATTTACAGTGAGTTATGTGAATGAAAAGTTCGATGATTCTCCTCGAAAATACATCAAAATCATTCTGCCGTCTTTGGCTCTATTGATTGTATTGTTATCTAGCGTTGCCAAGTTCTTGCATATTCGTTAGATTCTATAAGTGTTTGGCAAGGGGGATATTTGATTTCTTCGCCCTTTTCCCGTATAGTAGTGGGCAATAAGCAGTCTCTGCTTTTTTTATCACATTATTTAACATATTAACCATAGATTCCCGCATCGCCGGGGATGAAAAAGACCATCATGAATAGAGATTATCCATTAGAAAAAGTTAGAAATTTCGGCGTCATTGCTCACATTGACGCTGGAAAGACCACGACATCTGAGCGCATCCTGTTCTATACAGGTATGACTCACAAGATCGGTGAAGTTCATGATGGCAATACCACCACAGACTGGATGGAACAGGAGAGGGAACGCGGTATCACGATCACAGCAGCCGCTATCACATGTTTCTGGAATCCGTCATATATGCCACTCACTGATACTTCAAAGAAGGTCAGATTTAACATCATCGACACTCCTGGGCACATCGACTTTACTGTAGAAGTGAAGCGTTCTCTCCGTGTTCTAGACGGTGCAGTCGTAGTTTTTGATGGAGTTGCCGGTGTAGAACCTCAGTCTGAGACGAACTGGCGCTATGCCGATGATGGTAAAGTTCCACGACTATGTTTCATCAACAAGATGGACCGCATGGGCGCGTCCTTCGAACGTTCATTCAAGTCTATCTTGGAACGCCTCAATAAAAATGCTATCAGATTCCAACTCCCGATCGGTCTAGAAGGTGACCATGTCGGTGTTGTCGACCTTATGCGCATGAAAGCCTTCTATTTCGAAGGTGAAATGGGAAGCAAGGTCATCGAAAAGGAGATTCCAGCAGAACTCCTCGAAGATGCAAAGAAATACCGAGCAGAAATGGTTGAAAAGATCGTCGAACATGATGACGTTGCTATGGCCAAGTATCTCGAAGGGAAGGAGGTGAGTACCGAAGATCTGAAGACTATCACCAGAAAAGCCGTTATCGGCAACTTGATTTTCCCAGTCTTTACAGGCTCAGCGCTAAAAAACGTCGGTGTTCAGCTAGTACTGGATGCTGTCGTTGATTACCTACCGTCACCACTCGATATGCCACCAGTTAAGGGTATTGATCCGAACACAGGTGAAGAGATCGAGAGACATGCATCAGATACAGAACCTTTTGCTGCACTCGCATTCAAGTTACAGAACGATCCTTTCGTCGGGGCACTAACATTCTTCCGTGTGTACTCGGGATCTATCGAAGCGGGTACTTATATATACAATTCCTCAACTGGCAAGAGAGAGCGTCTCGGTCGCATCGTCCGCCTCCAAGCTGACAAGCGCGAAGAGGTAAAGAAGGTATATGCTGGTGAGATCGCCGCCGCAGTGGGACTCAAAGATGCATTAACTTCAAATACGTTCTGTGACGAAGAGAAACCTATAGTACTGGAGATCATCAAGTTCATGGAACCTGTCGTTTCTCTACGTATCGAACCAAAGACCAAGGCTGACCAAGAGAAAATGGGTATGGCACTGAAGAAGCTCGGTAACGAAGACCCAACATTTCGCGTCTCATCGAACCAAGAGACTGGCGAGACGATCATCTCTGGTATGGGAGAACTCCACCTCGAGATCATGGTTGATCGTATGAAGCGAGAATTCAGTGTCGAAGCCAATGTCGGTGAGCCTCAGGTAGCATATCGCGAAACTATTCTCGGAAAAGCAGAGGCTGAACACAAATACATCAAGCAAACTGGAGGTAAGGGTCAGTATGGCCACGTCCGTCTCAATGTGAAGCCTATGGAAGCTTGGCCAGAAGGGGAGAAGATACCAAAGACTGTACATAGATATGATGATTATGAATTCATCAACTCTATCAAGGGAGGCGTGATTCCAAACGAATTCATCCCTGCTGTCGAGAAAGGTGTCCACGAAGCTATGGATCGCGGTATCGTTGCTGGATTCAAGATGGTCAATATCTCATGTGAGCTTACATTCGGTTCTTATCATGACGTCGACTCATCCGAGATCGCCTACAAGATCGCCGCTTCTCAGGCTTTCCAGGATGCCGCCAAGCGTGCCAAAGCCGTTATTCTCGAGCCTATCATGAAGCTCGAAGTAGTCTGTCCAGAGAAGTACATCGGTGATGTCAACGGCTCGATCGCTTCTAAACGTGGTCTTATAGAGGGTCAGAATCCAAAAGGTCAGAATATCTCTATCATTGCCAAGGTTCCTCTCTCAGAAATGTTCGGTTACACCACACAGCTACGCTCTATGACATCAGGTCAGGGTAGTGCCATGATGGAATTTGACCACTATGAGGTTGTGCCAGCCAATGTAGCTCTAGAAATAGCTGAAAAGAGGAAATAGTTGTTTGTCTCATGAAATTTTATAGTAAAAGCTTGGAACTACTCCGCTAGACACGAAAAGCCCCCGCAGGGGCTTTTCTCGGCTTCAGAAATTTTGTGCTCAAAATTTCTTGCAGATGGCCTATCGGATTAGTTCCAAGCTTTTACTCTGCGTACAATTAACTGATATCTTATCTCGGGAACTCCCCTTGCGTATGTTATCCACATATAGCCTAATGTCTTTGGTGGCGATGGTGATACAATAGTGCTAGTCGTTCAACAAATCTATGTTATAAGAATAAAATCATGAAACAAGAGGTATCACTGTTCGGCAAAAACTTCAAATATGTCTTGGCACTGACCTTTCTCGCTTGGTTCGTTTATACGATGCCAGCAATAAGGATTCTGCTTTCAGGAGTGTCAAAATTGAGCCCAGTGCAAACGGCGATTCCTCCATTGTGAAATAGTCTCGGAATATCACTAGAGAAAAACCACATCAGATGATCCTGGTGTGGTTTTCGTTTGGTTATCACCGTGTTGTACTATTTCGCCATAGTGCTAATCTTAGGCCATACTAGCAATATGGATTTAGTTATATTAGATAAATACAACATTATGAAAAAAGCAATTATTCTCGGAGCCGTGGCTATTCTCGGATTCGTAGGTGTAACCAATGCGCAAAGTTATGTATATAACAATGATCTCGTGCTTGGCTCATCTGGTCCAGATGTTGTCCAGTTACAAGCCTGGCTCATGGATAATGGCTTCAACATCCCGTCGATCGCATCTGGCGCCATGGTTAAGGGTTATTTTGGCGCACAGACTCAGTCGGCTCTCATCTCATATCAGAAGTCTGTCGGCCTGCCAGCTTATGGATTCTTTGGCCCGATGACTCGACAATATC
>Ga0194039_1000356_pt1 | contig 28782 bp, 25 predicted proteins | sample JunL228m_MetaG_FD_148679 | JGI IMG/M metagenome (GOLD analysis project Ga0194039, IMG submission 148679) | Anoxic zone freshwater microbial communities from boreal shield lake in IISD Experimental Lakes Area, Ontario, Canada - Jun2016-L227-8m | ecosystem: Environmental > Aquatic > Freshwater >... | reverse complement strand
GGGTGTTTCTGGATCCCTCGGGAATATGATTGCCCGTGCAACCAATTCATACAGAGGGAGAAAAACGGTTTTCAAGACCGGCGCAATAGACCACTCTACCACCCCTCCTTTTTGATCACTATTAACCAGTTCCGAGATCCTGTCACCGATGAATTCTTATGGATTTGTTTTCGTCATCAAACGGAAAAAGACTTTTTCAAAGATAATCCTTATTCAAAGATGACAAATCAGAAAATGGCTCAGCTGCGCCCGATCACTGATTCAAGAGGCCCGGCTTCGAGCGGCATCACGACCGGCAAGGTGCCAGGCGCCTTCATCTCGCCAAGCCAGACTTTGACGGCAGCCTTCTGGCATGCGGGCTCTGGATTATATGCCAGCACCATGTTGGGCAGATGCGGAAATTCATAGAGATGGTACGGCGAGCCAAAGGATGTGAATATCACTTTTTCCGGATATTCGAACCAGAAGGCTTTCCAGAAGTTCATGGCAAATCCGTCTATGACCCTGGCATTGCCGACAATCTGGTGCATCAGGACTTCAAAATTGAAGAAGATCATGTCGCATTCGACAATCTTCTTGAGCAGCACTTCATGTCCCGGGTTGTCCAAGTGCTCCACCGTCATCCCACGTTTTGTCAGTTCTGCATCGACGATATCCAGGGGAGTTGAACGGTGCTTTTCGCGTTTATTGTCGACCATGATGCTGACGGTGAGAACGCGAGAACCTCTGCCCAGTTTCTTAGCTCTGGCAAAGGCCGGATTCCTGCGAATGACGGTCATCGCATTGTTGGACAGTTTGTCGGATATGGAGGCATGGTCGGCATGCGTCTTTGCTGAGATAGGTTCGCCGGCCAGGTGCCCATTTAATCCGAGGCGAGCCTTCATCTCAAGGATGCGTCGTGCCGATGCGGTAATGCGCTCCTCGGTGAGACGACCCTTGCGCACTGCGGCCATCAGGAAACCAAAGTCCTCGCGGACATTTGGGAAAAGATAGACATCACCGCCAGCCTCTATGAACCGGACAGCCATTTCGTCCTTTGCCACGCGCGATGCAAAACCGACCATCACACCTGCATCCGACACGATGACGCCATCAAATCCGAGATCCCGGCGCAGCAGATTGATCATCAACTGAGGATCGAGTGTTGCCGGCAGGGTGGCCCACGGGTTTTTTGACAGGCCGACGTATGCCGGAAACGCGATATGGCCCGCCATGACAGACATGACGCCTGCGTCTATGACAGACTGCCATACGGCACCGAAGGTTTTGCGCCACTGCTTTACGGACAGCGAATTGATGGCAGTGCAAAGATGTTGATCGCGGTCGTCGACGCCGGTGCCTGGAAAATGTTTGGCAGTCGCAGCGATACGGTTGCCCTGCTGCATTCCTTCTATAAGTGGTATCACAAGCGAGGTTAATCTCCCGGGATCGGTCGAAAAGCACCGGTTGAGGGTATCCACGTTGCGATGGTTTATGGTCATATCGACCACAGGGGCAAAACTCCAATGGATGCCTGCGGAGCGCAATTCGCGTCCAGTTGCGATGCCGCGTTTGCGCATGAGAGCTGGCATCTTGGCTGCACCGCAAGCCATGGCAGAAGGATAAAGTGTGCCAAGCTTCCAGCCGTTTTCAAAGTCAGCCGCAATGCAGCAGGGAATCCTGCTGATGGCCTGTACGGAGTCGATGGCACCGGCAAGTTGGTCGGCATCCCAATCCGCTACAAACATACTTCCGCATGGGATCTCTTCGAATGTTTTCTTCCATTCCTCCTTCGGATGGAAATCCCAGCTCGGACATAGCAGGTGTGCGACTTTCTCTTCCAGGGTCATTGCGTTGAGGTTCTTTTCGACCCAGATAGACTGTTCTTTACTGAGAGTTTTCATTAAGCTTCTTTCATTGAAATAGGTCCTTGTGGGATTTTTTGAAGAGAAAAAGGTTCGGAAGATGGGAGGATGGAGGGATGGAAGGATCCGATCAAGCGTTCATTGTCCTTTTTTGAGCCTGCGTGCGTTGTGGGCTGGAAGATTTGTTTTTTTGAACCGTTCCTGTGCGCGGGCGATGTCGTATTGCACCCGGCGGTGGAGGAGCAGGCGGTTCGGTGGGTGCTGGCAAACTATTGGACAGCCGGGCGCCTCCCGAGTCAGAATGAGATAGATTCTTCGGACTCCTATGAAAAACTGGCTGATCCTCATCCTGGTGGCGTGGGCCATCGCGGCTTACCTCTTGGTTCCCTGGCTGTGGAAACTGTATTTCCGGCACCACTTCATCGACGCCCCGCGCATCACGCAGACATCCGACGGACATCCTGGCGACCCGGTCAACATCGCCATCGAGGGGGAAGAGGGGAACCTCGTGCGGGCGATGCATGCGGCAGGATGGTATCCGGCCGACCCGATCACGCTCGCGAGCAGCCTGCGTATCGTGGTGGACTCGGTGATCAGAAAGCCGGACGACGAGGCTCCGGTCAGCAACCTTCTGCTCTTCGGGCGCAAGCAGGATCTGGCTTTCGAACTCCCGGTCGGCGACAGCCCGCGACAACGGCACCATGTCCGGTTCTGGCGCAGGGACAAGCTCAAGGACGGGCGTCCGGTCTGGTTCGGCTCGGCGACGTTCGATGAGCGGGTCGGGCTGAGCCACACCACCGGGCAGGTGACGCATCACATCGGCCCGGATGTGGATGCCGAGCGAGACCTCATCATGGCCGGACTCCTGAAGGCCGGACGGACGCAGGACGAGTATTACGTGAACGGTTTCCACAAAGTGCTGGAAGGCCGGAACGGAGGCGGAGATCCCTGGCGGACGGATGGACGGCTCGGGGCGGTTGTGTTGAAAAAATAGAACCATGCCGCCCGTCATCAACAACCTCATGGATTCTCCACCGGGCGAGAATCTCACAGCAACCAGGTCAACGAGTGTCCTACCCCTAAAAAAATGAGCGCGAACTCCCATCGCTATTCCTTTCGATCCCTCTTCGCCTCAGACCCCCGCCTTTTCCGTCGCTTCATGAATTGGCCGTGGAACTTTGGCGTTGCGATAAAAATGAGATTGACCCCCTTGTTGCATCCCGCTACGAACCCGCGATGGAAACGTTGATTGACGGGGGAATTGACGGGCAAACGCCGGCGCCTCATGAAAAGCGATTTCCTATCAGCCAGCCATGTTTTCCATGATGTCATCATTCCCGATTGCTGATCCGATCCCGTTGCCGGCGCCGGTCTGGCTGTTCAAGTTTTTGCACGACCTCACCCTCAGCCTGCACTTCGTCTTTCTTTACCTGATGCTCGGCGGGCTGATGCTGGCGTTTTTCTGGAATCTCATTGGCCACTTGACCAAGTCCCAAAATTGCATCGCCGCGTCCGGTGTGGTCATCAATCGGATACCGATCGTCATGACCTTCGTCATCAACTTAGGCGTGCCGCCGCTGCTGTTCACTCAATTGCTCTACGGGCAGGCTCTTTACACGAGCAGCATCCTGATTGGAGTTTACTGGATCAGCGTCATTTTCTCGATCATCGCCGCTTATGGCCTGCTCTATGTGGGAGGCTCCCGAGCCGTGGCGAAAAAGGCGTGGTGGGGCTGGGCGTTCCTCTCTCTCGTCCTTCTGCTGTATGTCGGGAAAATCTATTCCACCAACATGACGCTCATGTTGCGCCCGGAGGTCTGGCCGGAGATGTATGCGGCCACGGCGACGGGGATTTATTTTCCTCCCTTCGATCCGACGCGCACGCCCCGCTATGTGATGATGATGGTCGCCGCTCTGGGCTTTGGGGCGCTGGGAACGACGTTTTACTCCAGCAAGCCGGTCTTGACCGAAGAGGTGAAGGGATTTTTGCGTGTGTGGGGAGGGCGGGTTGCGCTGGCTGCCCTGCTGGCCCTCGGGGGGATCGGGCTTTGGAATTACCGGGTGCAGCCGGATTTCGTGAAGGAAGGCCTGCTGGCCTCCCCGCTCTATAAACCCTGTTTTGCCGTGTGGTTTGCCGGGCTGGGCTTGAGCGTGGCATTTGCGTTTTTGATTCAGGCAAGGCCCAAGGCTCTCTCGGCTGTCACCGCCTACGGAGCGGCCCTGTCATCGATTCTGGCTATAGGGGCCCTGGTCGTCCTGCGCGGCGGCGTAAGAGATATCACCTTAGCACACAAGGGGCTGAATGTTTGGCAAAGTGCCGTGAACACGAACTGGCTCGTCGTGGGGCTGTTTATCGGTTCCTTGTTGGCTGGCGTGCTCGGGCTTTTTTGGCTGCTGCGGGTCGTCCGCAGCGCAAAACCGGCAGAAGAAAATTATGTCTGAGGAATCACCCAACCAACCGGAATGCCCCGTGGGCGGGGCCGATGGCGACGAGAACGATGGGCCGCTCGATCGCCGGGGCTTTTTGAAATTGGCGGCAGGGGTCATTGCCGCTGGCTATGCCGGGGCGATCGGCTATCCCGTTTACCGCTACATTGCCTCGCCCGTGGAGCAGGCGGCCATGGCTTCGGCTGTCACGGAAGTCACTCTGGATAGCGCCTTGAGCCTGCCCTTGAACTCTTCGCTGATCTTCAAATTCGGCACGACTCCCGCGCTTCTGATCCATCACGCGGACGGTACGTTTACAGCCTTGGCGGCTGTCTGCACGCACCTCGGATGCACGGTGAATTACAACCCCGATAAAAATGTCATCTTTTGTCCGTGCCACGGCGGAGTCTATAATGCGCAGACTGGAGCAAACATTTCCGGGCCTCCTCCCAAACCCTTAAAGCAATATCAAGTCACCATTTCCAATGGAAAAGTTGTCATCAGCCGGGCGTAAGGAGCCAGAAACCAGGCGGCCTCTCGGGGCGGCCGTCTACCAGTGGGTCGATGAGCGGCTCGGGATTTCCGATGTCGTGAAATTGGCCGCCAAAAAACGCGTGCCCGAGCACAAGCATTCATTCTGGTATTACTGGGGTGGGGTCACCTTGTTCTTCTTCATCGTCATGTGCCTTTCGGGGGTCCTGTTGCTCTTATACTACCGCCCTGGAGAGAGCGCCTACGAATCCGTCCGGCAGATCACCTACGAAATCAAATTTGGATGGCTCATCCGTTCGATCCACTCCTGGGCGGCCAACCTGATGATCCTTTCGGCGTTCGTTCACATGTTTTCGGCTTTTTTCATGAAAGCCTACCGCGCGCCGCGAGAGTTCACATGGTGGAGCGGCATCGTGTTGCTGTTGCTCTCCATGACGTTTGGGTTCAGCGGGTATCTGCTGCCGATGGACGATTTGGCGTACTTCGCCACCAAAGTCGGCTTGAGCATCCCGGCCGTTGTTCCTGTCGTGGGGCCGTGGGTCAGCGATTTGATCCGGGGCGGGCCAGAAATCACCTCCTTCACGGTATCCCGGTTTTTTGCCCTGCATGTGGTCATCATGCCGGCGCTCTTCATTCCCTTGCTGATGTTCCATCTCGCTTTGATTCAAAAAAACGGGATGTCGATGCCGGAATCCGAGTTCGACAAGCCGGAGGCCGAGCGCAAAAGCATCCCGTTTTTCCCGAATTTTGCGATGAAAGATCTCGGGGTATGGCTCGTCGCGCTCAATGTGCTGGCCCTTCTCGCGGCGGTGTTTCCGTGGTCTCTCGGGGCGGCCGCCGACATGCTAACGCCTGCCCCGATGGACATCCATCCGGAATGGTATTTCATGAGCTCCTTCCAAGTGCTCAAGATTTTCGGGGGGATTATTCCCGGCGTCACGGGCGAGTTTGTCGCCTTGGGGGTATTCCAGCTCGGACTCTTGCTGTGGTTTTTGGTTCCCTTTTTTGATCCGTCCACCAAAGGCGGGCTGCGCGCCAAGCTCACAACATACTTTGGACTCCTGACCATCGCCATCCTCCTTGTTACAACAATCTGGGGATATTGGGTGCTGCCTTCTTCCCATTAGTTTTTTGCTTTTATGAACTATCCCGTTTGGCAAGTTCCTCAAATCGGATCCGGGCTGGTGATCGCCATTATTGCGGTCATCCACGTCATGATCTCCCACTTCGCGATCGGGGGCGGATTTTTTCTGCCCATCGCCGAAGCCAAAGCCCTGCGCGAGGGCAAGCCGGAATGGCTAAAAAAGCTCAAGGGGTACTCCCAGTTTTTCTTGGTGCTGACCGGGGTGTTCGGGGCGATGACCGGCGTGGCGATCTGGTTTTCGATCGGCTTGGCAAGCCCTTCGGGCACGAGCCTTTTGATCCATAACTTTGTCTTCGGATGGGCGATCGAGTGGGTGGTTTTCTTGGTCGAGCTGGCGTTTGCCGCCGCGTATTACTATACGTGGAACCGCATCCCCGACCGGCTCCACCTCCGCTTGGGCTACATCTACGGGATCGTTTCTTTTGTCACGCTGGTGATCATCAACGGGATTTTGACATTCATGCTGACCCCCAGCGAGGCCTGGTTGAGCGTTGCCGGGAGCGGGCAGGAAGCGACGGTGTTTTTCCAGGCGTTTTTTAATCCGACTTATTGGCCGAGCCTGGGGCTGAGAACGCTGGTGTGCCTCTCCATGGCGGGAGTTTTTTCCCTGGTCGTCTTCAGCAGGCTCGACGGCGAAAAGGAGGGAACGGTGAAAAGGCAGATGATTCAGTGGTCTGCGATGTGGCTGCTGCCTTCCTTTTTCCTCATGCCCTTCTTTCTGCTCTGCTATCTGTGGCTGGTACCCGCGAGCCAGCGGGAGCTGATGGCGCTGGGGATTTCCACGATTGGAATGGGGGTATTTACCCAGGTGACAAGGATGTCGTTAATCACCTTGATGACCTCGGCGACAATCGTTGTTGTCGTGTATCTGTTGGCTTACAGGAACCCGAGGGGTTTCCGGTTTGGGGCGGCGATGGTCGTTGTCTTTTTAGCCTTTTTGGCGACCGGGGCCACCGAAGGCGTGCGCGAAATGCTTCGCAAACCTTACGTGATCACTGACTTCATGTATTCCAATGGCACCCGGAAAAATCAGGTGGCGGGGTTCAATCAACAAGGCTATTTAACTGCTTCGTCCTGGGCTCCCAATAAATCGGCCATCACGCCTCAAACAGCCCAAACCAACCCTTCTTATGCCCAGAACCCCACCGGCGACCGGATGTTTTTGGGACAGTGCATGGCCTGCCATACGATCGATGGCTATCGGAGCATGAAAGCCCTCTTGCGGGGACGAAACGAAGAGGCCATCGGCAACATATTGAAAATGTTGCATGAGCCCAGCAGCGATTCTCCCTACAAAGGGTTTATGCCCCCCTTGGTCGGGTCTCCGGAAGAAATTGATGCCCTGCGCTCCTACCTGCATTCACTGGTAATACCAACTCTGTAAAACAAATGGACTCAGAACATCGGCAAGATGCCGATGCTACGTAGTATTGGCTTCCAGCCAATGATCCAATCCACTCGAAGAGATGGTATAAGACGTTGAAGACAAGCCAAATACCCATGTCTTAGAAAACCGGATGCCCGAAAGGCTCCGTGGGTTCGAATCGCGCCCCCTCCGCTCTTTGGAATCTCACCAATAGGGAGCCTGCGGGCGGTTCGTTGGAATATCCCCGGTCAAAGTTCCGCGAAAATGAGCGGGTTTTTCCAACAGCGCTCGGATTTGCCCGATCGCCCAGGCTGCGTGTTCGGCGACGACGGGATCGCAGTCGAGGCGCGCCTTCTCAAGCGGCGGCAGGTCGTCCACGGCGCCGGCGTTCCCGAGCGCGGTGCAGACGTTTCGCAGGAATCCCTGCCTCCCGGCGCGGCGGATCGGCGACCCTTCGAATAGCTTCCGGAACCCCTCTTCGTCCAACGTCAGGTAATCACGGAGAGGCCAGCACGAGGACGCGCGGGCTGCGAAATCCGCCTCGCGGGAAGCCTCTGCAAACCGGTTCCATGGACACGCATCCAGGCAGTCGTCGCATCCGAAAATCCTATCGCCAAGGAGCGGGCGGATCCACTCCGGCAGCGGCCCCTTGTGTTCGATCGTCCAGTAGGCGATGCACCTCCGCGCATCCACTTTGTGCGGGGCGGTGATCGCTGCCGTCGGACACGCCTGGATGCAGCGCACGCACTTGCCGCACCGATTGCGCAACGGCGCGTCCGGCTCCAACTCCAGGGTCGTGACCACCGTGGCAAGAAGGAGCCGCGCGCCGAACTCCGGGTGAACCGCCGCCCCGCTCTTCCCGTGCCAGGCCACGCCAGCCAGCACGGCAAAATCGCGCTCCAAGATCGGCCCTGAGTCCACAAAACACCGCTGGCTCCCGCCCTCCGCAGCGAGTGCCCAGGCGATCGCCCGGAGGCGTTTTGAAATGAAACGGTGGTAGTCACGACCACGCGCAAACCGGGCGATGCGCCCGCATACCGCGCCGTCCCCGAGAGATCCGTCCGGCTCCCGAAAAAAGCCTTTTCCGGGCGCGCTCGAGACGCGAGAAAGCTTTTCGCGGGTTTCGGAGTTCATCCCCAGCACAATCACCGATCGCGCCCCCGGCAGGAGAAGCGCCGGATCACACCGCTTCTCCGGATCGCGCGCCAGCCAATCCATCGTCGCGTGACATCCCTCCGCAAGCCATTCCTGGAATGCGTCCGCGTGCGGCGCCCGGACGACGCGGGCGACCCCCACGGCATCAAACCCGGCCCCCTGGGCGATTTCCTCCAGTTGCGCTCTTCTCATCCTCGGATAACCCTGACGGCTTCCCGGAAAAACGCACGGATCTTCGGGCCTGTTGTGGCAATGCAATTTAGAAAGGACATTTCATGTCCTTTGGTTAAGGACTCGGAATGTCCTGCGTTTTTCTCTTCTTTTTGCTGCCAGTCGAATCCGAAATCGAAACCTAGTCCCTTACGGGCTGTTCCACGTGGAACACGCCCGCGAAAGATCGGAAAAGTGTTCCACGTAGAACAGTTCGCAGCAAACGGACAGGATCGCAGGGGGTGCTTTAGATGCGATTCGTAAAATGGGCGTCTCGCGCACAAGGCAATTCCTGAACCCGCACGATCGACCGGGAGGCCTATCCATTTGGACGGCAGTAGCGCTGATGGAACCCTTGAGAGGTTCGCCCTGTCGAGCGCGCATTTTCTGAAGATCCAAGGACGCGCCCAACCCCCATGAAAAAGGCCAGAAATTCCAGTCTCAGAACATCCTCAGCCTTTCCGCACACGATCGTCCCGGATCGGTCACGAGTCTTGCACGGGGGCCAGGAAAGGCGGCTTACAGCGTGCCTTTTCATTTCGGATTTAGACCTCCTGACTCTCCCGGAAAAGCAAAGAACCTCGGGGCAAGCCTCGAGCCATTTGGAGAGACCGGCCCGGGCCGGTCTGTTGCTATTCAAGGACAACACGGAAGTCATCCCTCCAGCAACAAAGCCGAGGCAAGCTTCAGGGTATCAGACCCAAAGGGGATGGAAGGGCCAGGAAACCGGATGCCCACATTCGGGACGGAAATTTGCGCCGCAGGGCGAGAGGCCCCGTGCGCCTTGTGCTTTCGCGTCTCACAAACTTTCCTCGCAGGTCAGAATGTCTGAATGTAGCCGCGCCAGGGCCGGGCGGGATCCGCCAGCGCGTCCGACACGGACGCTACAGTGTGCTTCGTAAAAGCGCATCTCAGATGGCGAGAGATCGAAGGCGTCTGCCCAAGGCACACGGGGTCGTGCCTGCCTGCCGGCAGGTCCCGCCCGTGTGGACACTGGTTTTTGATGTGAAGCCCAGTCTGCAAACGGGCAAGTTGCCAGACCCCCTGGTTTTGCGCTTTTTGGGGATGGGCCTCCTCCGCGTCCCCCCGTAATGTCGCTTAGCCCAAGCCGGGCGCTTCTCTTCTGGCGCGCTATTTATCCAAGCGATTTGGAAGAGTCGCGCATTCGGACGTCCAGAGCGTCTCTCCGAATTGCGAGCGCGCGCGTCCCGCCAGATCGCCTGCCACGCCACGGAGGATTGCGAAGAGGGTTGATCCGGATCCCGACATCATTGCCGCCGCGACTTCCGGTTGTCTGAGCAACCAGGATTTGATGGTGGGCAGCAGCAGGAACTTTTTGAAAACCGGCTCCTCCAGATCGTTGACGAGTCCAACGCCGCCAAGCTCCTGCGGTAGGTGTGGGACATTTAATGTCCTTGCCTTGTAAGCCCAGCCGGTGGCGACCGGGAAGGGCGGCTTGAGCAGCAGCAGGCGTGCCGGGGCGAGTCCGGGAGCGGCGTCCATCCGCTCCCCCCTTCCCCGGCACCAAGCCGCTTGGGAGCGGATAAAGAACGGGATATCCGAGCCGAGCGTAGCCGCGATCTCCTCGAGGCGCCGTTCCCCGAGCCGAGTTTCGAGCAGGACGTCCAGCGCCTTGAGAACAGCGGCGGCATCGCTGCTTCCGCCTCCGAGGCCCGCGCCGTGAGGGATGCGCTTCCGGAGAACGATGCTGGTGCGGAAAGTTCGTCCGGTCTGTCGCGCGAAGGCCTCGGCCGCGCGCCACGCGAGATTGGAGCTGTCCGCCGGCACGCCCGGGTCGTCGCAGGCCAACGTGATTCCCGACCCTTCTGAAACCCGGACGTCCAACTCATCAGCCAGCGAGACGGGAACCATCAGCGTCTCGATCTCGTGGAAACCGTCCTCGCGTTTTCCGAGAACCCGGAGCACAAGGTTGACTTTGGCGCGCGCCTGAATTGTCATAAGGGCACATCATCCGACAATGTCTGTTCCTGCCAAAGAAAAAATCATCGTTGCCGTGGATTGTGCGGACGCGTCCTCCGCGATGGCGTTGGTTGGACCGCTTGCCGGCGAGGGTTGCATTTTCAAAATCGGCCTCCAGCTGTTCACGGCTGCCGGGCCCTCGCTCATCAAAGACATCCTTTCCTCCGGGTCTCGGGTTTTCCTTGATCTGAAGTTTCACGACATTCCGAACACTGCAAAGGAGGCGGTTCGCTCGGCGGTCGCGCTCGGGGTGGACATGACGACGATCCATCTTTCCGGCGGCCCTGCGATGATCTCGGAAGCGGTTCTGGCGGCGGCTGGTTCGAAGACGTTGGTGTTAGGCGTGACGGTGCTCACAAGCATGGACGACGAGGCGCTGGGGGCTGTCGGCGTTCCTCGCTCCGCAGCCGAGCAGGTTCTTCTTCTCGCGGCGGCGGGCGTGCGTTGCGGCTTAGGCGGAGTGGTCTCGAGCCCTCACGAGATCGTACGGTTGCGTGAAACCTTCGGGCGGAGCCTTGTTATTGTGACGCCCGGAGTGAGGCCGGCCGGTAGCGCGGTGGGCGACCAGCGTCGCGTCATGACCCCGGGTGAAGCAGTGCGCTGCGGAGCGGATTACCTGGTCGTCGGCCGGCCGATAACCGGCGCCCCCTCGCCGCGGGGCGCCTTTCTACGCATCGCTGACGAGATCGCCTCCGCTTGCTGACGCCGCAGGTTGTTCGCAGTTAGAAGAAGAAAGAATTATTTAAGCGGGTTCCCTTCTTCATATTAAGCGTGTGAACAACCGCCCGGGATCCTGTTCTTCGCGCCAGCAACGGGTGTTCCACGCGAAACCCGGAGTGTGAAGAAAAAAAGACCGGCGCGAAAAAGAAGCCAGCAAGCTGACGCGAAAAGGAAGTTTTTGGCACTTCTGCGCGGAGACACACAAGTTGTCCCCAAACGCTTCCCAAAGGCCAAGAGGCCGCAAAAAAACGGCGGCTCAGGGCGTTAGGGAAACCCGCGGCAGCCGCCTGACACAAGAAAGAGAAATCTTTTTTCATGGACAGGATGCGGAACCTCAACAAGAACAAAGCCCCGCATGCGCTCCCTCCTGATGGTTTTCTTCCGCCTCTCCGCCACAATAGCGGCCGCAGCGCTCATTTCCTCCTGCGCATCGGTCAGCGTCAAGGACGTCGTCCGCCTCGAGGCGAACCCTCCGTCCCGCCTGCCGGAGGAGGTTCTCGTCGCGCCGTTTACGTTCACGCAAAAAGAACTCCGGGTCGATCGCAAGGGAGCCAGACTGGCAAAACTGCAATTCGATCTCCGGGAGAAGATGACAAAAAACCTCGTGCGGAGGCTTCCCAAATTCGTCGCGCCGGCAAGAGCGGTCGCCGCAACCGCGCCCCTGCCTCAAGGAAACCGGTGGCTCATCCGCGGCAACTTCGACCGAGTCCACCAGGGAAGCCGGATCCTGCGCTCGGTGGTCGGCCTCGGAACCGGCGCCACACGGATGGACACCACGGTTGTTGTCTACGATCTCTCCGGGCCCCACCCCAAACCCTTCCTTCGGATTGTCACCACCGGCGGATCGAATATTTCGCCCGGGATCCTCGGCGTTGGCACGTTCTTTGTTTCCGGCCCCTCGGCCCTCACCTCGCTTTTTAATGCGGTGGATGGCATCCGCAGCGGGATCACTTTCGACACGATCCGCACGACCCGCGAGATCAATGCCGCCCTCTCCGAATACCTCTACCAGCGGGGGGCGATCCCCTATAAAAAAGCAACCGGACCGAAACGCAGCGGAAAATTTCCCAACCGCATCGGATCCCCGGATCGTGCGGTAGCACGCGGCAGCCTCGTTGTGGTTCCTCTGCCACCGGATCGCCAATGACCGCCTGCTTCGCAGGAACCGGGGGGACTTCAAAAACGATCCAAGCTATCTTCCCACGGCGAGCCGCTCGGCGAGTTTGGGCGGCAGGCCGGCATCCAGTACCGCCTTCTGCGCGGCGGGAAGGTCGTACGGCAGCCGGCGCAGAGCGACATCGTTCGCCGTCGTGTCGTAGATGCAATACGCCGCCCTCCAGTCGCCGTCGCGGGGCTGGCCGACGCTCCCCGCGTTGATCAGAAATTTTTTTCCCGGCTGGAGCTGCAGTTTTTTATCGAGCGCGATCGTGCGGACGCTGCCATCGCGCACGTAGGCTTTCGGGGAATGGGTATGGCCGATGAAGCAGACGGCGGTGTGCTGGTAGCTGAAGCTTGCGGCGGCGTCGAGCTGGTTGAAGACATAGCCCCATTTGTGCGGGGTATCGAGCGTCGCGTGGACGATCGTGAAATCGCGCACCTGTCGCTGCAGCCGGAGCGCGCGGAGCCATTCCTTGTCCGCGTCGGGAAGTTGGTCGCGCGTCCAGTTCATCGCCTCTTCCGCCAGGGCATTGAATCCCTCCTGGAACCCAAACATCGAGGCCTGCTCGTCGTGGTTCCCCTTCACCACCGGGCAGTCGAGCTTGCGCACGATGTCGAGGCACTCGCAGGGGAACGCGTTGTAGCCGACCACGTCGCCCATGCAGACATAGTGCGTGCATTTCTGCTCCTCGGCGTCGGCCAGAACGGCCTGGAGCGCGTGGAGGTTGGCATGAATGTCGCCGAAAATAGCAAATCGCATGGGTGAGTGGGACCGCCGTAGGGGGCAGGTCAGGAATGATCTAACCTTTCGGAGGCGGGGAGATCCAGTTTCTTTTCCATCTCGCGCAGGAGATTGATGAGCGTGGGCAGCCGCTGCTTTTCGCCCTGGAGGTAAAGGGCTTTGAGAAACTCATAGGCTTCGCGCTCACGACCCGGACACTTTGCCATCTCGTATCCCGCGAACCTCCGGCAATACGGCGGGGCATCCGGAAACTCGGCCGCCCGCAAAAACGCCGCGGCCGCCCCGGCATGATCCTCGAACTTGTCGCGGAGCAGCACGCCGAGCTGAAGGTAGAGCTGGTAGCGGTCGGGGTTGTTGCGGATCCCCCGTTCCAGAAAATCCTTGCCCAACTGGAAATACTGCCGCTGCGCGCGGATCCGGAGCGCCTCGCTCGGCTGCTTCGTATCCTGCATCGCCGACACGCTGGCGTTCCAGGCCATGTGCCATGCCGCCATGTCCCAGTAGAGGAGCGAGCGCGGCTGGAGCGTCGTCACCGTGTTGAAGAGCCCGGCCATCCGCCCCCACTCGGTGTTCTCCCAGGCCGCGTGCGCCTCGATCCAGAGAAACGCGGCGAGGGGAGACCGGAATCCGCTCAGCGCCGCGAGAAACCCCATCTGGCCGATCTGCTCGCGGAGGTCGAGATCGAGCGCGGTCGCACGGAAATGCGCCGCCTTGGCCTCGGCGGCGAGGCGCGTCTGAAACGGAAGGAGAAACGCCCCGAAGGCCGCCACCAGCAGGACCGACGCCGCGATCCGCCGGGCGATCATAGCTCGCGCCCCGCGAAAACCATCGCGGCCAGAGAAAAATAGACCGCCACATAGAGCCCGCCAAGCGCCACGACCTGCAGGAACAGCCCGGCCGGCACCGCCACCCCGGCGATCACATCATCCACAAAATTGAACGCCTGCAGATCCGGAAAAATCAGCGCGACGACCGCGGCGAGCCCGCGCGTCCACCAATGGATGTCCGCTCCGGACATCAGGTATTCGCGAGCGGTTGCCTGGAGGTGGCCGATGAAATAGATCGCGACCGCCATCAGGATCGTGAAGAGCCCGGAGGACGCGAAGGTCGAGAGGAAAAGCGTCATGGCGGCGAGCAGAGCGGCCTTCACAAAGATGATCACGATCCCGGGAAAGAGGTTTGCGTTGAAGGTCGCGGCGGCGACCTCTTTCAGCGCGAGCGCCAGATCCTCCGCGGAGCTGCCCTGGAGCTGCGCCCGCGTCTCGGCGAGCACCCCGCGCTCCTGGAGCCAAAGCACCGCCAGAAAAAGCCCGGCCATCAGCAGGAGCGCCAGCACCAGCAGGAGAAGGATCCCGATGAGCTTGCCGAGGAGATAAGAAAACCTCGGCACCGGCTTCGCAAGGATCGTGTAGATCGTCCGATCCTCCATGTCCTTCGGCAAAAAATTCGCGGTCGCGAGAATCGCGAGGAGCGACGTGAAGACCGACATGGCGCCAAGCGAAATATCCTTCAGCATCTGGAACTGCTCCTGAAAAGAAAACTTCGCGACGAACGCCGAGCTTCCGATAATCAGCAGCGCGAAGATCAGCAGAAAGTAAAAGACCTTCATCCGCACCAGCTCGGTGAAAGTGTTCGCCCCGATCGCCCATGTGCCGCGAAGTGATTTCATTCTGAGCGGGGCAGGATAGGAAATCCCGCGCCGAGTGTCCAGAGGGAGATGCGCACAGGACCCCGGACTCAAGCCAACCGGCCGAGCGCGAGGAGTCCGTGGAACGCGTATTCGACATCGAGGCGGTCGTCGTGCCAGTGGCCGTGGAAGCCTCCTTCATTGCTCCAAAGGGAATCGATGAAGCCGAGGCACGGCTCGCGCACGGATTCGATGGGGATGCCGAGCGCGGCGAGCGCGTGAAGCGCGGTGGCGGTGGAGAGAAGGTCGGGGAGGGGAGCGAGCGGCGACGCGCGAAATCCGCCGAGCGGGTGGGACTGCGCGAGAAGCCACCGGCCTGTCTTCCGGCTCACGCTGAGGGGGCGGAGGGCCCCCAGCACCGCGAGGGCGGCGGCGGTCGGATTTGTTGAAGCGGCCAGGGGCGGACGTTCGTTGGCCCATGCGCCGTCGGGCGTGGCGAGCGGGCGCAGTGCATCCGCCAGCCGGGCCGGGCCGGGCAAAGGGATCCGCAAATCCTGGTGCGCCCCCAGCGCCAGAAACGCGGCGTAGGCGGTTCCAGAGGGCGAACCGGGCGCGGGATGGTATCCGCCATCGGCCGAGCGGTGGGCCTCGATCCGGCGGGCTAACGAGCGATCTCGAAAACCGCTTTTCTCCTCCCCGGCTCCGCGCGAGCCATCGCCAGACCGGGATTTGTTGAGGGCGAAATTTTCGGCGTCGCGAAGAAGCGCCCGGCACCGCGCGAGGCAGGAGAGATGCACAAAATCAAGACCGTCGCCGTCTCCGAAGGCGGCGAGGTAGGAGCGAAGCGGGCCGACGGCAAACGGGGCTTCCAAGGCGAGCAGGGACTGCAGGCCGAAGACGGTATAATACAAATCGCTCCGCCCGGCACGATCCTGGAATCCGCCGTCGGCGGTTTGTTTGCCCAGAACGAAATCGCGGACGAGCCCCGCCGATCCGCCGAGCAGCCCGGGCGCGCACCGCGCCACACGGATCATTTCCAGCCGCAGCGGAACAGCTCCGAAAAAAAGCCGCCGGAGGGCCGCTAAAACTGTTGTTCCTGAACCTCGCGACACGATGTGACAAACCACGCTTCGTCGAATATCCTGCCGATGACCCGGCGCAGCAAACCTTTGAGATTTTGGTTGTCGATCCGTGCGAGCGAGCGGATCGCTTCCGCTTTGTTTTCTTCCAACAACCGGGCCGCCTGCGGGCGCGTGAGCAGGGGAAGAAGGCTTGGGCGCAGGGCGGAGTCCGCAGCGGAATCTTCGAGGTCGTCGCGGATCTGGTATGCGACGCCGAGGGCTTCGCTGTATGCGGTGAGCGCGGAGGCGACGGCGGCATGACGTTCGCGACCGGCCGAAAGGACGCCGAGGTGCAGGGCGACCTCGAAGGCGGGAGCGGTCTTGTGGCGGAAAATTTCCAGAACCTTTCGGGGAGTCAGCGGTTCCGGCGATTGCCGCCAGCAGAGCTCCTCGCCCTGCCCCCGGCAGAGCTGGCGCTGGCATTCGGCGGCGAGGCGCACCATTTCCGACTTCTGCCCGTCGGAGAGCGAGGACGCCGCGATGAGGCGGTAGCCTTCGCCGATCAACAAATCCCCCGCGTTCAACGCCACCGCGAGCCCGTGCTCCGCGTGCAGGGTTTTTGCGCCATAGCGCTCGGTGTCGCCGTCCTCGATATCGTCGTGGATGAGCGAGGCCTTGTGAAAACATTCCACCGCGACGGCGATCGTTTGCAGGTCTCGGGTGGCCGGCCCCGCGCCGCGCAGGGCCTCGCAGGCTGCCGCACAGAGAAACGGACGCCAGCGCTTCCCGGCGCGGGCGAGCCATTCGCGGGCAATTTCCTCGGTGCGGCCATCCGGCGCGCCCAGGATCGAGGACAGCGCTGCGGGAGCGAACCACGAGGCGACCTGCGAGCGCAGGGCGTCGAGATCCAGCCGCCGAGAAGGATCGTCGGCCGAGAGCCGGAGCACGTCGCGAAGACTGCCGAGATCGACCGATGTCTCCCGGCAACCGTCCTGCAAAAGAGGGATCGCCATGCCGGGAATCGCGGCGGCCTCCATGTTGGGAAACGCCCGCTCAAGCACGTTCAGACAGCTGACCCCGACAATGGCCTCCACCTTTTTTTCCTGGATGAGGGCCATCACGACGGCTGAGCCTTCCGCGACGAGCACCGAGTAGCCGAGGCACTCGGCCTCGGACTGCAGCTCGTGGATCGAGCATTGCCCGCAGTGCTTGCAAAGCAGGCCGAACGCGTCGAATTCTGCGCGGCATTGGGATTCCACCCGCAGGCACTTGGGCAGAAGCAGCAGCCGGCGATCGAAGGGAACCGACGCGAAGGCATCCCTCCAGAGCTCGTTGCTGATGAGGACGGCGATGTAGTCGAGGTAAGCCGGATCGCACTTGAGCGCTTCCACCACGCGGGCGGCGTGGCCTCGCACTTGTGCCAGCGGCAGGGGCGGCACGGCGGCCTGCTCCGCCATGTAGCTCCTGACGCATTGCTGCACGCGCCGCCGTTCCGCGAGGGTTTGCGGAATATTCGGCTTCGGTGCCCGCGGGCGTTGTGCTGCGGTGGGCCGGGGAATCGAGACGGGAGCGGAAGACATGCGCGTTTGTGTGCCAAGTATCCAACAGATTTCCGGCGCTGTCGCCCCCTATTTAACCGGTGTCGCCGTGCGGGCTATTTCGCTTTGATGTCGTAGGCGAACAGGCTGTCCTGATCGCGCACGTAAAGCTTTCCATTCGAGACCACCGGATGCGGCCAGCTTTTCTTATCGGTGCGTTCGGGTTGATCGAAGCGGCCTTTTTCGATCCAGCCCGCGGGCGAAGGCTCGATGAGGGCCAGGGTTCCTTTTCCGTCTTCGGCGCGGAGATAGAGCAGCCCGTCGGCGCAGGAGAGAGAGCCTTTCCCGAGCTTTGCTTTTTCCGCCCAGATAATCTGTCCTGTCTTGAAGTCCTGGCAGACCCAGCCCTTGCCGTCGGAATACCCATAGACAGCGTCACGGATTTTGATCACGCCGCCGTGATGGTTGCTCATCTCCTTGTTCGCATACACCCGCTCCGCGGTGAATTTGCCGTCTGCGGCCTCCACGCGGAACAAGTTGCAGCCGACCCCGTAGGCCATGGAGACATAAACGAGATTGCCATCCACAACCGGCGTGCTGATGGGGCAGCAGGGCTTGCCCTCGGGCCGCCCGAAGTCCGCCCGCCAGAGCAACCGCCCGTCAACGGCACTCACGCCCGCAACGCTCGCCTCGGTGAACTGCACATATTGGCGAACGCCGGCAATCGTGGCGACGACCAGCGAGGAATAAGCGGCATTGTCCGGCAAATCGGCGGAACGCCAAAGGACCTCGCCGGTTTTTTTATTCAGCGCGGCGATGCAGCCGGAAGGTCCGCCCGGGGTGAAAATCAGTTTGTCTCCATCAACAAGCGGCGATTCCGAAAAGCCAAACCTCGGGACTTTGCTGCCGGGAAAATCTTTTTCCAGATTTTTGCGCCAGACTTCTTTGCCGGTGGCCGAGTCGACGCAGACCAGGTCGCCGAACTGTCCGAAGGCAAACACAAGATTGCCGTCCGCGGTCGGCGTGCAGCGGGGCCCGGGGTAGCCGCTGCCGCCGCCGATGGGGCCGACTTTTGCCGACCAGAGCTGCTTGCCGGTGGCTTCGTCGAGCGCGAACAGGAGGCTTGAGGACGGGTCCTCTCCCATGGTGAAGACACGCCCTTCGGAGACCGAGACGCCGCTGAAACCGCCGCCAATGCCGGACGCTTTCCAGGCCAATGCCGGCCCGCCTTCCGGCCAGGTCTTGAGCAGGCCGGTTTCAGTGGAAATATCATCGCGCGCAGCGCCGCGGAATAGCGGCCAGTCGGCGGCTTGGAGGCCGGGAAAACAAAACGCGCAAAGACTCAGGACCGGAAGGATTTTTTTGCAAAACATCAGGATGGAATGGTGTGAAATCCATGTTAGCAGGAAGGAATTTCTGCTCAACAAAACTATTTTTCTCCTTGGGAAGGGTTGCGATAAGCGCCGAAGTCGTTGAACCAATATTTTTTGGCGAACCGATACATCCCGTGGCGTTCGGGAATTTCCCGGCCGGGCAGCCACTGGCTTGATTGGGGTTTCATGGCATCGAGCTCGGCCAGCGCGGTGCCGCGGAGCGTGGTGTCGCGCGCGCCGTGTTTGAGCACCAGGTCGCGCACGATGTCGGGCCGCTCCAGGATGATGCACCCTCGCGTGGTGCGGGCGGTGACCTCGCGGAAATCGCGCAGGAACGCCGAGCCGCGCACGGTCTCGTAAATCCCGCGCGGGTCGGCGATGTTCTCGACGGCAAACTGGATGAGCGGGCAGGGCTCGATGTCCCCGCGCGGGCTGATGTGATGGCTCGCGCCGGTCGTCATCGGGCAGAGCGCCACGCCGTCGTGGTCGTAATAGCAATCCACGATGCCGATGGGGAGCCTGGCGCGCATGTCGGTGATGAACCTGCGGACGCGCACGAGCTGATCCTCGCTCAGGGCGAGCTGCGGGTTGCCGCGCCTGCCCACCGGCCGGTAGGTGTAATACCAGACATAGTGCGCGCCGAGGCGGATCAGCTCGCGCAGCCAGTTTTCGCTGAGCAGGTCGTCGATGTTTGTCCGGCAGACGCTCGTCGCCACGCCGGTGATGAGGCGCTCGCGCAGGCAGTTTTCCAGGCCCCGCATGGACTTGTCGAAAACCCCCTGGCCGCCGCGCCGCTCGTCGCCCGCCGCGCCGCTCCCCTCGATGCTGACGAGCGGGGTGACGTTCCCGAGCCGCCGCAGTTCCTTGGCCGTCTCCCGGGTGATCGCCTGCCCGTTGGTGAAAACTTGAAAATAGCAGTCCGGGTGCGCGCCGAGGATGTCGAAAAGTTCGGGATGCAGGAACGGCTCGCCGCCGAGGATGCCGAAGAACGAATTCCCGTGCCGCTTGGCCTCGTTGATGAGCCGGTTCATCGCCGCGAGGTCGAGCCGGTGCGGCGGGCCGTCCACATCCACCCAGCACCCCTGGCAGCGGAGGTTGCACGAGTTTAATATCGAGATCTGCAGGAAGGGCGGAAAATATTCGCCGCGCTTGATCCGGCGCTTGAACCTCTCCACGGCCACAAGATTCTTCAGCCCGAAGTTCCATCCGAACTTGAGCAGAAGCCGCAAATCAACCGTGCGCAGCGAGCGGATCGCGAGTGAGAAAACCATTTAGAAATTAAAAATGCGAAATGCGAAATGCGCGAGGGAAAACCGCACGCGGGAGCGCACGCATCCTGCGTGTTCTGCCTGGCTTCCAGCCGGACAACTCCGGGAAAGGTTTAGCCGCAGAGGATCAGGATTTCCGCAGATTCCAAAAGCGTTGTTCCTGGTGGATTCCTCCTTGTGTTCCTGGCGGCTATTGCCTATTTCGCAACCGACCTATTGGAGTGGGACTCAAATGGGGACGCCCCCAACTTGATTGCGGTCATTTCTCAAATTGCTCAAAATGGAATATCGAATCCTTGGAAAAACCGGCTTAAAAGTTTCGGTGATCGGCCTGGGGGGATTTGGCATCGGGGGCGGATATTTGATGAACGATCAAGCCATCGCGCTGCGCGCCATCGAGACGGCGTTCGATCTGGGCATCAACTATTATGACACGGCTCCGTTCGTTTACGGAGACAGCGAACTTCTTCTCGGCAGGGCACACAAGGGAAGGCGCGACGCGGTGATTCTCGCAACAAAAGCGGAAAATCTCGACCGCGTTTCCGTGCGTGAGTGCGTGGAGACGAGCCTGCGCCAACTGGGCACGGACTATCTGGACATTTTGCAATTTCGCGATCCCACCCCCGAAGGGCTTGCGGCCTCCCGCTTTCACGAGACGTGTGTCAGTCTCATCGAAGAGGGCAAGCTGCGGTTCCAAGCCGTGACCTTAGGCGACAGTCATCAGTTGGAGCAAGGCCGGTGGAGCATCTCACAGGATTTTCCGGTGATGCAATTGGCTTACAACCTGATTTTTCCCGAGGCGGAAAAGGAAATCCTGCCCGCCGCTGCCGCCGCAGACATCGGCGTGGTGTCGCGAGGGCCGCTCTGCAAGGGATTTCTGGCCCGGCGGCTGCTGGAGAAGCCGGACGACATCGCCGCGCATCCAAATTTTAGATGGTTTACTGCGGAGGAAGCCCATTCGTTGCTGGGCATCCAAAGGGGATTGGATTTTCTGGAAATTCCTGGGCAACGAACCCTGGCGCAGGCGGCTATCCAGTTTGTGATACGCCATCGCGCCGTCTCGACAACCATTCCGGGCATCGAAACTCCGGAGGACGCCTGCGAACTGGTGGGCGCGCTTGATGCCCCGCCGTTGACCGACGAGGAAATCCTCCGCGCAAGAAAGGTTGTCGGCGCCTGGCCTGCGATCGATTATTGAACTCTTTCGGGGCTTCGCCCAGTGACTGAAGGCGGGTTTGGACTCAGGGCTTTTTGTTTTTTGTTTCGAGGGCCGCTTGGGCGTTGGCTTTTGCTTCCGCGGCGCGGCGGGCGATTTCCTCTGGTGTGGGGAGGGCGTTGAAAACTTCCGGGGGGATTTCCCCGGCTTGGGCGAGGGCGGCGAGGTATTTGCGGCGCTCCTCGAGTGCCTGTGCCGGGTCTCGGTCTTTGGAGAACCGGGAGTTGCGCTCGCGAAGCCGGGAGTAAAGGTCGCCGCCGAGGAGCGCGGAAAGATCGACCTTCATCGCCTCGCGCGCCGCGCCGTCCCCGGCGGCCTGGCCACCGTTGATCGCGTCGGCGGCGTGCTTGGGAAAGAGGATCGCGGCCTCGGGGCAGACGCGGGCGCAGGCGGGGCAGCTTGTTTTGCATTGCTGCGGATTGCACACTTCGATGCGGGAATCGGCGTCCACTCCGTAAACCCCGAACAGGCAGAAGCCCAGGCATTGCATGCAGCCCGTGCAGCGGTCGTAGTCAATGACCGGGGCCCACGGGATCCAGCCGTCTGGCGTCGTCGCGGCGGATTCGAGCTGATCCCGAAGCGTTTCAAAATCGCGCGGTGGCAGGGCGGGTTCTCTATCGAGAGCCCCGCGCAGTCCGTCGCAAACCGTTTCTGGGTTTCCGGTGCGGAGGTTAAGAAGCCGCGTGGTTTCCTCCGGCAGCGGGGTGCCTGCGGCCACGAAGAGCCAGCGCACGGTGCGCGGGTGGCAGGCGGCCACGACGACCCGGCCGGCCGCCGCGATGCATTTCAAAAGCGGATCGCGCCGCGCGGAGAGCTCGCACAAATCGGCCACGGCATCGAACGGCTGTCCGGAATCGCACAGCGCACGAAGCGCCGCCTCGCGGGTTTCGGCAGGCAACACGCGGGAGTTCGTGCAGTGGCAATAGAGGACGCGAGTGCTCATGGGCGGCTTTCAAGGATCCCGTCAATGACCGCATCCAATATGGCCCGATAACCCTCCGCGTCAACGCAGGTCGCGTCGGGCTTTCCGCGCACCCGGTAGAGCCAGCCTTCGCCGTAGGGATCGCTGGAAATCCGGCCGGCATCCTCGTCCAAAGCGGGATTCCCGCCGGCAAATTCCCCCGTGGCGATGCAGAAGAGATCGGTGAGCGCCTTGAATCCCTCGACCCAGCCGAGAACCTGCCCGGGAGAAACCGCAGCCCCGGGCACGATGTCAAAATGCCGCTCCACAATTTCCCCCATCATCCGCGTGGCAAACTGGGTGAAGCCAATGCGCCAGAGCCCCGCCGCTTCCTCCTCCGCCCAGAAATGCGACGGACTATACCGGCGGGCCGCCGGCAAATGGGTCACGAACTCGCAGCGCTTGTAATAAAGAGTTTCGGGAAAGTCAGAAGGCATGGAGGAAAAACGAGACATGAACAACCAGCCTCGCGATACTTTTTCAAGACACTTTCATCCGGACGCTGTCCGAGGATCAGGGATTCCTTTGAGGAAAGGCGCTGAGGACACCGGGGGCTCGGGAAACTTGGCGGCCTGATCGAGGATGATGTCCGCAAATTCCGGGGCCGTTGCGATCGTGTTTCCGTAGTAGAGTTGGCGGCCGCGCAGCGGGTGCGGGTTGCGCTGGGAATCGTTCCGCTGCCCTGCGCCCGCCGCGGCCGGTTCTTCCCTGATGCCGAGGAGGGCCGGGATGTCGTGGCGGGCATGGAGTCCGTCGGACAGGAAGAACGGGACGACGACGACATTCGGCCGGGACGTGAAGGCGTCCCATTCCTTGATGAGCGGCGGCTCCTCCATGTAGGCGGCGAGGACTTCTGCGTAGAGTCCGGTTCCGGCGATCCGGGCGGCTTGGTGCCTGGCGGAAGCCGCCGAATTTGCGTCAAGGCCTGAGCCATGGCCGACGAGGAGGAGGCTCGTTTCGGAAGGAGGCACGCCGGGGGCAGCTCTCCGCGCCTCCGCGAGGAGCAGGTCCGCGATCCGCTCATGGTTGCCGGTCGGTTCGCAATACCGGATCGTGCGCGCCCCGCGCCGGGTTACCGGCCCGTCGAGCCCCATCTCTCGCGGGATGACCGTCCGCGTGAAATATCCTTCACTGATAAAATTCGGAACGACGAAAACGTCCCGGCTGTCCACCATTGCCAGCACTTCGCGAAAGGAAGGTTTTCCTTTCCAGAAGCAGCAGACGACCTCGGAAAAAATCCCGCGCCTGCGGATCTCCTCCGCGTGCCGGAGGGTGGGGGAATCCGGATCCCGCGTCGAGCCGTGGGCCGCGATCACGAGCGCCGCGTTTTTCACCCGAGAAGCTCCGCGCAGACTTTTTCCGCGCCGAAGTGTTTCTCGGCAAACGCGCGGGCGGCCCGGCAGTGGCGCGGGTAGTCCGAGGAAACTTCCGCGATGCCCGCGGCTGCTTCCTCCGGGGAGCTGAACGCAAGCACTCCTTCGCCCGAGGGCAGGTGATCCGTCCAGCCGGTGTCCTGCACGACGACCGGCTTCCCGGCCGCAAGGTAGCAGGCGCTCCGGCAGCTGAACCATCCGCTGCGCGAACGGACGTAGCCGTTTTTTGCGATGCTCCACTCGCCTTTCGAATTCGTGAGGAAGTCGTGGTAGCTGGCGTAATCCGGGATGTGGACATCCGGCTCGATGATCGTCCAGCCCTTCTGCGCGAGGGTTTCCGTCGGCCGGTTCTGCCCGACGCCCTGCCCCATCGCGAGAACGAATTTTTCCGGGGTGAGCGCCGGAAGATCCAGGAAGCGTGAGAACTCGAGATCCTTCTGCCCGTAGGTCAGCCCGCCGAATTCCTTGGGGGCGTAGCTCGCCCAGTTCATCACGGTTGTCCAGGCATCCGACGCGATGTGCCCTGCGCCCGCGGGCATCAGGGGGTTCGACCACCAGTCGAGGGCGACCGGCTGGACGGTCGGCCGCCAATCCAGCCCGCACTCTGGCACGCGGCAGCCCTCCCGGCCGATGTTCAGCCCGAAGGAGAAGTGCCTGTCGTGCGAGGTGACGCGCGAGGAAAACTCCGAGGCGGGATCCGCCGCGAGGCTGATCTGCGTGAACATCGGATCCCCGTCGAGGAAGAGTTTGAGCGGGATCGCGGCCGTCGGCTCGCGCAGCCAGCAGGCACCGGAGACATTTGCCAGCACGTCGGCCGAGGCCAGAATTTTTTCGGCCCCGCCGGCATCCGCGACGCCATGGTAGGTTCCATCCGCCCCGTTGCGGTAAATCCATCGGTCGCCCATGTCGAACTCGCGCATGACGCGTCCGAGGTAGCCGGTGTTGTGCGAGCAGTCCGCGCTCGGCTCCTGCTTCACCGGATCATACGCCCACGCCGAAGTGTCCTCGAGATACCAGACATCGTGCCCGAGCGCCCGGAACCCCAGCAGATACTGGATGTAATCCCATGTGACCCCGCCAAACGCGTATTGTCCGATCAGCCCGGTGACGACGATTCTCATCGGAGGAAATTATCTGGAGTACCAGCGCGGCCTCTGTTTCGGATTAGCGGACAGCGGCCGATGCGCTCCAGGGACCGGATCCGCCCGCGGTGTCCCAGGCGCGGACTTTCGCGGTCAGGGTCAGGCTCTTGGGCAGGGAGCCGACCGTGCGAGCCGAGGTGCCGACGACCCGGCCGCTGGCATAAACGGTCGAGCTGCTGGCAATGTTGACCTCGTAGGAGGAGGCGTTGGAAACAGCCGTCCAGGAGATCGTGACCCTGCCCAAGACGTCCCGAACCGCGGTGACGTTGGCCGGCGCGAGCAGGACAGCCTTTGCGACAAACGAACCCGACAAGGCGATCGCTCCGGAGGCACCGCCATATCCATCCACCGCGATCCTGTAAGTGGCACCTGCGGCGACGGGAACAATCACCCTGCTTGTGCGGATCGTCGAGGACAGGTCATCGTTCGAACCCACGAGAGTCAAAGTGTTCACAGCGGTTCCCGTATAGATCCCCAAGGTGGTGTCGAAAGCGGAACCGGCGGTGCTCAGGGTGAGCGTTCCGGCTGCCGGAGCCGTCCAAACCCACCAGACCGACTTCCCGCCCGGAACGCCGGCATGTTTGGGTTCGCCGGTCTGCGAAGTCGCTCCGACATTGGATCCGGTGACAGAGAAGGATGTGCCCGCGCAAGCCGTCGCCGAGGCAAAGGCGTCGTTCACAGGGGCGGCGGCGGTGAGATTTCCCGACAGGCGAACCGCTCCGGAGGAGCCGCTTTTTCCGTCAACAGCGATCCGATAAACCACGCCCTTGACCGCCGCGAAAGAAACCGTGCTGTCGAGAGCCCCGGCGGTGGTGTTGTCATTCGAAGCCACCGGGGTGAGCAGGCCGACCGACGTTCCCGTGTAAACGGCCAGCACCGTATCGAAAGCCGACCCGACAGTCTTCAAGACGCAGGGGCCCGCGCTCGGAGCCGTCCACGCCCACCAAACGGATTTCGCCGGGGCGCTGCCCGCGTGGGAGGGCTCGCCCGCCTCCGAGGTGCCGTCGGTGTTGTTGCCAGTCAGTGTCCATGCCGCCGCCGAGACCGCAACGGCCGAGGCCATGGCGTCGTTGGCCGGGCGCACAGGCGTCGGCACAACGGTTGCTTGAAGAGCCTTGGCCAAATTGAGGCGGCCCCCGGATTTTGTCTTGCCGGCGAGTGAGGGAATTTTATCTGTGCCGTCGAGCAGCCTTTTGATCAGCGAGCTGTAGGGTTCAGCGGGAAATTGGGCGGAGAGAAGGGCCAGCACCCCGGCGACATGAGGCGTGGCCATGGAGGTTCCGCTGTATGTCGCGTAGGCCGTGTCGGACGTGGAAACGGTCGAGTAGATCCCCTCGCCTGGAGCCCCGAGATCCACGCTGACGCTCCCGTAGTTGGAAAATGAGGCGAGCCCGTCAGCCCGGCCCGTCGCCGCGACGGAGACGATATTATCGGTGGTGAGGCTGGCCGGGTAGGATGGGGAGATATCGGAATTCGCCCCGTTATTTCCGGCGGCCGCCACAAAAACGATGCCGGCCGCGCGGGCCCGCTCGATCGCCGCCTGCAAGCTGGTGCTCGCACCGCCGCCGCCCCAGCTGTTGCTGAGGATCTTCGCGCCCTTGGTGCGCGCATAATCAATGCACCGGACCGCGTCGCTGTCGACTCCGCTCCCGGTCGCCGAAAGAAATTTGCAGGCCATCAATTGGACTCCCCAAGCCACCCCGGTAACTCCGATGGCGTTATTTCCGACCCCGCCGATCGTTCCCGCGCAGTGCGACCCGTGGCCGTTGTCATCCATCGGGTTGCCGTCGTTGTTGTAGGCGTCGCAGCCGAACACGTCGTCAATAAATCCGTTGTTGTCATCATCCCGCCCATTGCCGGCGATCTCTCCCGGATTTTTCCACATGTTGGCGGCCAGATCCTGGTGGGTCGTCCTGATGCCGGTGTCAATGACCGCGACGATGACCGTGCCGGCCGAGGATCGGATCGCCCAGCCCTCCGGCGCGTCAATGTCGGCATCCGAGATTTGGTTCAGGCCCCAGAGAGTGCCGTTGAGAAACATAGGGTCGTTGGGAACGAGAAGGGCCTGGCGGACATAATCCGGCTCGACGGAAAGCGCGCCGCCCTGCGCCGTCGCGTCCTCCAGGGCATTCGGAAGGGCTTCCAATGAGGCCGAGCTGAGGTGGAGCCTGAACAGTGGGGCCTCGGGAGTGACGCGTTCCATCGTCACGGCTTGCCCTCCCATTTTGGCCAGGAACGCGGCGGGATCCTCACCCTCAGCCAGGGTCACCAGCATGTGATCGGCCACCATCTCTTCCCGCAAAACAACCTGCCCGGTCGCGGGATCCATCACCTCCTCCGTGCGGACGTTGGGATATTTGAAGTCCGTCTCCAGAATGCGCGCCCGCGTGATTTGACCGGGTCCGGGCCCGGGGACATCCACCGCGAGGGAAACTTTCGCTCCGGGGAAACGCTTCAATTCCTCAGCCGAGGGGCGATCCCGCGGAGAGGCGGCATCGGGGATGGTTTTCGGAGGCGTGGGCGCAACCGGCAGGGAGGCCGTCGCGGGCTGGGCGGCAGCCTGCGCGGCCGAGCGCACCACCACGGAGGGGCCGCCTTGGTGGCCCGTTGCGGAAGCGGCGACTGGCGCAGGACTTGCCGCGACGGCTCGGGTAGCGGGCTTGACAACCGGCTGGGCTTGCACGTCTTCGCCGACGGGCTGGAACCAGAACTTTGCAGCAACCAGAATCAGGAGGGAGAGGAGAATGAAAACACCGGCGAATTTGGTCATTTTATTCATGCGGCGAAATTAGTCCCGCCGGCCGCACAGAGTAAATTCTTTTCTTTATCCGGGGGCTTTTCCTAAAGAACCATTCAGGAGCGGAAGACAATTCAGAAAATCGCATCGACTTGGCGGGACGGACGGCAGAGGATTCCGTGCACGATGTCGTTTTTGAAAGAGAAAGCGCTGGAGCGATTGAAGACCGCGTGGGAGGCGGGGCGGCTGGCCCATGCCTACCTGCTGTCCGGACCGGGCGGATCGGGGAAGGAGTGGCTGATGACGCAGATGGCCGGGCTGGTTCTGGGGTCGCCGCATCCGGCCGCGCATCCGGATTTTCACAGCGTGGCCCCGGAGTCGAAATCGCGGCGGATCGTCATCGAGCAGATGCGGGCGATGGAGCAGGCGATCCAGATGAAGCCGTTGCTCGGGCGCACGAAGGTGGCGGTGGTCCGCGATGCCGACCGCTTGCAACCGCAGGCCGCAAACGCGTTTTTGAAGACCCTGGAAGAACCGCCGCCCGGCTGCCACATCTTCCTGTTGAGCGCGCTTCCGGAGGCGGTGATGGAGACGATCCTTTCGCGATGTATCTCCGTTCCCCTGCGCGAAAAATCCGGTGTCCGGACAGATGGCGGATCGCGTCCGGTGGCGGACGCGCTGGCCGGTGCGCTGCTGAAGCCGGGCGGGCCGGACATCGCCGCCGCCATGAATTTTACGAGGGTTTTTCAGAGGGCCACGGCGGCCGTGCGGGAGCAGGTGACCAAGGATCTCGAAGAGGAGCTCAAGCAGCAGATGAAGCACTACCGGGAATCCGCCGACGCGAAGTGGGAGGAGGGCCGCGAGGGCCAGATCAAAGCGCAGGCCGAATCGGCGGTGATCCGCGAGCGGGAAACCCTCCTGCACGATGCGGGCGAGCTGCTCGCCGCCGCCCTCCGCCACCACCACGTGCCAGCCGCCCAGGGCCCGGCCTCAAAAATCGCACAGGCAAACCCGCCGCCCGTCCTCCTCCGGCGTCTCGCCGCGCTCGACCGGACGCGCGACCTTCTCGCCCGGGGAGTTCAGGAAGGGCTTGCGTTGGAGAGCGGTTTTCTGGAAATGATCGCACCGCACCCATGAAACTCGTCGTCATCAAACTGGGAACCGGCGTCCTCTCCCGCACGGGAGGGCGCGCGCTCGACACCGCGCAGTTCCGCCGGATCGCGGGCGAGGTCGCCGCTCTCCACAAAGC